>ERZ772930.734-NODE-734-length-9978-cov-5.10461_pt1 | contig 9978 bp, 10 predicted proteins | sample MGYA00511685_ERZ772930 | MGnify/ENA primary metagenome ERZ772930 (study PRJEB29015, sample SAMEA2738053) | human oral metagenome | biome: human oral; feature: human-associated habitat; material: saliva | place: China | collected 2226 ... | reverse complement strand
AGGTTACACTCGATAATGCGATTCAAGGAATAGATATTATAGTGGCAGTAATGGTTGTATGTTCTCTAATGTTGGCTCTTGTTGTATTGTATAATCTAATCAATGTTAATGTATCAGAGAGGATTCGAGAGTTATCTACTATTAAGGTACTTGGTTTTTATCCGAGTGAGGTAACGATATATGTCTTTAGAGAGATTTTCTACTTAAGTATAGTAGGAATAATTCTTGGTAATTATCTAGGGTATCAATTATATCTGAAAATAATCTTAGAGCTTGCTGCAAGGAATATGATGTTTAGTAGTGAAGTGCCGATAATAGTGTATGTACTAGCTTCTAGTATAACTATTTTAATAACTATTGTCGTAATGTTAATTATGCATCGTAGATTGAAAAAAGTAAATATGGTAGAAGCGTTAAAAGCAATAGAATAATTTTGGGGGATAAAAATTTATGAATATTGAAATAACAAAAAATGCTAAAGATTATTTAGCAAAAAAGAATAAAAATACTATCGTAATAAAATTAGAAGAAATACTGTGCTGAGGTGGTAGAAAAAACAGGTCTATTAGAATTATAGCCATTGATAAAGTTAGTCATATAGAAGATTATGAAAAGTATATGATAGGGGATTACACGCTGTTTATTGGTAAGAATCTTATAGTGGATAGTAATGTTGTATTAGATAGTAAAAAGTTTTTATTTACAACATATCTAGTTCAAAGTGGTATTAGTTATTAAAAAAAGAATCAGGAAGTAATTAGACACTAATTACTTCCTGATTTATTTTCAGGGAACAAACTTATTTAGCTGCTTCTGTTACTTCAGATTTTTCTATTTTATCTGTATTAGCAGCAGCTTTTTCTTCCTCAACTTTGTGTTTATCATTGTAAATTCTTCGCATAATTCCTATTACGATAGATAATGCAAATAGACACATTAAACCAATAAATAGGTTACGAGCTCCACCTGAAAGTGTTCCACCTACATATGAATAAACGATTGTTGCTGGTAATTGTCCAATACCTGTTGCTATGAAGAAACGCCAGAATCCCATATTAGTAAGACCTGCACCATAACTTACAAAGTCGAATGATACGAATGGTAATAGACGACAAATTAAGATTGCACGGTCACCATAACGTTCAAAGAATACGTCAACACTTGCCATAGCACCTTTACTAGTTAATTTTTCAACAACATCACGTCCTAATCCACGAGCTATGTAGAAACATAAAGCAGCCCCAGCCATTGCAGATGACCATGAAAGAATAGCTCCAATAACCCAACCAAAAATAGCTGCGTTAGATAATGTAATTAAGAATGCTGGGATAGGTGCAGCGACTGATTGAAGTACCATAAGAATAGCTGATACAACTGCAGCCCATGGTCCCCAACCACGTAAGTATTCGATAACTGCATTTGTATCGAATTGTGATAATGTTGCGAATGCTGTGTTAATTCCAGATTTAAAACTTGGAACAGCGAAGTATACTGCAAAGAAGATTGCAAAACCAGCTAAAGTTATTATACGTACTTTTTTACGTTGCTGTTTCATACGTTTTTCTTCTTCTGGGTCTACGTGACGTAGATCACTAAGTTTAACTTCTTTTTCTTTAAGTTCTTTAAGTTCTTCTTTAGTATATACTTTTTGGTATTTAGAACGAGTTAAAACGATGTATAAGTTAATAAGGTTAATTAATACTAAAGCAATAAGGAATGGTGTTTGTACTTGCTTTACAGATACTAACCCTAAAGTTTCTTTTGTTATGTAGTAAAGGATATTCATTCTACCTGCAATTAACATCATAATAAGGATTAAGCCTTCTATAATAAAGAAACCGTACTTGTTACCGATTTTTTTGAATACAAAACCAGTCATAATACCATAGACAGTCCATACGAATACTACTAGGCTTTCATCAGCTACCATTGCATATTGAACGAAGAATGATAGAAGAACAGCAAAGAAATATCCAAGAGCTATACCGATGGTTGTAAAGTAAAATAATAGTCTTAAACGTTTCATTAAATCTCTCCATTAATTTATTTTTATGTAAATAAGTAGTCGGAGTATTATAGAATACTTACTCCGACTATATTAATTCTAAAGAATTATTTCTCAATGCTGTAGATAACTGCAACGTAAGTACCGTCTTCTGGTAATACATCTGAGTTACCTGTGAATGATACTTCTTTACTCTTTTCAATAGCACCGTATGTATAAGTTTCATTAGAGATAACTCCTACTGGACAACTATCTAAACAAGAAAGACAACCTGTATTTTTATCGATAGCAGCTTTTAGGTTACCACCAAAACGGAAGTTTATTTTTTTACCGTTACTATCTTTAACTACTTCATTAATATCATATTTTTTACCTGCTCCGTTCCAAGTTACTTCAGCTTTAATCTTAGTTCCTTCAACGTGAGTAGTTTCTCCATTATTAGGAGTCATATTGTTACCAGGTTGAGCTCCAATTTCGATTAGAGCGTTGTAGAATTCTTCTGGTTTAGCATAAGCTGTGAAAATTGATTTAGCCCCGTTAGTACCACTTTGTTCTACAGAGTTGTGACGTGTAGATTGTTCAAAGTATTTACCGTTAACTTTTGTCAGTACTGTAACAGTACCAGCTTCTTTATCAACTTTCATAGGTTTATCTAAAGAAACTCCTTCAACGTAATCAGCTGGTTGATTAGAGTTTTGTGAAGATGAGTTAGAATTAGAATTAGAATTACCACATCCTACAAGAGTAAATGCTAATCCAGCTGCCATAAGAACTGATAATATTTTTTTCGATTTCATTTAAGAAATACCCCCTGAATAAAATTTTATACTTGTATTATAACATTTATAATCTACAGTAACAACATTCTTTAAAGAAACATTGAAAAATCAATGATTTCTTGTTGGAAATATATGAAAAAACAGAGATAAATATTTTTTTATAAATTGCATAAGTAAGTATATATATATAGCTATAATAACAGACTAACTTGAAATAATAAGGCGAATAATTTAATAAAAATATTATATTTTAGAACATAAAAGTAATAGAAGCAGCACTCCTGTTTAATTGATAATAGTTATCAGTTGATATAGTTTAATATATTTTTATAATATAGATACGTAGAATATTAGCGTTATAAAATATTGTATGGTATAATATTTTAGTTAAATATAAATAATATAGTAGTTTTATATAATAAATGTAGAAAAAGGATAAAATATAAAGAAAGGAGAAAGTAAATGCTGATTCAATTAAATAATGTTACGAAAAATTTTGTGGTTAACGAAATTTTTTCTAATGTTAAGATGGAAATAAATGATAAGGATCGCGTAGCAATTGTCGGAAGAAATGGTGCAGGGAAAAGTACTTTGCTTAAAATAATATCTGGTGAGCTAAGTTTTGATAGTGGAGAGCGAACTGTTTCAAAAAATACGACTATAGGTTATTTATCACAGGAATTTATAGTTAGAGAAGATTTATCTATATATGAAGAGATGATAACATGTTTTGATGAAATAATAAGTTTGGAAGCAAACTTAGAAAAACTATCATATGAATTAACTCCTGAAAATATAGAAAATGATCCTGGTCTTTTGGATAGATTTGATAGATTGCAAAATGAAGTTTTAACACATAAAGATTATCATTACAAAAGTAAAATTGAGAGTGTATTATATGGATTAGATTTTACAAAAGATGTTTTTGATAAAAAAATCAGTACTTTTTCTGGTGGAGAAAAGACTAGATTATCAATGGCGAAACTTCTATTAAGTGAACCAGATTTACTTATCCTTGACGAACCAACCAACCACCTTGATATGGAAAATGTAGCTTGGTTAGAAAATTATCTTAGTTCATATAATGGGGCAATTGTTATTGTCAGTCACGATAGATATTTCCTAGATAAGGTAGTAAATGTTGTTTATAACTTAGAATTTGGTAAACTTAAAAAATATGTAGGAAACTATTCTAAGTTCTTAAAACAATACGAAGAAGATTATGAGAAACAATTAAAAGAATTCACTAGTCAGCAAAAAGATATTAAGAGATTGGAAGAATTCGTTCAAAAAAATATTGCTCGTGCGTCTACAAGTAAAATGGCGAAAAGTCGTCAAAAAGTACTAGATAAAATGGAACTTATTGATAATCCTAAAAAAGACGATAAGGCTGCAAATATTGAGTTTAAAATTAAAGAACAAAGTGGTCGAGATGTTTTGATGATAGAAAACTTAAAAGTGGGTTATGATGGAAAACAAGTAGGTAATGCTTATAATTTTTCAGTTTATAAAGGTGATAGAATCGCAATAGTTGGAAGAAATGGTATAGGGAAGTCAACCCTTATTAAAACTATAGCTAAAAAACAGAATGCCATAGGTGGTAGTGTTCATTATGGTAGCAAAGTATCACTAGGTTACTATGATCAAAAACAAGCTGAGTTTGAATCATCAAAAACAATATTAAATGAGTTGTGGGATGAATATCCATTGATGAAAGAAGCTGAGGTAAGGACAGTACTTGGACGATTTTTATTTAGAGGAGATAGTGTTTTAAAAATTGTTCGAGATTTATCTGGTGGAGAGAAGGCTCGTTTGCAATTAGCTAAGCTAATGCTTGAAAAAAATAATTTGTTAGTTTTAGACGAACCAACCAACCACTTAGATATTACTAGTAAACAGGTACTAGAAGATGCTTTAGAAAACTATGAGGGTACAATAGTATTTGTTAGTCATGACAGATATTTCATTAATAAGATAGCTAATAAGGTATTGGATATTACTGGAGATGATTATAGTATATATCTAGGTAATTATGACTACTATTTAGAAAAACGTGAACAAGAATTAATAGCTAAAAAATTAAAAGAAGAAAAAACTGAGGAAGTTCAGGAAAAAGTTGCTAATGATTATGTTCTAGGAAAAGAAGAGAAAAAACGAATTCGTAAGTTAGAAAGAACACGCGAAGAACTTCTAGAGAAAATAGAATCATTAGAGGAGAAAGTTTCCTTAGTAAATAATGAATTAACTAAAGAAGAAGTATATATAGATGCTATTAAGGTGCAGGAATATAATGAAGAACTAAGAAGTTTAAATCAAGAAATAGAAGATTTAAATAATACTTGGTTAGAAATAGAAGAAGAGTTAGAGAGTTTACAATAGATAATATGGAAATAAAAATAACTACATATACAGACAATGAAAAAGTCTATGAAGACAAGCATTTTGGAGAGTTTTTAGAAGAAATAAGCTATGAAAAAATAGTATATAATGATAAAAATGAAAAAAAAATAAAAATTTTTATTGACAAAATCAAAGAAAGTGTTAGTATAGAGAAAGACAATTTAAAAACGCACATTGGATATAGCCGTAAAAGTAGTGATTATAACACTATTTATGGTAATGTGAAATTAGATACACAATTAGTTTCTATGGAAAAAAAATTAAGAAACAAACTAGTAATGTATGAAATTGTCTATAATATATTTTTTGATAGAAATGAAAAACAACAAAACAAATTAAAAATATTAATTAAAAAAAATTAGGAATAGAATTATTTGGAGGAACTTTTTGTGAAAAATAAAATAATAGAATTATTACAAAGTTCCTTGGCTAAGTTGGAGATAAGTGGAGTAGATATTTATGTAGAAACTCCAAAGAATAATGATAATGGAGATTTCTCTTCGAATATTGCTATGCAATTGACAAGAGTACTAAAGAAAAATCCAAGAGTTATTGCCGAGGAAATTATTAGTAATATACCTGAGGATGAATCAATAGAAAAAATCGAAATAGCAGGACCTGGATTTATTAACTTTTATGTTAAGAAATCAAGTTTAGGAAGTGTTATTAGCAAAATTTTAACTGATAATGAGAAATATGGAGAAAATAATGTAGGTCAAGGGAAGAAAGTTCTTTTAGAATATGTTTCAGCTAACCCTACAGGAACGCTTCATGTTGGACATGCTAGAAATGCAGCATATTCTGATTCATTAGCTAGAATTATGAAAAAATCAGGATATGATTTATCTCGTGAATATTATATTAACGATGCAGGAAATCAAATTAATAACTTAGTTATTTCTGCTATTGTACGTTATAAACAAGCTTTAGGATTAGAAGCGGAACTTCCAGAAGATGCTTATCATGGTGAAGATATCAAAATTCTTGGTCAAAAATTAAAAGATGAATTTGGAGATTCTCTATTAGAAAGAGAAGATTTAGAGAGTTTTATTCGTGACTATGCTGTAGCATATGAAATGGAAAATATTAAAAAAGACTTAGGTGATTTTGGATTAGAGTATGATGTTTACTTTAGTGAAAAATCACTATACGAAAATGGATTAGTAGATAAAGCCTTAGATTCACTAAGAGAACAAGGCTATGTTTATGAAAAAGACGGTGCTTTATGGTTAGAAACAACAGCTTTAGGTACAGGAGATGACAAAGACCGTGTTTTAATAAAAGCAGATGGGTCATTAACTTATCTTACAAGTGACATAGCTTATCACAAAAATAAATTAGATCGTGGATTTGATTTATTATTAGATGTTCTTGGAGCTGACCACCATGGATATATCGCTAGACTTAAAGCTAGCATAGTTGCTATGGGATACAAAGCTGAACAATTAGAAGTGTTAATTATGCAAATGGTACAACTTTTAAATAATGGAGAAGTTGTAAAAATGAGTAAGAGAACAGGTAAAGCAATTACTTTACGTGATTTAATCGATGAAGTAGGAGCTGATGCTGCTCGTTACTTCTTAGTTATGAGAAGTGCTGATAGTCATTTAGACTTTGACTTTGCAGTTGCAAAAGAACAATCAAGTGATAACCCACTTTACTATGTTCAATATGCACATGCTAGAATTTGTTCAATTTTACGCCAAGCAAGTGAACAAGGTGATTTCAATATTGAAAATTGTAACTATGAGTTACTAACTGATGAATATTCAGTTGAATTATTGAAAAACTTAGCATATTTCCCTGAAATAGTTGCTCAAGCTGCAACAAATTATGAACCACATAGAATTTGTAATTATTTACAAAATCTAGCAAGTTCATTCCACAAGTTTTACAATAATAACAAAGTAATTACTGAAAATAAAGAACAAACAGAGAGTTATTTAGCTTTAATTACAGCAGTTAAAATAACTTTAAGAAATGCATTAGAACTTATTGGAGTATCTGCTCCAGAGAAAATGTAGATTAGGTAGAAAGGAATTAGGATTAGATGGTGAATTTGAAAGAATTAAGTACTGAAAAGATTAAGGAAATGTCATTAATAGATTTGTGTTATGCGTATATGATAGAAGAAGGAATAGAAAGATTAAATATTTACGACTTTCTCGATTATATTAAACCATTAAGAAATGCTGGGGATGAAGAATTCGAAACACAAGCTGCATATTTTTACACAGACTTAAACTTAGATGGAAGATTCGTTTGTGTTGAAGATGGAAGTTGGAAACTTAGAGATAGTTTATTAGTAGAAGATATTAAAAACTTCGTAGAACCAAGTGTTCACAAGTTTGCGATTGAGGAAGATGAAGAAGAACTAGTTGAAGAAGAAACTGAAGATATCCATGACGAAGTTGACGAATTAATCGAAGACGAAGACTTGGAAGAAAATGAAGATGTATATGACTTCGACAATGAAGGAATTGTTTCTAAATTTAATATCAAAAATGAGGATGAAGAATTCTAAGATAAAAAGCACCGTTAGGTGTTTTTTATCTTTTATAATAAATTAGTGGCTGCAATCGTCTAGTTTATTAACTTATATATATTTTTTATGAAAATAGCAAGTCTTTTCATTTGCTTATTTTTTATATTTAAGATATACTAATAAAAGTCAATAAAAGATATAGTAATAATTGTAATACAGGTTTTAAGTTTTTTAAGTGTTAATATAATATCCCATTTATTTTATTTATTATCTTGGCAAGAATACGATTGATTATTGATAATAAAATAAATAAAAAGGAGATTGTAACTTATGAAACAAGGTACAGTAAAATGGTTTAACGAGGAAAAAGGATTTGGATTTATCGCAGTAGAAGGTGAAAAAGATGTATTCGTACACTTCTCAAGCATCCAAAAAGAAGGATTCAAAACTTTAAAAGAAGGCGATAAAGTTGAATTCTCAGTAGAAGAAGGTGCTCGTGGACCACAAGCAGCTAACGTAGTTGTTCTTTAATTTTAAGAAAATCAATTATAAAAGCCCTATTTTTTAATAGGGTTTTTATTTTATTTTTTTTTTTTTTTTCAGTAATTTACATTTTATAATTTTATCTCTTAAATAATAAAATTATAATTTAGTGAGCTTTAGCAGGTTGATAGAAAAACAATAAAGATAATGTGAAAATATGTAATAAATCCTATATTTTAGTGGTATACATAAACTTTGAAATTCTGAAAAGTGTATTGAATCATGATTTTCAATGGTATATAATGAAAGCGTAATATTATAAATAAAAAGGGGGAGAACTTTATAGAACATAAAGAACAAATGAAGCACAAATAAAGCATCCTAAAGGTTTGCTTTTGGCTAATATTACTACAGGGTTACAAAGTTTTTATGCATATGGGATTGTAGGGTTCTTAATTCTATTCTTTATAGCTAGTCCTGCAGAAAACGGTCTTGGTTTAGAACGTGGTTTTGCGACAGAGTTATATGGTTATTATTCAGCAATTGGATATATGATGTCGATTCTTGGAGGTTGGCTAGCTGATAAATATTTAGGGTTACAAAAATCTATCTTACTTGGTACGTTAATGAGTACGTTTGGTTATATTGCATTGTATTTCTCTACTACTCAGTTATGGACGGTTTTATTAAGTTTATCTATCTTACTTATTGCAGCTGGTATTGGTAAAGGTAATACTAGTGCATTAGTAGGGGCTTTATATGAACGTGACCAAGTAACTATGAAAGATGCCGCATATAGTATTTTCTATATGGCTATAAATATTGGTAGTTTGTTTGGACCTATTATTTTTGGATTAATTACTGATCAATGGTTTGCTAATATTGATAATAGTGGTAATATTTTATCTTATGGTTATCGTATTGGATTTATAGCGGCTGCTGTCCTATCATTTGTCCAATTTTTAATTTTCTTAGTGTTAGCACCATCATGCTTAAAAGATAAAGGTAAATATCCTACTACAAGTAATAAAGTTAAATCAGTAGTAAACCATCCTATTACAAAAGTAGATAAAGATAGAATGAAAGCAATGGCAGTAATGTTTGTGTTCTGTACATTATTCTGGTCTGCATGGAACCAAACTCAAACTTCATTTGCGATATTAACTCAAAAAGCTGTAGATAGAAGTATATTTGGTTGGAATGTACCAACACCTTGGTTAATTTCATTTAATGGACTATTGTGCGTAATAATGGCTCCGATGTTTGGTTCTCTATGGGTGAAATTAAGTAAAACAGAAAAAGGTGACTTGCAAACAGGTACTAAGATGGGAGTAGGTATGTTATTCTCTGGTATTGCTTTTGCAGTGATGGTAATAGGTGTTAAAACAATTAATGGTACTATTGATAGTGGCTTAAAAATGAGTATTTCATATATTCTTATTGCTTACTTCTTATTAACAGTAGGAGAGTTATTCCTATCACCAATTGGATTATCAATGTTTAACAAATTGGCACCAGCAAAATACGCATCATTAGCAGTAGGTTTCTGGTATTTAACTACATCATTAGCTAATATTATTTCAGGGTACTTAGCTAAATTAACTGTAAAATTAACATTTACTCAAGTATTTACGTCTATCGCAATTGCGGTTACTGTCTTTGGGGTAATATTGATTTTATTAAGAGATTACCTAACAAATCTAATGCATCTTGATAAATTGAAAGAAGAAGCTGAACAAATGGCAAAAGAAGCTGAAGCAGCACAAGAGTAACATAAAATGAGAGGTCATAATTTTTATGACCTCTTTTTATTAGCTTAGCCATAA
>ERZ772930.733-NODE-733-length-9978-cov-5.1944_pt1 | contig 9978 bp, 10 predicted proteins | sample MGYA00511685_ERZ772930 | MGnify/ENA primary metagenome ERZ772930 (study PRJEB29015, sample SAMEA2738053) | human oral metagenome | biome: human oral; feature: human-associated habitat; material: saliva | place: China | collected 2226 ... | reverse complement strand
TTTTCTTCAGCATCATGACAATGACAGTGATGTTCGCATGTACATTTTTCCATTTTTCTCACCCCTATACTTTTTTCCTTAATTTAATTTTATATTGTTATAAGTATATAGTCAATAGATTTTCGTCTTAAGTAACTATTACGATTTACAACGTGTAAATCGTAATAGTTACTCCTTAATAAATAAACACACCATTACCATTTTGAGCTGTTGTTTTAACTTTGGCGTTTTTAATATTTAAAGTTGCCTTATCAGTAGCTAGTAATCATGCATTCATACCATAAAAGTCTCCATCTTCAGTATTAGATGTTGAACCACCAGTCTTATTAATTTCTACATTATCTAAACCTATTTAGTATAATAATTTTAATAGTTTTCTTTGTATTTAGAAAAAAACGCCTTGAAATTATTTCAAGACGTTTTGTATATTATACTAATTAGTTTACACGGATATATACCGCTCCACTACCTACATCTGTTGAGTTTACTACAGTTTGGTTTCCTAACCAACCACCGTGAACAGCTTGCCCGTTACCTGCATAAACTGCGATATGTGCTACTCCCGTACCACCATCTGCATAATAAATTAAGTCTCCAGGTTGAGCTTCAGATGCTGATACCGTTGTTCCTAAACTCATATATCCTGCTGGCCAATCATGGTAATTGATTCCTACAGATTTAAGTGCGTTTGTAACAAGCATTGTACAATCTTGTGTTGTACCTACTTGACTTAATGCCGCTTGATAAATTGCTGCACCTTTACTTGAAGAAGATACCTGAGTTGTGGTCGTTGTCTGTGTATTAGTCTGCGTTCCAGTAGTAGCTGTCACTCCTGATTGAGTTGTCTGTGTCGATTGCGTTGGTCTATATGTTCCAGAATATTGTGCTGTCGCTTGATTAGCGGTCACGTCATAAGCTGAAGCATTTTGTGTTGTAGCTACTGTACCAACTGCTCCCGTCGTTAACATTGTTATTAAACTTGTTCCTATAAGTAATTTACTATTTTTCATTCGAATTACCTCCAAAATTTATTTTTTTCTACTTGTGTATACATGTATCGATTTTTTAATTTTCAAGTACTTTAGTTTTGTATTTTTTAATTTTATTCAAACGACATACAAATCTTTAACTAAAGCTTTTATCAAGCACCAATCTCGTGCCTGATAAATAATATTATATATTAATAAATTAAAACCCACTTAAATCAACCTAAAACTATAATTAAAACTCAAATTTAATTATATTTAAAGTATAAAGAGAGTATAAAATTATTATTTACACTCTCTACATCACTTAATATTCATCTTATATTTTCTATAAAATAAGTTTAATTATTCTAAGAAAAAAAGAACTTAAAGATATGCTCTTTAAGTTCTCTTCTATAATTTTAAACTAATTTTTCATAACCTTCTTTTATACTATTTAGTATATTTTCATCAGTTAATTGTGTTACTTCTTTTAATGCTTCTATTACTCCTTTATCAGAAATTAATTTTTCTAATTGGATTGACTGTTCATCCTCTTCTGATCTAAATGTTAGTATATATGAGCAAGCTTTTAAAAGAGCATCGTTAGCTAAACCAAGTTCTGCTGTTTCTCTAATTGGTTTAATAAATCTCTCATTATAACCTAATTTCCTAATTGGTGTACGACATATTCTAGAAACATTATCAACGATTCGTGGATTTTCAAATCGTTTTATAGTTTTATTTCTATATGCAGTCATATCCTCTTTATCAAATCCCCATTTTTTCACAAGTAATGCACTAGTTTCTTCTAAAACTGCAATAAAGTCTTCACGTACTTTTGAATCTTTAGCACCATCTGAAACATATTCAATACCTAGATAGTTTGCTATATAACTTAATGCAGCATGACCTGTATTTACCGTAAATAATTTTCTTTCAATAAATGGATTTAAATCTTCTACATAATGTACATCTTCAATATTTTTATTTTCTTCAACTTTGATTTTTTCCGCTTCTACAACCCACTCACAGAATTTTTCAACTTCTACTAATAATACATCATCATGTTTTTGCGCTGGTACTATTCTATCAACAGCTGAATTTGGGAATCCAACATATTTATTTACAAAATCTTGCTCTTCTTCAGAAAGATATTTAAAAATTTCTTGTTTTAGAAAATCCGATCCTTCTATCATATTTTCACAAGCAATAATATCTAATAATTTAGTGTTACCAGCTGCAACTTTTCTTTTTAATCCTTCAGCAATATCTTTAGCTATAATAGGTAATACATTTGGTCCGATTGATGTTGTAACTAATTCTACTTCACCTATCTTATTGTATATTTCTTCTTTTTCATTAGCAATGTTTAGTGCATCAAAACAAGAAATTTCTACTTCTTCTATTTCTTGATCTAACACTTTTATGGTGTAAGTGTCTCTTTTTTTCAAATCATTAACAATTGCTTCATTAATATCAACAAATGTGACATGATATCCTGATTTACTTAACAACTCACCAATAAATCCTCTACCTATATTACCTGCTCCAAAATGTAAATCTTTCATTTTTAATACCTTCTTTTTTATAATTTATTATTCAACTTCTGATAATAGTTCAATTACTTCTTCTTCTGTAGAAGCATTTACTAGTTTAATTACATTTTCTTGTTCTGAACAGAAAATAGCAATTTTTGATAGTAATTCTAAATGCTCACCATCTTTACCTGCGATACCAAATACTACAAATACCATTTTGTCTTCAGTATCTTCAGGTTTAGCAAATGATACACCACCTGGAACTTGAATAATAGATATACCTGTATTTTTAATTGATTTTTTAGCATCATCTGTACCATGAGGTATCGCTATAAAATTCCCCATATAAGTAGATACTATTTCTTCACGTTCTAACATAGCTGGGATATAATCTGCATCTACATAACCATTCTCTACTAATACTTCTCCTGCTTTTCTAATTGCTTCTTCTTTGCTTCCAATCTCTTGTCCTAATAGTATATCTTGTTTTTTTAAATTCATCTTATTTCTCCTATTCGTTTTATTCTTTTATTCCGTATCTTATGATTTTATTATATTATGATTTTATTCTTTAAACAATATCAATGTCGGCAAATGTATTTTTGCCAAAATGTGGTTAGCCATAAAAAATAAAAAAGCCTAAATAGAAACTATATTTATTCACCTTAATTTCTATTGGCTTTTTCTCTTATAATTGTAATATATAATCTTTTAGTATTAAATCTATTTTCGTTACTATAAAATCACTATTTTTTGAATGTAAAGCTGAATTTAATACTTCATCATTTAAAATAGCTATACTGATTTGACCTAATAACTCTGTGTAACTTTGATTATCTGGACTTACCATTGTGAAAAATACAGTAACCTCTTCTTCTTCTCCAGTGACATTAACCATTTTAGAAGGATTATTGTGATTACTTATAATAATAAATGGTTGATCTATAGTATCATTTAATGTATGAAACAACGCTAGATTCGTACCCGGTATTACTACTGAGCTTTTTTCGTGACGCTCTATTAAGCTTTCAACTATTTCATCTTTATTTTTAATTTCTAAACCAGACTCATCAAATACGTTTCTTAGCGTTAACCTTTCATCACTACTATTGTCAATTTCTATATATCTTATATTATCAAGAATTTCCTTACTAGCTCTCATTAACTCTTCAACATTTATAGCTTTATCAAAATCTACTGAATTTTTTCTTTTAAAACTTCTACTTTCCAGTATTTTATTTCTAACAATTTCGACATCTTTTTCTTTTAGTATTGTTGGAATTAAAATATAATCAATATCATTATCTAGTTCAATAGTAGAAATTACAACATCATAGTTTTTAACGAAATTACTATTTACTTTACTAGGTATTGTATATTCTAGATTTTTTATCTCTGGAATATTTTTTCTTATCTGACTTCCTAAAATTTTTGAACTTCCAATACCACTAGCACAAATAACCAATGCTCTAACAAAGTTTTTACGATAAATTTGTTCATAACTTGAAGCAAAGTGTATAACTATATAACTAAGTTCAGTTGAATTAAAATTAATTTCATCAAAAACAACTAATAGTTCAGATTTTATTATTAAGTATAATTCATTATAATTTTTAAGAACAAACTCTTGTAGTTCATCATTTTCTTCAGTTAGTTTCATTTGATATCTTTTTATCGCAGACTCAACATGCGCTATAAGTCCACCTGATAGATTAGTGTCTTGAGTAAAATCTACATTCATTTTTTCTGATACATATTTTATTAATAAGTTAATTTTATAAACTAGCGTATATGAATACTTATCATTAAAATATGATAACTGTTCAATAAGCCTACACGTCTTCAATATTTTTATAAGAAAATTAATTATACTATCTGTAATATCAAACTCTACACTTTTTTTTGTAGCTTCCAATAAGTCTATAATATATCTATACTCATCTTTAGTATATTTTTCTTTAGATTCTGTCTCATATGATAATCTTAAAAATACTATATTTAAACTAATTAGAATTTTCTTTATACTTGAATCTGTATAAATATTGAATATCTCAAGATTTTTATTGTTATAAAATATTTGAGTTGAAAGATCAAAGTTTAGAAACTTCATAAAAGGATTACTTGATAAACTTTCTCGACCATTTAATCTTGTGAAAAATTCCTCATCACTTATTTCATTACACAATAATGAAATTAATAAAATTCTTCTATCTATTTCTTTTCCGACAATCTCAATACCTTGTCCTTTTTTCCTTACTAGAGATAATTTATAATCTTCAAGTATTTTTTCAATCGTAGGTACAATTGAAGCAACGGTATTATAACTAAGCATTAATTTTTCAGAGATATCTTTAATAGACGTATCCTCATTTAAAATTATAAAACATAAAATCAAATTTAGCCTAGTTTCCGCAGAGTATGCATAATCTTCAAAACTAGTTTCAAACTGTGCGGAATCTAATGATTCAATATTTCCACTTAAGTAGTATTTTGATTTTTCTTTTATTAAGTCTATATCTAACGCCTGCAATGAACTTTCTAGATTTTTAATTTCTCTATAGAGTGTTCTTTCTTTTATTTTTGTAGCTTTCGCTATTTCCTTAATACTTAATTGTTCATTATTTTTTAATAAAACTTGTAATATAAGTTTTTCTCTTTCGTTAAACATACTCCCTCCATATTTAGAGTTTTAAATACAAAATATGACTTCATCTTAGTAATGCATATCGCCTTATTAAGATGAAGTCATAAACACTACTGTTTCCTTTTAAAAAACATTATATAGCTTTTTGACTATTTTTGCAAATTCTCAACTATTTCGTCATATTTAGGACTGTTTAAGAAGTTGTCTACTGAAACATGTAGAGCTTTTCCATTCATTTGTTTTGCACGTGGAGTTAGTTCGTTTTGAGTAACGATTAATAATCCACTTTCTTCTGTTAAGTTTCTAATAGCTACATTAGTTACTTCAAAGTCTAATCCAGCTTTTTTAACTTTGTTACGTAGAATTGATGCACCCATAGCTGAGCTTCCCATTCCTGCGTCACAAGCGAAGATAATTTTCTTAACATCTGCATATGAAGTTTCACTTGCAACTTCTGTTGCTGCTTCTTGACCTTTAGACTCAGCTTTCATGCTGCTTACTTTACTTTGTGCAGCTTCTAAGTCAGCTTCGCCTTTATCACGACGTAAAATTATACTTGCTATAACAAATGTTACTGCTGTTGATACCACTACCCCAGCGATTACTGCAAAGTAACTTCCTTGAGCAGTTTGTGCTAATACTGCAATAATACTACCTGGAGATGCTGGCGCACGTAGACCTGCACCTAATAATTGGAATGTAGCTGTACCACTAACTCCTCCAGCCATAGCTGCAATGATTAAAGCTGGTTTCATTAAGATATATGGGAAGTAAATTTCGTGAATACCCCCGATGAAGTGGATAAGAGCAGCACCTGGTGCAGATGCTTTTGCCGAACCTTTTCCAAAGAACGTGTATGCTAATAAGATACCAAGCCCAACTCCAGGGTTAGCTTCTAGTAAGTATAACACAGATTTACCTGTATTTAATGCTTGTTCTGTTGCTATCGGAGTTAAAATACCATGGTTAATAGCATTGTTTAAGAATAAAATCTTAGCTGGTTCAATAAAGATGTTAGCTAATGGTAATAAGTGAGCATTAACGATAACATCAACTCCTGCACTTAAAATATTAGTAATAACTTTAACTACTGGTCCAATACCGTAGTATCCAATAACTGAAAGAATAAATCCTAAAATACCAAGTGAAAAGTTATTAACTAACATTTCTAAACCAGTTTTAATTTTTGGTTGAACTGCTTTATCAAATTTTTTCATTAAATAAGCAGCAATCGGCCCCATAACCATTGCACCTAAGAACATTGGTGTTCCAACTATCCCTTTTTCTGTAGAAAATGTAGTTGTTCCTACAATTACACCCATAGTGGCAATAGCTGCTATGACTCCACCACGTTCTTCATGTATATTTTTACCCGCTGAATAAGCAATTAACAGTGGTAACAGGAAGAATATCATTGGTCCAACTAATCCTGCAAGTTGTGCATTCGGTGTAAATCCTTTCTCAATAAAGAATGCAGTAATAATCCCCCAAGCGATAAATGCACCGATATTTGGCATTACCATACCTGATAGTGCAGTACCTACTTTTTGAACTAAAACTTTTAATCCGCTTTTATTTTCGCTCATAAGTATAAATCTCCTTTAAATTATTTTTCTTTTTTACTTATGAGTTAATTATATCGCTTTCTTTTTGACTAGACAATATCAAAAAAGGCGAAATAGTTTTTGCCAAAATGAGGTTATCTATTTTTTGTCAAAATAAATTAATAAAAATAATACATGATATGTTATAATATAAAGTATAGTTTTTATTCATCGAAAGGAGTTATTAAATTATGAAAAACACGTCTTTTTTAGCTATCTTTGACACATTATTTATTTTATCTTTACTTGGATTTCTATTAACAAAGAACTCTGCAATTTTCTTTGTTTCACTTCCCTTTTATGTTGGAACATCTTTTTCTCAGTATTTTAAACAAAAAGAAAAATTAGATGTTTTTGATGATAAATTATTGCGTCTATTAAAATTAGATACTACTATTTATGCAATCGGATTTATGACTTTATATGTTACAACATATTTTACAGTTAACAATATTGAATTACCTTTTAATGTTAAATACTTTTTTGGTATAGCTATATTCCTATTTTCTATTGCCTTTGTTATTAGCATTAAACGTAAAAAATTGGCGCAAGATTTATTAATTGAAAAATACAGAAAAAAATAAAAAAGAAATCAGCTCATTAACGAGCTGGTTTCTTTTTAACTGTTGGTCTCTTTTTAACGGGTGTTCTAAAGTATTTTTCAAATGCCTGTTCTATATCTTTAACACCTACTACTGATACTAATGATACTATTAAAATAAATATTATTAAAATAATAAATGATCGAGTTTCTATGTAATTTAAAAATGTAATTAATGGTAAGCTTGAGTAGAATCCAATTGTCAAGCTCTTAATAATTACCGCAATAACTACTGTACAAAGTATTAAGACTAAAAATAAATGAAGTGATAATGCAGCCATAGTTCCGAAAAATGTTGCTACACCTTTTCCACCTTTAAAATTAAATAATAATGGTTTGATATGCCCTAAAATCACAAATAGTATACAAACATATATAGTAATTGCATCTACATTTAGTATTTTCAATAAAATAACAATTAAAAATCCTTTGAAAAAGTCTACTGCCAGAACAAAAATAAATGATCTTGTTCCTAAGACACGACCTGCATTCCTGGCTCCTACATTTCCTGAACCGGCTTTAGACAAATCTTCTTTATAAATTTTCTCTAATAACTTCCCCCCCATTATATTACCTAGGAAGTAGGCTATAATAGCATATATAATACTAGTTATCATAGTTTTTCTCCTCTCTTTTAATAAATTTATCTTTTACAGCGTTTATTCCTTCACTTAAAAACATTAAGCAACCTATAGTAAACGGAACAAGATAATATGAAATCCTATAGATTATTATCGTAGCTCCTATTACTTCTTTATCGATACCAAGATTCATTAAGCCTATTAATACTAAAGCATCAAAAGTCCCCATACCTCCAGGAATCATAGATAGTAACCCCACTATTGACGCTACTATAATTACACCCATTATTTGAAGTTCCTTATTTGCAACTATACTTCCTGTATAAAAATAAAGAATAATCAGTATAATTAAAGCTGCGAATACCCATTCTAAGAAAGAAATAACAGTAAGTTTTATACTTAAATATCTATCACTGCGTATACTTGGTTTTTTTAAATTAAAAAATAAATATAAAGGTAAAAACAATGACATTAGTAATAAGCAATAATAAAACACTTTATTATGTGCATACAAAGCTTGTCCCGGAAAAATATTTAAAACTACGCAAATAGATAGCAAGCTGATTCCTGACAGCATTGAAACGAGTATCATTCCTATAGCGGTAGCTAAACTTTTACCATTTTTTGTATAAGGTTTATACATATAATATCTTAGCCCCGCACCAATAAATCCACCAAAACCTAATACCATATTTAATGTATTAGTCATAAAACTAATTTTAAAAATACGGAATGAAGACATACTCTTAGTTAAATTAATTGCTTTTAAAACAAAATAATCATATAAACATAATATTGTTATACCTAGTAAACCACAAAATATAACAAAGAAAAATTTAACATTACCTAATTGTAATGTTAAGAGATATATTTTTTTAAAATCTAAACTAGTAATTTCTTTTTTAAAATAGGAAAAAATCAAATAAAATATTAGTAATCCAACAACCGTTTGAGTTATATTTTTCAAATAGTTAAAAGATCGTTTACTATTGAAATTTTTCATTTTTATTTTCCTTATATATTTTTTTCTACTTTATCATAACATTTTATACTAATTTTTTCAATAATAATTATTCTAAATACATTTTTACAGATACTTTTAAAGATAAAATTACTTATATCAAGTAATAATTCAACGCTTTCAAAATATTGCAGATACTTTCCCCATTACCAAAATTTATTTTTATTTTTATTATTTCTCAAAAAAATTAACAGCAAAGAAAAGCCTTCACTTCCCTTTGCTGTTCTATAATTATTAAAGTTTCTTAATTAACTCTGTTGTTAATATAGATGAATTTACTGCTGCTATTTTTAGAAATTCATCAAATGTAACACGAGTACCTTCTTCTGCTTTATCACTCACACTTCGACAAACTATAAATTTAGTCCCAAATTGATAGCAAGTTTGAGCAATTGCAGCTGCTTCCATTTCTACTACTTGCATAGTAGGAAAATTAGCCAAAATATTATTTTTAAGTTCTTTATTAGAAATAAATGAATCTGATGTTCCAACTAAACCAAAATGAATATTATGATTTGGCAAGTCAATTTCAGCAGCTAATTTTTGTAATTTTTCATCACTCTTATATGCAGCTGGCATTTGAGGAACTTGACCTAATTCATAACCAAATTCTGTTGCATCAACATCAAAGTGGCGAACTTCTGTAGCCACAATCATATCTCCTATTTCCATACTTCCTTGTAATGCACCACAGGTACCTATATTAATAACGTACTCTGGTTTATAGTGATCTAATAAAAGTGTTGTCGCTATTGCCGCATTAACTTTCCCAGGAAGACTTAGCATTAATACTATACTACGCTGTTCGTATATTCCCTCGTAAAAAGTTACATGAGCTATTTTTCTTTCTTTAAGATTTTCAATCTTTTCTTTTATAATAGCAACTTCTTCCGGCATTGCACCTATTAAAGCTATCATAATATTATTCAACCTCTAGAATTTTTATTTCCATTGAATCTTCAGGGCCAGTTGGAAGAGATACTTTTGCTACACTCCAACTTCTTTCCCAAGTAATGCTTGA
>ERZ772930.722-NODE-722-length-10049-cov-6.98549_pt1 | contig 10049 bp, 7 predicted proteins | sample MGYA00511685_ERZ772930 | MGnify/ENA primary metagenome ERZ772930 (study PRJEB29015, sample SAMEA2738053) | human oral metagenome | biome: human oral; feature: human-associated habitat; material: saliva | place: China | collected 2226 ... | reverse complement strand
AGATTCTATTGAAGTGGTACTACCGCTAGATGAATCATCTAATCAATAGACACTAAGCAATTAGTTGCCGTGGTTAACTAAACCTGTTACGCCTTGACTAAGTTCACGACGTTTTTCATTAGTCAACGGATGAGGCCACACGCGTTCAAGTTGTTTTTTACGACTTAAACCAGTATTATGTGCAGTCATTAATCTACGTGCTTCCCAGTTACGAATTGCTTTGCTTAATGTTCTTTTTACCACGCCCATAGTAGTACCCACTTTCTTAATTGCCGTTATTATATCAAAAATTGTGATAAGGATAGAAAGTTTACTTCATATATAATTAACTCACTATTTCCTTGTTGAGTATAGTATATATACCATTTTATAAAATGTGAAATGACGGTTACTTAGTTCGTTATAATTTTTATTTATCTTATTTTGTGTATAATAGGGAGATTCCATGGATACATCTTACTACCACAATTTTATTACCCTCGTTCAAACGGGCAATATGACGCAGGCCGCAGAGATTCTTCATATTACACAACCAGCGTTAAGCAAGCAGTTGAAATATTTAGAGGCTGAATTTGGAGCCCAGTTAATCAATATCAAACGCGGGCAACGAGGATCCAACTTACAATTAACAGATGCTGGTAAAATCTTCTATGAAAAGGCACAACAGCTTTGCTCTATTGAAGAATCTACCTATAATGCTGTACAACAATTGAACTCTCGCATTGAAGGTACCTTGCGTATTGCAACCTCTGCTTCTCGTTCAACCCCGATTGTACAGCAATATTTACCAGCCTTTTCTATGAAATATCCGTCTGTTCACTTTGAGATTTACGAAGGTCTCATGACAAATGTAGTAAATCAACTCATCAACGGCAGTGCTGAATTAGGTATTGCTAACATTCAGATGGTAGACACTGATAAATTTGATATTCTTCTTACCCAAGAAGAACATTTATATGCCATCTTCCGTCGCGATGTATTCTGGACAGATCGTGAACATGACACCATCACGTGGGAAGACATCAAAAAATGTCCTCTATCCCTCTCTGGTGGCTCTGTAAGGATGATTATGCAATCTAGCTTAACAGACATGGAACAACTCAATGCAGTGGCTATAACTACTACTAAAAGCTCCGCCATTGAATGGGCTTCTTCTGGCCGCACTGTATCATTAGTTCCAATGGATGCAAAAGAATTGATCAACCATCGTAAGATGGCCCGCATCAAATTGCCAGAATTCTCAGGTGACTTTAAAAAAGCCTTTATCACTCTTAAAGGACATGCTTTATCTCCTGTAGCACAGCAATTTATCGATTTCTACAAGGCTTATGTATAGTTCAAATGATACATAGCATTAGCATTATGACATCAACAGTTCATACCATTGGTACCTATTCAGTTTTAGATACCCATACAATACATAAAAAAAGACCTAGTACATTGAACTGCACCCCAAAAATTGGACACAATTTTTGGAGGTGCAGTTTTTTTATGTACTAGGTCTTTTTGCATCATATCTTATATGTCAGTAAAACTTATGGTTGTGCAATAAAACTTATGGTTTTTCAGTAAAACTTATGGTTGTGCAAGTTTACCACAGATATGATTAGATTAAGCTTGATGAACAGCACCGACAATATCTGTAATGCTGTTAAGATTATATTGTTCTACATAGTCACTCATTTCACGGGCAATACGTGAAATCGCCGTAGGATCTACCATCGTTGCAACGCCAACTTGAACGGCTTGTGCACCAGCCATCATAAATTCAATAGCATCTGTGCCAGTCATAATGCCACCAAGCCCCATAATAGGAATATTGATACCTTTATATACTTGGTGTACCATGCGAAGTGCTACGGGCTTTACAGCTGGGCCGGATAAACCACCATAAATATTACCCAACACAGGTTTACGACGATGAATATCTATAGCCATACCAAGGATTGTATTAATGAGACTTACCCCATCGCCACCACCAGCTTCTACAGCCTTTGCAATTTCCACAATATCTGTTACATTTGGTGAAAGTTTTACAATAACAGGTTTATCGGTAACTTTGCGAACTGCTTTAGTTACTTGTTCAACTACCTTTGGGTCTACACCAAAGGCCATACCTTCACACTCTACATTTGGACAAGATACGTTAACTTCTAAACCTGCAATACCATCTACAGATAAAGTCTCAGCCATCCACGCAAATTCTTCAATGGTGCCTGCAGACATATTAGCAAGTAATGGTACATCGTATTTCTTTAAATCTGGCAAAATATCTGTAACAAAATATTCTGCCCCAGGATTTTCAAGGCCGATACAATTCAAAACACCAGATGGTGTTTCTGCAATGCGAGTACCGCGGTTACCATGACGACCTTTTGGAGTCAAACCTTTTACAGAGATAGCCCCTACTTCATTGCTTAGATCAAGGTAGCCTGCATATTCAGGGCCATTACCAAAGGTACCAGACGCAGCGATAATAGGATTTTTCATCTTAATACCGCAATAATCGATAGCTAACTTTGGATTTGGCGTAACGGTGTTATTTAAATCGCGTTCACTCATTAAAAGAACACCTCCTCAGCCGGGAATACAGGACCATCTTTACAAACTTTATAGCGTTTACCTTCTGCACCATCACAACCACAGCCTAAACAACCACCTGTACCACAACCCATGCGCTCTTCAAGAGAAACTTGGCATGGTACATTGAGGTCTTTAGCCACTTGAGCTACGCCTTTCATCATCGGCGTCGGACCACAAGTCATAACAGATGTGAAAGCATTAGCATTAATCAACTCAGGCATAATTGCCGTAGGGAAACCTTTTGTACCTACGCTACCATCATCAGTAGTGATATGCACTTTAACAGGCGTATCTTTAAATAAGTCAGCCCAGAAGGTTTCGCTTTCATTTCTAAAGCCGAGAATAACTTGTGCTTCCTCCCCTTCTTTCAAATGGGAAGATATGCATAACATTGGTGCAATACCTACACCACCGCCAACGAGAAGCATATTCTTAGATGTAACAAATGGTTCACCCAAAGGACCTAAACAATCTAGAGTATCGCCTGGAACAAGGTGAGTCATAATCTCAGTCCCTTTACCTACGACACGATACAAAAGGGTAATCGTCCCCTTTTCTGCATCAAAGCCTGCATAGCTAATAGGTCGGCGCAATAATGGTGCCGTTGAGTCCGCTACGCGAACATTACAAAACTGTCCTACCTTTGCTTCTGCTGCTTGTTTTGGTGCGTGGATATCCATAATCCACACATCAGAGCCTATTTGCTCATTGCGAACGACTTCGCCCTGTTCTACATAGCCACTCATGGTTATTACTCCAATTTAAAATCCTGTAACGCTTCTACAGTATAATTTGCATTATTTTTACGATTTGCTACAACCCGTAATACTTCGCGTGCTGTATCGAGACTTGTTAAGCAAGGTAGTACTAACGTGCCTTTTATCGTAAGACTACGCCATCCTTCATGACTACTTCGCCATTAACGACTGTAAGTTTTGCTTTACCTGTAACAGTCATGCCATCGAACGGGCTTACCTTACCTTTTGTATAGAATTTATTGCGGTCTACAGTCCATTCTTCAGTTGTAGAGAATACTGTAATATCCGCTGGTTTGCCAACTTCAAGAACACCTGCATCGAGACGCATCAATTCAGCTGGACGAGTACTCATATTGTACACAACTTGATCAATGCTAAGTTTATCTGGACCGTAAGCATTTGTAATAACCGCTGCCAAAGATGTTTCGAGACCGCTGAAGCCATTTGGTGCACAGCAGAACTCATGGTCTTTTTCTTCAAATGCATGAGGTGCATGGTCTGTGATAATGGCATCAATTGTGCCATCTTTCAAACCTTCTAACAAAGCTTGACGATGATCTTCGGAGCGAATTGGAGGAGCCATTTTGAAAGCTGGGTTATATTCGCGTAAATATTCGTCAGTGAAGGATAAATGTTGGCTTGTAACTTCACATGTTACATTAAGACCTTTTGCTTTTGCACGACGAACCATATCCACAGTATTTTTACTACTTACGTGTGCAATATGAATGTGACCACCTGTCATTTCAGATAACAAGATATCACGAGCAACCGCTAAATCTTCAGCTACTGCAGGGCGTCCAATAACACCTAGTTCATAAGATACAATACCTTCGTGCATATGACCATTTTTAGTCAATGTAATATCTTCAGCATGGTCGATAACCATTTTATTAAACATGGAGGAGTATTCTAAGGCACGACGCATAAATGCAGCATTTTCTACATAGTGGCCATCATCAGAGAATGCAACTACACCAGCTTCCGCCATATCGCCCATTTCAGCAAGTTCCTTACCTTCAAGGCCTTTGGATACAGCACCGATGAATTCTACTTTCACTACACCAGTAAGCTCTGCTTGTCTTTGCAAACCTCTTACTAGCATCGCATTATCTACTACAGGATTAGTATTAGCCATAGTTACAACGCGTGTGAAACCACCCGCTGCAGCTGCTTGTGTACCAGAGTGGAAGTCTTCTTTCGCTTCTTGGCCTGGTTCACGCAAATGTGTATGAATATCGATAAGGCCAGGTGCTACGATAAGACCTGTTGCATCATATACTTCAGCACCGTCTGCACTTAAATTTTGACCGATGGCTGCAATTTTACCATCTTTTACGAGAACGTCTGCTACTTCGTTTTGTTTTTTTGCCGGATTTACTACCGTACCATTTTTAATAAGCAAGCTCACTACCGTCACCTCCAATAATAGTTAAGTACAATACAGCCATACGTACAGCTACGCCATTGCGTACTTGTTCTTGAATTACTGATTGATCAGAATATGCTACATCTGGCGCAATTTCAAGACCGCGGTTCATCGGGCCTGGATGCATTACCATTACATCGTCTTTAGCTAATTTCAGTACTTCGTTATTGATGCCAAAGATTCGTGCATATTCTCTATTTGTAGGATATAGTGCAGAGTGAATACGTTCTAATTGAATACGAAGTACATTTACTACATCTGCATTAGCAACTGCTTCACGAATATCATGGTGTACAGTAACACCTAGTTTTTCAAGTTCTGGATATACCATTGTACGAGGACCAGCTAGATGTACATCAGCACCCATTTTAGTAAGGCCGTAGATGTTAGATCTTGCTACACGACTGTGCATGATATCCCCGATAATTACTACTTTTAAGCCTTCAAGGGATTCTTTTTTCTCTAAAATAGAGTACATATCTAGCAAAGCTTGAGTTGGATGCTCATGAGCGCCATCACCTGCGTTGATGATGATAGGATCAACTGCTTTAGTAGCATATAAAGGTGCACCTTCTGCGCTGTGGCGCATTACGATAGCATCTGTGCCCATGTAGGACATTGTTAACAATGTATCGCGGAAGCTTTCACCTTTACCCATTGAAGAGCCACTTGGAGAAAGATTGATAACGTCAGCCCCTAAATATTTGCCGGCTAACTCAAAGGAACTACGGGTACGAGTACTTGGCTCCATAAAGAGGTTAATAATAGATTTTCCCTTCAAAAGTGGAACCTTCTTATCATCAGAAAGTACGATGTTCTTCATTTTCTTTGCCACATCTAAAATCAATTTGATTTCTTCAGGTGACACATTTTGCAAACCTAATAAATGTTTGCCTTTTAGGCTAACTTGTCCCATGATTTCCTCCTAACTCACGTAACAAAAAAGACCTTTTGCCCAGGGCAAAAGGTCAAATAGTTTGCACAAAGAAGCCCTTATGGGCGCTTCAACTATATTCCTTTTTCAGCCTCTCTGGACTAAATTAAAAGGTATTGTATTATGCAATGGTCTCTCGTACCATATACGCATTTTCTTTTTTTATTGTACTGAATCTACCTGTGAAAGTCAATGTAAAACGCAAAATTCATAATGATTTTAAAAAGAGGACAAGCACATAAAATTGCTTGTCCTCTCTATATTTAAACAGCTTTTAACCCCTCACAATAGACTAGTTTAACTTAAAAATTTTATCAATGAAAGTTAACAGTATTAGCCTAAAGGATAAATTCTTGGAGGATTTTGTTCTTCGTTTTGCTGTTCATTTTGTGGTGCCAATGGAGCTACCGGCGCAGTTGGCATCGGATTCACTTGCACATATTGCTGATCTTGTGGCACTTGCGGTTGTCGTTGATCACGACGACGGGTATTTTGAGATGCCGTCGGTCTTGGCTTAGTTAATTCATCGATAGATACTGCATTTGGAATTGTTACATTCGGTGTATCTTCATGAATATCGTCAAGCTCGTTAAAGGATGGACCAGTCTTAGCAGCTTGAGCCGCTTTACGTTCCGCTTCAATTTGTTGTCGAGCAAGCTCCGCTCGACGACGAGCATTTTCTTGTTGTTCTTTAACACGTTGAATTGCTTCAGCACGCTCTTTAGCTTTACGTTCGATTTCGGCTTGTGCCAACGCTTGTTGACGAGCCGCTTCGGCCTTACGCTCCGCTTCAAGATGCGCTTGGTATCGTTCCTCAGCAATACGGCGAGCCTCTGCGGCTTGACGTTCTGCTTCAGCTCGTTCTGCCGCAAGTCGTTCTTGCTCTGCCTTACGAGCCTCTTCAGCCAAGCGAGCTTGTTCAGCTTTACGGGCCGCTTCAATTCTCGCCTCTTCTGCTTTACGCGCTTCTTCAGCACGTTTTGCTTCTGCTGCTATACGTGCTTCCTCTGCCTTACGAGCAGCCTCAATTCGTGCTTCTGCCGCTTTACGAGCTTCCTCGGCGCGTCTAGCTTCTAATGCTTCTTGTTCTGCTTTACGTTGTGCTTCTAAACGAGCTTTTGCTTCTGCTGCTAAACGTTCTTCTTCGGCTCTCTTAGCTTCTAAGGCCGCCTTTTCTGCCGCTCGTTGCGCTTCAAATCGAGCCTTAGCCTCAGCCGCCTTACGTGCTTCCTCGGCTTTACGAGCTGCCTCTACACGAGCAGCTTCAATTCTACGCTCTTCTTCAAGACGTCTTTCTTCGGCTGCTATACGAGCTGCTTCCGCTTTTCGTGCTGTCTCTACACGTTCCGCTTCCGCCTTACGTGCCGCTTCGATACGAGCCAACTCAGCTTTACGCACTTCTTCTGCCTTGCGAGCTTCCTCAGCTTGGCGTTCAAGCTCAGCCTTTCTAGCTGCTTCTATGCGTTTTGCCTCTTCTGCTTGTCGCATTTCTTCGGCTTTCTTAGCCTCTAAAGCTGCTTTTTCTTTTGCCGCTTGCGCCTCTTGAGCCGCTTTTAATTCAGCTGCCTTGCGGTCAGCTTCGGCTTTTTCTGCCATTTTACGCTCAATTTCAGCATGTTTGGCTTCTGCAGCCTTGCGTGCCATTTCTGCTTTTTCAGCAGCTAATTTAGCTTCTTCTGCTTTTTTACGAGCTAATCTTTCCTCCGCTTCTTTTGATTTTTTAAGTTGAGCTTCTTTTTTAGCTTCAGCGGCTGCTTTATCACTTAACTTTTTAGTTTCTTCATGAGCGATATTCTCTGCCTGCTTACTAGGTGTCAATGTGGATTTTGTAGTATCTACAGTACCTTTATTGCTATCTTTACCACCTATAGGGCCTACCGGAATTTGCGTAGTCCCTTGAGTTGGATGACCTAAACTATCTTTTACATCCTTAGGAACATTAACAGCAATAGTTTGATGTTTTTGTGGATTCGCAAGAGATTCAGGAATTAACAAGAACCGTATCGGCAAGTTAGATGCCCCTGCAGGCATAAAGTTTAATGTTAATAAATCACCTGCGTTATAGTTACCCATGATGCGACTATCTAAAATAGTTCCATCCCCAAGTGCAGAGATACCATCAGCACCACCAATATGATAGGTTCGTGTATCTGTTTGACCACGGCGAGCACCTTGTTGGTGTAATGCTTTCACCGTAAAGGAACCAGAATAGGGACCACCAAGAGGGTTAAAATACAATCTAAATGGTTCATTACCCTTTGTAGGAATTTTTAGTGTATAAGATACACCATAGTTACCACGATCGCGAACAAATGCTTTATTTTGCATTTCGTCTACACCGTTGATAAACATATCTTCACGGTCATTACCGATTTCTACAAAAGCACCACCTAATGTCGTATCAAATGGTGTAGTAACCTCCATATTACGCTTAGACCCAGTATAGGTACCACGCAACTGAATTTCATCAATAGGCAAATTTTTCGCCCAATGAGATGCATCTACAGCATCAATACCCATAGGTAGCATCATAACGCGAGCAAATACAGGCGCTTCCGTTTTAATATCTACAATCCCTGTAAATAATGCGTCTTGATATACAGGCGTTTGCTCTAAATCGCTAAATATTAGTTTACGACCTTGTGGTGGAATACTTAATGAATATAATGGTCTAGCATTAGGGCTTTCATTAAGAGGCTGTTCTAAATCTTTACGCGACAAATCACGACCAGCCGCAAAATAGTCAGGTGTGGCTATAGATTTTAACTGTCGCATTACATGGACTGTATTAGGATATGCCGTTTGATTTTCGAGAACAATAGCAATTTTATGAGGCTGATCCATTTCATTTACATGATAAAAATAGATACGGCCATTGCCATTAATTGTACCTGCACTAAGCGTACCACCTACAGGCCCTACGTATTCAGGGCTATCTGATAGGAGTAATGTATCCGTTTGAGATACCAATGTGGGTGGTAACGGAGAGAACTGAAAATATCCAATTGATTGTAAATCTATATCACGAGCCTCTACATGGCCTGTAAGAGCAGCCATGGCGGCCATAGCCGCAGCTACACAATATCTTGATTTATAAGAAAACATATATTATTACCTCTATATTTCTTCAAGCCCCATCGGGTCATATGTAAGCGCTAATGCTTCAATCTTTTTAAGACGGTGGCCAATGCCCGATTTAGACAGTTCACCATCCATTAACTCTTCTAGCTCTTTTAAACTCGCTTCGGGATTTTCCCACCGAAGTCTTGCAATGACTCGCAATTTTTCAGGCAGTTCTTCAATACCGATTTCTCTATCGATAATACGGATAGCTTTTACCTGACGTACCGCTGCATCTACAACCTTTTGTAAATTTGCAGTTTCACAATTTACCTGTCTATTGATCTGATTTCGTACAGTCTTCATAATCCGTACGTTTTCAAATTCCATCAGAGCAGATTGAGCACCCATGATTTGTAAGCAGTTCGTCACTGCATCGCCTTCTTTAAGGTATACTACATACTCTTCCTTGCGCTCCGTTAATCCAGCGTGAATGTGAAAGAGCCGTAACACATGGATAATCTCCCGTGCAAAACTTTCATTGCCCGTCATAAACTCCAGGTGATAATCACTTTGTGGTTTATTAACGGATCCTCCACCTAGGAATGCACCCCGTAAAAAAGCACGTCGAGCCTCCATAGACTTGAGCCAACTGCGTGGAATTTGTTCAGTTACAGGCCATAGTGCAAGGTCTTCTAAAGCTTTACGCCCCTCCATAGATGGTTCTACAGATAAGGTATACATATTTTTCTTACGCAAGTTTAAGCCTTGTCGTACTAATACATTAGTAGGTAATTCGTATTGTTTCTTTAAAATACCTAGTAAACGACGAGCTACCGCATTATTAGCCGTAGCCAATCGAATTCCTACGGCACCTTTCATACCTAAAATGATGGATCCACCCATGCGCAATAAGCAGGACGCTTCAATTTTCATGGCCACATCTGCATCACTAGAGGATTCATATTGGCATAATTCATTTTTTACATCTTCTGCAAATGACATGGGTATCCTTTCTTATTAATGATCGTCTCGTTGGAGATAATATTCTAGAATATGTGGTTCTGTGTTAGATTGCATAGCACGAACGATATCCATAATAACTTTGCCTAACCGTTCTGGATCATGAACAGCTGGCTTTTTAGAACTAATCAAGGTAGCACGAATTGTACGAATACCTTTAGCTTGTAATTTTTTCGTATCTAATGCTACAGGTTCAGAGCCTACAGCACTATATTGCTCAACCATTTGAATTGGCAACGGACCGTCATTAGCAAGGACGGTA
>ERZ772930.721-NODE-721-length-10053-cov-3.58012_pt1 | contig 10053 bp, 8 predicted proteins | sample MGYA00511685_ERZ772930 | MGnify/ENA primary metagenome ERZ772930 (study PRJEB29015, sample SAMEA2738053) | human oral metagenome | biome: human oral; feature: human-associated habitat; material: saliva | place: China | collected 2226 ... | reverse complement strand
GCTTCATCTCTACCGAAGCACGGTTTGTACCGGCAAGAGCCTGAGCCTCAGTTACGCCGGCAGCAACGTAGATAGTGCATTCCTTAGCGTTAGAAGCCATGATAACATCCTTGCCCGCAGTGTGCGTTGCTACAGAGGTAACAGCCAGCTCGTGAGCTACCGTATTGTAAGCACTCTCGAAGGCTGCAGCAGTTGCCTGAGAAAGAGCGAGGGTTACATCTGCCGAAGCATTAACAACGGCATATACCTTCTTCGGGCCGGGATTAGTACGGATAGCAGTTTGGGGCACGATCGAAATAGAAGCGGCACCATCTGTCTGCGTAATCGTAAAGTTACTCTTATTGTACGCACCGGTAGACACAACACCAGAGGCCACATCTACAATATACACATCGATTGTTTTGATCTCGTCTTTTCCGTTCCAAGTACCTACTTTGCTGTAGTTATCGTCTTCGGCACGAAAATCGTTTGCCCCCATATTGAGGGTAACGCCTACATACGTAGACCCCTCCTTATTGGGGTCTTGTACTTCTCTCCCAGACTTTGCACATGAGGCAAAGAGGCCGAGGGTTGCGAGCATAAGGCCCGCCATCATCTTCATTTTCATTGTAATTCTTGTTGATTTAATAATGTAATTGATATGTTGTTTTCTATGCTTGAGCCATATTCTTCATGCAACATCCTCTCTCCAGTCGAAAGCCACACAAGGCGTTCAGGAAAGACAAAGCAATGTCAACCAGCTTCAAGCGAGCAAAAAATCGATGCGCCCCGAACAGTAGGTATAGAGAGCAGATAAGACTCATCCTGGAGAACTAAATCTATTATACGCCTACCATAGACTAGCACACATACTATCCATGATACAGAGAAATAGAAAAAAACGAGACAAGGGAAAAAGACAAGATTGTTTACATTTTATTCCAAACAAAAAACACTTGGCTCAGATAGCCAGATACAAGCGAACTTGCTGAAAATACCAACTATCCGTCAACAATAGGGGTATAGCGAGGAAAAGTAAAATTGTAAAGAAGTCTTTATTAAAAAACAACCCTCCCGCACAAAAAAAGGAGATGCCCCTCCACTTGGAGCATCTCCTGAGATTGCGATCTCCTCTCAACTAACAAGAGGAGGATAGATCCCTCTCTCTCAAGAAGAGATTAGTCTTAGAAACGGTAGGTTACACCCAAGTTTAAGAGAGAGTAACCAAAACCTACCTCACCACCAAGGCCAAGAGTAGGAGTCACATAGTAGCGAGCTCCTATAAAACTTTGATAGATGAAGGCTCCGGTAGCCCCACTGTAGGCATTACCTCCATAGAAACCCCAACCTAGAGCAACCCCAGCATAGGTATCCAATTTGGATACGAACTCATAGTGCAAGGCACCACGAGCACCTACGAAGATGCTGCTAGCATAGGTTTCGGGAGCAGTACGGATAAGCTGATACCCGCCTTGACCACCAACACCGATAGTACCCTTACCATTGCCAAAGAGGTTGCTCACAACGCCTCGCTCATACACGGCTGTAAGAGGGGGTACGACAATGCCAGAGATTGCCCCTGTAGAGCCGGGCAAGCCAACCATAAAGCTTGCAGTCTGCGTACCTTTTTCAAATGTCTTTTGGGCGTTAGCCTCTCCCAAAGAGGCAAATCCGGCGAAAGCTACGGCTAGCCCGAGAATCAAATTTCTTACTTTCATAATCAGTTTTTTTAGATCGTTAATATTATTGGTCCCTCCTCCAAAGTGGACAGGAGGGAAGAGAACCCTTACTAATCTTCACTACGAGAGCGACGTTTTCGCTCTAGTTCGTCGAGAATAATCTTGCGCATACGCATACTATTGGGAGTAACCTCTACGTACTCGTCTGCCTTGATATACTCCAAAGCATCCTCAAGGCTAAAGACAACGGGAGGGGCCAGAGCCACCTTATCATCGCTACCCGAGGCGCGCATATTGGTCAGTTTTTTGCTTTTGCACACGTTCACTACGAGATCGTTGTCTTTGGTATGCTCCCCAATCACTTGGCCTGCATACACCTCGTCTTGCGGTGCAATGAAAAATCGGCCTCGGCTCTGGAGGTTGTTGAGGGCATAGGCAAAAGCCGTCCCACTCTCCATCGCAATAATAGAGCCATTGAGGCGCCGTTGTATCTCACCTCGCCAGGGTGCAAACTCGATAAATCGGTGCGCCATCACCGCCTCCCCTGCCGAAGCCGTGAGTACGGAGTTATTGAGCCCGATAATACCTCGAGAGGGGATGGTGAACTCCAGCATGATGCGATCGCCCTTACTCTCCATAGAGGTCATCTCTCCACGACGGCGGGTAATTAGGTCGATTACACGGCTCGAATACTCTTCGGGCAGATTGACCGTAAGCTGCTCTATCGGCTCACATTTGACCCCATCTATCTCCTTTATGATTACTTGGGGTTGGCCCACCTGCAACTCATACCCCTCACGGCGCATCGTCTCGATAAGCACACTAAGGTGCAGAATGCCTCGCCCATAGACGAGCCACGAATCTGCCGAGTCGGTAGGCTCTACACGTAGCGCAAGGTTCTTATCCAGCTCTTTGACCAAACGGTCGTGGATATGACGGCTGGTGACAAACTTGCCATCTTTGCCAAAGAAGGGGGAGTTATTGATGGTAAAGAGCATACTCATCGTAGGCTCATCTACACGGATACTCGTAAGAGGTTCGGGAGCAGAAGCATCGGCCACCGTCTCCCCAATCTCAAAGGACTCCAACCCGATAATGGCGCAAATATCGCCTGAGGAGACCGATTCGGCCTTAGCACGCCCCAACCCCTCGAAGGTGTTGAGCTCCTTTATTTTCTGACGTACCACAGATCCGTCACGGCGGCAAAGTACAATATCGCTATTCTCGGAGATCGTACCTCTGTGCACGCGCCCCACGGCAATTCGCCCCACGTAAGAGGAGTAGTCGAGCGAAGTGATAAGCATCTGCGCCGGCCCCTCCAGCATGGGTGGTGGGGGTATATGATCTACAATCGCATCCAATAGGGGGGTAATGGTGTCGGTGGGATTGTTGTAGTCCTCGCTCATCCAACTCTGTTTTGCCGAACCAAAGAGGGTGGGGAAATCCAACTGCTCATCACTGGCATCGAGGCTTGCCATCAGGTCGAAGACCATGTCTTGTACCTCACCGGGGCGGCAATTGGGTTTGTCTACCTTATTAATTACCACAATGGGCTTGAGACCCAGGTTTAGAGCTTTTTGGAGCACAAAGCGCGTCTGTGGCATGGGGCCCTCGAAGGCATCCACCAAGAGAAGGCATCCATCTGCCATATTAAGTACACGCTCTACCTCGCCTCCAAAGTCTGCGTGCCCCGGGGTATCTATAATATTGATCTTAACACCGCGATAGCGAATACTCACGTTTTTGCTCACAATGGTAATCCCACGCTCTCGCTCGATAGCGTTGTTATCTAGATAGGTATCTACCTCGGTAGCTTTGTCGTCTCGGAAAAGTTTGCCCGCTAGTAGCATCTTATCGACAAGCGTTGTCTTGCCGTGGTCTACGTGGGCGATAATCGCGATATTGCGTATTTCTTGCATACTGCTCTATAATAACCGGCTACAAAGGTAATGAAAAAGCATTGCCCGCCCTCCCCAAGTAGTACAGATTAAGTAAAAAGTGGGTAATTACCCCTCATAAGAGCGGTGAACAGCCCCAAAAGAGGAGCAAAAATAAGGAAGTAAAGGAGAGCCCCTTACAACGAGCTAGAGCCAAGGAAAGAGAGGGCCTTCCCCTCTGCTTAGGTTAGAATGGAGAAAGGGGAGGAGGAAGGGAATAAAAAAGGCCTCCAAAACCCTAGATGAATTTTGAAGACCTTTAATGCGTAGTATAGAGTTGCGGGGAGAGGACTCGAACCTCTGACCTTCGGGTTATGAGCCCGACGAGCTACCACTGCTCCACCCCGCGATATTATCTCAATTGCCCTGCAAAGGTACAGATTCTTTTTGAATTAGCCAAATGCCAGCCTCGCTCTGCCTAGAGAGTAGTCCCCATGATAGTCCTTCTCTTATCGGCTCTCGCAGAACAAACGCTCACAAAAGGCTCTCTCACGAGCACCAGACATGGATATTCAGTCCACGAGAATAACGCAAGTCAGGTGGCGTAAAACGGAGAAAAATGCTGGGTGAAAATCATTTCCCCTCTTGGGTGAAAATAAAATATTTCTTGCCCAAAATGTGAGGGTAAAACCAGCTGAAATAAAAATATTTCTAGGGTGGTTTTCTCCACGATTTTAGCCAACGACCCACACGCTGCTCCCCCAAGGGCGAAAATGGCACCAAAAACAAGCTGAGAGAGAGCGATACCCGAATCCCCTCGTCCCCTCCCTCTTCTTGAGGAACAGCCCTCAAGAGGGCTCTTTTATCCTCAGCCAAATCGGAAAGAGAAAAATATCTACGAAAAAACCGTTGATTATCTACGAAAAGTTCGTACATTGCGCTCGGTAAGCAATACAAAGAGCTATGAACAAGACAAAACTCACCCCATTAACCCCTCAAGAAGAGAGTGTTATGCAGATTATTTGGGAGCTAGGGGATGGAGCAGCCATACGGCAGATATTAGACAAAATGCCCGAACCCAAGCCCCCCTACACCACCCTGGCAAGCATTGTAAAGAACCTGCACACCAAAGAATACATCCACCCCGAAAAAAGCGGAAAGACCATGCTGTACAGGATCGAAGTAACCCAAGAGCAATACTCCGCCTCCTCTCTCCAGCACATCGTACGAAACTTCTTTGGAGGAGATTACAGGCAAGTCGTGCAGTTTTTTGCACGCAAAGAGAGTATCTCACCCCAGGATCTCAAAGAGATAATAGACTTGATTGAGCAGAAGAAGTAACCTCACCTTTTAGCCACCCTTACCCCATGGAAGTACTACTCTACTACCTACTCATCAGCGGAGCATCCCTCGCCCTCGGAGCCTTGCTCGGGCGGTGGCTCTTCCTCCCCCTTACGTGGCATAAGGCAACTCGCGCCTTTTACCTTATCATCCTCGTCTCGGCGTGGGTGGTACCGCTCGTTGGCATTGTAGTTCCCTATATCGACTGGTCAATACTCTTCTCACCCTCCCAAGAGGGAGTGGCACTCGCCCCATTCCCCCTAGAGTTATCGCCCATGACGGAAGAGGTCTCGCCCTCCATTTGGGGATTGCTACTGCCCCTAGCTTTGAGCTGCATTTGGGGGATAGGAGCACTCGCTCGAGGGATTCGCCTCTTGGTCGCCCTACGAACTCTGGTCAAACTCAAACGGAAATGCACTCCCTATCTTCTCCCCAATGGACGGAAAATACAGCTTCTCCCCCAAGGGTATACCGCGTTTAGTGCCTTTGGAGAGATATACATCTCCCAAAAGATGCTAGAGGAGGGTGAGTGGACTATGGTCTACACACACGAAGAGGAGCACACCCGGCAGCGACACTACATTGACCTCCTACTCGCAGAAGTATCCCTTATCCTCTCGTGGTGGAACCCCGCCATGTGGCTACTGCGTAGAGACCTCAGCCTAAACCTTGAGCACCTAGCCGACGACGCCGTGCTAGCCCAAGGCATTGAGGGCAAACCCTATCAATACCAACTCCTAAGATGCGCTACAGACGGCTCTGTAAGCCCTCTATACAACCCCTACAATGGCTCTAACAACTTAAAAGAAAGGATCAAAATGATGAACAAGAAAAACTCACCCAAGCGAGCTATCCAACGCCTATGGCTCGCCCTACCCATGGCTGCTCTTACCCTCTTAGGCGGTAATTACCTACTGGCTCGCCCGGTTGCGGAGCGTCTCCCCCTCCTACAAAACATAGGGGACGAAGACCCCGTCTACGAAATGTGCGAGGTACTCCCCCAATTCCCCGGAGGGAATGACAAACTCTTCCTCTGGCTCGCCAAGGAGGTACGCTACCCCAAAGAGGCAGAAGAAAAGGGTATCGAAGGCAGAGTACTTGTACACTTCATTGTGGAAAAAGATGGCAGCGTAAGCAGCCCCACCATCATGCAAAGTGTAGACCCTCTGCTCGACGCCGAAGCCCTACGTGTAGTGGGCAAGATGCCCAAGTGGACACCCGGGAAGCTCAAAGGAAAAGTCGCACGCGTCTCTCTCACCCTCCCCGTCCACTTCAAACTAAGTGCAGATAACGCCAAATCTTCCTCAGCAAAAAGCTCGGACGCGCCTAAAGTCCTCTATGTATTGGACGGCAAGGTAGTAAGTGACGTAAGCAACCTGCCTAGCGAGAAGATCGCAGAAATGCGCGTAGACAAATCTCAAACGGAAGTAGTAACCATCGGAGGGAAGAAGTACGACCTCAAAGCCCTCGGATTAGAAGGAGTTGTCTACATTACGACGAAGTAACGCCGCCCCCTTATAGCGGAATACAACTATTTTTCATCTCTTACCGCCCTCGCCTCTTACAAGAGACGGGGGCTTTTCGTTTGTATGCAAAGAGGGCGCATGGGAAGAGGAGAGGGCTCCACCCCAAAGAAAGAGGCGTAGTATTAGAGAGAGAGGAGCCCCTCTTTTTAGGGAGAGTGCTCCCTGTATAGAGAATCCGTAGTACCTTCGTGGTCGGAATGAACAAAGTGCATCTATTGGTGGCAGATAGCCACGATTCGTTTGTCTACAATCTCGTAGAGATCCTTAGGGAATGCCCTAATTGCACCTTCGATGTTGTGCCGACAGAGCATTGCCCCACCCTTCCCCTAGAGAACTACCAAGGGATACTGCTTTCCCCGGGGCCGGGGCATCCTGAGGAAGTGAAAGGGCTCATGCCCCTCATTGCTCGCACTGTGCATACACACTCTCTTTTGGGGGTTTGTCTCGGGCATCAAGCTCTTGCCCTACACTTTGGCGGGCGACTATTGCAAATGCCCCACCCCCTACATGGGCACGCCGAAAGACTAACGATAAAAGAGATAGAAGGGCACACCCTCCTCGAGCAGCTTCCCGCCGATAGTTCGGTAGGGCGTTATCACTCGTGGTGCGTGGCAGAAGATCCTTTCCCCGACGTATTAGAGATTACGGCAACGGCACTAAGCGATGGGGCTATCATGGCATTCCGTCACAAAACACTCCCCCTATTTGGGGTACAATTTCACCCCGAGAGCTACCTATCGCCCCACGGTGCAAGCATCGTACAAAGTTGGCTATCCGGACTCTAGAGTAGACGCACGCTCTTGTAGCGCACCTCTTTGTTTTTGTTTTTCTTGAGGGGGAGGAGGTAAGAGACCGCCAGCTCGTGGCTACCCCAATTCCCCTTAGCCATTTGATTGATAGGCATCTCAAAGGCATACCCTACCGCTACACTCCCAAACTTCATCCCGAGGGAAAAGCCTGCGGCATTCATCGGCCGGAACATTACCCCTGCCCTGAAACGCTCGGCATACTCCAGTTGCAAATTGGCATCAATGCGCCATGCCTTAAGGTCCGTAAGCACCAAGAGAGAAGGCTTCCAAGTAAGCAACGAGGTCTCCGAAGAGAACTTATAAGAGGTATGAAAGGTATAATTCCGCTTTAGCTCAATAGAGTAATTATTACTGAGCCGAACACGTGGAGCTAAAAGATGATGCGACGCCACGCCTATATACATGCGCTTATTGCGCCACGAAAGCCCCACAGCAGAATCAAACGACTTACCGGACACTCGCGTAAGGGGTAAAGCAGGGTCATTAGGGGTAATGCCCTCACCATCGGGCAGAAAAAGCTTCGTTCCATCAAAGGCACTATTGAACAAACCGGCTTGCAACCCTATGCCCAATTGCCCCTTAAACAAGGGCAAAAAGAATGTATATTGTCCGGCCAAGTCGGTATTGACAAAAAGCCCTTTCTTCTGCGTAAGGAAGGCTATTCCCACCCCATGCTTTCGCTCTAAAAAATCGACCTGCGTATTGGCAAGAAGGGAGATATTGGCAGGTGCCCCCGGGATACCTACCCATTGCTGATGGTATATGGCGGTTATATCCAGCTCCTCTTGCCCTCCGGCGGCGGCAGGGTTATAGAAAGTGGCCGCCCTATCGTACAGCGAAAAAACGGCGTCGTATTGCCCCATCAGCGGTAAAGCCTTTACCCCTAACAGCAACAAAAACGCCCCTTTGAGGAGCCACCACGAGGTCGCTCTACGCCTCAATCCTTTCTCGTACATACTACAGAAACGAATAGAGAGGGGCGATTAGTATGTAGGGGGAGCCTTTGACCGCTAGGATTTGGCGATACAGAAAGAGGCAAGGGAGGAACGGGAGTCGGGGCTATTGGTCCCAAGAGATCGCATCGGGTAAGGCACGTAAAGGGCGAGAGCGAGGTGGGGGCTCCCCCTGAAGCGGTACAAACCTTCACCTCTCAGCAAACAAAAAGTCCTACCCCAACACATCCGTGGGGTAGGACCTTAGTATTTGAAAGAATGGAGGTTCTATATCATTCGAGGCTCCTCATTACAAGGGTCCTTCTCATGCCACCTCCCTTCTTCGAAGCTCTACAGAAAAGCGATTAAGCCTCTGCAGGAGCTGCAGTTTCTGCTTGAGTAGCCGCAGACTTGCGCGAACGGCGAGTACGCTTCTGAGGAGCAGCCTTCTTGCTTTCGCCAAGCATAGCCTCGTTGAAGTCTACAAGCTCGATAATGCACATAGCAGCGTTGTCTCCAAGACCGTACGAAGAATACGAGTATACCCACCGGGGCGATTGGCAACCTTATCTGATACTACACCGAAAAGCTCCTTCACAGCCTCTTTGTTTTGAAGCTCAGAGAAAACCATACGGCGTGAGTGAAGATTGTCATTCTTAGAGCGTGTGATGATAGGCTCTACATACACACGCAACGCCTTTGCCTTAGCCACCGTAGTAGCGATACGCTTATGCATAATAAGCGAAGTGGCCATGTTAGAAAGCATAGCCTCGCGGTGTGCCTTCGTGCGACCTAAATGATTGAATTTCTTATTGTGTCTCATCTTTTACTCTTTATCTAGGTTATACTTACTCAAGTCGGTAGCAAACTCCAAGCCAACCTCTGCGAGGAATCCCTCAAGTTCTTCAAACGTCTTCTTACCGAAGTTGCGGAACTTAAGGAGCTCTTGGCGATTGTGCTTCACGAGATCGGCCAGAGTGAAGACATTGTTGGAGCGAAGACAATTGCGAGCACGCACCGAGAGATTGAAAGAGTCAAGCTCTTGTCTTAGCATCTGACGTATGCGGAGCGTTTCTTCGTCCATTACATCCCCCGTCTCGTCGCCGGCTTCTTCCATATGCATCTCCCCATCACTAAAGAGAGAGAAGAGATCGATAAGGATCTTTGCAGCCTCGCGAAGAGCCATCTCCGGCTCGATAGTACCATCGGTAACTACCTCCAAGATAAGCTTCTCGTAATCGGTCTTCTGCTCCACACGGAAAGACTCTTCCTTGGGCATTACCCGACGAATAGGGGTGTAAATAGAGTCGATAGCAATCGTATTGAGCGGATCACCCTCACGAGTATTCTCGTCGCTGGGTACATAACCACGCCCCTTATTGATGCGGAACTCTATCTTGACATTGCTAGCTACCTGAGGGTCGAAACTACAGATGTGTTGATCTAAGTTCGTGATCTCGAAGTTGCTAAGAGCGGCATTGAGATCCTCTGCGGTAAAGACATCTTTATTCGCAGGGAAAGCTACTGTTACCACCTCTTCGTCTGCATTGTCAACCTTTTGCTTGAAGCGAATCTTCTTGAGATTGAGTATAATGTTTGTAACATCTTCCGTTACACCAGGAATAGTAGCAAATTCGTGCTCTACACCATCAATGCGAATAGAGGCGATGGCATACCCCTCAAGAGAGGACAACAAGATCCGACGCAGGGCATTACCAATCGTCTTGGCATAGCCGGGTTCTAGAGGTTTGAACTCAAAACGACCGACAAGTTCGTACGGTTCGCATTCGTCAAGGACATACTGAGGCACCTCTACCTTTACTACGTTCTCGGGTTTTTGAAATGCTAATATTGCCATGATGTCAGGGATTATTTAGAGTACAATTCAACGATAAGTTGTTCCTTAATAT
>ERZ772930.715-NODE-715-length-10085-cov-9.6001_pt1 | contig 10085 bp, 5 predicted proteins | sample MGYA00511685_ERZ772930 | MGnify/ENA primary metagenome ERZ772930 (study PRJEB29015, sample SAMEA2738053) | human oral metagenome | biome: human oral; feature: human-associated habitat; material: saliva | place: China | collected 2226 ... | reverse complement strand
CCACACCGGCGGGTGCGACGACCGTGATGATCGAGGCGGCCACCTGCGCGATGAGTGTGTCACGGAAGTGCAGCTTCTCGGGGGACAGGGCCATGAGCGGCACGGCCGACCCCACCCAGATGAGGCAGGCCAGGACGGCGGACGCGGCCATCCACCACGGGTTCGCGCTCGTGAGCGTCGTGACGAGGTCGCTGAAGTTGAGCGAGGACACGACGATGAAGACCGCGATGAACGCGATCGCGATTGTGAAGATCGTGCGCGGACGGAAGCGTTGCAGGTCGGCCGTGGGGGCGGTCTCTGCCTCGGAATTGCCCACGAGGGCGGCGCGCAGGTCACTAAGCAGGTCGGAGCGGCGCAGCAGCTGGTTGACGGATGCGGGCAGGACCGGCTTCTGGATGACGGGCGCGCACGCGATGAGGGTCTCGTCGCCAACGCAGCGGCGACCCGCCTCAAGCGCGCGCTCAGGGCCGACGGCCAGGGCGGTGAGGACCAGCATCTGAGCGATGTCGATGGACTGGTTGAGCTCGCTTGTCGCGACCTCGCCGGAATCCCAGTCCAGCAGCCACACGTCGGAGGAGGCGTCAACGACGACGGCCTCAGGCGTGAGGGCGCGGTGCGAAATACCCCGAGTGTGCGCGTACCGCAGCTGTTCCCACGCGCGATCCAAGACCTCGTCCGTGACCTGCTCACCCAGTTCCGTCAGGGGAGTGGTCGGCGGGAGCGCGGAGAGCACCATGATGATCGAGTCGTTCGCCGAGGCGATCGCGATGGGTTCCTGCGTGAAGACGCCGGCGCGCAGGGCCTGCAGGGTCGTGAACGAGGAGCGCTCGGCCTGTGCCTTGAGGGAGGGGGAGACCCAGCGGCTGATGCCGCGCAGGCGCAGGTTGTTCCACATCTCGAGGAGGGTGCCGGTCAGCTCCTGGCCGGGGTCCATGACGATGAGCTCGTAGGCCAACCCGGTGTCACTCCACACCTGGTAGTGGCGGTTGTGGTCGGGGTCGGGGCGGCGCGTGACGGTGATGCCCATGTCGCCCAGGTCGGCGGGCACCTGGGCAAGGCGTCCGCGCGCGTTCTCGGCGACGGCCCACGTCGACAGCGGTTCGGTGCTGGTGTCCAGGTCGGTGCGCACGATCCTCGAGGGCGTGATGCCGATGCCGAGGAGTGCCTCGACGAGGGCGGTTCCCTTGGCTCTCTGGTCGTCGTAGCCCATGATCCAGCGTGACCCGGACCCGAACGCGCGGCCGAGGAACACGGAGATGAAGGCGACGGGCAGGGTCATGGAGGAGCGCAGGACGCCCAGAATGAGAATGATCCACACGCCCGTCCAGCCCCAGCGAATGGCTCGCATGGACTGGGCTTCGCCGGCGGAGGTGAACATGGCGCACAGTGTGACGATCACCAGGTTGATGGCGATCACGAAGCCACTCTTGTAGCCCTGCGTGGCGATGAGCCGGTCGACGCTCAGGGGGATCGTGAGGTAGGCGGGCAGCAGTCCGGTGAGGATAGCGATGACCCAGCCGCCGAGGGCTGCGACGATGCTCGTGACGATGACCTGGATGATGGTGTGCAGGCGTCTGCGCAGCGCGAGGGAGATGATCACCAGGATCGGTGTGATCAGGATGATGAGGCCCTCGACCAGATTGACGGGCAGGATCAGAATCTGGCGGATGAGTTGGAATTGCAGGACGTCCATGGTGACGCCGCGCGTGGTGGCGCTGGCGACGGTTCCGATGGTCCAGATGACGAGGATCGCAAGGATCGAGATGACGACGTCGACGACGTCCTCACGCCGACGCCGCATCGTGAAGATGCGGTCGGCAATGTAGGCGGGGCGGGGCAGGCGCAGCCTGCGCGCGGGGACGGGCAAGGCGACCTCGCCGCTCTTGGCTCGTGCCACCACGTCCGAGGCCGGGGTTGCCTGCGCGCCGGTCGTCTCGGCCGCGTCGGTGGAGTCGGTCGGCTCGGGTGCGGGGGCGGTCTCGGGTTCCGCGTTGTCGGTGGAGGTGAAGGCGGGGGCCTCGGCGTCAGCGCTGTCGTCCGGAGCGGGTGAGTCGGCGGGGTTGGGTGCGTCGGAGGAAGCCTGCGCGTCGTTGTCGGCCGGGGCGGAGCTGGCCTCGGGCGTGTCGGGGGGAAGCGGGGGCTCAGGAACCATGGCGTCTGTGGCGTCGGGGGCCGGGGGAGCGTTGTCCTCGGGTTCGGGGGCCGGGGGCGGTGCGGGCGCGTTCACGATCAACGAGGCCTCGGGAGGGGGTGCGGGCGTCTCCAGCGTGTTCTTGACGACGACGGGGGAGGCCATGGCCGACTCTGGCACAATCACGGCGGTGGGAGCGAAGCTGGGGGGAGTGGCGGATCTGCGCGTGGAAACGGAGGGTACGACGACGGCGTCAATGATCTCGGTTTTGGCTTCAGACGGGGGAATCTCCTGCGGCTGGGCAGGGGCTGACGATGCCCCGGCCTCGTTGATCATGCCCATCAGATCATCGACCCCTAGCGAGGTCGGATCCTCGGCGGACGAGGGGACGAACAGGATGTTCGTACCGGCGGCCGGGGGGCCGTCGTGTGACTCCTTGCGCTTCCTCATGTTGACCATCCTATATTCGCGGTCAAGAAAGGTAGGGTTAGGGGGACACATTCCCGGCAGAAAAGGGGCTTATCGTGACCTGGTTGACACTCGCGTCAGCATCGGATCCGTCGATGCTTCACACAGTTATCGAGTGGTTTAAGAATCCTGAGGCCCTTCTTGACGCGATGGGTCCATGGGTCCTGTGGGGCACGATGCTCATTGTTCTTATCGAGTCGGGTGTCCTGTTCCCGGTCCTTCCGGGCGAGTCGCTGCTCTTCACCGCCGGCCTGCTGCACGGCAAGCTCGGTATTCACCTGCCGACCCTGATCCTCCTGGTCGTGATTGCCGCCTTCGTGGGTGCTCAGATCGGCTACTTCCTGGGTGCCAAGTGGGGGCGCCGCTTCTTCAAGCCGGACGCGCGCTTCCTCAAGACCGAGCACTTGGAGAAGGCCGAGCACTACTTCACGAACTACGGCGGTCGCTCCCTCGTCATCGGGCGCTTCATCCCCTTCGTGCGCACCTTCATCCCGATCGCCGCCGGCATGGCCCGCTACCCCTACCCTAAGTTCCTGCTGTTCAACACGCTGGGCGCAAGCATCTGGGGCGCTGGCTTCATCCTGGTCGGTGCGCTCCTGGGCAACGTGCCCTTCGTGCACGACAACCTGACGGTCATCCTGGCGGTCATCATCCTCGCGTCGGTCCTGCCTGTCATCATCGAGATGATCGGCAAGCGCCGCGCCGCTTCCGACAAGGAGTAATCCATGCTGGCCTGGTGGATGCTGCTCCCGACCCTGCTGGCCATGATGGTCGCCCTGGTGCTGCCGGGCTTCATGTGGCTGCGGGCTGGCACGCGATCGTCGCTCGTCGCGATCGGTGCGGCACCGGCGTTTACCTTCGGCCTGATCACCGTACTCTCCGTCGTCTACCCGGCCTTTGACATCGAGTGGGAGCCTTCGACGGTCATGCCCGTCCTCGGCCTGAGCGCCCTCGGCGGCGCGCTCGCCTGGAGCCTGAGCTACTTCCACCGGACGAACGGTGGCTTTGCCCTCAACGGCGTGCCATTTCGCCAGGCGCTCGGCGTGCGTGCCCCCATCGGTGCCGCGCAGGCCGCGGTCCGTGCCGCGACATGGAGCGCGGTCTTCGTCGGGTTCCTCCTGGCCGCCTGGCCGCTGATCAGGGGAGCGGATCCCGCCAACCCGGTTCAGCAGTGGGACCCGACCTTCCATCAGAACGGCGTCCACGCGATCCTCTACGGTAAGGACGCCAGCCCCTTTGGGGGGCTCCACGAGCTCTACGGGGGCCGCCGCGTCTACTATCCGACGGGCTGGCACGCCTTCGTCGCGCTCTTCGCCCGCTACGATTCGGTCGTCCAGGCCGCCAACGTCTCCTCCCTTGCCCTCATGGCCGTGTGGGTAATTGGCCTGGCCGCCCTCGTCTCCGTGCTGACCGCGTCGCGCAGCGCACTCCTCGCGGCCCCGGTCATCGCCGGCACGCTCCTGAACATGCCCGCCGACGCGCTAACCCTGTACAACCAGTGGCCCAACGCGACGGGCACGGTCCTCGTCCCCGGCCTCGCCGCCGCCGCCATCGTCGCTGGTCGGCGCCTCGCCTCAGACCTGAGCGACGGGGACGGCGTGCGCTCCTTCGCCCGGCGCATCCCGCAGGGCGTGTTCCTCCTCATCGGGTGCATCGGCCTCGTCGGAGCCCACCCGAGCGCCGCCTTTTCCCTTTTCGCCTTCCTCGTGGCACCACTCCTGGCGGCCATCGCCTCCTTCGCGCGCAGCGCCCTCGGGCGAGACGGACGCGGACAACTCCTCGCCATCGTCTGGGCAGCGGTCGGCCTCGCCGTCGTGACGATCCCCCTCATCGCCCTCGCATCCCCCAAGATTCAGGCGATGAGCAGGTACCCGCGAGCCGGAACCAGCTGGGGGGAGGCCTTCGCGCACGCCTTCCTGCCCTACCCTCCCTTCGTCAGCACCGCCGCCACCACCCAGTGGGCCCTCCTCCAGACGGTCCTCCTCATCGCGGGCATCGCGGTGACCGCGCGCCTGGGTACACTCCTGCGCCGACGCGATCCCCTCGAACGCGCGGCCGCCGAGGCCGGGCTCACGGATGACCCCGACGAGGCAGAGGGCGCCGATGAAGCCGAAGCCACCCGGGCCTCGGCCGAGGAGAAAGCCGCGCCCATGCCCGCCTGGCCTCTCGTCTCCTACCTGATCCTCGCCGCCCTCACCGGACTCGCATACGCGCCCAACTCCGCGCTGCGAACCTTCCTGCTGGCCCCCTGGTACAAGGACGCCCGACGCATCATGGGCGTCGAAGACATCGCGCTGACCGTCCTCATGGCCGTCGGCTTCGCGGCCATCGTCCACGTCATCCACGCCTCCTGGACCTCCTCGCTGCGCCGCATCCTTCAAGACCGCGGCGCCGACACCAACGTCGAGGCGCCCCGCTGGCCCATCCAGGTGGGAGTCGGTGCCCTCATCCTCATCCTGTCCGGCTTCGGCGCGATCGACGCGCGCAACTCAGCTGTCGCCTCCGTCTACGACCCCACGCGCCTGGGTAAGCCCGGCATGGCCACCAAGGGCGAACTCGCCATGCTCAGGCGCATGAAGTACACGACCGTGCCCGACGCCCTCATCCTCGGAGACCCGATCGCGGGCGCCGCATACTCCGAGCTGCTCGGAGGCCGTAAGGCCGTCTTCCCGCAGCTCACTACAGCCAACGCGGACGTCGCCTCCCAGAGGATCCTCACCCAGCGCTTCCGCGACATCGCCACCGACCCCGAGGTGTGCGAGGTCGTGCGCGAGCTCGGCATCACCCACTTCTACGAGGAAGAAGACGGCGCCTACTACAACTTCATGCGCTCCTCGCGCCACCCCGGCCTGTACGGGGTCGACACGTCCACGGGCTTCGAACTGGTCGACGCAGGCGGCACCGCGAAGCTGTGGAAGATCACCGCCTGCGGCTACGTCACCCCCGGCGGCGGCCACGAGGCCTTCGCGAACGGGATCAAGTCCCGCCAGGAATAGCAGCGCGCCTGTCAAGACGAGCCGAGAGTGGGGCCATCGCCTCGTCCCCGTCCCCTCGCCCGCGCGATAGGCCACAATGCGCGGCTGGCGTGCCCGTGCGAATGCCCGGCCCCGGGGCGTGTCGATACCCTTGACACCATGACGACGAACATTCCCGGCCCCGCGCCCCTCGGTGACAAGCTTCGTATCGCCTTCCTCGGTCCCTTCGGCACCTTTACCGAGCAGGCCGTCCACCAGGTCGCGCCCGCCGGAGCGATCCTCCTCCCCATGACGAGCGCCCCCCAGGCGCTCGCGGCCGTGCGCCGCGGTGAGGCCGACCGCGCCGTCGTCCCGATCGAAAACTCCATCGAGGGCGGCGTCAACGCGACGCTGGATTCGCTCTCGCACGGCGAGCCCCTCGTCATCGTCGCCGAGATGCACGTCCATGTTGTCTTCCAGCTGGCCGTCCTGCCGGGCACACGCCCCGAGGATATTCGCCGTATTGGCACCCACCCGCATGCGTGGGCGCAGTGCCGCGGCTGGGTCGAGGAGACCTTCCCCGGTGCGATCCACGTGCCCGCCACGTCGACGGCTGCCGCCGCCGAGCTCCTCTCCGACGGCGATGCGTCTTTCGACGCTGCCCTGTGCAACGCAGTCTCGGTCAACACCTACGGCCTGGAGGCCCTGTTCACCGACGTCGCCGACAACCCGGGTGCGATCACCCGCTTCGTCCTCGTGGCCCGCCCCGGCGTGGTGCCCCCGCCGACCGGCGCGGATAAGACGACCATCCAGGTGGCCCTGCCCGTCAACGAGTCGGGCGCCCTGCTGACCCTCCTCGAGCAGTTCTCGGCGCGCGGCGTCGACCTGTCGCGCATCGAGTCGCGCCCCAGCGGTGACGGCCTCGGCAACTACACGTTCAGCATCGACATTGTCGGCCACATCCGCGAGGAGCGCGTCCAGGCTGCCCTCGTCGGCCTGCATCGCTACTCGCCAGAAGTCCGCTTCATGGGCTCCTACCCGCGCGTCGACGGCGTTCGCGCGCGCGTCGAACCGGGCACCACGGACGACGCCTTCCGCGCGGGTCGCGCGTGGGTCTCGGACCTGCTCCACGGCGGGGATGGCACGGGTGAGGCGGGCGGGGCCGCCCCGTGCTGGCCGCTGGTCTGACGCGCGCGTTGCCGCGCTGATCCAATAGGCGCCGCCCCGGTAGGTCTGCAGCGCTGAGGGATAAGCCGGGTCACGGCATCCGCTGCTCCAACGAACTGTCAACCGAGCTAGGTCGGGCAGGTCTGCACCAGTTAGGGAGCATTACACCACCTCCGAGCTGGTGCAATACCCCGATAATTGGTGTAACACCACTTAGAAACAAGGCAGATCGTGGAGATGTGCAGTGGGTTGGTGTTGGAGATATACGAGCCCTAACCCCAAGGCTCCGCGCCGAGGCGTAACGAGATGCCTGGTCGAGGTGCAACGAGAAATCTAGCGTCCCATCGTCGGGATTCAACCCGTTAGGGAAGATTCAACCTGATCGGGAAGATTCCACCCGATCAGAAGGGGTTGAATCTTCCTGATCGGGTGTAACGCTTCATCGGTAACAAGCGTCGTCGTGGCACTTGCCGCCGACAACGTCCCTGTCGGCGTTCAAAGGGCGCAGACCCTGCAGCATTGCACTAGATGCAGCAGCGATGCACTAGTTGTGGGGGCATTGCACTGCTTCCTATCTAGTGGAATGCCACGCGAAGTAGTGCAACGCTGTGCTAAGTAGTGCACTGCTGCTTGGCAACAAGCTCGTGCGCGGCATGCGCTGCTCCATAGCCGCTCCAGTGAGCTTCTCAACGAGCTAGATTGGGCAGGTCTGCACCAGTTAGCGAGCATTACACCAGTTAGGGGGTGTTACACCACCTCCGAGCTGGTGTAATACCCCGATAAGTGGTGTAACACCATTGAGCAACAAGTCGACATAGGGCAATCCTTCAGGCTGCCGCAGAAACGCCTCGGCTTGCTCCCATCAGTCCGCGAAGTTCCACGCGTTGTGTGCCTCGTATGGACGCGGTATCAGCCGGGCAGCAGCTCGATCCGCGTACGCTCGGCGGGGATGGTGATGTCGAGGGCGCCCGCCTGCATGCGGATGTAAGTCGTGTGGACGAAGCCAGCCTTGCCTATTAGGTTCGCGAAAAAAGGCGACAAAAACAAATCGACTTGCCCCGTAATATCAGAGATTTACGAGGTGTGATGAAGATCACCCATATAGAACGGGTGTTCTATATGGGTGATCACTTGACTCTAGTGGAATCCGCCACTATTGTGAGTATGAGTCCCTTGTTTTAGAGATCAGTACCAGGGATCACTCATCTTGTGTTGGATGTGCGGCGTCAGCCGTACCTTATTGAAAGGAGTCTTCATCATGAAGAACCTTGGTGGGTCAGGTAATCAACCTGATAGGCAAAAGTATATCACAGATTCAAAGTGTGATGCAAGTGCTGGGCCTGGCCTTTGGAATTCACGTTTTCAACGTCGTAGGTCGCTTCGGCGGCCTCGGCGACGAAAGGTCGCACCTGGGGTGAAATGGCTGTTTTTCCAGTTGTTTGTCCTTTTTCGGACGTGTGTCTTCGTGGGGCTCGTTACATTCCTGTATTCAAAAGGGATGAACTCTCCTGTAGTGCTCGTATCGCTGGCAAACATGGTCTGGCAGATGATTATGAGCATGCCGCCACCTCCTCCCTCGAGTGAGGATGATGGCAGTAACTACACCCTGCAGGCCTAGCCTAAGCTGCCGAAGGTGACACTGGTGGGGCAAGCGATCGTCTGGTGGATGCTTAATAGATCATCAAGACTACCGACGGTCGCTGCCTCACCTTGTCGTAACTAGATCAGCTGGGCAGCAGCTCCATCCACGTGCGCTCGACGGGAACGGCGATGTCGAGGGCGCCGGCCTGCATGCGAATGTGCATGGTGTGGGCCAGGCCGATCGCGTCGCCGTCCACCTGGCACACCTGTGCTTCTTCGGCCGTGACGGACGCGCCCTTCGCCTGGCGGAACGCGACTGTGCCGGTCGAGACCGGCAGGTTGATGGGGCGCAGGCCGATGAGCTGGCCGAGCATCTTCCAGGTCACGTCCGCCCAGCCGAGCAGGCCGGCGTGCGCGTCGACCGCGATGACGTCGATGAGGCCGTCCGACAGCTCCGCGTCGGGGGCGAGGACCAGCATCTTCAGCTCGCCCGCGTTCGCGAACATGACTGAACGCGCCTCGACGCGGGTGATCTCATCGGCGGGCGAGCGCAGGGGTTCCGCGCTCGCCGAGGTGGCCTCGGCCTCGTCGATCCTGTCCCCGGCGATCTGGTCGCCGACGCCCAGGGGATCTGCCACGCGTGCGGCGGGGGAACGCAGGGTCAGGCGCGCCTTCATGCGCGGCACGCCCATCGCGCCCAGGCCGGCCCACACGTAGGCGATCCATCCGATGCGCTTCTTCAGCTCGGGGTTCGTGTCTGCCATCGTTGCGCCGTCGTAGCCCATGCCCGCGACGACGAGGCATGCGTACTCGTCCGCGCGCGGCTCGATCGACGAGGCCGGGGCGTCCTGGTCCGCAGCGCTGGCTTCGGGGTGTAGCGCGGTGCGTGCCGCGAGGCGAAGTCCGCCCTCGGCGGGCTGAGTGGACTCCTGGGTGACGTCTTCGACGCGAACCCACGCGAGGTCGACGGCGCGGTGGTTGCGGTCGAGCGCGACGGCGAGGGCCTCTTCGGGGTCGTCGGGGACGGAGAGGTTTCCGGCCAGGACGTTGCCGGTGCCCACGGGGATGATGCCCATGCGGACGCCGGATCCTGCCATGCCGGCGGCGACTGCGCGCACCGTTCCGTCTCCGCCCGCGGCGATGACGACGGAGGCTCCCTCCTCGAGGGCGCGCACGGCTTGCCCGGTGCCGGGGTCCTCGCGCGTGGTTTCGCGCCAGTGCACGTGATCGATGCCCAGTTCCTTGGCCTTACGGTTGATGCGGTCCTTGAAGGCCTGGGGGTCCTCGTGCTTGGAGGGGTTCATGATGATCCAGGGACGTGGCCGTCCGCGCGTCGGGTCGTCCACCGATGCGGGGATGTCAAGGGCCTTGCGGCGGCGATGCCGGCGGGTGAAGCAGGTTGCCAGACGCGCGACTCCGATCGTTCCGGTTACGGCGGAGGCTGCGAGTGCCCAGTATATTCCGTCCATGTGCACATCTTAGTGCCCTTGTGGATTGCGTGGTTGTGGACAGGTTGTGGATGGTCTTTTCGTTGCTGTTCATATTGGCTGTGACCTGCTGGCGTGTGTGAGGGCTCATGTTATCCACACGGTTATTCACAAAAGGTGGATAACTTTCAGGTTTTTCATCGAATTGATCGGCTGGTTGGTGCATAACCCTGACCTGCAGTGCGGATTTGGCATCCGGCACGGTGGGGGACACGGCGCGCCCACCTGGCATAGGATGGGACGCATGATTGATGTGCGTGCCCTGCGTGAAAACCCCGAACCCGCCCGCGCCTCCCA
>ERZ772930.713-NODE-713-length-10105-cov-6.64527_pt1 | contig 10105 bp, 8 predicted proteins | sample MGYA00511685_ERZ772930 | MGnify/ENA primary metagenome ERZ772930 (study PRJEB29015, sample SAMEA2738053) | human oral metagenome | biome: human oral; feature: human-associated habitat; material: saliva | place: China | collected 2226 ... | reverse complement strand
GTGATGTCAAACTCGGCTTGATTAATAAAGAAAAATGGCACACGGATCTCCGTCGTTACATTGAAATTATCATGCAAACGGACATGATTCGCGAGAAGAAATTGAAAGTAACCAATGAAATCACCAATGTGATGGAGTACTATCAAAGTTCTTTCCTGAATGCTGTTCCCCGTTTGACGGCTGAGTATAAAAAATTGGCCAAAGAACAAGGTATCGAGCTTGAGCATCCAAAACCGATTACCATGGGGATGTGGATCGGAGGAGACCGTGATGGCAATCCTTTCGTAACTGCTGAAACCCTCAATAAATCTGCCTTGACCCAGTGTGAAGTCATTATGAATTACTACGATGAGAAGATTTATAACCTCTATCGTGAATTCTCACTCTCAACCAGTATTGTGAATGTCAGCGACAAGGTTCGTGAGATGGCTCTTAAGTCACAGGATAACTCGATTTATCGTGAAAAAGAACTCTATCGTCGTGCTCTTTTTGATATCCAAGCTAAGATGCAGGCAACCAAGGCTTATCTCATTGAAGACAAGGAACTTCAGCCTAGATATGCCACTGCAGATGAATTTTATCAAGATTTGTTGGCGATTCGCGATTCTCTCCTTGAAAACAAAGGGGAATACCTGATTTCAGGAGAATTTGTCGAGTTGATGCAAGCTGTCGAAATTTTTGGTTTCTACCTTGCTTCTATTGATATGCGCCAAGATTCTAGTGTTCATGAAGCCTGTGTAGCAGAATTGCTAGCATCAGCTGGTATTAACGACCATTATAGTGACCTTTCTGAAGACGAAAAATGCGCCCTTCTCTTAAAAGAGTTGGAAGAAGACCCTCGTATCCTCTCAGCAACTCATGCTGAAAAGTCAGAACTTCTTGAGAAAGAGTTGTCTATCTTTAAAGCTGCTCGCAAGTTGAAGGATAAACTAGGTGAAAATGTCATTCGTCAAACCATCATTTCTCACGCGACAAGTGTATCCGATATGTTAGAACTAGCCATCATGCTCAAAGAAGTAGGCTTGGTTGATGCCCAAAAAGCCCGCGTTCAGATTGTTCCCCTCTTTGAAACGATTGAAGATTTGGATCACTCAGAAGAAACCATGAGAAGATATTTCTCTCTTCCTTTAGCTAAAAAATGGATTGCTTCAAAAGATAACTATCAGGAAATCATGCTCGGCTACTCTGATAGTAACAAGGATGGTGGTTACCTGTCCTCATGTTGGACCCTGTACAAGGCACAGCAACAACTGACTGCTATTGGGGATGAATTTGGCGTTAAGGTCACTTTCTTTCACGGTCGTGGTGGTACTGTTGGTCGAGGTGGCGGTCCAACTTATGAAGCCATTACATCTCAACCGCTCAAGTCTATCAAGGACCGTATCCGTCTGACTGAGCAAGGAGAAGTGATTGGAAACAAATACGGTAACAAAGACGCTGCTTATTACAACCTTGAGATGTTGGTTTCTGCAGCCATTAACCGTATGATTACCAAGAAGAAGAGTGATACCAACACATCAAACCGTTACGAAGCTATTATGGATCAAGTAGTGGATCGCAGCTACGATATCTACCGTGATTTGGTCTTTGGAAATGAACATTTCTATGACTATTTCTTTGAGTCCAGTCCGATTAAGGCTATTTCAAGCTTTAATATCGGTTCTCGCCCAGCCGCTCGTAAGACCATCACTGAAATTGGCGGTTTGCGTGCCATTCCTTGGGTCTTCTCATGGTCACAAAGTCGTGTCATGTTCCCTGGATGGTATGGTGTGGGATCAAGCTTTAAAGAGTTTATAGATCAAGATCCAAAGAATATCGAGTTCCTTCGTGATATGTACCAGAACTGGCCTTTCTTCCAATCTTTGCTTTCCAATGTGGACATGGTCTTATCTAAGTCTAACATGAACATTGCTTTTGAATATGCTAAGCTCTGTGAAGACGAAGAAGTGCAAGCTATCTACTACACTATTTTAGATGAATGGCAATTGACCAAGGATGTTATTTTAGCTATTGAAGGTTATGACGAACTCTTGGCAGAAAACTCTTACCTAAAAGACAGTCTAAACTATCGTATGCCATACTTTAATATCCTTAACTACATCCAGTTGGAGTTGATCAAACGTCAACGTCGTGGCGAATTGTCAGCTGACGAAGAAAAACTGATCCATACAACTATTAACGGAATTGCAACTGGTTTGCGTAATTCAGGCTGATATTCTACAAACTTCCTCTTTTTTAAAGGGGAAGTTTTTGAATTGTTTAAAAAATTCTAAAAATAAGCTTGACAAGTAGTTGAAAAATGATATAATTTAAACATTCAGAAAGTAATCATTGAAGTTTTTTAGAGAGTCTGTGGTTGGTGGAAACAGATAGATGGAAGTGATGAAAATTGGGCTGAATGTTATAAAGAATTTGAAATCATAAGAATTCGGTGCGCACACCTTACAGTGCAACTCGTGAAGCGAGATTGAGAGATAGGGAGGATTCCCTATAATTGAGGTGGCACCGCGCATCGACGTCCTCACACAAGTTTTTTGTGTGAGGACTTTTTCTATTAGGAGGATGATGATGGAATTTAAACGATGGCATCGCTTGATGATGTGATTTAAAAAATTAAGGTAAAAGAATTAAGGAGAAAGAAAAATGAAAAATAAACGTTTGATTGGAATTATCGCTGGATTAGCAGTATTGGTAGTGGCTAGCTTGATTTATTCATCAATGAACAAGCCAGGAGCTAAGGAAGAGCAAAAGGTTGCTAAGGTTGGTGTCCTTCAATTTGTTAGTCACCCATCCTTGGACTTGATTTACCAAGGGATTCAAGATGGACTAGCTGAAGAAGGCTATAAGGACGATCAAGTAAAAATCGACTTTATGAACTCTGAAGGTGATCAGAGCAAGGTTGCAACCATGAGTAAACAATTGGTAGCAAATGGAAACGATGTAGTTGTTGGGATTGCAACACCAGCAGCTCAAGGACTTGCAAGTGCTACTAAAGATCTACCAGTTATCATGGCTGCTATTACAGATCCAATCGGTGCTAACTTGGTCAAAGATTTGAAAAAACCAGGTGGCAACATCACAGGGGTATCAGACCACAACCCAGCAGAACAACAAGTGGAATTGATTAAAGCTTTGACTCCTGATGTTAAAACCATCGGAGCTCTCTACTCAAGTAGCGAAGATAACTCAAAATCACAAGTTGAGGAATTCAAGGCTTATGCTGAAAAAGCAGGTTTGAAAGTCGAAACCTTTGCCGTTCCTTCCACTAACGAAATCGCTTCAACTGTTAATGTTATGACCAGCAAGGTCGACGCAATCTGGGTTCCAATTGACAACACCATTGCATCAGCCTTCCCAACAGTTGTATCAAGCAACCAAACAGCTAAAAAACCGATCTACCCAAGTGCTACTGCCATGGTAGAAGCAGGAGGATTAGCTTCTGTAGTAGTTGACCAACACGATCTTGGAGTGGCTACTGGTAAGATGATTGCCAAAGTTTTGAAAGGTGAAAAACCAGCTGATACGCCAGTTAATGTCTTTTCAACTGGTAAGTCAGTGATTAATAAAAAACTAGCGCAGGAACTTGGTATCACCATTCCTGAGTTCGTTCTAAAAGAAGCAGGACAAGTGATTGAATAAAGATAAAGGAGGAGCTGGACACATCTCCTCCCATTTTTACTAAAGAAAGAAATGAGTGAAAGATTATGATAGTATCCATTATTTCTCAGGGGATGGTCTGGGCGATTTTAGGTTTGGGAATCTTTATGACCTTTCGAATTTTGAATTTCCCGGATATGACGACTGAGGGCTCTTTTCCTCTAGGGGGAGCAGTAGCTGTAACCTTGATAACACAGGGAGTCAATCCATTTTTAGCGACCTTGGCTGCAGTAGGAGCGGGCTGCCTAGCTGGTATGGCAACAGGTCTCTTATACACCAAAGGTAAAATACCAACTCTCTTATCAGGGATTTTGGTCATGACTTCTTGCCATTCCATCATGCTCATGATTATGGGACGCGCCAATCTGGGTCTTCTTGGAACCAAGCAAATTCAGGATGTCTTGCCTTTCGATTCAGACCTCAATCAACTCCTGACTGGCTTTATCTTTGTTGCCCTTGTTATTGGTCTCATGCTCTTTTTCCTAGATACCAAACTAGGTCAGGCTTACATCGCTACAGGTGATAATCCTGATATGGCTCGTAGTTTTGGAATTCATACGGGTCGTATGGAACTCATGGGGTTGGTTCTTTCAAATGGGATTATCGCGCTTGCAGGGGCCTTAATTGCTCAACAAGAAGGATACGCGGATGTTTCTCGAGGAATTGGAGTGATTGTCGTAGGGCTTGCTAGCTTGATTATTGGTGAGGTTTTGTTCAAGAGTTTGACCTTGGCAGAGCGACTCATGACCATCGTAGTAGGGTCTATCGCTTATCAGTTCCTCGTTTGGGGAGTGATTGCTCTTGGATTTAATACAAGTTATCTTCGTTTGTACAGCGCCTTGATTTTGGCAGTTTGCCTTATGATTCCAACCTTCAAAAGCAAATACCTGAAAGGAGTCAAGTTTAGCAAATGACAGCAATTGTAGAATTAAAAAATGCTACCAAAGTCATTACGAATGGCTTTGACGAGGAAAAAATCATTCTGAATGATGTTTCTCTTGAGATTTTTGAACATGAATTCATTACCATCCTAGGTGGAAATGGAGCAGGGAAGTCAACGCTTTTTAACACTATTGCAGGTACCCTACCTTTAACAAGTGGAAGTATCCGTATCATGGGGGAGGATGTGACGCATTTTTCACCAGAAAAGCGAGCTAAGTACTTGTCTCGTGTCTTTCAGGATCCTAAAATGGGTACGGCTCCACGTATGACCGTTGCAGAAAATCTTTTGATTGCCAAGTTTCGTGGTGAGAAGAGAGGGCTCCTGCCTAGAAGACTATCAAGTCATAGAGAAGAGTTTCAGGCTACCATTGAAAAGGTTGGAAATGGTCTTGAAAAACATCTCGACACTCCGATTGAGTTTCTATCAGGTGGTCAACGTCAGGCCTTGAGTCTCTTGATGGCAACCTTGAAACGACCAGAGTTGCTCTTGTTGGATGAACACACAGCAGCACTTGACCCCAAGACCAGCGTGGCTTTAATGGCATTAACGGATGAATTTGTCACAAAAGATAAGCTGACTGCCCTCATGATTACCCACCATATGGAGGATGCGTTGAAGTATGGCAATCGTCTGATTGTCATGAAAGAAGGTCGTATCATCCAAGATTTGAACAAAGAAGAAAAAGCAAAAATGAAGATTTCAGACTACTATCAATTATTTGAATAAAGTAGAGAATTTTTCGTCAAAAAATAGAGAAGAAAAACTTAGAAACACGGAAGTGATTCTAAGTTTTTTATCTCCTCTTTCTATCTAGAAAAATAAGGCAAAGAGAATTACGGAAAGTGTATGAAATGGTTTACTTTTTTTCAGAAATAAGCTATACTAGATAACGTGAAACTATGATAAGATGGAGGTATTGTGTATGGTTGACAAGCAAGTCATTGAAGAAATCAAAAACAATGCCAACATTGTGGAAGTCATAGGAGACGTGATTTCTTTACAAAAGGCTGGACGGAACTATTTAGGGCTCTGTCCTTTTCATGGTGAAAAGACCCCCTCTTTCAATGTTGTTGAAGACAAGCAGTTTTACCATTGTTTCGGTTGTGGGCGCTCAGGAGATGTTTTTAAGTTCATCGAAGAATACCAAGGTGTGTCCTTTATGGAAGCCGTTCAGCTCTTAGGTGAGCGTGTCGGTATTCAACTAGCCATGCCTATCCAGCCTCGTCCTCAACAGCTTTCTCCTCATCAAGCTCTATATGATATGCATGAAGAAGCAGCACGCTTTTACCATGCCATCCTCATGACGACTAAGATGGGAGAAGAAGCAAGGGCTTATCTCTACAAACGTGGGTTGACGGACGATGTCCTGAAGCATTTCCAAATTGGACTGGCTCCAGCAGAGAGAAACTATCTTTATCAACGTTTATCTGGCAAGTTTGAGGAAAAGGATTTATTGGATTCGGGCTTGTTTTATCTGTCAGATGGCAATCAGTTTTATGATACTTTTTTTGAACGTATCATCTTTCCTTTGACCAATGACAAGGGGCAGGTCATTGCCTTTTCAGGTCGTATTTGGCAAGAAACAGAAAATCAGACTGCCAAGTATAAAAATAGTCGCTCGACTGCAATTTTTAACAAGAGTTACGAATTGTATCATTTGGACAAGGCTAAAAAAGCAACTGGAAAGATAGCAGAACTCTATCTGATGGAAGGTTTCATGGATGTGATCGCGGCCTACCGCGCTGGTATAGAAAATGCTGTGGCTTCCATGGGGACAGCGCTGAGCAAGGAGCATGTTGACCACCTCAAACGCTTTACCAAAAAGATTGTTCTCAGTTATGATGGTGACAAGGCAGGACAGGCAGCGACAGCCAAAGCTCTGGAAGAATTAAAAGATTTCTCAGTGGAAGTTGTCCGAGTACCTGATGCCATGGACCCAGATGAGTATTTACAAAAGAATTCTCCAGAAGATTTGGCCCACCTCTTAACCAAGACTCGTATCAGTCCCATAGAGTTCTATATTCACCAACTCAAACCTGAGAATAGTGATAACTTGCAAGCGCAAATCGAGTTCATTGAAAAGATTGCGCCCTTAATCGCCAAAGAAAAGTCTATCACTGCCCAGAATTCATACATCCACATTCTGGCAGATAACCTACCTTCTTTTGATTACCAGCAGGTGGAACAGATTGTAAATGAAAGTCGGATTGTTCAAAGGCAGGAGAGGGTCAAGGAGCAAGCTACACCAGCAGCGATTAGTTTACCTGTGACGCGGCAACTGACAGCAGTTATGAGAGCAGAGGCTCATCTCCTTTATAGGATGGCAGAGAATCCAGTTGTGTTAAATGACTATCGATTAAGAGAAGATTTTTTCTTTGATACCCCAGAATTTCAGATTCTTTACGAATTATTAAGTGTAGAGGGAGAAATCGGATCAGAGGAACTGTCTCATCAGACTCCTGAGGTTGAAAATGCCTGGTACCATGTTCTTGGTCTAGATTTGCCAACAGAGATGTCGCCTCAAGAACTTTCTGAAGTCGAAGCGACTCGTAACCGTGCCCTCCTCAGCAAGGACAATTTAAGGATTAAAAAGAAAGTGCAGGAAGCTAGTCATGTAGGAGATACAGACACAGCCTTGGAAGAATTGCAACGATTGATTTCCCAAAAGAGAAGAATGGAGTAATAATGGCAACAAAACAAAAAGAAGTAACCACATTTGATGTGCAAGTAGCAGACTTTATCCGTAACCACAAAAAAACAGGAACAGCAACAGACGATGAAATCAACTCAAGTCTGGTTATTCCTTTTACCCTTGATGCAGATGGCATTGAAGACCTTTTGCAACGGATTCAGGATGCTGGAATTTCTATCACGGATAACGAAGGGAATCCAAGTGCACGTGTCCTTAGTACAGAAGAAGAACCAGAACTCAGTGATGAGGATTTGATTGGTTCAACTTCTGCTAAGGTGAATGACCCTGTCCGTATGTATTTGAAGGAAATTGGGGTTGTTCCTCTCTTGACCAATGAAGAAGAAAAAGAATTGGCTTTAGCTGTTGAAGCTGGTGATATCGAAGCCAAACAGCGTCTTGCAGAAGCCAACCTTCGTTTGGTAGTTTCGATTGCTAAGCGATACGTAGGTCGTGGTATGCAGTTTCTTGATTTGATCCAAGAAGGAAACATGGGCTTGATGAAGGCCGTGGACAAGTTTGACTATTCAAAAGGCTTTAAGTTTTCTACTTATGCAACTTGGTGGATTCGTCAGGCAATCACTCGTGCCATTGCTGATCAGGCGCGTACCATTCGTATCCCTGTTCACATGGTAGAAACCATTAACAAGCTTGTCCGTGAACAGCGGAATCTCCTTCAAGAATTGGGGCAAGATCCGACTCCTGAACAAATCGCTGAGCGTATGGATATGACACCTGACAAGGTTCGCGAAATCTTGAAAATCGCCCAAGAACCAGTATCGCTTGAAACACCGATTGGTGAAGAGGACGATAGCCATCTTGGGGACTTTATCGAAGATGAAGTGATTGAAAATCCAGTAGACTACACAACTCGAATCGTTTTGCGCGAGCAGTTGGATGAAGTCTTGGATACTCTCACAGACCGTGAAGAAAACGTCTTGCGCTTGCGCTTCGGTTTGGACGATGGGAAAATGCGTACTCTTGAAGATGTTGGGAAAGTCTTTAACGTGACTCGTGAGCGTATCCGTCAGATCGAGGCCAAGGCTTTGAGAAAATTGCGCCAACCAAGTCGCAGCAAACCCCTTCGTGATTTTATTGAAGACTAAGAGTGAGGAATAACATGGCTTATACAGAAGAGCAAATTGAAACGATCAAAACACGCATTTTAAATGCTTTGGAAGAAGTCATCGACCCTGAGTTGGGGATTGATATTGTCAACCTAGGTTTAATTTATGAAATTCGTTTTGATGGTGAAACTGGTCACACTGAAATTGATATGACCTTGACAACTATGGGCTGCCCATTGGCAGATCTCTTGACAGACCAGATTCATGATGCGATAACAGATGTTCCTGAGGTAACCAATACTGAAGTTAAATTGGTCTGGTATCCAGCTTGGACGGTTGAAAAAATGAGTCGCTATGCACGTATCGCCCTAGGAATTAAATAAACATTAGAAAAATATGAGAGACGATTGGGAAATAGGGTAAATTTATCCTTTTTCCTCTGGTCTCTCTTTCTTTTGCTGATTTTCTAGAAATAAAATGGTATAATGAAAGATATGGAAAACGAAAAATTGCGTATTAATATGCTGAGTTCAAGTGAAAAAGTAGCTGGTCAAGGAGTGTCAGGAGCTTATCGAGAATTGGTTAGTCTCCTTCACCGTGATGCCAAAGATCAGTTGATTGTTACAGAGAATCTTCCTGTAGAGTCAGATGTAACTCACTTTCATACCATTGATTTTCCCTATTATTTATCTACTTTCCAAAAGAAACGCTCTGGGAGAAAAATTGGCTATGTGCATTTTTTGCCTGATACGCTTGAGGGGAGTTTGAAGATTCCATTTTTCCTAAAAGGAATTGTCAAACGCTATGTTTTTTCCTTTTACAACCGAATGGAACACTTGGTGGTGGTCAATCCCATGTTTATCGAGGATTTAGTGGCTGCTGGTATTCCGCGTGAAAAAGTAACTTATATTCCAAATTTTGTAAACAAAGAAAAATGGCATCCATTACCAGCTGAACAGGTTGCACAACTCCGGAAGGAAATGGATCTTGCGGAAGATCAGTTTGTCGTAATCGGTGCGGGTCAAGTTCAGAAACGTAAAGGAATTGATGATTTTATCCGTCTTGCTGAGGAATTGCCGGAAATTACCTTTATCTGGGCAGGTGGTTTTTCATTTGGTGGGATGACAGATGGTTATGAACGCTATAAAAAAATCATGGACAATCCACCTAAAAATCTAATTTTTCCAGGTATTGTTCCTCCAGAGCGAATGCGAGAGCTGTATGCTTTAGCGGATCTCTTCTTGCTACCAAGTTACAACGAATTATTCCCGATGACCATCTTAGAAGCAGCTAGTTGTGAAGCACCGATTATGCTAAGAGATTTAGATTTATACAAGGTCATTCTCGAAGGGAATTATCGAGCTACAAGTGATGTTTCAGAGATGAGAAAAGCTATTCTCGAATACAAAGATCGTCCTGAAAAGTTGAAAGACTTGAAAGAAAAAGCTAGAAAAATTTCTAAAGAGTACTCCGAGGAACATTTACTGGAAATCTGGTTGAAGTTCTATCGGGAGCAGGCGGCTTTGGGCAAAAAGTGAGGTAATTTATGCGAATTGGTTTATTTACAGACACTTATTTTCCTCAGGTTTCTGGGGTTGCGACCAGTATTCGAACCTTAAAGACAGAGCTTGAGAAGCAAGGACATGCAGTTTTTATCTTTACAACAACAGATAAAGATGTGAATCGCTACGAGGATTGGCAAATTATCCGAATACCGAGTGTTCCCTTCTTTGCATTTAAGGATCGACG
>ERZ772930.708-NODE-708-length-10153-cov-3.70747_pt1 | contig 10153 bp, 7 predicted proteins | sample MGYA00511685_ERZ772930 | MGnify/ENA primary metagenome ERZ772930 (study PRJEB29015, sample SAMEA2738053) | human oral metagenome | biome: human oral; feature: human-associated habitat; material: saliva | place: China | collected 2226 ... | reverse complement strand
TCCCCGAGTTCATCGGCCGTCTGCCCATCCTGACTTCCACGAAGGAACTCACGGAGGAGGACCTGGTGCGCGTCCTCACCGAGCCGTCGAACTCGCTGGTGCGCCAGTATCAGCACCTCTTCGAGCTTGACGACATGGACCTGGAATTCACGCACGAGGCGCTGCTGGCGATTGCCGCGCTCGCGAACGAGCGCAAGACCGGCGCCCGAGGCCTGTCTTCGATCATGGAACAAACCCTCTCGGACCTCATGTTCGATCTGCCCAGCCGCGACGACGTCGCCCGCGTGCTCGTCACGCGCGACCTGGTCGAGGGGCTTGGTGAGGCCGAGCTGTACCCCGAACGCTCCTCGGAAGGCAAACGCAGCGCCTGATCCCTCCCGCTACACTGAGGCTCAGTCGAAACGATAGGGGAGGAAGTCATGGCAGAGCGTGACGAGGCCGTTGTGTCCGCGTCGGCGGACCGCGGAGTGAGCGGCGTACCCGCTGAGCTTGCGCAGGCGCGTGTCACGATCGACAACATTGATGCGGCCCTGGTTCATATTTTGGCTGAGCGTTTTCGCTGCACGCAGCGCGTCGGACACATCAAGGCGCGCCTGGACCTGCCTCCCGCAGACCCAGCCCGCGAGGCCCGCCAGGTCGAGCGCCTGCGCGCCCTGGCCGCATCCTCTGGCCTCGACCCCGATTTCGCTGAAAAGTTCCTGGGCTTCATGGTCCGCGAAGTCATCCGCCACCACGAGGACATCAAGGCCGAGTACGACGAGGTGTCCCGCGCCTGAGCTGGGCCAACCCGGTACCGGCCTCGTCCATCACACGGGCGGCGAGCCGGTGCGTTGGTTGCCCTGGGGACCCAGCCGGTCGGCTACACTGTCTCGCGTCGAACATCAGGTGTTGAGAATAGGGAGTCATGGTTAATCTAGGCGACATTGCCAAGGCGACGGGATTCTCGAAGGCCACCGTGTCTCGCGTCCTGTCGGGCGATCCGAGCTTCACCGCGAAAGAATCCACCCGACACCGAGTGATTCAGGTCGCCAACGAGCTCGGCTACGCGCTGCGCACATCCCGCTCCGGCATCCCCCTGACCATCGCCGTGCTCGAAAACTTCGACCCGTCCAACGGGCCCCAAGACTCCTACTTTTCCGACGTGCGCGAGGCGCTGCGCGAACGCGCAGCCGAGAACATGATGTCTCTGACGTTCTTCCCGGACGTACGCGCCCTGGTTGAGGCCGGGCAAGACTACTCCGGCTTCGTGTCCCTTGGCCCCGCGCCCCTGACGCGGGACAACCTGGAGGCGCTGCACGAGGCGCTGCCCCACGGCGTGTTCATCGACATCAATCCCGCTCCCACGCTCTTCCACTCCGTGCGCCCCGACCTGCAACAGACCGTCATCGACGCAATCTACGCGCTGCGCGAGAGCGGCCGGGAGCGCATCGCGTTCATCGGTGGCGACGGGCACGTGATGGGCAGCCACGTGTTCGGCCAGGACCCGCGTACCGTCGCCTTTGACGAGTGGGCGCACCTGCTGGCCATGCCCATCGAGGGTCTTGTCCGCGCCTCCGGTCCCTTCTCTGTGGACAACGGCCGACGCCAGGTCGACGAGCTGGTTGAGTCCCTGGGCGAGGACCTGCCCGACGCGATCCTGGTCGCCGCAGACTCCCTCGCCGTGGGCGTCCTCCAGGCGCTATCTGCGCGAGCGATCCGCGTGCCCGATCAGGTCGCCGTCGTCTCCATCGACAACCTTGAGGTGTGCCAGTACACGGCTCCGCCGCTGAGCTCCTACGCGATAAAACGTTCCGAGCTGGCCGAGACTGCCCTCATGCTGCTGTCCGACTCGATCGTGGGGCGCTTCACGCACAAGCATCACGTGCTTCTGTCGACTCAGCTGGTTGCGCGCCAGAGTTTCGTGCCCGCCACGGCCGAACCCGAGTCCTGAGCGTCGGTTGGATCTCGCGTCGAGGGCCAATAGGCAGCCGGCGGCGGCGCGGTGGGCACTCACCGCGCCGCCGCCGGTTTCATCTCAGATGAGCGAGAGCGTCACGTCGAGGACCTGCGTGCCACTCGCGTCGACGTGGAACTCATCGTGGACCGGTGAGCCCCACGAGTCGTCGCCGCCAACCCCCATCTGAGCGGTGAGGAGACGCAGGTAGGTCGCCGCGCGCTGCTCAGGTGCGGGCAACTCCCACCAGTGTGCGGCCTGCTCGATCTGGGCCGAGGAGTAGGGCAGGAGCGAGACGCCCAGCTCGCCGCGCGCCTCGATGCGCAGGCCGTGGCCCTCAGCGTCCCTCACCTCGCACCAGCGGACTCCCGGGTGGTAGCCGGTCTCCTGGGGCACCGCGTAGGGAGCGAGTCCCTGCACCGCGCTGGCCTCCCACACGCCCAGCGTTGCGCCGTCGAGGCCGTAGAAGCGCAGGTGGTCAATCGAGGACGGCAGTGCCCACTCCATGCCGAAGCAGGGCATCGTCGGGAGTCCCTGTGCGCCCGGGTAGGTCGCGGTCAAGCGGATCGTGCCGTCGGCGCGCAGCTCGTAGCAGACCGGAACGATCACGTCCTCCAAGCCCGCGAGCTTGTACTCGTAGGTCACGACAACGCCGCCGGGTCCCTCCTCGACGCTGGTGTCCACGCAGCGCGCGTAGGCACCCGCCGTCGTCCAGCACGCGCGATCGAATCCGTGGCCACACCCACGGTCGTTGTCCGTGAGCGGACGGAAGGTGGTCAGGCGCGGCGGGCGCAACACCATGGCCGTCTGGCCGCGCTTCCACTGAACGATGCCGCCCGCCGTGCGAGACAGCAGCGCCTCGTTGTCGCCCTCGCGCATGCCGATGTTCCAGCGGCCCACCGTGAAGGAGGCCCCGCCCGCAGGCGCGGTGTCGGCCACCTCGGGACGCGAGTGGATCGTCTGCCCGACGGACACGACATGTCCGGCCTCGCACCAGGGCGTATCGGAGGCCAGGACGAGCGCGGCCTCCAAAATGATCTCGCGCTGCGTGTCGGCCAGGAGGTCGCTCGGCCAACCCACGGCCACGGCGCGTACCTCGCCGGGGGCAGCCACGGCCTCGTACGTCTCCTCCCACGCGACCTCGCCATCAGCGAGGACCCGGGCGCGGATACACAGATCGGAGGCAGGGGCGGGCAGCGCCACCGCGGACACCGCGATCCCATCCGAGCTCGGGGTGAGCGTCACGGGGGAGTAGAGGGCCTTGACGGCCTGCGCCTGGGGCTTAGGCGTACGATCCGCAAACAGGATGCCGTCGCAGGAGAACTCCCAGTCGCACGGGCGTTCGCCGAAGTCGCCGCCGTAGGCCAGGAACTCCCCACCCGACGCGGCCGTGGCCTCGTGGTACAGGGCCTGATCGACGAGGTCCCACATGAAACCGCCACCATATTCGGGGTAGCTCTCCAACGCCGTGTAGAGCTGAAGACCACCCACCGAATTACCCATCGAGTGCATGTACTCGCACGACAGGTAGGGCTTCTTGGGAGCAGAGCGCAGATACTCCTCAATCGCGTCGGGCAGCGCGTACATGCGCGACTCGATATCGGAGGCGTCGTCGAACTCGCGATCCCAGGTCACGCCCTCGTAGTGGACCGGGCGCGCCGGATCCAGCTCGCGCGAGCGGCGGTACATCGAGCGGAACACCTCACCGCCATACGATTCGTTGCCCAGCGACCAGATCAGCACGCTCGCGTGGTTACGATCCTGGCGCACCATCGACTCCACGCGATCCACGCACGCGCCCTCCCACTCCATCTTCGAACCCGGAATCGCCGTCTCGGGCGTCGGAATGTCGCCCGGCGTGCACCACGAGCCGTGGGTCTCCAGGTTCGCCTCGTCGATGACGTACAGGCCAAACTCGTCGCACAGATCCAGGAAACGCGTGTCGTTGGGGTAGTGGCTCGTACGAATCGCGTTGATGTTGAGCTGCTTGCACCGCTTAACGTCCGTGATCATGGTCTCCAGCGACACCGTGCGGCCCGTGCGCGGATCGAACTCGTGACGGTTGGCTCCGCGGAAGATCAGGCGGCGCCCGTTGAGCATGAAGACGCCATCGACAATCTCGAAGCGACGGAATCCCACGCGCTGGCTCACGCGCTCCACACTCACCCCGTCGGGGCCGCGCAGCTCGAGGGTCAGCGTGTACAGAGCCGGCGACTCCGCACTCCACGGGAACACCTCCGCCAGGTCGGCAGTCAGCTCCAGGCGCTCCGCGCTCGCGGGTCCCTCGGTGCGCCATGCGACCTTCCCGTCCGGGTCCGTCAGCTCGGCGGCCACGGTCAGGCCCTCGCAGGCCCCCGCGATGGTGGCCGCGACGCTCAGGCCGCCCGAGCCGCTCGCGTGGTCGTAGTCGGCGCCCACCTCGAGGTTCTCCACGTGGGCCGCGGGCAGCGCCACCAGGCAGACCGAGCGGAACAGGCCGTGGAATCGCCAGGAGTCTTGGTCCTCCAGCCATGAGGCGCTGGAGTATTCGTAGCACACGACGACGACGTCGTGCTGCTCCCGGTCGTCGGCCAGGGCACCCGTGATGTCGAACTCGCTGGCCGTGTAGCCGTCCTCGCAGTAGCCGACGAACGTGCCGTCCACCCAGATGTACAGGGCCGTCGCGAAGCCGTCGAAGCGCGCTCGCACGCTGCCGCGCGCGTCCAGGGTCTGCGCCACGGCCTCGTCCAGTGTGAAGGAACGACGGTAGACAGCGACGCGGCAGTCCGCGGGAGCAGCGGGGGCATGAGGGTCCTCGTGCCCATCCCAGGGCATCTGGATGTTGACGTAAGCCGGGGGCCACAGTCCCTCGGTTTCAAGGGTGGAGGGGACGGGCACTGCATGCACGTGCCCCTCAGTGAACGCACTGGTGGGGTTCTCCAGCGACACGCACTTGCCGGAGGTCAGTGCCACCTCCCAGATTCCGTCGAGGCTCTGGCGGGGCGCTGTGGAGCGGTGCGAGGATCGGGCGCTCAGTCGATTGACAGCGAAGGCCTGCGGATCGTGGAGCCAGGCCGGGTTGGGCGTGTGGATAAGAGCGGTGTGGGACATGGTGACCTCCGAACGTGCGACGTTGCGTATGGAGCGAACTTGCTCTGCAATCAGGGTAACCGGTTGTTTCGATCAACGCAACTAGGTAACCGCATAACTGTCTGTAATCAAGAACACCATTGCGATACCGGGGTAAATACGTTAACTTAGAGGTGTCCAACCAAGAGTTGCTTCGAAGGAGAGGGACCATGTCGCACGAACAGGGTGCACACAAGAGCTGGGTATCGCGCATCTGCTACGCGATCGGCAATCTGGGACAGGCTGCCTACTACAATGCGCTGTCGACATTCTTTGTCACCTACTACGCGGCGCAGACACTGTTCCGCGACTACGAGGCCGAAGAAGCCACGGCGATGATCGGTATCATCACGGCACTCGTCTTCATTATTCGTATCGTCGAGATCTTCATTGACCCGCTCCTGGGGAACCTGGTTGACAACACGACCACGCGCTGGGGCCGCTTCAAGCCCTGGCAGGTGATCGGCGGTGTCGGCTCATCGATCCTGCTCTTCGCGATCTTCACCGGACTTTTTGGCCTGGTCAACGTCAACAAGGGTGTTTTCATCGTCGTCTTCATCATCGTCTTCGTGGTGCTCGACGTCCTGTACTCGCTGCGTGACATCTCCTACTGGGGCATGATCCCCGCCCTGTCCTCCTCTTCCCAGGAGCGCAGCGTGTACACGGCTCTGGGCACCTTCACTGGCTCGATCGGCTACAACGGCGTCACCGCCATTGTGATCCCCGTGGTCGCATTCTTCGGCAGCGTGGCCGGCGCCGGGTCTGAGAGCCAGGCAGGCTGGAGCGGTTTTGGCGCGGTCATTGGAATCCTCGGTATCGTCACCTGCCTCGCCGTCGCATTCGGCACCCGCGAGGAGGAAAGCGTCCTGCGCGATCCGGGAGACAAGTCCAGCCCCCTCCAGGCGTTCCAGGCGATCGGTCGCAACGACCAGCTGCTGTGGGTGTCCCTGTCCTACGTCCTGTACTCCATCGCCAACGTTGCGACCACGGGCTTCATGATCTACCTCTTCAAGTTCGTGCTGCACAAGCCCAACAGCTACTCGATCGTCGGCATCATCGCCTTCGTCATCGGCCTGATTGTCACGCCCCTGTACCCGATCATCAACCGCCGCGTGCCGCGCCGCTACCTCTACCTCGGCGGCATGGTGCTCATGGCTATCGCCTACATCTTGTTCATCCTCTTCTCCAAGAACCTCACGATCGTTTTCATCGCCCTGGTTCTCTTCTACCTGCCCGCCACCTGCATCCAGATGACCGCGATCCTGACGATCACGGACTCTGTCGAGTACGGCCAGCTCAAGACTGGCAAGCGCAACGAAGCCGTGACCCTGTCTGTCCGACCCATGCTGGACAAGATCGCCGGTGCCCTGTCCAACTCCATTGTCGGTTTTGTCGCCATCGCGGCCGCCATGACCAACGACGTCGATCCTGACCTGCTGACCACCGCGAACATCGAGACCTTCAGGACCGCGGCCTTCTACGCGCCCCTCGGCGTCATCGTCCTGGCCTTCCTGGTCTTCGCCTTCAAGGTCAGCCTGACGGAGAAGAAGCACGGCGAGATCGTCGAGATCCTCAAGCAGAACATGAGTCGCGCCGACATCACGGAGGGCTAAGCTCTCGCGGTCCTGACAAGAGGCTTGTTGGGTGAGGAAAGGGGGCGGGGGACGCGCGGGCGTTCCCCGCCCCGCTTTGTGTCAAGGATCGACGAGGCCGGGGCTGGCCTCGCTCTCACCATGCCCCACGCGAGGCTCAGCCCTGTGCGTACGTGGCCGCCACGGCCTCGTACCGGTGTTTCCAGGGTTGTCTGATGAAATTCTGCGCACGCTCCCTGATAGTTTTCAGGTAGCTTTCAGATTTGTGGATTGTAATGTAACTCGGAAGTGAGACCCACGCCCTAAAATCATTCAAGGAGTTTCAATGAAGACTCGCACGCAGACGCGCGTCCTTGCAGTTATCGCCCTCACCCTCGCGGCGGCCCTAAGCGCATGTGGTTCGACTGACTCGTCCGCGTCGTCCAGCACCAAGTCGCCGAGCGCGGGTTCCAACGCCGCGAGCAACGACCCCAACCTGGTCTTCGCCCAGTGCATGCGCGAGAAGGGCTTCGATGTGCCCGACACCGGCCTGACGCCCGACCAGCTCAATGACACCTCCGACGCATTCAACAATGCCCTCAACGAGTGCATGATGAAGGTGTCGAATCTGACGGGCGAAGGCAACATCGCGAACGATCCGGCCGTTCGCGAGGCCATGGTGAAGGGAGCCGAATGCCTGCGCGGCCTCGGCTACGACGTGAAGGACCCACAGCCCGGCGAAGGCCTGAACCTCCCGGATATTCCTGAGAAGGATCTCAACAAGTGCTTTACGCAGGGGGGAGGCGCCAAGTGACGCGACCTCGATCCGCCCGAGTCGCGGCGTCCCTGGCGATCCTGGCAGCGGCAGGAATGACCCTGTCGGCCTGCTCGGGATCCAACGCGAGTGCCGACGCGCCGCAGTCCTTTAGCGGCGCAACCGAGACGATCACGCGCGGGGACCTGGTGGGGGAGACCACCGTCCAGGGAAACCTGCGATACGCCGACTCCTACGTGCAAAAGAGCGCCTTTAACGGCGTCATCACCTCCCTGCCCACGCCCGGGACGACCCTGGGCCAGGGCGACCACGTCTACACGGTCGGCGGCACGAACTCCTACCTGCTCCACGGCGCGGTCCCCGCATGGCGCAGCTTCGAGGAAGGTATGAGCGACGGCCAGGACGTGACCCAGCTGGAGACCGCCCTGTCTGAGCTCGGCTACTTCGAGGCCACCCCCAACGGCCACTTCGACTGGAACACCATCTGGGCGATCAAGAAGTGGCAGAAGGCCCTAAGCCTGCCTCAGGACGGAACGCTGCCGCTCGGATCCGTGCTCTTTGCCCCCGAGGACCTGCGCGTCGGCGCGCTCAAATCCCGCGTGGGCGACACGGCCACGACCGAGACGGAACTCTTCACGGCCTCGTCCTCACGACAGATCGTCTCGGCGAACCTCAAGCTCTCCGACCAGGCCCTCGGCGTTGTCGGAAACTCGGTGACCATCCGCCTGCCCGGCTCTGCCAAGACGACGACCGGGACGATCAGCGCGGTCGAGCCCCCGACCGACAAGCCCGGGGACGCCTCGTCTAGCAACAAGGAAGCCTCCAAGGAACGCATCGTCCCGGTGACGATCACCCCGGATGACCCCTCCGCCCTCGAAGGGCTGCAGGAGGCCTCGGTGTCCCTCGGCTTCACCTCTGAGTCGCGCTCCGGCGTGCTCTCCGTGCCCCTCGGCGCGCTCGTCGCGCTGAGCGCCGACCAGTTCGGCGTCGAAGTCGTCGACGATGCTGGCAACATCACGCGAGTTCCCGTCACCGTCGGCCTGTTCGCGGGAGACCGCGTCGAAGTGAGCGGCGACGAGATCGCCGAAGGCCAGCGCGTGGTGGTGCCCAACCGATGAGCCACATTCTGGAACTGACCGACGTGCACCGGTCGTTTGGCTCACCGCCCGTGCACGCCTGTAACGGAGTGTCCCTGGCCGTCGACGAGGGCGAGTTCGTCGCCATCGTCGGGCCGTCCGGCTCCGGAAAATCGACCCTGCTCAACCTGATTGGAACGCTGGACCGGCCCACCTCGGGCAGCGTGCGCATCGACGGAACCGACGTGTCCTCCCTGCGCGATACCGAGCTGTCGGGAGTGCGCTCGTCGCTGATCGGCTTCGTGTTCCAGCAGTTCCACCTCACCGCCGGCGTGTCAGCCTTGGATAACGTGGCCGACGGACTGCTGTACCGGGGCGTGCCGCGCGCCAAGCGGCGCGAGGCGGCCCGTGAGGCCCTGACCCGCGTGGGCCTCGGGCACCGCATGGACCACAAGCCCCACCAGATGTCGGGCGGCGAACGCCAGAGGGTCGCCATCGCGCGCGCCATCATCGGCCACCCGGCCCTGCTGCTCGCCGACGAGCCCACCGGCAACCTGGACTCACGATCCGGCGCGTCCATCGTCGAACTCCTACGCGAGCTCAACGAGGCCGGCACCACCATCATCGTGATCACTCACGACAACGAACTGGCGGCCTCGCTGCCGCGCCAAATCGCCATTCGCGACGGCGAGATCGTATCCGACTCCGCGCACCCGGGAGGTGACCATGACGAGTAGACGGCACGCCCGCACGCACCGCTCTCGCCTGCGCGCCTCCGACGTCGCGCGCCTGGGCCTGACCGGCCTGCGCGCCCGGCCTATGCGCGCTGTCCTGTCCGCCCTGGGCATCGCGATCGGTATCGCCGCCATGGTCGGTGTCGTCGGAGTCTCCGCATCCTCGCAGGCCCGCCTCCAAGAGCAGCTGCGGGCGCTGGGCACGAACATGCTCACCGCGCGAAGCGGCGCCGACCTGAGCGGTGCGGACCTTATCCTGCCCGAGGACTCTGTGGGACGCGTCCGCATGATCCCCGGAGTCACCGACGCGGCCTCCACCTCCACGCTGTCGGGCGTGTCCGTGTACCGCTCGCGTCTGTCCGACCCGAACGCGACCGGCGGCATCATCACGATGGCCGCGGACACGAACCTCCTCCAGGTCGTCTCGGGAAAGATGCAGTCCGGTGCGTGGCTTAATGACGCGACCGCTCGATACCCGGGCGTGGTGCTCGGCTCCAAGGCCGCGCAGCTGCTCGGCGTCGTCGAGCCGGGCACACAGGTCTGGCTGGGAGGGCGATCCTTCACGGTGCTCGGCATCATGGAGCCCGCGCCGCTGGCCGAGGAGCTCGACAACTCCGCGCTCATTGGTGTCTCCGCTGCCTCGACCTACTTTGACTCGGGTAAGACGCCGACGACGATCTACGAGCGTTCCTCCGAAGATCAGGTCGAAAACGTGCGCGCCCTTCTCGGCCCAACGCTGGCTCCGCAGGGGGCCACGGGCCTGAAGGTCTCGCGCCCCTCCGACGCGCTGGCTGCCCAGAACGCGGCCGACCAGACGCTGACCACCCTGCTCGCGGGCGTCGGATCGATCGCCCTGCTGGTGGGCGGTATCGGCGTGGCCAACACGATGATCATCTCTGTCCTGGAGCGCCGCAAGGAGATCGGCCTGCGCCGCTCTCTGGGGGCCAAGCGCAGCC
>ERZ772930.704-NODE-704-length-10179-cov-3.26057_pt1 | contig 10179 bp, 10 predicted proteins | sample MGYA00511685_ERZ772930 | MGnify/ENA primary metagenome ERZ772930 (study PRJEB29015, sample SAMEA2738053) | human oral metagenome | biome: human oral; feature: human-associated habitat; material: saliva | place: China | collected 2226 ... | reverse complement strand
GCGGAATTCATTGACGAATATGGGGTAACTAAAGCGATCTTTTTTGCGATCTGCAAAGGGCTATATCAGCTTTTTCATACTCTCTTGGAAAGTAAAGCCAAAAGGAAAGGAAGCCTTGAAGATCTCAAATTGCTCTTTCAAACCCGAGAAATTGAACATCATGAAAAAATTCTTCTGGTCTTGGATGGAAAGTCAGATTTTTGACTTTGAAAAGCATTGGGAATAAGGACAAAAACGATTGTTCATGGGGACGATCGTCTAGCTGAGATCAGCATTGCCTCTCTCCTAGCTAAAGTCAGTAGAGACCATAGGATGTATGAGCTTGCAAAAACCTATCCTCACTACTCTTTTGAACAACATAAAGGCTATGGAACAAAAGCCCACTATCAGGCAATTGAACAGTATGGCATCTGCCCTCTTCATAGAAAACTCTTTCTCAAAAAATACTTTCCTGATTGGAAAATCAAAAAATGGGAAGAGATTCCGCTTCTCTCCTCCTAATATTTAATCCTCTTTTTTCTTCTAAAAAAATCTTCTCAAAAAGTTGACATATTTTATTTTTAATATATAATATTACTGTCAATGTAGTGATAGTGATACAGAGACACTCCATTCTTACAAGGAAGATTCAGATTTTTGATAGTGTTTCTCCAAGGAGCTTCTTCAAAGAGAAAAAAAAGCTGACCTTATAGTAAGATTTGTCTTAATGATAAATGGGTTCTACAACACAACCATTTATTCGTTAAAAAGACAAAATGACACACCTCAGAAAGTCAACTGGATGAGGGGGCTTATGGAAAGCACTCGTTGTATTTGTTATCGGAGGCTATACGCTTACCTCCGTATTAGCTTTTGATATGCAAGGAACTAAAACTTCTGAGCAAGAGAAAGCAACAAAACCCAATGCCCCTGAAGCCCTTCATGACCAGATTGAGAACCATGTCGCCTTTGGAGTAAAACAAGTATGGAATAATTTGGTAGCGTTTATGCAAGAGGGAATGGAAACTCCTTCGAAAATCAAAATGAAGGAGGAAACAGAAAACTGAACTCAAACAGGGATTTACCTTCCTGCTAAAGAGACAGGATCTAAGTCCATAACCAAGAGCACTACTCAACCGATTATCCGTATGAACTTCCCAGAGAGCGAATCAGATTTTTTGCCAGTTTTTGAAGATATTTGAAGAGATCCTCAAAAAGAAAGCATTGAAATCCTCGCAAGTATTGGGATTGTAAACTGAGAAGAAGGTAAATATCATCCACTCAACCATGTTCGTTGTAGTGATTTTGTTAGAGTTATAATCGATATCTACAGATATAAGCATGGATATGACCTTTGAAGTACGAAAGGACTTACTGATATGCAGTCCCTACCAGTACAAACGGCTGACACCCTTCTCAGCAAAAAGCTCAATACTGCCAAACAGCTCTGATTTCTTGAAGGAGTTGAAATGATCCGAGATCATACCATTACTCCACTTCAAGCACAGTTGATCCTTAACAACATCTTCACACTTTATCCTCATCTTGGTCAAAAAGAGAAGATAAAACTGATGGACTCTACGAAGTCAGTTTTAACAAAATCTGAAATGGCCGGAATACTTGTAGCAGTTTTCCAATTGGAGAAAAACAAAACCGATAACGTATTTAGGGATATTTCCAATCATAACTATCAGGATGCGATCACCAAACTTGCACAGCTTGGGGTAGTAGCTGGAAGAAATGGCAATTTCTACCCTGATAATGACACGCTCCGTGCAGACGGAATCATTATGATTGCGAATAGTATGCTTGCTCAAGAGCAAAAAGCACTTGTTATCAAAAATTTTTATCACCTAAATACCATTACTGATGTCACCTATTTTGCAGCCTATGCTCCCCATTTGGAATATTTGCTTGATCATAAGATCGGAACTTCTCTACTTCGTCATGAATCATCGGGAGATCTGTTTCTACCTTATGCTCTGCTTACGAAGTGAGAAGCTTATTCACTTGTTGCCAAAGCTGCTGGAATTAAAATTCTCAATCCTGAATGATGATCCTCAACTCAAGCGATTACGAGAGGCGAGTTAGCTCAGCTCCTCGTAGAAGCCTTTGATTTTGGAGATATCCATTCAAGTCCTAGTTCTGAAAAAGATAAAACACGACTTTCAGATGAAACAGACAAAAAGAAATCTGTTTTAATCTCTCTTTTGAAAGAAGTCGTCAATGAACTTTAATCTCTAGAAGCAAAACACTGAATATCCATTCTTATCAAGGCCTACTAACAACTATTAACTTATTTATCAAAGATTTTATTCTCTTATTATGATACAAGATGAACACAATGAACACAAAAAACATTCCTGCTGAAAGCCTTAGTTCTGAAGAAGTAATGATGCTTGATAAAATCTCTGCAAGAAATCGTAAACTTAACATTAAAAAAGCAAGAACTTCTGAAAGAGGACAGTTTGATAGAGAAACAGTACTATGAGAAATTAGAAATATTCTTAATCAAACTCCTTCTAATAGGAATCGAAAAAATGAAACAAAAAGACAACTTGTTTGAGCATTACAACAACCTTTGAATGCAAAGGAAAAATATACTCAAGCTGCCTAACTTCAAAAAAGCCCTAGTAACAATAGCTAGGGTTTTTCTATAAAAAATAAACTGCTAAACTTTCATCTCCTCAAAGCCTCTCTCAAAGGAATGAAAAACCGTCAATTTCCCCTCTTTGATGACCCAGAGAAGCTCTGAAGTCGCTTCCAAAAAATCTCTATCATGTGAAACGATCAAAGAAACCCCATTGAAATCTGCAAGCATCGTTTTGATCGCCTCTTTGGAAGTCAAATCCAGATGGTTTGTCGGTTCGTCCATCACTACAATATCCGGATGAGCAAGCAGCATTTTCGCTAGAGCGACCTTGGATCTCTCGCCTCCTGAAAGCGTTCAGATTTTTTGATCTGCTTTTTCTGGATCAATGAGCAAAGCCCCGAGAAATCCCATCGCTTCCTTGAATGAAACTCAAGGTCAAACAAGCTCTTCAGTAATCGTCGCTTGAAAATCCAGATCATCAGCCACTTGCGAATAAAATCAAATCCTGACTTTTTCATGGATTCGCACATCGCCATACAAAGGTTTGAGCTGACCAAGCAGGGTTTTGAGCAAAGTCGTCTTCCCTACTCCGTTTTTTCCGATGATTCAGATTTTCATCGCTTTGGTAATTTCCAGTTCACGAGGCAGATTGACTAGCACGCTTTGCCCATATCCGACAGAAAGTTCAGAAAGTCTGATCAAGGTCTCTGGAAGTCTCCATTTGACCTGAAGATTTGGAGTATGTGCGGAAGTTTCCTCTTCTGGAGCCTCAATACGATCCATCTTGTCCAGCATTTTGATTCTACTTTGCACCTGAGCAGCTTTGCTAGATTTGTAGCGGAATCTCTCAATGAATTTCTCCTGCTGAGCAAGGTATTTCTGCTGGGCAGTATAATTCTTGAGCTGGAGTTCAGCCCTTTTTTCTTTTTCTCTCAAGAAGTCTTCATAGCCGCAATAGTAGAGATTCAGCTTTTTGTTTTTGATTTCTATCGTTTTGGTGAATGTAGAAGCCAGAAATTTCCTATCGTGAGAAATGCAGATCAGCGCCTTGTTTCGCATCTGGCAGAACTGCTCAATAAAGAGAATCCCCTCAATATCCAGATGGTTGGTCGGCTCATCCAAAATCAGCAGATCCACATCTTGAAGCAAAAATTTTGCAATTTGCAACTTGGTTTGTTCGCCTCCAGAAAGTTTTTTGATCGGAAAATCCAGTTGCTCTCTAGTAAATCAGAAGTATTTTAAAATCTCCTTTTGCAAATCATACTTTTGATAAGCCTCATACATTAGCATCCGTTCAATATGTTCGCTCTGCTCCTCAATCAAGGCAATCGCATCGCCATTTCATCAGTCTAAAAGCTGTTTTATCTCCTCAAGCCTCTCTACTCTCCTCGTAATCTCCGGAAATGTCGTGAGCATTTCTTCCAAGACGGTTCTCTCCCTTGATTCCCGAAACAAATCCTGAGAAAGAAATCAGATTTTTGTGTCTTTTAGCAGTTCAATCTCGCCATGATCCGCGAGTTCAGGATTCAGCAGGATTTTGAGGAAAGTGGACTTCCCAGCGCCATTTTTTCCCACAAGAGCGATCTTGTCCTCAGGTTTGATCTTCAGTTCTGCATCTTCAAAGAGAATCGTAGAGCCGAGCTGTTTGCTCAAGCCCTTGATCGTGATGAGGTAGTCAGCGTTCTTTTTATTCGTATAGTTGAAAAGATGTCTGGGGATGCTAGAAAATGAAACTTGCTTTTCAAAGTCTTCTCCTAGGCTTTCTGTTTCTCGCTGGATTCAAAATTCTTTACTGAGGTATTTTTTCAGACTTTTTTCTTTGGTGGATTCTTTGGTTTTATCGTTGAATTGGGCGAGGTAATCATAGCAAAGTTCAGCGATTTCTTCATAAGAAAAATCTGGATGAAGCGATTGGACGGATTCAATGATTTCGGAAAGTTGCATCATCTGAGGATGAAAATAAACGAGTTTAAATGTATGGAAAGCTCTCCTCTTTTTCAAGTTCAGTATCAAAAATGTCACATCTTCAGATTTTTTCCGATTTCCTTTATAGAAGTTTTTATTTTCTTTATGAATGAAGATGAACAAATTACTCACAACGACACTTAGCCTCGGGGCAATCCTTTTATTAGCAGGTTGTAATCAGCAGACTCAAAGTATAAATGAAAGCGAAATTACCTCAGAAAGCTGGAAGACGATGATTCCGCAGAGCTGTCAGAGCTTTTTTGATGGTTGTAACAACTGTATGAGAACTGCTGATGGCGAGGTTGCCTGCACAAAAATGTACTGTGAAAAGTATGACACTCCAAAATGCCTTGATGATGAACAAGGATGAGATGAACGAGTTGGTACGCCAAATCCTGCAAGTAAATATTGTGTAGATCAAGGAGGTGAAAGCAAAATCAAAAAAGATGAAAACTGAGGTGAATATGGAATTTGCCTCATTGATGGGAAAGAAGTTGATGAATGGGAATACTATAGAGCTGCAGTAGGAAAAGCAAACGAAGAAATGGCAAAAACTTATATTGGACGCCAACTCTCAGAAGTTCAAAAGGAGTTTGAGACTCAAAACCAGATCCTTCGTATCGTTGCACAGGATGGAGAAGCTATGGCAATAACTGCTGATTATAGACCAGATCGTTTGAATGTTGCTGTAGAAAAAGGAGTGATTACTGATGCCTATTTTGGATAAGGCAATACCCACAAAGAATGAAAAAAGAATGAAAAGAATAAAAAAAGGCTGAAGAAATTCAGCTTTTTCCTTTTTAACAAGAAAGAGGATTTTTTTAAAACACTCTTATAGAAAAACACATATCTCATTCTACACTCTCGATTAGGTATTGCTGATATTTTCATAAACTTCTACTATTTTTCAGTTCTTCACAAAAACAGCATCGAGCCTGATCGCTTTAGCTATGAGGTTATTAGCGCAATAGCTTTCGATACTCCTTTCTAAAGCCTGCATTTTCCTCGGTGAAAGATACGCATTCCAATCCTCAATCCCATCAACAACCTTTACCTCTACGAAAACAATTTCTTCTTTATTTTCCAGGATCAAATCAATCTCTCCTCAACGAATAGCAAAGTTTTTCCCCAATACAACATAACCGTTTTTTTCATATCGGTCTCTAGCAAGCGATTCTCATTGATAACCTTTCTGTTTTAGCGTATTCATGATGTTCACTAAAATAAAGCCTCCTGAATCTACAATTTAGAGTTATTCAACTGTTTTTCTGCTGCTTTTTTCCACGCATTGATTGCCTCATCATCCCCACTCAAAAGGACTACGGGGACCTCCATTCCATACACTTCAGCAGGTCTGGTATAATTCGGTGCTTCCAAATTTTGCATATTTTCACTCAAAGAATAACTCTCATCAATCCAACTCCCCTTCTCTTTGATAACTCAAGGAATAAGTCTTACAATTGCCTCAAGCATTAGCATACTTGGGACTTCTCCTCATAGCACAATAAACTGACCTAATGAAAGCTTCCTAAACTGATCAGAATAATGTTTCTGAAAATACTGCTCTGCTCTATAATCTATTCCCTCATACCTCCCACAAATCAGAATAAGATGATCTTTTTTGCTGAGACCATAAGCAATCTTCTGATTAAAAACTTCCTCGGCAGGAGCTGGGAAAAGAATTGAAAAATCAGATTTTTTAATTTTAAACTGCTGAATAATTGCCTCTACACAGTCAATAATTGGTTGCGCCTTGATAAGCATCCCCTCTCCTCCTCCATAGATCTGATCATCAATTTGCTGATGTTTATCCTGGCAATATTCCCTCGGATTATGCAGAGAGAATGTCAGAATTCCCTTAGTTTGAGCCTTCTGAATAAGCGATGCTGCCAAAAAACTTTCAAAAATTTCTGGGAAAAGGCTGACGAGATGAATATGCATAAACGGTAAGTAAGAATAAATAAGTATAAATTAGTTTTTCTGACTTGATTTTCAATTCCAAAATCTCATACTTAAAGGAGTTCTTTATTTCTTTTTTTAGAAAAGATGAAAAAAGGAAATCTGATTTTTGTTAGCATTCTTCTAAGTTGTCTAGTGGGATGTGAAAGCTTAGATCCTCTAACAAGTACTGAAGAATACCAACAAGCAGAGCAATTAACTCATTCTGGACTGCAGGTTCTCCAAGAAAAGACCAATACCCTCACTGAACAGGCAAAAACTGAGGCAAAAAAACAATATGAAACGCTCAAGAATGATACCAAAACCGCGGTTAAAGATTCAGTAAATCAAAAAATTGATGAGACCTTTGATCGTTTCTAGAATCTTTACCTTGTCTTTTTTATACTGAAAATTATAGTACAATCTGATTTTACTTTTTTGATATGAGAAATGTTGTGGGGATATGTGATAGCAGGACTTATTGCTGGAATTGGAATTTGATATTTGATCTTTTATTTTCAATATGAGAAAAGAGAAATCGTTTCAGAATTGAGAAAAAATCTTAAAATAGCCAATGAGCAATTAAGCTATCTCCAAGAGGAAATGGAAGAATTAACTGCACAAAATGATCTTTTTAGAGAGAAAACGACCGAACTTTTGGAAAAAAATGATGAGCTTTCTGATGTCGTTGCCGAACTCGGAAAGTATTATGTTCATATCAAAAAAGCTTCAGAAAAAAGTGCAGAACTTTCAAAATTACTCCATGAACCTGATGAAGAAATTGAAGGGAAACTCTGAAATCTCTCTGAAATTGCAAAACAATCGATCAAAAACAGTTTTTTTTAGTTGATAGAGAATATTTCTTGTTTTTTCTCTTGACTATTAAAAAACGATTTCTATCCTTGGTAGTAGACTTTACTTTCTTCTCTCTCAAGATGGATATTAAAGAAATTGACAGCTTTTTTGATTACCAACTAACTTTTGAAGAAGAACCTGTTGCTTTGGTTGAAGAAATTGTTCGTCAGGCTTCAGAATATTTACCTGCAGATCAGATCGAAGGGATCAGACATGCTTACGTTTTTACTAAAGCTGCTCATGCAGGAGTCAAAAGACTTTCCTGAGAACCTTATATCATTCATCCTCTGAAAGCGACACTTTTTCTCATGGAACTCAAACCTGACTTAGAATCTATTCAGGCTTGTATTATGCATGATGTAATAGAAGATACTCCTATCACTAAAGAAGAAGTCGCTGAGGAATTTAGCGAAGAAGTAGCAGAGATCTGTGAAGGTCTAGTAAAAGTATCAAAAGTGAGATATCAAGGAGAAGATAGGCACCTGGAAACTATCAAAAAAACTTTTCTAGCGATGGCAAAGGATTTGAGAGTAATTTTCGTGAAATTAGCCGACCGTATTCATAATATTCAGACTTTACAGTTTCATCCAGAAGAAAGGAAAAGAAAAAAGATTGCTGAAGAAACCTTAAAAATTTATGTTCCGATTGCAAAAAGACTTTGACTTTATCATTTTCAGCTTCTCCTCGAGAATGGTTCATTTGCCGTACTTTATCCTGAAGAATTTGCTAGGATTTTAAGTTATCTGAAAAAATATTTTCGTGATGGAGAAAAATATACAGAAAAAGGAGTTAAAATGATGACGACAATGCTTCATAAAGAAGGAGTTCAGAATTTTGAAGTAAAATGAAGAATTAAAAGTCCGTACAGGGTCTATGAAAAGCTCTCAAAAAAGTATCATGAAACCGATATTTCTACAGTAATGGATTTATTGGCATTTAGGGTGATAACTGAGAATATTGGTGATTGCTATATGGTACTGGGAGTTATCCATAAATATTATATTCCGCTTATTAAAAAAATTAAGGATTATATCGCAATTCCAAAATTTAATGGATATAAAAGTATTCATACAACCGTGCTTGGAATGTTTCGTTTTCCTGTAGAAATACAAATCAGAACTAAAGAGATGGATGATGTAGCAGAATTCTGAGTAGCAGCCCATTTTGCCTATTCTGACAATAATGCCCCAACAGTTGTTTCTAAACAACAGGGAATGTGGATTCAAAAATTACAAAAAATCGTTGCAAACTATACGGATACTTCAGAAAAGGAAAAATTTAAATCTCAGCTGAATATTGAGGTATTAGATAAAACGATCTTTATCTATACTCCAAGAGGAGATATCAAAGAACTTCCAATGGGATCTACGGTTCTTGATTTTGCTTTTAGTATTCATAGTGCTATTGGATTAAAATTCAAGAATGCCATAGTAAATGGACAAATAAAACCAATTAGTTATAAGCTCAAAACCTGAGATATTGTAAACATTAATACTTTTAAGAATAGATACGTTGCGAATAAACACCGAATTGAATTTCTCCGTACACCTTCTGCAAAAAATCAACTTTTAAAATATTTGAAAACGGTGGAAAGAGAGAACCGTCTTGAAGAAGCAATAGAGGGATTAAATGAATACTTAAGAGATCTAGGACTTCCTACTTTCCGCTCTGATAAGGATAGAATTCAAAAGCTAGGAGAACCAATTGAGGTAGAAAGAAGGATTCTGATGGTACTTGATAAACAAGACTCTTATGGAAACATTGTAAGATCTGCATATCCAGATTTACTGAAGAATGTCATAGAAAAGACCGTCGTAAAAGATACTGATGGACTGAGAGAAGAGTTAAAACATGAGATCAAAAATCTAATTTCTCCTCATGAAGTAATCGTTGATAATGATAAGCATTTAAATTGTATCTTCTGTCCTGAATGTAATCCAGAAAAAGGAACTAAAATTATTGCAAAATCCACAAAAGAAGGCATCAAAATTCATACGATGGCCTGTAAAGCACTAAAAACAGTTTCCTTTGATTCCCTTCTCGAAGCACACTGGAAAGATGATCCATCAAATCGCTACCAATTTTCCTTGGAAGTAAAATTTTCACCTCGTGAATTAACGATTGTTGATTTCCTTCAGATTTTTTCTCAATTTAATGTTCCTTTGTTAGAAATGTCTATTAAGCATACTGATATTTGAGAAGTATTAGTAGATTTTACCCTTCAGATTGATAATCCTGCGAAGATTGCTTTTGTTTTGAAAGACTTGAAAAAGTTTTCGCTTTCCGTAGAAATTCTAAAGAAAATTATTTCTTAGATTTTTATTTTTTAAGTTTTTTACCATGAATGAGATAACATCAAATATTCAAATGCTTACTGGAAATCAAACCTGAGAACAGCTTTTTTCTTCTGGAACTGAAATTATTGAAAATGCCGCAAATCAACTAAGTGATAATCTTCCTGAACTTTCTGTTAATGTCCAGCAATTAGGCTCTTGAAACGATATCGTTTGAGTGTTAGCTCAATGGCTACCATTTTTAGATAAATATTCTGATCTAGAATTATTTGTTTGTGCAATTATTGTTTTTCTTTGGATCCTTTGTGTTATTTGGGTATTGAGAGATGCTTCTTCAAGGAGTGAAAATGTATTTTATCAGCTCTTTTCAGCACTCTTGATTGTATTCTTAACGCCAGTTCTAGGACTTCCTCTTTATATTGCATTTCGTCCTCTAGTATATAAATGTGAAAAGGTACTATGGAGAGAAGCATTAGAGCAGAATGTTGTTGTTTGCCCTCACTGCCAAAACATAAATAATACGTCCCACGTAATGTGTAGTTGGTGTGGAGAACC
>ERZ772930.701-NODE-701-length-10188-cov-4.81161_pt1 | contig 10188 bp, 12 predicted proteins | sample MGYA00511685_ERZ772930 | MGnify/ENA primary metagenome ERZ772930 (study PRJEB29015, sample SAMEA2738053) | human oral metagenome | biome: human oral; feature: human-associated habitat; material: saliva | place: China | collected 2226 ... | reverse complement strand
AAGTTGATGAAAATCAAACCTAATTGAATTTATATCTTAAAAGGAGAAAAACGAAATGGCAGTACCTGCACGTCGCACTTCAAAAGCGAAGAAAAACAAACGTCGTACACACTACAAAGTAACAGCTCCATCTGTAAACTTTGACGAAACTACTGGAGATTACTCACGTTCTCACCGTGTATCACTTAAAGGATACTACAAAGGACGTAAGATCGCTAAAGCTGCATCAGCTGAATAATAGAAGGGAGATACCATGCGCGTAAATATTACACTTGAACACAAAGAATCTGGTGAACGCTTGTACCTTACTTCTAAAAACAAACGTAACACTCCAGACCGTCTTCAATTGAAGAAATACTCACCAAAACTTCGCAAACACGTTGTGTTTACAGAAGTGAAATAGGGATTCACTACACGTCAATAGACAGTAGAAACCTTGATTTAAAGCGATTCTTGAAATTCTAAATTTCACTACATTGCAATAAAAATCAACCGAATCACTACCTTTTTCACTACCTTTTTTGAAATAAGAATATTGATTCGGACGATAAAAAGCAGAGGAGCTTCATCATGAGACTCCTCTTTTTCTATATTCTCTTTCCTAAAAATTTTTGAAATAGCGTAGTCTTTTCTAAAATTTGTGGAATCCAAAACGCAGGCTCTAAAAAGTCCTGCGTTTTCAATATTCTATGTGTAGTTACAGTTAATTCATTATATGTGTTATTGCCAAACTATTTTTAATTGCTTAATACTATCTTCAGACAACACTTGAATTATCCCTTCAAAGTTCAAAAAAGATGATTTAGATTTTAATTTTCCCTTAAAAGGACTGTTAGGAGTTAACACTCTATGCAATGTATTTATAATCGAATTAGTATATATACGTTCCCCATTAATGTCTTTAAATGCCTCACCATGTGTTGTACTTATCATAGTTTCTGTAAAAGGAATAACTTCAAATTCATCAATGTTGTTATTACAAACAAAAGCAAAATTGACATCTTGAACACTAAACATGGTAGCCTGAATCTCAAAATCTATTTCAAATTCTGATTTTTTATGTAAATAGGCGACCAAATTTTCTATATTTTCTCCTGATGTATAAGTATTTCCTCCACTTATCACAGACTTCATCTTCATAATAGCCTCATCTATACCCATACCGTATAAATCAATATAAAGTAAATCTCTCATAATCGCTGGTATATCGCAATCATCAAGACGAATTGGAATAAACTTCAACTCCTTGTTAATTGCAGAAATTAAAGCTGATTGCCATTCTCGTGATACCATTTGACTATTCAAAGAATTTTGGGATAAAAAGTAAAAGAAGATAGATGTTTGCTGTAATCCTTCATTCATTCTCCCTATAATACTGTCTCCAGGTTGAATAGACCAACTATCATAAAAAATATTATCTCTACCAAATGACAGTTCCAATTGTCTTGCAATCATATCTACCAATGGTTTATCTTTATGGTTATGACTAATGAAAATCATTTTGTTCTCCCTCTACCAATTTTATGGCGCGGTGATTGACGCGCCATTGTTTTTTTGATAAAATTGTTAGTATAAATCAAATATTGATTCTACTCCTAGTTGAGCTAGTTCATTTTTAAACTCTTGGCTTATCCAATTATCAACTACTAAGCGATAATCTGAAATAAAATCTGTTTTAGGAAGGATTCCCCAACAACTATAGGCTACTTGTTGAAATTCCTCATTAGAATTTTCAAGAACTAATGCAATATCTTGTTTATGTTTGAGGAATGTTTGAATAGTTTGAGGAATGAGAATTCCATTTTTTTCAATTTTCCCACCAGCAGAAAATACATCTCGCAAACTCTTTGAATAGATATAGTACTTATCAATTAAATAATTTGTACACCTTGTATAATCATTCTTTTTTCTTAAAACATCTGTTGGAAATAAAACAAATAACTCTGTCAACAGTTCATGTTTGCGGTCATTCGGTAATTCTGAAAAGTTTGTTACTTTAATTGAATCAATCTCTGGCGCAACATACCATTTTACACCATCAGACTTTTCTCTCAATATTTTCTGTGCAAAAATAGCTTTCTCTTCATCAGGCATGTCTCTAAAATGATTGTACTCCTCCAAATTAGAGAAAACACCTTCTTTAGCGTCCATATTGATAATAAAACGTGGACTGTGTGTCACCGCAATACTACTTGTAGCCTGCCAATATTTCCTATATTTTACATTGTATTGAAGTACAAATTTTTTGGTTTCTGTATCCTTTTTTCTACTACCAAATAATATGTAAATTTCTTTGTAATCATTCTCAGAAATACTTTCAAAAATTGAGTTTCCTGGAATAGTCCATGTACCCTTTTGAGAACTTTTCAATTCAACCCCAAATTTTTGATTATCAATCAAAATATTCATATCTGGGAAATGATGTCCAGTTATCAACTCAACTTCAATTTCTGGAAATTGTAATTTGATATTTGGAATGATAGAATCCATAAGATTCTCAAAGCCATTATCATTCCCCTTACTTTTGAAAAATTTTTCATCCCATATTTTTGATTCAATATAAAACTGGATGAAGTCCAACACTGTTTCTATTTTTATACTCATTTTATAACCTCTCTTGAAAGGAAAATTATATGTCAAAAACATATTTTCATAACGAACACAAAACAATTAATGCTTTTGATGTTCAAAGCGATAACATTTCTACCAACTGGAATGTACTTAGTTTATTTTCTGGTGCTGGTGGCATGGATTTAGGATTTAGAGGAGATTTTGATTTTTTGAATAGCCACTATGAAAAAAATCCCTTCTCTCTTGTGTTTGCTAATGATATTTTTAAACAAGCTGCTGATATCTATGAAGCAAATTTCCAACATAATGTGGAGCGACGTAGTATAGATGAACTATCACTTGAAGATATAGATAGTGCAATAGAACATAATACTAAAAAAAATATAGAAGATATTCAAATAGATATAGTTCTAGGCGGATTCCCTTGCCAAACTTTTAGCTATGCTGGTAAACGAGGTGGTCTGAGTGACCCACGAGGGCAATTATATCTCCAAATGATTCGCATTATTAAACACTATCAACCGAAAATCTTTATAGCTGAAAATGTAGATGGTATCAGAAATTCACGTAAAAACATGGTGGGAGAAGATGTTGACCGTTCCGCTCTTGACACTATTTTAGATGATTTTGATAAAGCTGGTTACAACGTCCAGTATAATGTTTTAAATTCCGCAGACTATGGCGTCCCACAAACCAGACGACGTGTTATTATCATGGGAATAAGAAAAGATTTAGGAGATATTGATAACCAATATTATCCTGCTAAACTCTTTGATGAAAGCGGAGAATTAACAGGGCAAAAATGGCGAACATCGAAAGATGCAATTGACGATATTTGGGATAAAGTAAATACTCCAACTATCTACAATCATACCACTCGTGATATTTCAAAAGCTAAATTTTATCCCGGTAAAAAAACACAAGGAAATAATAAAATTGCAAGTGATAGACCTGCTCCAACAATTAGAGCCGAACATCACGGAAATATTGAAGCACACTATCGTTCTTTAGATGGATTTGAACCAGAAGATATGGCTGGATGGAGAAGACTAAGTGTTAGAGAATGTGCTCGCCTACAATCTTTTCCTGATGACTTTATTTTTACAACTAGTGCCTCTTCAGCATACAAAGCAATCGGAAATGCTGTCCCCCCTGTAATGGCTTGGAATATTGCCAGAAGTGTGTTGCATACACTACAGCAATTACCTAAATAACCTACTCTATTTTACCATATAGTTACAACAGAGAACAATCGTTCTCTGTTTTTATTTGCTCTTAATTAAAAACTCTATTTATTACTCATGAATACCTGCAATTCTAAGTGAAGAAAACAAAAGAGAATCTGCGTTTAAATTTCGTAATATTTCATGTATACGACTAGATATTTGATGCCTAAATATAGCTGATTTACTTATAAAGTCTGTATCTTCTGACAAAGCACTCTCAAACTTATCCAAATTATATTTTTCAACTGAATAAATAGTTTGTTTTACTGCCTTTTTTAATTCATCACTAGAGATTTGTCGATTTTCTTGAAAATATTTCTCATCAAATTTATTTTTAATAAGTTTTTCATCAACAAGATACTCAAAGGGCTGATTAAATTTATGCAATATGGTATAAAATTTTTCAAGAAGTTCCTCGTTTGACAGAGCTGTTTCTAACATCTGGATTTCTGTAGAATAGATAAATTTCCATTTTTCTAAGAAATTAGCAATTTCTTGAAAACGTTGTTTTTCTTCATTTCTTGCCTCTTGGTGTGTTAATACCTTATCATTGATTGACTGAATAAATTCATCAATTAAAGTAAACACAATCATTTGAAGATGGTCGGATAAGTTTTTCTCTGACATTCTTGAAAGTATTTCTTTAGGAGAGTGTGGAGAAAGGTAAAGCGTCCTTGTCGGATATTGTCGCCTTTCTATCTCATGTTTTAACGCAAAAAGATAGGGTTCGGTCATTAAATAAAGAGTTCTCCCTTTACCACTCCCACCATACAATTCTTCATAAATTTCCCTCATCTCTACCTTATCCATGTCACCTAATAATTCATCAAAAGAAGATAGAATGATACTTTGCTCTAGTTCAGAGTCCGTAAATAATCTATCATATTTTGGAAATACATGAAGTTCTTCATTATATTCTTTTTCTGTACCATCGCTATAATCCAAAAAGAATTTCTCTTTTTGAGACCAACCATAAAGAGTTTTCATAAACCATTCATCATCTGATTGGTCTTTTTTTCGTTTATGAATTTCTAAATAAGTACCAATAATATCTGAACGTAAAACTTTCTGAATTTGGCTACGTTTCATGGTTAGATAATCACCATTTTTGTCATTCTCAGGCTGCCAGTGCTTTCTCAATTCAGATTCAGCCTCTTCAAATGTATACCATTTATTTGATTTAATAATTTTTTTTATCTCAAGTTTTTCTTGTTCCGATAATACCATAGCTCCTCCTATTTACTATTTATATTCTAACATTTTCTTACAAAGAGCATAATAAAAAATCGCTTCTATTTCGAGATAAAATCATATTGTAAGGGAAACCTTATAAAAAATAAAATTACAGTCCTAATTGATGGCCATCGAATGGACGGATTGAAACAAATATGACAACTCAGACAATAACAGTCGAGTTCTGCACATATCTGTCTATCCGTTTATTTGATGTGCTTTTTTTGCACCTCTTCGGTTATTCAGTACGGCTCATACCAGTTTCTTTCTGTCCAAAATCAGGACTTAGAAAGAGGCTCTTATGCCAACAAAAACCTTTAACGACCGTCTTACTCCAGAGAATAAACAAGAGCTAAAACACTGGGATAAGTTACTACGTAATGACAACAAAGCATTTGCTAACGCTAAACGCCGTGACCGATATCACAATCTCGGAAGTCTCGATGAAAATATTTCCATTGATGGACGAAGCACAGACCTGTATGAGTTAATAGCTGATACTGCTCCCAACGCAGAAGAAGTTTACTTTCAAAATGAAATGATGGCTATTATAAGCAATTTTATTGACGATTTAAAACCCGAAGATAAAGCTATTATGATTGGTAAATTAACCGATAAACCCATGCCGTCAAATAAACTAGCAAAACTTATAGGAATCAGCGACAAGACTGTAACAAACCGCTTCAAGAAGTACCAAAAATTGTTACAGCAACAACTGAAAGATTACTATTAATCTTAAAAACTGGTAGTCAATTTGATTACCAGCTTTTTGTGAAATGCTCCGAATTAAGAGAACCGAATTTCTTTAAAAAATAGGTATAAAAAAATATTTTCAAAAAACTCCGAAATTCACCTCCTGAATCTCCTATAAGATAGAAAGGAAAAAATCAACAAGTCCAGCTCATGACCTCAAACCGAGCATGACACCAATACTTTTTATCACAAAATAGAATATACGAGGTATCTAATCTATGAAAATGAAACCACAATACCGCAAAGGCGGTTACTCAAACCACACCGCTCAACAATATGTTGACCTTACTAAGCCTATCTACCTATTGAGTGACGAACTCGATCCCCAACAAAAATACGAAGACAATAAACCGACGGGTGAAATTATCGCATATAAGGCTTGGTTTGGTCAACGAAAACTGCCACCATTTCAAGTAAAATTCCTTGAAGAACCTGCACTCCCTGAATATCTTTCCCTTGTCACTTTTGATAACTTGCAAGCATGTGAGGTCAACTATAACGTTTACTTTAGAGCTAATGGATTGAAAGAGGTGGAATAATGGTTCACTCTCTAATCAAAAGAGAATTGGAACAATACCTGTTACAGAGCCTAAATATGGCTTTAGGCTCTGTATTAAAGGGTGAAACTTCTTATACCAATTCATTTGCTATTACAGTTAAAGAAGATGGCTTTATCTTTATTCCTCGTCTTCCGTCTGGTTTTATTATTGACAATGACTTATATCAAAAGATTTTCTCGATCGCTAATGCATCACTTTATCCTCAATACACATTGCTAAAGCAAAATTCTGCTTACTTTGTTTCGTTAAAAACAGATGACATTCATGTTCAACGAGGACTATTCTTCCCATGGCAAAAGGGAATATCTGAACGTTTAGTCATTTCAGACCTTGAGCAATTCGCTTCATCTCTAAAAGGTAACGACATCCCTATCATGAAAAATCTAGTGTTTGATTATGATAAAGTAACTTCCATTGCAATAGCTGGAAACTCAGGAAGTGGTAAAAGCTATGTGCTTACCTACTTATTAAGTCTCCTTAGGAATTTCTCCGACTTGGTTGTCATTGATCCCAAGTTCGATACGCCATCTCGCTGGGCAAGAAAACACCAAATCCCAGTCATTCATCCACATGAAAACCGCTCTAAATCTGATTTTTTATCAGAAATCAATGAGAATTTAAGTCAGTGTTTAACTATTATTCACAAACGTCAAGCAATTCTCTTTGAAAATCCACGTCATGAGTTTAAACACCGAACAATCGTTATTGATGAAGTACTCGCCTTATCTGAGGGAGTTAATAAAAACATCAAGGATTCTTTTTTCTCCTTGTTATCACAAATTGCTTTATTAGGCCGAGCAACAAAGGTTCACCTGCTTCTTGTAAGTCAGCGTTTTGATCACATGACAATCCCTGTTTCTGTACGGGAACAACTGAATATACTTATTCAAATTGGAAACATCAATCAAAAAACTACACAGTTTCTGTTTCCCGACATTGACCCAGAAGGCATTGTTATTCCTATAGGAATAGGAACAGGGCTTATACAAATCATTGATAATGAACATCCTTATCAGGTTTTGCCACTACTATGTCCAACTTACTATACCAGGAAAGGAATCTTGTAACTTATGAAAACAACATATTTCCAGAAGTTTTTCGACTTCTGTTTTTCAGTATTTCTTACAGTAATCCTCTGTACATTATGTACGGTATTCTTAGGATTTATGGTGGATTTCTTACAAAAAATTACCTATCTATCTGTGGTTACTAGCTTTATTAGCATGGTTTTCTGGGTTAGCCTAACAATTTCAATTATCAGTTCAATTATTTTCATCTTGCTCGTTAGCTACGAAATTAAGAAGCGACAAAAAGAAGATAATCTATCAAATCTATGGGAATCTATCAAGCAAACTTTGGCTATCCGCATTTTTTTGCATCAAAGTGAATACTTAGAAGCCTTAGCTACAACTGAGAAAACAAAAATGAAACAATATAATCCCGTTAACAAACACTTCAATAAAGCTGCACGACAATCTATTGTAGATGTTAGAAAAGATAACGTTATTTTGATGATTAGACTCCCAAAGACACAACAAGCCAAGAAGATTTTAAATGATATGGGTACGATGATTATAGAAGAAATGTCAAGATATAACCCTGACTATTTCTTTTCACCTCATAAACCAGCAAAAAAATGGACTTATCTTATTGGAAATAAGAGAGAATAGCTTAATGGCGCTGTGGCTCACGTAGTGAAAGCCAAACAGCGCCGTTTTTTAATAGCAAAATTTAGGATTAAGTGGGGTGACTACGACCCCCACTTAATCCAATAATCAATAATCCGAAAAAATGAAATTTTTCTCAATTAACTCCGATTTATTGCCTCCCAATCTCCTAATAGATAGAAATAATAAAAAATTGAAAGCGAGGAATTTTACCTATGACAAAAGAACAACGTTCCAATAAGTGGACTTTCCTTATCTATGAAGAAAGCGCACCTGAGAACTATTTAGATGTACTTGAAGATATTCACGTGCCCTTTGTACTTTCTCCATGGCATAATAAGGATGTAAATAAAGAAACAGGAGAAGTTAAAAAGTCACACAAGCATGGAGCATTCTATTTCAGCTCACTCAAGAGCTATTCTCAAGTTTCGGAGCTTATCAAAGACAAACTAAATGGCCCAGCACATGTTGAACCTGTAATGTCCCCCAAAGGGATGTACGACTACTTTGTCCATGCAGATAATCCTGATAAAACACCTTATGATATTAACGACATCGAAAGTGGGTGTGGATTTGAACTAGATAAATTCCTAGTGCAACAAAATTCTGACGACTTTACAACTAAGGTTATTGATACCATCGAAGAGAATGATATTACTGAATTTAGTGAATTAGTCTGGTACGCACGAGATAATAACAGCGCTCTATTGGGGCTAATCATAGAGCGAACTTACTTTTTTGCCCGTTATCTGGATTCACGTCGTCATAATCCAAAACGATTAGAAAAAGTTATTGAAGAACAAGGAGCAAATATTGATGGAGACAATTAAATTAAACCGAATTGAAGAATTACTGAATACAATTATTACTATCATCCAGAAAGAATTACAAACAAAGAATTCTTATGGAATCATCACGCAAAAAGAACTTCTAAATCTGTTACAAATTTCTCCAAACACTTTGAAATCTTGGGAAATTAAAGGTTTAAAACGTCTTGAACCTCCAATAGAGGGAACACGTACTGTTTATTACAAGATGGAAGATGTCATTGAATTTTTAACTATTTAACTCCAAAATGTGATAGAATGGAATTATCAAACAAAGAATGTGAGGGTTCTATTCTAGCCTTTTGATTGTCCGAAGAAAGAGGCTCTATGAGTAAAGAAATCATTCAACACAATAATAAAAAGATAACAAAAGTTACCAAACAAAATGGTGATGTCAGCTATTCCATCAAAGGTGTTTATATTGGAACTGATATAAAAACAGGTAAACGAATCACAAAAACTATCACTGCTAAAACATTAAAAACTTTGGATAGAAAAATTGTTGAAGCTAAAATTGAGTTTGAAAAGGCAGGCTCTACTATTAAAGAAACTATCCAAATTGATAACTTTGAAAGTCTAGCTGAGGTATGGTTTAGCAACTTCAAAACTTGGGTATCTTCTCAAAATACCATCAATCGAGTTAGAGGTTATCTTGATACCTATATCATTCCTCATTTTGGAGCCTACAAACCTGAGCAGATTGAGCCTGCTGATGTTCAACTTTGGGTCAACAAAATAGCTAAAAAAGCTAAGAAAGCAATTGATTCTGGCGTAAAACGTGCTCCAAAAGGTAGTGCAAAAGATTTTGGAGCCATGGCTCACAAGGTTAGTGATATTTTCGATTTTGGCATTACAAACTGTGGGCTGACCACTAATCCAGCCAAATCAATCAAGATTCCACCTAAACCAAAAGCAAACAAAGAGCGTATTATGGTACTCCATGATGATGACCTGAAACATTGGTTATCTTACCTTGATACCTTGCCCAATACCAGAGCAAATAGACGTTTTAAGGTCATTTGTAACACGCTATTAGCATCTGCATTGCGAATAAATGAGTTATTGGCATTAGAAATTACTGACCTTGATTTTGAAACTAATGAAATTATTGTCAGTAAAACATTAATGTGGAAAAGTGCAAATAACAAACCAGGTATCAAAGGGGAAATGGTTTGTAAGAAAACTCCTAAAACGGATTCTGGGAATCGTAGAGTTGCCGTCCCACTTTCAATCATGGAAAGTCTCAAAGAGTTTCACGAGGAAATGACTGGCTATTTTGAAAAGCACGGTCTACCAAAATCTTCACTTATTTTCCAAACTATCTATGGCAACTATATGTGTGATAGAAACG
>ERZ772930.698-NODE-698-length-10215-cov-3.13593_pt1 | contig 10215 bp, 5 predicted proteins | sample MGYA00511685_ERZ772930 | MGnify/ENA primary metagenome ERZ772930 (study PRJEB29015, sample SAMEA2738053) | human oral metagenome | biome: human oral; feature: human-associated habitat; material: saliva | place: China | collected 2226 ... | reverse complement strand
AGTTTCAGCATATGTATATTCCCCTGCCTTCAGGCTAAGGTTACCACTTGAATCCACGATGTTTGTAACATCATATGAATTAGCAGAAGCAACTGATGCTGCATCTACCTTGCCCTCAGCATTTGTCTTAAATGTAAAGGCCTTCTTGCCGGCTTGATAGAAAGTAATCTCTGCACCTGCAACCTTGTCGCCTGTAGAAGACGTCTTAAGAAAATCAACTGTACCGTTTGCAAAGGCAGAACCAAGTGACATTGGTAAAGCTATAGCAAAGGCAGATACTACCCCTAATAATTTCTTATTATACTTCATATTATTCCCTCCAATAACTCACGTTTTACTATAATAACTTTTATATTCTTACTATTTAATCCAGTGGGATATTTGGACCCACCAATTCCATATTAAATATGCTAGTATATACTACTATCATACCATAAAATAGTCAAAATATAAATAAAAAAAACAAAAAAGAGGCTAAAATGAAAGTAGTCATCCTAACCTCTGAATTATCTATATACTTTTACCTATCTTTTATCTATTTGCTTTAGGCATACTTCCTATGTATAGGAATTTAGAACAGACCAGATATTACACCCTTTTCATCAACATCTATCCTTAGGGCTGCTGGTTGTTTTGGTAGGCCTGGCATCTTCATGATAGCCCCAGTCAATACAACTATAAAGCCCGCACCTGCTGATACATTGGCCTCTCTTACATTTATCCTAAATCCTGATGGTCTACCAAGCTTAGTCTGGTCATCAGATAGGGAATACTGAGTCTTGGCCACACATACAGGTAACTTACCAAAACCAAGATCTTCAAGCTCTTCAATCTGCTTGTTGGCCTCTGCTGTATAGTCTACACCATCAGCACCATATATCCTAGTAGCTATGGCATTTAGCTTGTCCTTGATTGACATATCATCATCATAGCAGTATTCAAACTTATTGTCTCCCTCATCTATTAACTTAAGGACTTCCTTGGCAACCTCTAGGCCACCTTCTCCACCCTTGGCCCAAACCTCAGATAGGGCTACATTTACGCCTAGCTCGTTACACTTGTCCTCAACTAACTTTAGCTCTGCCTCTGTATCAAGAGGGAACCTATTTATTGCAACCACTGCAGGCAACTTATATACCTGGGTAATATTTTCTATATGCTTTAGTAGGTTTGGAAGACCTGCCTCTAGGGCCTCAAGATTTTCCTCATTTAGCTGGTCCTTTGGTACCCCACCATTGTACTTAAGGGCCCTTACAGTAGCTACTATAACCACTGCATCTGGTTTGATACCAGCCTTCCTACACTTAATATCCAAGAACTTTTCTGCACCAAGGTCAGCACCAAATCCTGCCTCAGTTACCACATAGTCACTCATATGTAGGGCCATCTTTGTAGCAATTATAGAGTTACAACCATGGGCTATATTGGCAAATGGTCCACCGTGGATAATAGCTGGTGTACCTTCTAGGGTCTGAACTAGGTTTGGCTTAAGGGCATCCTTTAAGACTGCTGCCATAGCACCATTAGCACCTAGGTCCCTAGCTGTCACTGGCTTACCATCATATGTATAGGCAACAACTATGTCGCCTAGTTTTTCCTTTAGTTCACCTATATTATTTGAAAGGCAGAAGGTAGCCATGATTTCAGATGCAACCGTGATATCAAAACCATCCTCCCTAGTTACACCGTCTACCTTCTTACCAAGACCATCAACGACTTTTCTTAGCTGTCTATCGTTCATGTCCACACACCTTCTCCAAGTGATCCTCTTAGGGTTGATATTTAGGTCATTGCCCTGGTATACATGGTTGTCTAGCATTGCTGCTAAAAGGTTATTTGCTGCCCCGATAGCATGCATGTCACCTGTAAAGTGTAGGTTTATATCCTCCATAGGTATTACCTGGGCATAACCACCACCGGCTGCCCCACCCTTGACACCAAATACTGGTCCCATTGACGGCTCTCTTAGGGCTGTAATTACATTCTTACCTAGCTTGGCCAAGGCATCGGCCACACCTATAGATGTAGTTGTCTTACCCTCACCAGCTGGAGTTGGATTGATGGCAGTTGTAAGGATTAGCTTACCCTTCCTGTCCTCTGTCCTATCCAATACATTATAGTCAATCTTGGCCTTATACTTACCATAAAGCTCAATATCATCCTCACTTAAATTAATCTTCTTAGCGATATCTCTGATATCCTGTGCCACAGCTTCCTGTGCAATTTCAATATCTGACTTAAAACTCATTACTATACACCTCCGTGAAAATTCAATACTAGTAATTTTGGTAAAGCTATTTTCATACAATATAGCTTTTTAAAAACTTGATAGTTCGTTTATTTTCGAATATTTTTATATTTTTCATAATTATAGTATAGGTTATATAGCCTTCTAAGTCAATATAATTCTATTAATTTAATCATTAACAAAATACCTATACATACTTACACTTAGTTGGCATCAAGGGCCCTCATACATGCCTGGGTAACCTCATCTGTAGGGTCTATCTCATAGGCCCTTCCAATATAATACCTGGCCTCATCTTCCTCACCATTATGTAGGTAGGCCATGCCTAGGTTACATAGAATTTCTGGGTCGTCCTTTTTCAACTTGGCTGCCCTGGTCAGGTAATCAATAGCTCCTGGCATATTAGCCTCCTGGGCAAGACAAAGGGCCATCTCTACAAGAGTATCTACCTGGGTTGGTCTTGTAATCAGGATTTTTTCTAGGTAGGACTTGGCCTGGCCAAGGTCTCCCAGTGACTTGTAGGCTAAACTGATGATAAACAAAAGGTTCCACCAGTCTGGATACTGATTTTCTAGGTCTAGGAGGTCCTCTAGTGCCTCCTGGGCCTGACCCTGGAATACAAGGTTGTAGGCCTTTTCATACCTTACCTTGTAGTCGATCTTTGATAGGTTTTCCATAATATATGCCCTTGACTCTTCATCTATGCCTAGGTCTAAGGCCCTGTCCCAAGTCAGTTTGGCCTTGGTAAACTGGTTCTGGTTGGAATAATGGAAGCCTAGCTGGTAGTAGGCAAGAGCAAAGCTATCATCAATATCCAAAATCTTCTCTAGACTGGCCAAGGCCTCTAGTAGGAAGTCATTCATGGCCTTGATATCCTCATCCTTCTGGTACTTAAGGCTCAATTCCTGACAAATAATGGCATACTGGTATAGGGCCATGATATCGTCTGGATCCATCCTTAGGTAGGCCCTTATATATACTAGGGCATCCCTTAGCTCACCCTTACTAAAGGCCTGATTGGACATATAGCCCATATATTCCATATAGTTAAAGTTGGCCTTCCTGGCAAATGTTTCAATCAGGTCGTCATACTCCACATTATACACAAAATCAGGGTCTATCCCCTCTAGGTATAGCATGGCATCAATCATAGACATCATATTGAGTTCCTCTTGGGCCTTCTTGTCCTTGATTGACTTGACTAGGACATTTGACTTAATAGGTAGCTTGATACCCTCCTTAGGTGGTACATAGCCCATTAGGTCAAGGTCTTCAGATTCATCTATGGTAATAAAGACTAATTCCTCGGTCTTGTCTAGTATATACTTGTCTAATCTATTTTTCATACTTGCTCCCTTCATGCTTTATATTTGTAATAAGATTTCTTTATCAAGCGTCTTTATATAAATGATTATACCCAAAAAATTATTCCTTAATGGTATATGTCATGGTATACAAACCCGACTTTGTCTCTAGCTTTACTAAATACAAATTCTTTTCTTTTAACTTGTTGACTACCATATACCTGTTTAGGATCGGATCTATACCTTGGTATCCTATCTCTTCACTTAAGAAGTGCCTAGGAGATGACTTGACCTGGTACTTACGACTGATCTTTTTCCTATTTCGTATATCTACTAGGTAGTCTGCCATAGAAAGTACAAAGGTCTCACTCTCTTGGCCTTGTCTTTCAAGATTTGAGTCATTTTTGACGTAGCCAAGCAGGATAGCAAGTAGGCCTGATAGGCTGTTCTTACCAACATTACCATCGACTAGGGCTCCTAGGAGGTCGAGTAGGTCTGGACTCTCAAGGTCATATTTAAAACCGCCCAGTCCCTCTAAGTGGTCTATCAGCCTGTGGACCTTTTCTATATATTTTATTTTCTTTAGCTGGAAACCTATGGTTTCCTTCTTTGACTCCTTTATTAGGTTATAGGATACTAGCTTGTCTTTTATATCATTAAATATTTGGACCCTATCTCCCTCTTGACTTGGTTCTCCTGACCTAATATAAGCCCTTATAAGACTATCAAGGATAAATACCTCTATTATGTAGTTATCTAGACTCTCAGGGGTCGTGTAGAAGGTCATAAGCTTATTTATAAGGTCTATCAAGCATGATTCATATGCTTGGTAGGACCTGTTGGCCAAGATCATAGGAAGGAAGAAGGACAAGGGGCATCCGTCATCCTTAGACCCATAGGAGTTGAAGTAGACTAGTTCATCATAAAGCCTGTCTACATCGAAGTTAATACGTCCATTAGACCTGTTGTCTAGGACCTTTGTCCCTATTAGGATAAGCCTGTTTGTTGGCAAGGATAGGTCCAGCTTGCCGGCCTGGTCTAGCTCGTAGGACCTGGTGTATAGTTCTTTAATTATTAGGTCTGTATTTTGCATAGACCAACCCCCCATTATGTTTAAAATATGGTAAATAAAAGGAACAGACACAGCCTGTTCCTTTTTATAAACGTGATTTTGATAGGCTTCGAACCTCTATAATGAGAACTCATATGTTCTCCCCCTACATTATATCACACATAGTAATAAATACAATCTACTTTATAAAAATAATATAGCTTAAAAGCATGTATAAACTCAGCTTCAAATAGGTATATTATGTATATTAAGAGTTGCAAATTTCTGTTATTTTATTTTGATATATACTGGAAATATATTATCTTATCCATACTTGCATTGCCTTCAGCCTTTTTAACCTTTAGCTTAAGGCCGAATTTATGACCTTCTTTTAGAAGACCAGTATTATTATCTGTAAGAGTTAACTTATAAGCCTCTCCATTTTCAGCCTTAACCATGCTAACCTTAGTAAGGTCTGTCTTATCACCATCTATAAGAACATTGTCAAAATCCAAAGTATATTTTTCATATGCACTCTCAAAGTTTGCCTTAATATAAATTGACATAGGCTTAGATAATTCACTATATTCTACTGTATTATTAACTATATCTCCATTTTCTTTTTTAACCTCTATCCCTTTAAGGTCATTAGATACATACTCAATTTCATAATCATCGTATACCTTAGGGTTTTTCTCTGATTCTGCATGTATCTTTATTGTTCCGGCACTAGTATCCTTAGAAATATCTAATAAACCTATATACCTTAAAGTATTAGACCCTTCCTGCTGAGGACTAAACGTTATCGTTCTAGCCTCTTCGAATCCATTATTACCTTTTTCCTTAATCAAGACCTTAGTCTTTATCTTCTTGTCAGCATCAGGAACTACACCATCTTCCTGCAATACAATTGTAATAGGTATCCTTCTACCTTCAACATTATTTCTTATAAGTGGAGAAGGAACATTTTTTATTATATGTACCTTATCAATTCTATTGCTAACTATCTTAATTGTAAAATCTATTTCCTTTGTAGCAGTATCATTCTTATTAGTCATATGAGTTACTGTAACTTTTATTTTACCTGTTCTCTTATTGTCTACTATATTGCCAATAGAAACATAATAGTTTTCAAGCGCAACCCTATATGAACTACTCAAATTTTTATTTTTAGATACAGAATCTCTTAGTGCATTCACAACAGCTGCAGTATTTTCGCTGTCAGAAGCTGTTAATTTAGCCTCTATTGGTGATAACTTAGCTAGTTCTTTTTCAGCTGTAGGCATATTTTCTCCAACTGTAGCTATTGGGCTAAACCTACTGTATTCTTTAACCTTGTTTATAGTTTCAACCCTTCTAGCAACGTACTTTTCACCCTTCTTAAGGACAAAACCAGTTAATCTTAGACTTGTATTCTGAGCATTAGTCTTGTATGATCCAGACTGGTGGATTCTATTCTCTACCTTGCCATCCTTATCAAGTTTGTAAAGTTCAACCATACCATCATTGCTTGGTCTTTCATTTAGCTTTACAGTAATAGCTGTATCGCCATCTTCTAAAGGAGTGACAATTTCTGGTGATTTAACCTTAAACTTATGTCTATTAACTATTTCCTTTACCTCATCTCTCGGTGTCACGCCAATAGATGACATACCACCAACTACTAGGGCAGTATTAACATCATTTAAATTCAAGTAATTAATAACACTTGCATTCAAGTTTTTCTTGTTAGTCAATAGAATTGGCATCTGATATGCATGGTATAATGTTACAGAAGAAAGGCCATCAGGATAGTCAAGTCCACTAGCAATAACTGCTGTTTGGCTCTTTGCAAAGAACTTCTGTGCTAGTGCTGCAGAAGTTTCATACCTATTAATACCGCTAATCCTATCAGCATATAGGTACGGTATATCAACAGAATCAGGTCCACCAACAATGGTATTTAGGTTTCTTTCTGACTTATTCATAACGTTTTCGTAACCAGTAGGTAGTGATTTTCCGTTGGTCAAAATTAGTGGTGCCTTTAGCTTTGCACCTAGGGCTCCAGCTGAAAGGGCATCAGGGAAGTTCTTGCCATTTACTATTACTGTTTCTTTAATTTTATTATCTGTAAGGGCCCTAACCTTCTCTGCTATTTTCACGGAAGTATCATATCTATTTACACCGTATAGCCTTTCTACATTATCGTGTACATTCTTTATTTCCTTTTCCACACCTTCTGATATAGTATCTCTCCCACCAAGTATATATGTTGACTTAGGTTTAAGTCTGGCTAACTCCAATAAGATATCAGACTTAATACTGTTCTTCTTAGTCAATATTAAAGGTGCATGTAAAACACTTGCCAAAGTACTACCTGCCAGGGCATCTGGATAGGATTCGCCACTTGCTATAATAACAGCATTTGCGGTCTTAGCAAATGTATGCTTACTCAACTCAATGGCAGTTTGGTACCTATCACTTCCCATAAGCTCAATATAGTTTTTAGCATCAAGATCTTCTGCAACAGCCGGTACAAGACCTGCATTGGTAACAAATAGGGCCATACCTATAGCAATAGATATAAACTTCTTTGTTCTTAATTTCATACTCAATTCCCCCTTTTGTATTTACTTGTTTATAAAGACAAGGGTAGAGGAAACCTCTACCCTTGCAAATATCACTTATATAAATATTTCCATTTATTACAAGTATTTTTTTGTTGTTAAATCTTATAGACCTAAGATCTGGTATACAGTTGTCATAACTTCAGAAGCTATACCCATACCTATTTCGTATACCTTAGCATATCCGTTGTCTACCTTCTGCTGGTGGTATCCTACAACGTGGTTTCTAAGAGCTGTCTTCTGAGCATCTTCTAGCTTCTTAGTAGCAAGAAGGATTGGAGATCCATTTTTACCAGCTAGTGGTGCCGCAGCAAGAGCATCTACTAGAGACTTAGTATCAGACTTAGCCACGAATAGACCCTTAGCCTTATTGTAGAATGCGCTGATAACTTCAGCATTTGTTAACTGTCTGTTATCTCCAGAATATCTCTTAACCTTGTTGTAAGAGTTATGATCAGTTATTGCTACAAGGTCCTTTTCAACCTGAGCTGATACAGAGTTGAATCCACCGATAACATTGTAAGTAGAAGTCTTATAATTAGTGTTTAAGAATTCCTTAGTTGCATAATCTAACTGCTTCTGTGGAACTACTACAATTGGAGTAAGGTCTCTAGCAGCTACAGCTGATATAGACATAGCATCCGCTTCAGCTCTTCCGCCTACAATATTAACCTGATTAGCACGTACGTTATTAGTCTTATCAGTTAACTTGTCGGCAAGTTTTCTTGAAGTTTCATATCTATCTCTACCTTCGATTCTTTCTACTCTGTAGTTAAGTTCCTTAACTAACTGGTCATGAACCTTAGCAGATATTGTATTTTCTCCACCTACTATATAAACCTTCTTTGCAGAATCCTTACCTAATAATCTACCTATTTCTTCAACAGTGTTCTTGTCTATGCTATCAAATCTAGAGAATAGAACTGGAGCATTAGCAGCCTTTGCAAATGGAGCTGCAGCAAGACCGTCAACTATTGAGTACTGTCCAACTAGAACAACTGCATCAGCTGAATCAGCCTTTTCAAATCTTTCCTTAGAAATAGCTATAGCTGTATCAAATCTATTCTGACCTGCAAGAACATTTCTTCTAGCAGCAACTACTTCCTTACCGTTGATAAGGTCTCTAAGTACTGTAGATACTTCTAATTCAGAAGCACCTTCGAATCTAACTACTGCAGAAGTAACCTTCTTTTCGAATGCTGCAACATCCTGACCCATCTTCTTTAATTCAACATCATCTAGAGCAAGAACCTTAACTGGTATATCAAATCCCCAGTTACCCTTGTTATCCTTATACTGCTTAACAGTCTCTAGAGTAGCTTTAGCTAATTCTATCTGGTATCTCTTACCATCAAAGTTGAACTGAGCATCCGGCTGGTTTACGAAATTACCAGCAGCATTTCTCATTGGCTTATTAAGAGCACCTATAAGCTTATTAACCACATCAGCACCCATTACAGTATAACCATCAGCTGTTGAATATAGGTCCTTAACATTGTACTTGAAGTTTTCCTGAGATACAAATACATTTTCTTCTGATTCTAACTTAGTAGCAATGTTGTATCCCTGCATATTTCCATTTACAGTTTCAACCTTACCGAAGTCCACTATCTTAGTAGCTGCATCAGCAACATCCTTTATATTTTTAGCCTTAACGTTGTGGATCTTTCCATCCTTATCAATAGCATACTCAAAGTTAAGAACATAAGAGCTCTTTTCATTTAATGTGATAGTTGCTCCACCAACTAAATTTAGCTTTAACACCTTTGCAAAGTCAAATGTATCAAACGCAGTTGGAGTAGCGGCTTCCATTCTTGCCGCAAAACAATCAGCTTTATTTAAGAATACTAGCTTATCATCCTTTACATCAGCAAGGTTACCAAGCCTTACATCATTAGCTAAAGCTTCAGGAACTAGAGCTGGAGTCTTGCTTGTTCCTACTGACTTAAGAACATATCTTAAACCATTGTATTCAACGCCTGCTAGGTAGTCTGGAGCTACAAAGTCATTACCTCTCTTGATATAAAGCATATCAGTGAACATAGCCTTTATAGTCTGGTCATTGTTTGCATCAGCAGCATCTACAACATACTTCTGGTACGCAGTCCATTCATTAGGTGATATAAAGTTATCAGCCTTTCTGAAGCCCTTATTGTACTTTTCAAGTACAACTTCCTTACCATTTTGGTCCGCATATCTGAATATAGATTCGATATCTTCTAGAGATAGACCTTCATATGCATCAGCCTTTACGTCTGCAGTTTCAAGAACTCCACCCTTCTTTCTGTATGTACCATCAATCTTAGCAGCATACTTGTATACAGAGTTCATGTACTCCTTACCATCTTTAACTACCTTACCTACTAAACCAGTTTCAACTGGATCAGTATACCTTACAGCAAATGCTTCCTTTACCTTAGCTAAAGCAGTAGCCTTGTCAGTCTGCACGTTAGCAGCATTTGCCACTACTGGAGCTACAGTTGTTACTGCAGTCGCAGCAGCCATTAAAACAGCTATTTGTTTCTTCATGTTATCATTCCTCCCAAACATATTATTGATTACATTTCTTTTAATAATTCTTTATGATTCCGAACAAAAAATATAGAATCATACATTTCTCACACTTTAATATTATTACAAAATTGTAATAATTTCAAGATGTTTTTGCAAAAAAATTCAAAAAAACCAAAAAAATCAACAAATATAGGTCTTTTATATACATCCTACTTGCGCTTTTCTTTGTTTTATTTGCTTTTTTCTTCAACATCTTTACTATTATACAATAGCTTTTTCATATTTACAAGAGCTTTTATTTTATTATCTGGTTTTAGTTACCAAATAAGGAAGCTCTTGTAACTTTTTTGTTGTAACTTTTACTCATACATATTACTTTTATACTTATCTATCATATTAATAGAACGTTATTTTCATTTACTTGAGTTATTTACGAACTATTCCTTATAAGTTGTCTTTTCTATTGTGTAAGTTTTCTTTCCTATTATATCC
>ERZ772930.697-NODE-697-length-10218-cov-2.56735_pt1 | contig 10218 bp, 9 predicted proteins | sample MGYA00511685_ERZ772930 | MGnify/ENA primary metagenome ERZ772930 (study PRJEB29015, sample SAMEA2738053) | human oral metagenome | biome: human oral; feature: human-associated habitat; material: saliva | place: China | collected 2226 ... | reverse complement strand
AAAGTTGCGAATCTTTGGAAAAAATGCTAGAAAAATATGCGAGAGAGTATTCTCGTCCTCTTTATCTTAAGGCACTGGATGTCAAGAATGAAGTTCCCGTTGAGAGTGCGATTGTTTCAGAGCAATCAATTGCTAATTCTGCAGTTTCACAGGATGGAGTTCTTAGTTCTAGTACGGATTTTTCTCAGACTAACATTCAAAAAATCTGAGTTGATGAACCAGAATTGATAAAAACTGATGGAAAATATTTTTTTTATTACAATCAGACAACACATAAGATCAGTATTGTTACTTCCCCTCTAGATATTCAGAAAGCGACTTTAGATTCAAAAAAGATTCAGCTTGTCAATGAAATTATTGTTCCTGAAATGTTGGATGGGATAGAGCTTTTCTTGGCAAAGGATCGTCTGATAATTATAGGTCAAATGTCTAATTATAGAAATAGTTTGCATGAAAGCTTTTTGACCTTTCAAAATCGTAGTATTGTTGCGATTTATGATACTTCTAAGATTAAACAGCTTCAGCTTCTTAAATTTGAGAATTTACCAGGATGGTATCAAGATGCAAGGTTGATAGATGATCAGCTTTATGTGGTTTCAGAATTGGGATTTAATTGGCGGAATTGGAAAGGAAGAGTGCATGATTTTAGAAAAGGACTAGCTTCGGTAGAGCTTACCTCTCAGGGTACAACCCTTCAACCTTTAGAATGTTCTCAGATTTCTTATGTGTTGCCAGAAGATGAAAAACTGAGTCTTGATCCAGTTTTTACACTTGTTGCTGGTATAGATATTCGTGATATGTCTAAAAAAATGGAAACTACGGCTCTTTTGGCTCCAAATGGTGAAATTCATATGACCAAAGATGCTCTCTATCTGGTTTCTGATTTTTATACACAGAGTAACTGGTCTTGTCCTCGTGGAATGTTATGTGCAGTTCCTTATTTCAGGACAACAACTCAAACTATGATTCATAAATTTTCTAGACATGGTTTAGCATTAAGGTATCAAAATACAGCATTAGTTCCATGATCCTTACTTGCGCAATATAGTATGGATGAAGATGATAAGGGGTATTTCAGGATTCTAACGAAAATGTGGGATCCTAAGCTTTCAACTCAGCTCTATGTTTTTAGTCCAGATTTAACGCTTGCTGGGAAGTTAGAGAATATTGAACCAGGAGAAGAATTTAAATCTTCCAGATATATCGGTGATAAGCTCTATTTAGTGACTTTTGAGCAAGTCGATCCGCTGTTTGTGATTGATCTTGCTAATCCTAAACAGCCAAAAATCATTGGAGAGCTTAAAATCCCTGGTTATAGTACTTATCTTCATCCACTTAAAAAAGAAGGGACTAAGCAATATTTGGTTGGGCTTGGCTATGCTACTACAACTAATCAGTGGTGAGGGGTGACTAATTCTGGAGTAAAGCTTTCACTCTTTCAGATTGATTACGCAAAAAAACAAGGAGAATTAATAGATGTGAAAGAACTAGATTCTCTTGTACAAGGAGGTAAGAATTCAGATTCTCAAGCTCTTTCCAATCCAAGGCTCTTTGTAATGGATAAAAAATGAAATATAACACTTCCTCTTAAACTTGTTTCCTGGTCAAATCAAGGGGAAAACTGTACTATTACTTATGATATTCAAGGAAAGGAGCAGAAAAAAAACTGTTCTTCAATTCTTGAACCTTCATCTTATTTCCTTGGCTTAAAAACCTTTTCTGTTAGTCCACAAAATGGAATTAAAGAAGTTTTTGCTAAAGATTATCTTCAGGCTATTCTTGCGAAAAAAGGACTCTCGATAACAGGGGATTTTCAAAAGATTCAAAGAGAATTATGGGATAACGATGAAATTTTTGCATTACAGAATATGAGAGTTGGATATGCTGGAGATGCATTGTATGCTTTTACTAACTTTTTTGCTGATTTTATCTTTCCAAATAAGAGCTCAAAAACGCTTTGGTTTAAGTAAGAGTGTATCTTCTCTTGAATAAGCTTCTCTTTATATTTTTTGCCTTATCTAAAGATAATCTTGATTTTATTTTTTGCCTTATCTAAAGATTATCTTGATTTTATTTTTTGCATATATAGAATCAAACTCGTTTATTTCTTATTGAATCGCTATGGAAAATAAGAGATTTCACAAGGATGAATATCTTGAAGAAACTACAACTCCAGAGGAAGAGGAGGATGGACCTATGCATATCTCTCAAGTTCTCATTATGGGAGCCTTTACAGTTGCAAGCTTTTATGCTTACTTTGCAGGGTATCAGCTTCGTTTCAAAAATCTTAATCTCGGAGCTTATTCTTTCTTGGTTGTAGGAATTCTGTTTTTGATAGCTTTTTCGTATTCTTTCTATACCTACCTTCAAGAACAAAAAAACAATAAATAAAAATCTGACTTTTTACCTTTGTTTTATTTTTTTTCTGATACAATAATGATGACTTTTTTAGCTCCAGGAGTGTGTTTGATTTGAGGAGTATGATCCCTCATCTATACGCTTTATCGATGGAAAAATGGTGGATCTATCAAAATTTCTACCCTACTTCTTGCAGTTATTGGAATCCCAGTAGGAATCGCTTATCTTTGTCAGTATTTTGGACTTGTTAACGTTCAGGTACTTGCTCAAGGACTAGGGGCGGAATATTATGCTCAGCGAACTCAACAGCAAGCTGCTAGTATCGATGATGAGATAGAGGATTGAGAAGATTTTGAACAGGATATTGATGATACGCTTGAAAATGTAGAAGATTAGAACTTCTTATAAAATAAACTCTCTTCCAAGAGAGTTTTTTCTTTGTTCTTAATTTTATTCAGTTGAGGCGACTTATCTTTTTTTGGGAGGATAGTGCCAGGTTTTTTTGCCTTACTTTTCTTACCTTACTTTTCTGGTTTATTTCCCACTTTTAAAGGCTTTTGCGGATTTAGATAAGGCCACGATCCGATCTCAGACTGCTTCTTTTTGAGTCTTGTGAAAAATGACTTTTCAAAGGAAGTAAGTGACTTTTTAGACCTCATGAGGATTAAACAAAATCAAAATAGATATTTTTCTCGGGGAAATGCTTCTGAAACAAGGAAACAAAAGTCTGAAAAATCTGATCAGGAATCTTTACAAGTCCATTTTCTTGGAGCTGAACAAGATTTCGGAGATCGGAATTCAGATTTTTTTTCTGCATTTGCTTAAAATCTCCTTGATTGTAGATGAGAGAAGCAATGAAAAGTGAATTAACTTTCTCCATATCAATCTCGCTCTTCACCTGTTCTAAGAGTTCGCTATAAAGATTCTCATAGTTCTCAACTGGTAAAAGAGGGAGAAATCTGAGTCAGATTTTATAATTTTTTTCCAAAAGGGTATTGATCGCCTGCATCCTAGTACGAAGTGGAGCAGTCCCTTTCTCATACTGCTCAATAATACTCTGCGGATTAAGTGAAAAAGAAATCTCCGTATTACGAGGTGGGATTCCTTGATTTGCTTCCAGAATGCTTGAAATGTTTGCAGATTTTGTCCTCGTTTCCATCAGTACTCCTTCAAATTGTTCCATAAAAGGGAAAAAATGCTGATTAAACTCAGAAAGCTGATCAAGCCCCTGAAGATCAGAATAATTGCTCGCATAAAGGGTAATCTGCCCTTGATATCCCGCTTTTCTCTCTTCTTCAATTTGCTTTTTGATACTTTCCTGGATTTCATCATAGTTTACGAAGATTACAGGATATTGAGTCTTGAAATTCCCTTTGAGATAGCAGTATTCACAGTCAAAGATACAGTTTAGACTTGTTTTGAAAAAATAAGCTTTCCCAGGATAACCATAGTGATCGGGAACAGGGATTAGCTTTGGATTTTCCTGCTGTGCAAGAATAAGTGCAGGGCTTAACTGCTGATTTCAAATATTCTTGTCAAAAATATTTTTATAATGGTCTATTTCCAAGATTTCTGCTTGAGTAAGCTTGCCGAGAATGCTTTTTGTCAGCGGAAAATTTTTAGCTTTTTTTTCAAGATAAATCAGCATGTAATGTAGTATATTTAAAAAAAATCATCACGAGGAAAAGGAAATCCAAACGCTCGTTTTCTGATTTCCCTTTCTTGGTAATGAATTACTATTATCTATTTTTGGTTGATTATCAATGCTTATGCAACAATTTTCCCTTCGTTATTTTCTATTTTTTGAAGGTAGTCAGCGATTTTTTCTTCATAAAATTCTTTTGGATGAGCTCCGAGAAAACCTTCAGCAATTTGATGATTCACGCCTACGAAAACCGTAGGAATAGAAACGATTCCGTATTCCTGTGCGAGTTCTGGAACCTGATCTACATCCACTTTCAGAATTTTTACCTGACTTTCATCGTATTGAGTAGAAAGTTCCTCCATCACAGGAGCGAGCATTTTACAAGGTCCACACCAAGTAGCGAAAAAATCTACGAGGAGCACCCCATTAAAACTTTTTAAAATCTGTTCAAATTCTAGTTTAGAAGCAATGTGTTGCGCCATTTTTATAATAAAAAAGAATAAAAGTCTGATTATTTAAGACGAAAGATGATTTTGAGTGAGTTTCTTAACTGCTGATAGACCTCTGTATTGAGACGATATCTGATATTTTTCCCTTCTCTCTTGGCTAGTACGAGTTGCGCTCTTTTGAGCATTCCCAAGTGATGAGAAATCAGATTTTGAGGCTCTTGAAATAGCTCTACCATCTCAGAAACACAGATACCCTCTGGTAATTTTTTGCAGTTTTCTGCAAGCACGCAGAGAATCCTTAGTCTATGTGGCTCCGCAATCAGCTGAAGAAGCTCGGAAAACTCTTCAAGATTGTCTAGTCAAGAAACACAGGTGCTCATTCCTTTCTCTTAAATAAAACAATATATCTATATGGATTGATGTATAAAATGCAAGAGATTTAAAAAAAATCTGACTCCAGAATCCTGAAATCAGATTTTTAAAATTTTATTTTAACCAATCTCCAAATATTCTAAAACAACGAGTCAACATATTCGTGAAAAGGTTATTAAGTTCTTCTTTTATGCCTTCTGCTTCTTTTATCATTTTTCTGCATTCCCTCAGTTCTTGATGAATGTATCTAAGTTCTGGGGTTATTTCTTTTATTTTTCTGCGAAAAAATAAATAGCTAAGAATTCTTTTTTTTGAATTTTCATTAAAGAATTCTATAAAATGATAAATTTTTTTTTCAGTTTCTTCATTTAAAATGAATTTGATTTCCTCAGGTTCAGATGTTGCACAACGTATTGTATAACGTATTGTATAACGAGGGCAGTTGACAGGAAGCGGACTAGAAATAGCTTTTTCAGTGTTTTTTAATATTTGTTCCTTTTCAGAAAAACTGATATTTCCCCAGTCTTGATTCAGTTCTTTTACTGAATCTAAACTAAAACAACCTTTATATACCTGTGAAAATTTTCTAAATTCCATGATTCCAGCCTCTCCCAAGAATTTTTTGGCAAGAGGATACTCTTGTGTTTTGTTTTCCATATTTATTACATATTTTTTTGATTAATACTTATATTTATATTTATGATGTAAATAATATGGATACAATACTCAAAGTCTAGAGATTTTGATTTAAAATTATCCTCTCACGAAAATTTTATCGGAATACTGACTTAAAATTGCTTTTGCCCTATCAAGATCAGCACTTCCAGCAGCATGTACACCCTCCAAAGGATACTTCCATCAGAGCTTATCTCGTTTAGATTTTCCGAGATTGTGGTAAGGGAGTATTTCTAGCCTTTCCATACTTTTCCTTGTTTGCAAGTAGTTTCCAAGCTCATGAAGATCTGTTTCATCATCAGTATAGCCAGGAACGAGCACATATCTGAGCCAATACGGCTTTTGAATTTCATCTAAGTAGTCCAAGGTCTTGAGCGTATTTTCATTACTTTGTCCTACGAGCTGGAGATGTTTTTCTGGATTTATCTGCTTCAAATCAGGTAAAACCAGATCAACAAGCTGGAGAATTTCTTTTGCCTCTGTACTCTGCCAAAAACCATTGGTATCAATGCAAATGTGGTAGCCTTCAGCTTTCAGTCTTTTGATAATAGGAAGCAAAGCCTGAGCCTGAATGAGCGGTTCTCCTCCTGAAAAAGTAATCCCTCCTTTAGCTCAAAAATATTCTTTCTGTTTTTCAGCTTGGAGGAGAATGTCCTCAAAACTTCGCTGCTTAGCTTTATCATTCTCTAGCGGAATGGTATCTGGATTATGGCAGTATTTACATCTAAACATGCAACCTTGCAAAAAAATTACAAGTCTGATTCCTGGACCGTCTTGAGTTGCAAAAGTTTCTATAGAATGTACATTAAGCATGGTTTCGTCAGTTAAGAATGAAAATAAATGGTTACTTATAGATTGATATTTTAACTTCCATAATCTCCCCACAAAAAAGCTCCACAAGGGTCGTGGAGCAGATTTTTCTTTTTTTAATTGAGAGAAATTAAATGACTTCAATTTGATAACCGCTAAGTTGAGAAGCAAGTTTGATATTGCTTGCTCCTTTCCCGATAGCAAGCGGTTTCTGAGACTCTTCAACTCTCACAATAGCTTTAGTATCTTTAATTTCAATTTTTTCTACTTGAGCAGGTTTCAAAAGCCTGATGATAAGTTCTTTTGGGTCATCTACAAGTTCTACGAAATCTACCTTTTCTCCATCAAGGAGTGAAAGCACCGTATTGATTCTATCTCCTTTGTGACCTACGAAAACTCCCACCGGATCAACACTCTCATCATTAGAAGAAACCAGAATTTTTGTCTTTTTCCCAGCAATTCTTCAAATTTTCTCAATATTTACAATTCCTTCTTCAAATTCAGGAACAATTTTTTTCAAAATAGCTGCTACATAATCACCGCTTGCTTGTGTGATTTCAAGGGTAATTCCTCCAGCTTCTTTGCAGATTTTTTTCAAGAAAACGAAGATTTCCTCTCCTAATTCATAAGGTCTATTTGGAATTTGGCTTTCTGGAGGGAGTACTACAGTCGTTCCTTCAATATCTAGGATAACACTATCAGTATGAACTTTCGTAACTTTTGCTTTGAGAAGCTGTCCTTCTTTATCTTGGAATTTGTCGTAAAATCTTTCTCTTTCTATATTTTTGATACCTTGTTTGATGGTTTGAGCCGCAGCTTGAGCAGCGATTCTAGAAAGTTCCATACTCGCTGGAGTAAGATTTCTATATCTTTTCTTTCTTTTTTCGCATCAGCAAGAAGAATTTGAGTATCTTCTTCTTCAATTTCCTCCACAACAGCTAAAGCCTTATAAATGCTGATAGATCCGTCATTCTCAATATTAACGACAATTTCAGCTTTCCTAAATTCTGGATAATCTTTCTTAAATCCAGATTTGATCCCAGATCTAATAATTTCCATTACTTGGTAAGGATCAAGTCTGTATTCATCTACCAAGTGCATAATTGCAGCCTGAATACTTTTTCCATCAAGTTTCATTCAGTATTTTTTTACTAATAAAAAATTGGTCTGACTTCACTTTAGCTATTCTCTTTAGTTTTTCAAGGAGAAAAAAATCTGATTTTATTTTTTGATCTCCTTTGTTGGATTACGACGATTATATTTTCATCATAACTTTTAGAATAAAGGGAAAGCTTTGATTCTTATTCTTTTGGTAGATAAAGGTTCTTTTAATCGTTATCTAAGATCCCTTTTTCTTCAAGCTTTTTAACTAAAGTATCAAACTTCTCTTTACTAACCTTTTCCTCCTTATTATCTCTTTCTTGTTCGTCTTCCATTACCTTTATGTGAGGCTTGAATTCTTTTAAATTTTCTCGTCCTTTATAAAGTTTCATTCTTTCAGGAGTTATGTTTCCTTTTTGCTCAATTTCTTTTACCTTACTTTTGGTATAGCTAATTTCTCAGTTTTCATGTACTTTTGCTTCAACTTCTAGGAAGATATTGAACATTTGATCTGAGAGTTTCACAATAAAATGCTGATTATCTTTCCAGAGTATGCTATGAAGATTCCAGTATTGACCGTAGCTATAATATGCTTCACTCCAGTCACGATTGAGTCCTTTTAGAGGTGAAAGCTCATCAGCTTTATTATTTCTAATGTCTCTATCAATTGCACCTCTAACATCAAACTTTTCTAAATCAAGTTCCATAGGACAGAAAAAGGCATTTTCTTTTTCATCATAGCTGATCCAATCAGAACACTTTCCCATATCTTCATCATAATAGGGATCATAATAACCCCATTTATTTGTTCGTTCTGGTTTGTGGAGGTTATTTGAATGTAAAGAATTACTAATATTAAACTTCCAATTTTTAGGAATGTAGAGGTCTACAGAATATTCCATTGGAGTAAGAGGTACTATCTCATCAAAAAGTTTGTAATTTTTGTGGTAAATGTTGAGCATTCCATCTCTAATTTCATAGATAGGATTTGAAATACTTTTGGAGATTTTAGTAAATGTTTCCTTATTCTTTGTATAAATATTATAGGTAAATACCGCTTTAATAGCATCTCATTCATAAGGAATATAGTTTATAATCTTATTTTCTTCTATGATTTCATTAAAAGGCAAAACTTGAAAATTGTTATTAAGATAGTCTACATGAATCGTTAGTGCATGTCCATCATCAGGAAGCGGAATTATTAGTTCCTTGTTTAAAATCTCTTTTTGACTATTGTGAAAGGTATAAAAGACATTAATTCCCGTAATTCCTGCGATAATCATTGCAAAAATTCCACTTACGATCGCAACAATTAAACTCGCACTATTCATCAATTTTTTCTTAAATAAAGTTCCGATACTTCCGAGCAAAAGCAATAAAGCTGATAAAAATCCAAGAGCCACTCCCCATGAAGTTATTGCTGGGAAAATTGACGTCATCTCCACATTATTCCATACATATCAATTTCGTAGGTAGTAGAGCAGGATTCCAAGTATTCCAAGAACAAGGGTTAGAAAAGCACTCCGTAAGAGGAGGAAACAGATTTTTACGAAATTCCAAAAAGGTCAAAATAATGTTGATAATCGTTTTAATATATTCGGAATCGCTCTACCCAAGATTCGTTTCACACTTTTGAATCAGAATTTTATACTATTTGTGAAGATGAGCGTTAGATCCCAAATTTGAGTCAAAAAGTAAGAAAAAACTGATCTTTCCCCGTAGTTTTTCTCTTTGATCGGAAAGATAAGAGCAAGCAAAATATAAGCTATAACTCCCCAGAAAAAGAGAATTCCCATTTCGCTTGCGAGAAATACATAACTTGCAAATAAGGTTATTCCTCTCCAAAATCGCACATTCCATCCTGTTCCTTGTCCAAACATTCCGCAAACTCAGAGGAAAATTGCTGTTTCTTGTGGTCTGCTCCGGTGGCTTTTTTGGAGTTTCTCGTAGAAAGTTTTAGCTTTTTCTTTCTCTAGTTCATCTTTTCAGGCATTTGGACTATTTACTGCATTAGAAGAGGAAAATTCTTCTTCAGCAAAGATTTCTTCTGGTTCTCAAAGGTCGTTCACGATTTGGATGGCGATCTTTTGCGTGATTCAGCCTTTTTTATTTTCTTTTTCGCTTAATTTATCGGCGAGTCTTTGCAAAATGTCTTGATGAAGATCAGTATCAATCTGATTTTTGGCTACGAAATCATTTATCCTCTCTATATAATCGTGGAGAAATTTGAAAACATCATTTTCAAGTTGGAATGACTTTTCATTCAGATTTAGTGTTTTCATTGCGGTTAAAATTAGGAAAGTAAAAGAGTTTACAGTGTAAAGTTCAGAATGACCGTTAGTTTTGTTATTAGAACATCGCCCTATATTTACAGATTCTGGATTCATAGGATGGCGGTATTGAGTTGATTTCGAGTTTGTTCCATTTTTTTCATCACTTGTTTGCCAGAAGGAGTTAGTTTGTAGTATTTTCTCGGAGGTCAGCTCATAGATTCTACCCAAGAATAGGTCAAAAGCTGATCTTTTTTGAGGCGAGAGAGCAGGGGATAGAGTGTTCCTTCTACGATCAGGAGATCGTATTTTTGCAGTCCACTAATAATATCTGAAGCATAGACCTCGCCTTTACTAATAATCAGGAGGATGAGATATTCTAAAATCCCTTTTCTCATCTGAATTGCAATATTATCGGTATCATACATCAGCATTCGTTTTTGATATAAATATACTACCTTGCATTACAAACTACTATATGAAAAAATTTTCTAAATGCAAGAAAAAAAGAAAGTTCATATTATCTAATGATCATCAA
>ERZ772930.694-NODE-694-length-10247-cov-2.35969_pt1 | contig 10247 bp, 19 predicted proteins | sample MGYA00511685_ERZ772930 | MGnify/ENA primary metagenome ERZ772930 (study PRJEB29015, sample SAMEA2738053) | human oral metagenome | biome: human oral; feature: human-associated habitat; material: saliva | place: China | collected 2226 ... | reverse complement strand
GTTTACAGATGGATTCAGGGAAATAGAAGTCCAAGATTGGAACTTCTTTTTTATTTAAAAAGAATCTTAAACTTTGATTTAAACGAAATGCTTAGCGTGCCAATAAAAACAAAAATAGAAGATAAGTACAACGATGATAAATTCAGACAACAGAAATTAATTTATGAACTTAAAGACTTGAACGAGAAATTAAGTATCATAATTAATAGTTTTATTTTTGGAGACTTAGTATGAACGTTTTAAAAGCTCAAAAAGAACATGTAAGATATATAAAAGAAAATAAATATCTAACATTACAAGGTTCTGAAACTACTGGTTATATGTATACAATTAAATATAGTTGTAGAGATATATATGTTAAAAATCCTTTGAAAAAACTTTTTAAGAATTTTAGCAATGATTATATGTTTTTTTATATAGATAAAAAAGATAGAGAAATAAAAAAAATAAAACAAAAAACTATATTTGAATCTTTTATTGATGTAATTATAGTAGTTAAAAGAACAGAAATAAAAAAGACTGATTGTATTTTTTACAATAAATCATTATTATGAAAGGAAATGACATGAAATTTGGAAAGAAACGGAATTATAATCTTTCTTAAGAAAGATGGTTCTACTGAAGAATACAATATTTATTCTTCTAATGATGTATATTTTCACGAAGTAGAACTATTAGAATTAATAATAGATAAAAAATGTTTAATGTATTATACAAACTGTACTAGACAAGGACTAATAGAAAAAGAAAATATATTTTTCTTTAGAAGTGAAATGAATATTACAAGAGCTTTTATCGGAAGTTTTTTCTTTTTAACAGATAAAGAATTAGAACTTGATGAATGTATAGCAATAAACATAACAAAATTTTAAAGCACAGGCGTGTCGTTCGATGCGCCGGCGCATTTGTGTTTCGAAATAATACAGCTTTTTTATTCACTTTAAAAATATGTATTATTTAAAAACATAAATAAAGAAAATTAAACAGAGGTATGCATGAAGATTATATTTAAGAAACACATAAATGGTTTAATTTTAAGTGACCTGAAGAGAAGTGGTTATATTAATATGCCTTATGATTTTACTGCTATGAGTAGATATTTAAGAAAGTCTATTTTTAGAAATTATATAAGGTTAGAAAGAGAAAATTTAACTATGGATATAAAAGAATATTATAATGTTATAATTTTAAAAAAGGAAAAACAATGAAGTTTATAGGTAATATTGATACGATAAGATTTATGATTGAATCAAGTAGAAAAGATGCTTATATAGAATGGGATGGTGTCAAAAATAAAATAATAGGTTATATATTTTTTGGAATAAATAGAACTAAATACAGACAGTTTTATGTTATAGATTTTGAAGAAAAATATAATATTATAGAATTTAAAATAAAAAAAGGAAAAAAATGAAATTCATATTAACCAGAAGAAAGAAAATGTGTGATTGTTTTAAAGGATTGCTTATAAGAAGTTATGATAGAGAAGGACGAGTTGCCTTTGATAAGAGAGTTAGAATAAAAAATAAATTATATTATATGACAGAAGTTCAAGAAAAATTATATTATAATATTTATGAAATTAAATTTAGGTTTATAGAAGTAAAATAGGTAGGTGTTTAAACCTACCTTTTATTCTGTAAAACCAATTAATTTTTGTTCTAAATTAAACATCTTTTCTTCAAGAGCATTTATTTTATTATTTAATTGTAATATTAATTCTTGTTGTTTTTGTATTACTTTATCAGCTTCAGTAATTACATTAAGTTTACTATTAATTAAATCTTGTAATTGTTGATTAGTAGTATTAGCCCAAGCATTAATCTTAGTATTTTGTTCAACGAATTTATTTTCAATTAACTTAGTAAAATCGGCATCATGCTTTTCAACAGCATCTAAAGTATTAATATTTTTCTTTAGTTTAAGTTGTTCATCTAAAGTAAGATTGATATAAGATTTACTATTTAAGAAATTCCAAGTTCTTGGATTTTCCATTAACCAAAGATTTTCTTTAGCACTTAAAGCAACATCAAATATTTGAGGTTCTGATACTAAACAAGATGCATTAGCATATCTTCCATAAGACATATCAGAACATAATCCAAAGAAAAGATTTTTATCAGAAACTTCTACATCAAAAGTCTTTTCTAATTCTGTATTATTTACAAGTATAGATAATTTATTTTCAAAGAATTTCATTGATAATTGATAAGGTAAATGTGTACTTAAAGTATATTCTAAGTCAACTACTTGTTCTTTGTTATAGAAATAAAGTCTATTTTCTTTATCATAACAAAGACCTATTCTTACATTTTGAAATTCATCGTTTATACTAATTAAACAAGCTTTAGCTGTTTCAGCTATTGTTTCATCATTAGAATATAATCTACATATATTTTTAAATAATGCACTGTAAGTTAATAACTTACCGCTATGATAAGTTTTATTAGTTTTAATACTAGTAAATTTATCAGCAATAACAAATGGTACTATTTCTTTAGTGTCTCTTTTAAAATCAAGTAATACCATTTCTATATCAGAAGTTTGGAAACCTTTATTTTTTAATTGAACATTGGTATTATTTGTTTCAAAAAAGTCAAAGAATAATATTGGAGTAAAATCTGTTTTATTAGTCCAAATTTTATTTGTTCCTTCGTGTTTTAATTCATAAGTTTGATATCCATAAGTAACACGAGTTCCTTCAGGAACATTTTCAGTAGTTTGTGGTATAAAACTATAATTACTATATCCAATCCAAGAATCTGGAGTTTTAAAATAAAGTCCAGCTGGAACAGAACTATTTGAATGTATGAATAAAAATTTATAATCTGGAAACAAATTTAAACTTGTACTAAATAAATTACTACTTCTATATTCTTCTATATTCTTAACATATTCTATTATGTTTCTACCTTTTTCTCTAATAGCATTAGGTAAATCTTTAATAGCTATTGTATCTAAAGGATAATTTAAGTCTAACATTTTATCACCTTTTGTGGTATAATATATAATAATATAATAATTTTAATAGGAGGTTTGAAATATGTCAAACAAAGTGTTTTTTCAATTACAATTCGTTAAAGGAAACAGAAATGTAACTGGTTCAGTATTACAAGTAGCGCCATCAAAATCTACAGGAGATTTATTAATTACATTAGCTCCTCAAATGGGATATGAGAATAATTTACCTAAGTTCGATTATAACTCAAAAGCAATTTTTAATTTATCAGAATTAGAAATAGCTCAAGTATCAGATTTATATCATTCTAGACAAGAAGGTAAAGTTAATTTTCCTCATATGAATGCTAAAGACCCAAAAACAATTATTTTTGAAAATAATATTTACAATGGAAATTTACAATTTAAACTAACAGTAATAAGAAATGGTAAAGCAATTAGTTTCTTCTTCTCAAAACCAGAATCTGATGTATTTATTAAAAACTTAGAAGACTCAGTATCTATGTATAATAAAATGAATGCTATGTTAGTGCTTAGAGAGTTTCAAGGAGAACAAAATTAAAAAGAGAAAATTAAAAAAGATATACGAAAAAGATATAAAAGATTTAAGCAAAGAAGAATTAAAAGAAGTTCTTAAAGATTGTGGAATTAAGAATGTAAAAAGCGTTGCTAAAAATAAAGGTGGTGTAATTTTTATTAATGAAAATTATAATAAAGAAAATTAATACAAAAAGAATATATGAGAAGTTAAATGAATGGAAAGAAATAGAATTTAAACCTTACCCTTCATTTAAAACTATCATAGAAAATTATATAAATGATACTACTATAGGAGTAGTTAGTACTTATACTATTTTATTAATGATTAATAGTTTTGATAAAATGGTAAAAGATAAAAACGAATATGTCTCACTACCTATTAATAGTACTCTTTATATGGTTAATCCTTATACTAATAAAGAAATGTTTGATACTAAGTTTGCTTATTCTGTAAATAAAGATGAAATAGAAGTATTTATAGAAGTTAATCCAGTAAAACCAGAAGATGAAATTAGTATGTTTACTATAGGACCATTAATAGGAGAATTCAAAAAGTTCTCTGATGGATTAAAAGAAGAAGATGTTCAAAACACTATAATAGATACAATAAAATTAAAACTTAGTGATGGTTTTGAATCTGTTCTTAGTGTAGTAAGACTAGAAGATAAAGAAAAAGAAAAATTAGAAATAGAAGAAAATATAGAGCTTTATTATAAACAAATAGCTTATAATATAGACCCTTATATGACTTCTATATTGTATAAAGAAGCTTTTGGAGTAAAAGAAAAAGAGGTGTAATTTGAGAGAAATTAAATTTAGAGTTTTTTTAAGAGATAAAATGTATTATCCTGATGAATATAAGGAATATGAAGATAATTTAGAAGGAATAGACTTTAAAAATAAAACAGTTTCTTTTTCTGAATATACAGATGGAGAAGTAGGAGTGTTTATTCAAGATTATTCATTTGATAAAGAATCTTTATTATATGAAGAAGATTTAAAAATAATGCAATACACTGGTTTGAAAGATAAAAAAGAAAGAGAAATCTACGAAGGAGATATTCTTTTACAAAGATATACTGATGAATATTCAATAGTTTACTATGAAGATGGAAAATTTTTAGCTGAAAATAAAAACGAAGTAATCAAATTAGATTTAAATTGCTTAAATAGATTAACAGAAGTTGTAGGAAATATTTATGAACACGAAGTTAAAACAACTAATCAGTTAATAAAAAGAGAGGTTTAGTATGCAAATATATATAAAAATTATAATATATTTATTTATGTTATTTTATGGAATGCTAGGTATTATAAGTTTTATATCTATTTATAAAATAACAGAAGAAGGAAAAGAATTTGATGTAATCAAAGTACTTAGTTTTATTTTTATAGGATTTTTATCACAAATAATAGGTTATTTTTTATTAAAAGTAATATAAGGAGTTTATATGAAAGAAAATATATTAGAAATAGAATTTCAAAAAGTTTTTGGTTACATTTATGCTTGGCAAATAACTAAAAATAAAATAAAAGAATCTGAAATAAGTTATAATGGAACTAAAATAGTAGAAAATAAAATATGGTTATGGAATAAATTTGAAAAGGTTTGGGAAAGAAAAAGCTCTATGACTTTACTAAGTGAATCTGAAAAAAGAAGACTAGAAGATTTTGTTAATTATGTAAATGAATACTGTAATAAACAAAGATGGAGAGCTGAAAATAATAAAACATATTATTATATAAATGAAATTGAAGAAATTTATACTGCAAAGGAAATATTCCATCCATTAGATGATTCTAGATATGAGGTGGGTAATTATTTTAAAACCGAAAAGGAAGCTGAAGAAGTTTTAGAAAAGCTAAAAGAATTCTGGAAAACAATAAGAGAGGAAATGGAAAAATAATGGAAAAAGAATTGGCAATAGACATAGAAATAAAAGAAGTTTTTAAAGGCAGATATGCTTGGAAAGTTAAAAACATTAATTTATTCTTTGACAATTTTATTTTTAAAGATAAAGAATTAAACATCCAAATAGAATGTTTTAGAGATAAATATTCTGAAGAAACTTTCAAAATAACTGGTTCTAATCCTTGTGTTGTAGCTTGTGAGAATATACTAATGGATGTGGATACAAAAGTAGGATTGCTAAGAATAGTAGAAGAAATAAATAAAAAATACACAAGAACAGATGGGCCAAGAGTAAGAAAAGGTGATGTTTATTTTTATATAGATGATACATTCAAAGTAAGTCAACAAATAGACGCAAACCAACTACGAGATTTTGAAAGATATAGATTGGGTAATTACTTTAGAACTTTTAGTGAAGCAAAAAAAGCATCAGAGCCTTTTAGAGAACTTTGGTATAAAATAACATATGGAGACAATAATGGTAATAGTTAGGGATAAATTCTTATACCTAATACCTAAAAATGATTATGAAAAAAGTTACTTGACTGCTTTGATTAAAAAAAGATTAACTTATAATAATCCAGAGCATCAAGTGACTAAACAAAAAGGTAATTGGTATAAAATAGATAAAGTACCTCCTATCATAGAAACATTTCATGAATCTATGTATAAAGGAGAATTTTGTTACCGCATACAAAAAGGTAACAAAGAAATAATAGATACTATATTAGAAGACATACAAGGTGTTGAAAAAATAGATAATAGAGCGTCTTATAAAATCAAGTGTGATTTAAAAGTAGAACCAAGAGACGACGAACAAAAGAAAGCAATAAATGCAATAATTAACTTTGACTTTGGCTATGGAATTCTTTCAAGTCCTCCTGGGTCAGGTAAAACTTACATGGCTTCTAATATAATAACTAAACTAAAAGAAAGAACTCTTGTTTTAGTAGACCAAGATTTATTACTTGAACAATTTATGGAAAGTATTTTGGAGTTTACAGATATAACAAGAGAAGAAATAGGTATAATAAAATCACAGACTCTTGAGTATGATTTAGATAAGAAAGTAATAATATCTACAATGCAAACACTTGTAAAGAAAAAAGATATATTAGAAAAACTTAGTACTAATATAGGTTTTGTAATACAAGATGAATGTCAAATAGCTTCTTGTGAAACTATAAGAGAGATATTAAAAGAATTGAGACCTAAATACATATTAGGATTATCAGGAACACCATATAGAGATGATGGTTTTGATTTCTTAATAAGAGAAATGTTAGGACCTATTATATATAAAACAGATAAACAAGCAATGATTAAAGATGGTAGTTTGATAGTGCCTATTCTTAGACCTATATTTCTTAGAGATGATGAATATTTTAAAAAATATATTGAATCAGAAAAAGATATGGAATTTAGAGATGTTGTGGATATATATTATAACAATCCTAAGATTATCTTCAAGATTTCTAAATTCATTTCAAATATGATGAACGATAAATCGCAACTTGTTATATGTAAAGAAAAAAGTTTGGTTTATAAGTATCATATGCAAATAATGAAACATAAATATCCAGAATTAATGGAACAATATGAACAAGAAAGATTAAAAACAATAGATGGATTAGAGAAAGTAATAGAACAAAGTCAAGATGAAAAAGAAATAAAACAATGTAAAAGAAAAAAGATAACTCTTGAAGAAAATATATTGTCTAAAACATTTCTTAGTATAAAAGATACTGATGAGTTTAAAACAGTTATTTGTTTAACAGCAGAGATATCTAAAAGCACACGTGACAAAATAATATCTGATACCAATAAAGGTATAACTAAAGTAATAATCACTACTACTCTTATGGATAAAGCAATAAGTATTAATAGACTTGATACTTTGCATTTGTTATTTTCCACTAAGGAAGTTACACCGCTAATTCAGAGATTGGGAAGAATTTCGCGTTCAAGTCCAGGTAAAATGGGAGCTACAGCGTTTGACTATCTTTATGACCATTACATACCATTCTTTCAATTTAATAATAAAAATAAGAATTGTAGAATGATGGCTCATAATGAGGCATGTATGATACCAAACAATATAGATATGCTTATTAAGTTCTTACAAAAGAGATATATGGAAAGAGATGTTAATTATACAAATAATGAATATGAACAAATTAAGAAATTCTATGAAATAGATGTTAATAAATAAAGGAGAATAAAAAATGAAAATAGTATATATTATAGCACTAATACCAACTTTAATTATATGTTACATGACAGTATTAGATTTAATTAATATTTATCTTTTTGAAGAAAGTAAACAGTTATGTAAAATAACAAAGCGATTGAATGTACCTTTTAGTTATGAATCTATAAGTACATTTACTTTAGTATTGATATTTTTACATATTGGATATAGTTTCTTTTTCGAAGATAAAGCTATATTATTAAGCAATATAGTTGAATGTTTATTAAATTTATCAGAAACATCTTTGCTTTTTATCTTGTTTAAACTAGATAAAGACGATAGCTATAGTAGATTCGCATATTTGATAACAGCATTTATATTTGTAGTAGCAACAAAAGGATATTTTTATAAAATAATAGAGGTGTTAGGCTAATGAGAAAATTAAAAAAACAGATTGATAAAACAGATGAAGTAATAGAATTACTAACAACTACGTTAGATGAATATTTCACTCCTTTTATGCTTATGGCTAAAAGTGAAAAACCAGAAGTAAAAAAGTTCTATGATAGTATTCTTAGTAGAGCTATGAAAATAAATAAGTTAAAAAATGGAACACAAGAGAAGAAAAATGAACTAATTACATTAAGATTTGATACAGTGGCTTTTATAAATCTTTATTCAGCAAAATATATAAAGAATAAAAACTGTTTAAATAATTTTGTAATGTTATTAATTGCATATAATGTGATTCAATTTTTCTCCGCCGGCGAAAAAGTGGATTATTTTAAAACAGAAATCCAGGAAAACAACAAGCTTCTTAAAAGTGTTAACAATTTAATTAGATTAAATTGGATTAACTTAGAAAAGATAGTAGATAAAGATGATTTAGTATATCCAGAAGATATAATAAAAGATTTAGAAAAAGTAAAAAAGAATATGTCTAATATATTATTTAAACACTTAAGATATTTAAGTCCATTTATAAATGATAACCAATTAGAAAGAGAAATAGTAAATAAAATAGGATATCAATGCCAATTATTAAAGAAAGATTTAGATTTCGATTCTTACGACGAATCAATAAGAGAAGACTTCTTAATGTATATAGCAATAAGAAGTAGATTAAATGCAATTAGTTTTGATTTAGATAGCTACTCAGGATGCGGAGTAGTAGAAGAGGAAATAAAGAAAGATATAAAATATTTTAAAACAAATTTAACTTATGTAAATAAAAACTTTAAAAATTATGAAAAATTAGTATTAGAAGGAGAATGTTAATGAGTGATGATGATAAAGTATTAATATTTGGATTAGCAGTATGCGTAGTAATTACTATCGCATACTCTATTTATATAATAACAAAATTTTAAAAAGTGAGCGTGGTTTAATTATGAAAATTATTATTACAACAGAGGACAAACAACAAATAGTTCCTGGTAAAACAAAACAAGTATTATTATCAGAACAAAGAATAGAAGAAGAACATTTTGATGTCCATCAAGCAAAACTAGAAAAACATTGGAATATGAAATATCTTGGAAAGAATGAAAATAATCAACTAAAAATAGAAGTTGATAATTATTGGTCTATTCCTTTTGTTTTCAATAAAAGACATCAAATAGCAGAGGTGATTGTGCATGACAGAAATACAAAATGTAACTAAACATGGTACATTTAGATACTTTCAAAGAATAAAAGGAGATGTTAGATTTCTTGTTGAAAATAGTTTCAATGAGTATGTAAAGAAAAATCAAGATGAATTTGAAGATATGAGAAATGAAATTCTTGAGGTTATTAGAAATAGTGAATTACAAGATTTAGGAAACTTCTCTTTAAGAGAACATGAAAAAAGTGATTTCTTGCTAGACACAAACAATAGAATAATCTATATAGTAAAACAAAATAGTTTAATAACTTGTTATCAATTAAAATTCTTAGCTCAAGAAGAAGAAAATGATATTATCTTTAGAGCTTTCTTGAGTTCTATGGATAAATGTTCTAAAGAAATAGAAGAAGAAGAAAATCAATTATCTAGAGAATTAGATATGTGTGATACTCAACTTCAGGACTTAGAAATAAGAAAACAAAAATTGTTATTAGAATTAGAAGATGTTGAAGATAAAAAGAATTCTATCAATAACAACATCAATAATTTAAAAAGAAAAATAACAATTAATAAAGAAGAAATAAAAAATATAGTTCAAAAACTTTTAACTTTATAAGGAGGTTAGTGTGAAAAAAATATTAATTATGTTAGCTTTGATTTCGTTCTTAACTTTAGGTTGTGATTTCGATGAAGAAAAAGCAAGAGAACAATTAAAAATAGCAAAAGAAGAGGAAAAACAAGAAATAAAAGAAAGATTAACTCAATTTTTCTACAAAGATAAGGTAACTATTATACTTTTAAGATATGGAGACTCAGTAGAATATATTTTACAAATAGCTGATGAATTAGGTTATGAATTAAAGTTTTTCAGTGATTCAGGAAGTGATAAATTAGTTTATATTTTCTATAAGAAAGGAATAGAATAATGCAACCTATAGATGAAGTTAGAAAAGAATTAAAAGATTTAGAAATAAAAATGAAAAAAATATATAAAATTATGCTTAGTAATGAATTTGAACAAACAAATGAAAAAGAAAAAG
>ERZ772930.693-NODE-693-length-10256-cov-14.0177_pt1 | contig 10256 bp, 7 predicted proteins | sample MGYA00511685_ERZ772930 | MGnify/ENA primary metagenome ERZ772930 (study PRJEB29015, sample SAMEA2738053) | human oral metagenome | biome: human oral; feature: human-associated habitat; material: saliva | place: China | collected 2226 ... | reverse complement strand
TCCAGATCTGCGCGCCCCACCAGCCCGAGCCGCTGTTCGCGCACCTGCAGGACTCGACGCAGCACTACCGCGTCGAGACCCTGGAAGCCGGCCCCGCCGACTGGCGCTACCGCATCACGCGCCTCGCCTGAGGTTTGTTGACACGCCGAGGCCGTGGCTGACCCCGCCATCCCGGTGGTCCTGCCACGGCCTCGTCGTATGCGCGAAGAGTCCGGGGGTTGAGGGCGTCGTGCCGCGTGCTTCGTCGTGTGCGCTAAGAGCGCGGCGTTCCGATGCTTTGTGCGCGAGTGTTGACGTGCTTGTGCGGGTGCTTTTTCGGGTGTCCGTTCGCGTGCTTGTGAGCGCCTGAGCCGGTACCGTTGAGGTATGAGCATCTTTGACATGACTTCTGACGCCGACGTTGAGGACGACATGGACCGCGTCGAGACCGACGTGGTCGTGGACTGCGACATTGAGGCCGCGTGGGCGCTCGTGTCGGAGCCGGGCTGGTGGGTCAACGACGGCCCGCTGGGTGACCACGAGGTGAGCCTCGGGGACGATGGTCTCTACCGTGTGAGCGACCCGGACGCCGGCGACTGGCTGATCGAGAAGGCCGACGAGGACCCCATGGACGTCGTCGCCTTCCGCTGGTACCCGCTCGCCGACGACGAGCTGCCCGACGAGTACGCGACCCGCGTCGAGGTCTCCCTCTCCGAGGAGCGCGGCGGCGTCGCCATCCACGTCGAGGAGTCCGGCCTGGCATCCGTCTCCGACGACGAGGCCGAGGCCCGCCAGGCGTATGAGGACGCGATCGGCATGTGGGAGCAGGTCCTGCTGGCTGCGAAGAACTACCTTGAGGGTCGTTGAACGCTGCAGCTTCGTCGCTGATGTCGGCGTGTCTCGATGCGGCGCGGCATCCGTGAAGGTTCCCTGCGGAAGAACGCTTGGATTGCGCGTTGAAACAAGCTGAATGACAACCCCCGCAGCCTGATGGCTGCGGGGCTTTGTTGGCGGCGCGGGAACGCGATGGTGGGGTAGCGGGTGGCGAGCCGAGTGCCCGTCCGGGTGTGCCCCCGAAATTTCGCACGTAATTCCCCTGCGGATGTTTCAACTTTTGAAGTCAGAACGTTGGAATTCTACGGTTTTTAGGGTGCTGCAAGGTGTGGTCGCCAGGGAATTACGTGCGGAATTGGTGATTGTGAGGGTGGTGTCAGGCTGTTGTGTCCGCGGTTGCGCTTGTGATTAGGGGTGGTGCACCCGATACGTAGGCAGTGCACCCGTTCTGATCGGGTGCAGCGTCCCGTAAGAGGTGCAGCGTCCCGTAAGAGGTGCAGCGTCCCGTAACGGGTGCAGCGTCCCGTAACGGGTGCAGTGTCCCGTAACGGGTGCAGTGCCGAGTGTGGGAGTTGCTGCGCGGACGATGGGGGGGCGTAGGGCGCGGATCGTTAGCAATGAGCCGCTGGACGCTGGCCGCGTTCTAGCTTGTTGCCGATGGGGTGTTACACCCGATCGGGAAGAATCAACCCCTTCTGATCGGGTGGACTCTACCTGACGAGGTGGAATCTTCCCGATCTGGTTGAATCTTTGCGCGCTGGGAGTGGGTATGGGTTTCGACGGAGGTTACTTGGGTGCTGCCAGGTGTTGTTGCGACAGATTCGCATGCGGAATTGGTGGATGTAGGGACGGCTGCGGGGCGTAGATGGCGGGCTGCCGGTCGCTTGCCACGTTCGGGCTTGTTCCTATGTGGTGTTACACCGTTTAGGGAGCATTGCACTAGCTGGGAGACGGTGTAATGCTCCCTAACTAGTGCATTACCCTTCAGCGGTGCCCCGTTTCCAACGTTGATCACTGCGCGACTCGTATCGATGCGCGTGGGGGCTGGGTGTGTCCCCGAAATTTCGCACGTAATTCCCCTGTGGGTGCTTCAAACTTTGAAGTCGGAACGTTGGAATTCTGCGGTTTTTGGGGTGCTATAAAGTCCGGTGGCCAGGGAATTACGTGCGGAATTGATGGGCCCGCCGCGCGGCCGCACCTAGTCCGCCGTGAGTGCTGCGCTCTAGCGCTCCGCCTGGGCCGCCGCGTGCTCGGCCTCTCGGGCCGCCGCCTCGCGCGCCGCCTTCTTGGCGCGGGCGTGCTCCTCGACCTCTTCGGGGGTGAGGGGGCCCTGCGTCGAACCTTCGCTGCCGTCGGTGCGCTCCCATGAAATGGCGAGGCTGTCGCGCGCGCCGAAGCGCGCCAGGTGAATGCCGACGATGAATTCGAGGCGATCGGCGCGCTCGGGCTCCGTGCGCAGCTCGAGCCGCAGATCAGACACCGACGCGACAACGTCGAAACGCCCCAGGACCGGACCCTCGCGGTCGAAGAGCAGGTATCCGCTGCCCGCGTCTTCGTCCCACGAGCCCGTGATCTTGTGGCCCATGTGGCTGACGAGCTGCTTGCCGTAGCGCGCGGCCCGCTCGGTGGGAACGGTGGCCACGGAAATCAGGGGGTACGAGGCCTCGGCCGTGGAGGGGGTGGTGGTCTCGCCCGTCGGGGGCGTCGAATTCTGCGTCATAAGGCAAACCTAACTTGAATACTTGCAGACTGCCATGCGTAGCTCTGGATTCGGTCATGCGCGTACCCGTGCTGTAGCGTTGGAGGGTCAAGTGTGCTCCGTGCGAGCATAAAGACTGCGCAAAGCGCCACCCGTGGGCGGCATCCGGCGGAAAGGAACACAGATGAGCAGCGAGCCAGTCGTGCATGACGAGCCCCAGCAGGGGGATGGTGAAAAGCTTCAGCGCACGCTGAAAAACCGCCACATTCAGCTGATTGCTATCGGCGGCGCCATCGGCACGGGCCTGTTTATGGGCTCGGGTAAGACGATCTCCGTCGCGGGCCCCTCGATCCTGCTGGTCTACATGATCATCGGCGCGGTCCTGTTCCTGTTCATGCGCACGCTCGGCGAGCTGCTGCTCTCCGATCGCAAGTACGCGACCTTCGCGGACATCGCGCGCGACCTGATCGGCCCGTGGGCGGGCTTCGTGACGGGCTGGACCTACTGGGCCTGCTGGGTGGTCACCGGCGTCGCCGACATGATCGCGATCACCGGCTACACGCATTTCTGGTGGCCGGACCTGCCCCCGTGGATCCCCATCACCGCCACGACCCTGCTGCTCTTTGCCCTCAACGCGATGACGGTGAAGGCCTTCGGTGAGACCGAATTCTGGTTCGCGCTCATCAAGATCATCGCGATTATCGCGCTGGTCGTCGTCGGTTTCGCGATGGTCGCTATGGGGACCGTTGACGAGGCCGGCACCACCGCCGCAGTCTCGAACCTGTGGAGCCATGGCGGCTTCTTCCCGAATGGGTTCACCGGCTTCCTGGGCGGCTTCCAGATCGCACTCTTCGCCTTCATCGGCATCGAAATGGTGGGCACGACGGTCGCCGAGACCGACGACCCGGACAATACTCTCCCGAAGGCAGTCAACTCCATTCCCATGCGCATCATGCTCTTCTACGTGGCGGCGCTCGCGGCGATCATGATGGTGACCCCCTGGGATCAGGTGAGCCCGGAGCGCTCACCCTTCGTCACGATGTTCTCTTTGACGGGACTGGGCGCGGCGGCCACAATCGTCAACCTGGTCGTGCTCTCCTCCGCTGCGTCCAGCGCGAACTCGGGTATCTACTCCACCTCGCGGATGCTCTACGGCCTGGCCCGCCAGGAGCAGGCCCCCGGCGTCTTCGCGCGCCTGTCCAAGCATCACGTGCCCCTCAACGCCCTGTTCTTGTCCTGCGTGTGCCTGCTGTCGGGCATCATCATCATGGCGACGGGTGGTTCGATCTCGGCGGCCTTCACGCTGGTGACCTCGGTGTCGGCGACCCTGTTCATGGGCGTGTGGGTCGTCATCGTCGTGTCCTACCTCGTGTACCTGCGCAAGCGCCCCCACCTGCACAAGGAATCGCGCTTCAAGTCCCCCGGCGGAGCCGTCGGCGCGTGGGTGGTCCTGGCGTTCATGGGGGCCATGGGCGTCATTCTGGCGATGTGGGACGACACCCGCCCCGGCCTCGTCTATTCCCTGGTGTGGATCGCGTTCATCGTGGGCGCGGCCTTCGCGAATCGTCACTTCCTGCTGCGTCGCGCGGAGCGCGGCGTGCTCGGCGACGGTGGTACGGGCGAGGGACCCCATCAGGGCCCTCACCTGCATGAGTAGCGCGATGAATACTAAGTGACTATGCTCTCCAGCGTGCCACGGGAGCTCGACGCGAGCTGAGAGGGGACCAACCCCCGACCGTAGAACCTGATCCGGATCATACCGGCGTAGGAAGGCTCTTCCCTCGTGGCCGCCGTGCAACACGAAGGGAGTATTTTCGCATGGCATCCACTGCTCCGTCCCTCCGCTGGAGGGTCATCGACATCGTGACCGCCGCCGTCCTCGGCGTCGCGTGTGGCCTCATTTTCGTCGCGTGGAACCCGGTTGGCGGCGCCGCTTTCGATATGCTTGGAAAGTTCTTGCCCGGCCTGGGTGGGCTCGCGACGGGCATCTGGCTGCTGGGCGGCACGCTCGGCGGCTACGTCATCCGTAAGCCCGGCGCCGCGCTCTTCGTTGAGGTGCTGGCTGCGAGCGTCTCCATGGCTCTGGGTTCCCAGTGGGCCGTTGAGACCATCTACTCGGGCCTCGCGCAGGGCATCGGCGCCGAGATCGTGTTCGCGCTTCTTGCCTACCGCCGCTTCAACGCGTGGGTCGCCGCCGCAGCTGGCGCGCTCTCCTTCGTCGGCGCGTGGGTCCTTGAGCTCTTCGTCTCCGGCAACATCGCTAAGGGCGCGTTGTATAACGTCTCCTACATGTTCTTCGGCGTCGTGTCGGGCATTGTCCTGGCCGGCCTGCTCGCGTGGGCGCTGACGAGCGCGCTGGCGAAGACGGGAGCGCTGGACCGCTTCGCCTCGGGACGTGGAGCGCGCGAGCTTGTCTGATTCCCGCTCCATGAACGAGGCCCACTCCGCCTCCCCCCGCCCCGTGTCCTCCCCGGATGGCCGGGTGCCGCTGGGTGCGGGGGCGGGCGCGCGCGTGTGCGCGCGCGGCTGGGGGTGGCGTCACGCTGGGCGTAAGAACGCCGCGCTGTCGGGTGTTGATCTCGATATTGCCCCGGGAGAGCGCGTGCTGGTGCTCGGGCCTTCCGGCTCCGGCAAGTCGACGCTGATGGGCGGCCTGGCCGGCCTGTTGGGCGGCGCCGAGGAGGGCGAGGCCTCGGGCACGCTCACCGTGGACGGCCTCGCCCCGGCGCAGGCGAGGGGCCGCGTGGGCCTGCTCATGCAGGACCCCGAGGCCCAGGTGGTCTTGGCCCGCGTGGGTGATGACGTGGCCTTTGGCATGGAGAACTTGGGGGTTGCCCGCGAGGAGATATGGCCTCGCGTGGAGGAATCCCTGAGCGCAGTGGGCCTGGACGTGCCCCTGCACCATTCGACGACGGAGCTGTCGGGCGGGCAGAAGCAGCGCCTGGCGCTCGCGTCTATTCTCGCGATGGGACCGGGCCTGCTCCTCCTGGATGAGCCCACCGCGAACCTGGATCCCAGCGGCGTCGCCGAGGTGCGCGCCGCCGTCGAGGCCGTCGTCGAGCGCACGGGCGCGACCATGGTCGTCGTCGAGCACCGCGTCGACGTGTGGGCGCCCCTCGTGGACCGCGTCATCGTGGTCGCGGACGGCGCGATCGCCGCCGATGGCCCCCTCAACGAAGTCCTCGCGCAGCAGGGTGACGCCCTGCGTGAGCGCGGCATCTGGCTGCCCGGCGACGACGTCGCGGCCGAGGTCGGCCCCGCGCCCGAGGTCGCCCCGGCCTCGTCCGAGGCCACCCCGATCGCCCGCGTCGCCGGCCTTTCGATCGGCTACGATAAGGCCGCCCCCGTGCGGTCGGGCATCGACCTGACGATCGAGCGCGGGGTCTCCACATGCATCGTCGGCGCTAACGGCGCCGGAAAATCAACCTTCGCGCTCACCCTCGCGGGCCTGCTTGCGCCCATCGCGGGCACCGTCGAGGTCCAGACCTCCGACGGCGTGGCCGGCGACCCCCACGAGTGGAGCAGTAAGCAGCTGCTGGGTCGCATGTCGATGGTCTTCCAGGAGCCCGAATACCAGTTCCTGGCCTCCACCGTCGCCGAGGAGCTCGCCATCGGTCCGCGCGCGGTCGGCATGAGCGAGGAAGAGATCGCGCCCCTCGTCGAGGAGCACATGGACGCCCTGGGCCTGACCAGGCTTGCGCGCGCCAACCCCATGACCCTGTCGGGCGGAGAGAAGCGCCGCCTGTCGGTCGCGACCGCGCTCATCAGCGCCCCCGAGCTGCTCATCCTCGACGAGCCGACCTTCGGCCAGGACCGCGGCACGTGGCTGGGCCTTGTGCGCCTCCTGCGCGCCGCCCTCGAACGCGGCGTCACCCTGGTGTCGATCACGCACGACCCCGCGTTCGTGGCCGCCATGGGCCAGCGCGTCGTCGACCTTGGGCAGGTCGGAAGGCGCGGCGCTCAGCCCGGGGATTCCGCGGACGAGGCCGGGGTGGACTCCGTGGATCGCGCTGAGTCCGAGGCCGCGCAGCCTGGGAGGAAGATGGCCACCATGCGATCGCGCGGCACGCACACGGGCCCGCGGCGCGGCGCCCGCAGCCTCCTGGCCCGCACCAACCCTGTCGCCCGCGTGCTCGCGCTCCTGGTGGCGACCACGCCGCTGCTCATCACCATCGACCCCGTGAGTGCGGGCGTGGCGCTCGCCCTCGAGCTGGCCCTCCTTCCCCTGTCGGGCGTGTCGGCGCGCAGCTTCTTCCTGAAGGCGACGCCGCTGCTCATGGCCGCGCCGCTCGGCGCCCTGTCCATGCTGCTCTACGCCACCCCGGGCGGAACCGTGTACTGGCAGTTCGGTCCGGCCGCGATCTCCGACCATTCGATGTGGCTGGCCCTGGGCATCGGTCTGCGCATGTGCGCGCTCGTCGTTCCCGCGATCGCCCTGCTTGACCGCATTGACCCGACCGACATGGGTGATGGCCTCGCGCAGATCCTGCACCTGCCCGCCCGGCCGGTCCTGGCCGCGCTCGCGGGCGCGCGCATGACCTCGCTGATGGCGGCCGACTGGAAGGCCCTCGAACGGGCTCGGCGCGCCCGAGGCGTGGGCGATGCGTCGCGTATCCGTTCCTTCCTGCGAGGCTCCTTCTCGCTGCTGGTGTTCGCGCTGCGACGCTCCGGCAAGCTTGCGACCACCATGGAGGCGAGGGGCTTCGGCGCGGCAGGCGCACGCACGTGGGCGCGCCCCTCGCGCCTGCGCGCCGCCGACGCGGTCCTCATGGCCGTGGCGGTCGCCCTGCCGGCCATCGCGCTGACGGTCAGCGTGTGGGCGGGAACCTTCGCGCTGGTGGGTCGATGAGCTGCCCGGTGGGACCCCTCGCGGAGGCGCCGGGCGGGGGAGCGAGGGTCACCGTGCCAGTGTCCCTCGCTCCCGACGAGGCTGCCCGCGAACTCGCCCCGCGCCTGCTCGCGCTCGCCGGGGAGGGTGCCCCGGCCTCGTCCCCTGGTGGACCCTCCCGCGCGCCGCGTGGCGTCCCCGTCGTCACCATCGACGGCTACTCCGGCTCCGGGAAGTCGACGCTGGCCGCTGCGCTCGCGCGGCTCGTGAACGGTTGGCAAATCCTCCACCTGGACGACTGGTACCCCGGATGGGACGGCCTCGCGGCGGGAGCCGACATCGCGCGGCGAATCGCCGCCGACCTGCGATGCGGGAGGGTCTCCTCCTACGTCACCTGGGACTGGGAGGCGGGCGCCCCCGGCCACGCCGTGCAGGTTCCCCTGGCCCCCACGATCATCGAGGGCTGCGGCGCCATCGAGGCCGAGGCCGACCTCGCCATCTGGATCGCTGACCCCGGTGAGGCGGAGCGGCGCAGGCGCGCCCTTGAACGCGACGGGGACGCCTACGCCCCGCACTGGCGCCGTTGGGCCATCCAGGACATCGAGCGCTCGGTACCATAGGTGCATGTTTGCGCAGCACCCTGAACCGCCGCTGTGGGCGTGGCTCCTTTTCGGGGCTTTCGAGTTCGCCATCCGTATCATTGCGCTCGGCATCGTGCCCAAACATCGGCGCGCGTCGACGTCGACTGCATGGCTGCTGCTGATCTTCCTGTGGCCGATGCTGGGTGTGCCGCTCTACTTCATTTTTGGATCCTGGTGGGCGATGGGCCGACGCCTCGACGACGACCCGGAGGCGCGCGAACTCGTCGATAACATCGTGGCGGGCTCGACCCCGTCCGAACCCGAGTCCTACGAGGTGCCCACGGGACCCGACGGCCTGCCTTTTGGCTCCGACGATGACACGGCCTCGATCATGCGTCTGGCGGGCAACCTGAGCGGCTTCCCGGCCTCGGCGGGGCAAGTTGGTCGCCTCTACAACGACACGGCCGAGACGTTCCGGGCCATGGCGGCCAGCATTGATACGGCCACCCACCACGTGAACGCCCTGTACTACCAGACCTCCTGGGACGAGTACACGGCGCCCTTCTACGAGGCCCTCGAGCGCGCGGTCGCCCGCGGTGTCACCGTCCGTCTCCTCGTCGACCACCACGGCGTGCGCACGATCCCCGGCCACAAGGACTTCCGTCGCCGCCTGAACGCCATGGGCATTGAGTGGCACGAGATGCTGCCCTTTGCGCCCCTGCGCGGGCAGATCCGACGCCCGGATCTGCGTAACCACCGCAAGATCCTCGTCGTCGATGGGCGCGAGGCATACATCGGTTCCCACAACCTCGTGGCCCCCGACTACGACACCCCCTCGTTCGCGAAGGACGGCATGCTCTACGACGACACGAGCGTGTCCGTCACCGGTCCCATCGTCGCCCAGATCCAGGCGGTCTTCGCCGTGGACTGGTACTACGCATGCAAAGAGGTCCTGACCCCCGAGGCCCTCACCCCGCCCGCCGCGGAGGTTGCGGCAGAGCGTGATGAGGAGCAGGCCTCGGCGATGCAGATCATCCCGTCGGGCCCCGCGTTCAAGGGCGAGCCGAACCTGCGCGCGTTCATCCACATGATCTCCTCGGCGCGCACGCACGTGTCGATCACGAGCCCCTACTTCATCCCCGACGAGGCCCTCATGACCGCGCTGACAAACGCCGCGCTGTCGGGCGTCGAGGTTGAGCTCTTCGTCTCGGAGCAATTTGACCAGTTCCTGGTCGGCCACGCGCAGCGTTCCTACTACGGGCCGCTCCTGAAAGCGGGCGTGCGCATCCACCTGTACCGCAAGCCGCGGATGTTGCACTCCAAGTACATGGTCGTCGATGGGAGCCTGTGCATCATCGGCTCGTCCAACATGGATGTGCGTTCTTTCGGCCTTAACTACGAGATCGTCCTCGTCGCCGACGATGCGCGCCTGGTCGAGCTGCTGCATGGCAACGACGATCGCACGCGCGAGGCCTCCCGCGAGCTCACGTATGAGGAGTGGCAGGGGCAGCCGTGGCACGTGCACTACATCGATAACGTGTGCCGCCTGTGGAGTTCGCTCCTGTGAGCGCATCTGAGGACGAGGCCGTGGCCGGGCACGCGAGCATGCCTCCTGTGGGCCAGCAGGGCGGGGATCGTAAGCAGATACCGAACGGCGTGTCCGGTCCCTTCGACGTGAATCCCTACGTCGGGGAGGGCGGTGCCTACGACTCGGTGCGCCCCGCCTACCCGGACGAGGCCGTGGCGGCGGTACTGGGCCCAGCTCGCGGTGGCGGCGCGTCCGTGCAATCGTCGCCCCTGCGAGTCGCCGACATCGGTGCCGGCACCGGCAAGATGAGCGAGCTCCTGGTCGGCGCCGGGGCCCGGGTGGACGCGGTGGAGCCCTCGGAGGCGATGCGCGCCCAGGCCTCGTCGATTCCGGGCGTGACGTGGCACGACGGCGTTGCCGAGGACACAGGTTTACCGGACGCAACGTTCGATATTGTCGTGTTTGCCCAGTCCTGGCACTGGGTTGATTCCGCGCGTGCAGGCGCGGAGGCCGCTCGCATCCTCGCCCCGGGCGGGGCGCTCGCCATCGTGTGGAACCAGATGGACGTCTCCGTCCCGTGGGTGCACAGGCTCACGCGCATCATGCGGTCGGGGGATGTCCATCGGCCGGATCGCCCGCCCACGCCCGGGGGCGGATTCGCGCCCATGCGCCTGACCCAGGTCGCGTGGGAGGACGTCATGACACCGGAGCAGGTTCTCACCTTGGGGACGACCCGGTCCTCCTACATTCGTTCGTCGGGGGAGGGGAGAGCTCGCATGCAGGCGAACCTGCGCTGGTACCTCTACG
>ERZ772930.692-NODE-692-length-10265-cov-4.88159_pt1 | contig 10265 bp, 7 predicted proteins | sample MGYA00511685_ERZ772930 | MGnify/ENA primary metagenome ERZ772930 (study PRJEB29015, sample SAMEA2738053) | human oral metagenome | biome: human oral; feature: human-associated habitat; material: saliva | place: China | collected 2226 ... | reverse complement strand
CGTGGCCGACGTGGCCCTCGTCGGCTTTCCGTCGGCTGGCAAGTCCTCGCTGATTGCCGCCATGAGTTCGGCGCGCCCGAAGATCGCCGACTACCCGTTCACCACGCTCGTGCCAAACCTGGGCGTCGTGTCGGCCGGCGACACACGCTACACGGTGGCTGACGTTCCCGGCCTGATCCCCGGCGCTTCCCAGGGCAAAGGCCTGGGCTTGGACTTCCTGCGCCACATCGAGCGCTGCGCGGTCATCGTGCACGTCCTGGACACTGCTGCCTTCGAGACGGATCGTGAGCCCGTCGAGGACCTGCGCATTATCGAGGCCGAGCTGGCGGCCTACCAGGGCGACTTGACCCAGGTCGAGGGCTACGTTCCGCTCATGGAGCGCCCCCGCGTCATCGTCCTGAACAAGATCGATATTCCGGATGGGCGCGATCTCGCTGAGATCACGCGCCCGGATCTGGAGTCCTTCGGCTGGCCGGTCTTCGAGGTGTCCGCCGTGTCCCACGAGGGGCTCAAGCAGTTGTCTTTTGCGTTGGCTGGCATCGTCGAGGAGGAGCGCGCGAAGCGCCCCGCCCTCGAGGCCGCCCGTCCTGTCATCCGTCCCAAGGCGGTTGGCCGCAGCGTCGAGATTACGGTGCGCAAGACCCGCAAGGACGGCGAGGAAGTCTTCCAGGTGCGCGGCGACAAGCCCGAGCGCTGGGTGCGTCAGACGGACTTCGCCAACGACGAGGCCGTGGGATACCTCGCGGATCGTCTGAACGCCGCAGGCGTGGAGGACGAGCTGATGAAGGCTGGCGCCGTCGCTGGTGACACCGTTGTGATCGGTGACTTGGACGGCGGCGTCGTCTTCGACTGGGAGCCGACCCTCACGACCGGCCCCGAGCTGCTGGGATCGCGCGGCACCGACCTGCGCCTGGAGCAGAACGCTCGCCCGAGCCGCAAGGAGCGCCGCGAGGTGTACCACCAGGTCATGGACGCCAAGACCGCCGCACGTGACGAGCTGTGGACCGAACGCGAAGCCGGCCATTGGACGGACGCCTCGGATCAGTCATGAGCGGAGTGAGCGCTGCCTCCCGTATCGTCGTCAAGATCGGCTCATCCTCGCTCACCCGCGAGGATGGCGGTCTTGACCTGAACCGAATCGATGCCGTCGCGCGACTCGTGTCCCGCTGGCGCGGGCGCGACCGTCAGGTCGTTATCGTGTCCTCGGGGGCCGTGGCCGCCGGTCTGGATCCCCTCGGCTTTTCCGCCAAGCCCAAGGACCTGCCGAGCGTGCAGGCAGCGGCAGCGATGGGCCAGGGGCTGCTCATGGCTCGCTGGACCGCAGCCTTCCAGGCCCACCACCTGGACGCCGCACAGGTCTTGCTCACCACGGACGACGTCATGCGACGCGACCACTACACGAACGTGCGCGCGGCGCTGACCCGCCTCCTCGGCCTCGGCGTCGTCCCGATCCTCAACGAGAACGACGCGGTGACCACCCGCGAGCTGCGCTTCGGCGACAACGATCGCCTGGCCGCCCTGATCGCTCAGATGATCAAGGCTGACGCGCTCGTACTGCTCACGGATGTCGACGGCCTGTACACGGCGCCCCCGGATCACCCGGGCTCGGAGCTGATCGAGCGCGTCGAAGGCGCGGACGACCTTATGAGCGTCCTCGTGACCGGCGCGGGTTCACGCGTGGGCACGGGCGGCATGGCAACGAAGGTGCAGGCAGCGATGCTGGCGACCGCCAGCGGCATCGGCGTGCAGCTGGCCAGCGCCGACGCACTGCCGCGTGTCCTGTCAGGCACGCGAGTGGGCACTTGGTTCGCCCCGGCCGAGCAGCGCCCGGCCTCCCGGCGCCTGTGGATTGCCCACGTGGCTCCCTCACGCGGGGAGATCATCGTGGACGAGGGCGCGGCGCGTGCGATCACGGCGGGCAAGAAGTCGCTCCTCGTGGCCGGCGTGCACTCGGTGCTCGGGCATTTTGAGGCCGGTGACGTCGTGGACGTGGCCAGCCCAACGGGCCTCGTTGCGCGCGGCGTGTCCGGCTACGACTCCGACACGTTGGCGGACATCGCAGGCTCGGGTACGGCCGACCTGCAGGCTGCGGGTTATGAGCACCCCCGCCCCGCGATTCACCGCGATGACTTGGCGGTGTTGGGCGACGCATTTTCTGCCCTCAGCGCAGACTGACACGGTCGCGATGCCACGCGTGTGACATGATGGGCGAGTGGATACTGCTGCAGATATTTCCCAGGTGACTGACGCCGCCCGCGAGGCGGCGCGCGTGCTCGCGAACGCGACAACCCAGGTGAAAAACCGCGGGCTTGAAGCAATTGCGGCGGCGCTGATCGAACGCTGCGACCAAATCCTGGCCGCCAATGCCGAGGACGTGGCGCGTGGCCGCGCCGAGCAGATGAGCGAGGGCCTGCTGGATCGCCTCGCCCTGACGAAGGACCGTATTCGCTCCATCGCTGACGCGGTCCGCGAGATCGTGGCTCTGCCTGATCCGATCGGCCAGGTCGTGCGTGGAGCACGCACGGACATTGGTCTGCGCGTCACGCAGGAGCGCGTGCCCCTCGGCGTCGTTGGCATCATCTACGAGGCCCGCCCCAACGTCACGATTGACGCAGCGACCCTGGCGATCAAGGCCGGTAACGCGGTCATCCTGCGAGGCGGGAGCGCCGCCCAGGCCTCGAACCAGGTTCTCATTGAGGTGTGCCGCGACGCGCTGACATCCGTCGGCCTGCCCGCCGACGCAATCCAGACCGTCGACCAGTGGGGCCGCCCAGGAGCTCGCGCCATGATGCGTGCCCGCGGCGCCATCGACGCGCTCATCCCGCGCGGGGGAGCGGGCCTCATCAACGCGATCGTCGAAGAGTCGCGCGTTCCCGTCATCGAAACGGGAACCGGCAACTGCCACCTCTACGTCGACGCTTCCGCGGATCTTGAGGCCGCGGAGGCCATCATCATGAACGCGAAGACCCAGCGCGTGGGCGTGTGCAACGCGGCCGAGACGCTGCTGGTCCACGCCGACGTCGCTTCGCGCTTCCTGGTCGCAGCCATCACGCGCCTGACCACCGCGGGCGTGACGATCCACGCTGACGCCGCCACCCGCGCCATCGTCGACGGCCAGCCCTCCATCGACGCCGACATGATCGTGGACGCCACCGAGGCGGACTGGGAGACCGAGTACCTGTCCATGGACCTGGCCGTGCGCGTCGTCGACAGCGTCGCGGCGGCCACCGAGCATATCCGCCGCTACTCGACCGGACACACCGAGGGAATCGTCGCCTCCGACGTCGCCGCTATTCGCGCCTTCCGAAGCGGGGTCGACGCCGCCGCGATCGCGATTAACGCCTCGACCCGATTCACCGACGGCGGCCAGCTCGGCCTCGGCGCCGAAGTGGGCATCTCCACCCAGAAGCTCCACGCACGCGGGCCCATGGGCCTGGCGGAGCTGACGACTACGACCTGGATCTACGAGGGCGAAGGAACCATCCGCTCGTGAGCACGCAGGAGCACGAACTGGCCCAGGCCTCGGGCACAGAAGCGATCGAAAAGACCACGGAAGCGACCGCGGGTGCGACCGCCGCACCGGCGCTGCCCCAGCACCCGCCGCGCGCCCTGCGCAGGCGTCGGGCGATCGGCATCATGGGCGGTACCTTCGACCCGATCCACCACGGCCACCTCGTCGCAGCCTCCGAGGTCATGGACGTGTTCGGCCTCGACCAGGTCGTGTTCGTACCGGCCGCCATGCAGCCCTTCAAAGCCGGGCGGCGCGTGACAGCGGCCGAACACCGCTATCTCATGACCGTTGTCGCCACCGCGTCGAACCCGCGTTTCGCGGTGTCGCGCGTCGATATCGACCGAGGCGGCACGACCTACACGATCGATACCCTGGCCGACCTGTCGGAGGAGTACCCCGACTCGGACTTCTACTTCATCACCGGCGCCGACGCGCTGGCGCAGATCGCGCAGTGGAAGGACGCCGACAAGCTCTTTGAGCAGGCGCATTTCATCGGGGTTACGCGCCCGGGTCACGATCTGTCGGACACGGGCCTGCCCGTTCGGTCCGTGTCCTTGCTGGAGGTTCCCGCGATGGCCATCTCCTCCACCGACTGTCGCTCGCGAGTCGAGGAAGGCAAACCCGTGTGGTACCTCGTGCCCGACGGCGTCGTCCAATACATCAACAAGTACGGACTCTACCGGTCCTAACACAAGGAGAACAGTGAGCCTTCCCGACGCTACCTCCGAGCTGGCGACCCTCGTCGCTCGCGCCGCACACGACCGCGGGGGCATCAACCCCGTCCTGGTCGACGTCACCAGTAAACTCGCCCTGGCCGACGCATTTGTCGTCGTGTCCGCGCCGACCGACCGCCAGGTGCGCGCCATCGCCGAAGACATCATGGACCGCGTGTGGGCCGAGCACGGCCGACGCCCCACCCACATCGAGGGGCGCGCGGAGGGCACCTGGGTCCTGCTGGACTACTCGGAGCTGCTCGTCCACGTGCTCTCCGAGGAGGAACGCGACTACTACGCGCTCGAGCGTCTGTGGGGCGACTGTCCGGCTGTGTCGATCGACGTCGATACCGAGGAGGCCCGCGCGGCCGCTGCGGAACGTGCGGCGGCGCACGGCGTGGAGTCCGCACAGTGAGCGCATCGCGCATCGTTCTGCTGCGTCACGGCCAGACTGACTTCAACCTGCAGCGTCGTTTCCAGGGACGTATTGACAAGCCCCTGAACGATGCAGGGCGCTCCCAGGCGGCGGGCGCCGCAGGCGTGCTGGTTTCGCGCCTGTGCGAACCCAGCGCCGAGGTCGGCATGATCGCCGCCGAGACGCACCGCAGCTACGACGATGGGGGAGTGCGCATCGTGTGCTCGCCCCTGGGACGCGCGCGGGAGACGGCGCGTATCCTCGCGCGCGTGTTCGACATCGCCGGATACCCCTGCGAGGGCCCCATGCCAGACGAGAGACTCACGGAGCGCTTCTACGGCACCTTCGAGGGAAAGACCTACGAGGAGATCGCCCGCGAGCAGCCCGAGGCCTACCGCGTGTACCGGGACACCGGAGAGTGCGCTGGTGCCGAGGTCGAGCGCTCCGAGGTCGTGGGCGAGCGCTTCCGCGACGCTGTCCTCGAGGCGGCGGCCGCGTGCCCCGCCGATCGCTCTCTTATCGTCGTCTCGCACGGCTCCGCTATCGCGCGGGGCATCGTTTCTCTGTTGGGCCTGGACCCCTCGGACTTCAACGGGCTGCGCGGCGTGGACAACTGCCATTGGTCGGAGCTCGTCCCCGTTGGCGTGTCCACCGCCAAGAGTGCTGCGCGTACCGGCTGGCGCCTGGCGTCGCACAATATCGGGGCCCGCGAGGACATCCTGGGGGCCTGAGTGGCCTCCGGGGGCCTCGTTTGCCCCGATAACTCAACGATTTTCTTCCATGTGATGAGCGACACTTGATTTTGATTTGCGCTTCCTTCTTTGAATTGGCTATTATTTATCAGGTCGCCGGGGCGACGAACTAAATAAAGGGGCTATGGCGCAGTTGGTAGCGCGCTTCCATGGCATGGAAGAGGTCGGGGGTTCGAATCCCCCTAGCTCCACCGAAAAATCCGACACTCGATTGCGAGTGTCGGTTTTTTAATTGATTGACGAGGCCGCTGCGGGCTTCTTTTTCTTGGCTTGCCTCTCGGTGTGGGTCGGATTTTCGTCGGCTTCGTGGTTGCTGACGTGCTCGCCATGCAATGTTATTGGTTGCGGTGAGGTGGGGTTATAGGACAGTGCGTGTTGCTGGTAGAACGACTTTTTGGCTTTCTGGTGCGGGAAAGTCGGCATTTTAGTTGGTTGGGACCAACTATGAGGATGGACAAATCGTGTTGCTGGGAGCGTGACTTTTCGGCTTTGTCGCGCGGGAAAGACGGGTTATAGGGATTATAGGATACTGCGTGTTGCTGGTGGCGCGACTTTTTGGCTTTCTGGTGCGGGAAAGTCGGTATAGAAGGTGGTGGCATCTGCTCGCGTCTTCGTGTGGGCAGCGTCTGTACATTAACTCCGTGATTCTGCGCGCGGGCCCCGGACTGTGCGCGCGTGGGTCGGTGGGCCCTTTTACTGGTAGTGGTAACCCGTTCCTGCGCAGCTGGGCCCGATAGGTGGCAGTGTGGGCGGCCTGCCTGGGCTACCACCTGTGGGGTTAACCTGCGCAGTGAAGGGGCCCAGGTATCCACCTGTCCGGCCGATGGCGCCACCCCTGGAGCCAATGAGGCCACCCCTGAACTGAGCACATCCGTCCGCCGCTCCTGGAACTGACCACCGACCCACACGTGATGTCCTATAACACGTGAGGTGCGCAGTCGGTGGTGCTTACTGGGCCTGGGTGGTGGAGGTCATGGCGATACCCTCGCGCAGGGGAGGGGTGGGTGGTTATCGGGCGTTGTGGTTGAAGGGTGAGTCTCTGTGGGCGTATCGGGACCCTGTGTTGATTGCTGCTGCTCGGGGGTTGGCGACTTCCGACTGTGCGTGTGGATTCACTTGTCATTGGTAGCCATGGTCAGAGTTTGACTTGCGAGCCGGTAAGGTCTCGCACGGTAAATATAACGTTTTGGTATCGACATGTGGGATGTTCAAAATCTGTCAAACTGAGAAAACGTTGCAATTCCGGCGAATCACCTGTAATCGATTACTGGAAAAAGCTTGAAATAGTGCGAACCGCATGGAAAGATTTACCTGTCTCTGTTCCATAGTGTTAGGCCGATAGTTAATGTCGTTCCAGCTCACCCGCACTCACACGTCGGTGGTGCTCGCTGCCACCACGATCGCAGCGTCCCTCGTTGTGATCCCCTCCCTGGCTGAGGGAAACAGCGCCACCGATGATCCGTTCTGCGGCACCCTCGTTGGTGCCGACGCTCGCATCAACGCCGAGTACAACCCGCTGCTCGCGAAGTACGCTGCCGCCGCCTCGGGCACCTCGACGGGCACCACTGCTGACCCGGAGCGCGAGGCTCAGCTGCGCCAGGACCTCGCCGACGCGCAGGCCGCGCTTGAGGCTGCTCAGCAGGGCGCCAAGAAGCCCAATCCCTCGGTCGGCGACGCTCCCGCCGCTGACACGACCGTTGATCGCGGTCTCGACTGGGTTGACTGGTCCAAGGTTGACTACGACACCCAGGCCAAGATCATCGAGGCCCTCATCGTTCAGAAGATGAATGCCTACCGCGCCAGCGCTGGCCTGCCCGAGATTGTCGTGTCGGACACGGTCACTGCCGATGCTCGCTCGTGGAGCAAGTACATGTCCGACAGCAACGACTTCAGCCACGATCAGTCGCACAAGCACCTGGGGCAGGGCGCTCTCGACGGTGCGGACACCATGTCCGATGCTGAGAACATCGCCTACAACCACCTTGAAGACTTCAGCGGTGGCGGAACGAAGACCCCCGCTCAGGCAGCGGCCGACATCTTCAACCAGTGGAAGAACTCTCAGGGCCATGACCGCAATATGCTCGGTGCATCCAACGTCATCGGTGTTGGTGTACACATTGCCAAGCACAGTGACGGTACGCGCGTCTACGGCACGCAGAAGTTCTACGGCGTCACCGGTGGCTCGCCGAACCTGTCGCGCTTCCACACGACCGGTGATACCGCCTCGGCCTACGGCTTCGACGGTAAGGCCTTCAACTCCGACAACACGAACTACGTGTCCGGCCTTGCCGGATCCGGTGATGAGCAGCGCGCCAACTCCTGGGAGAAGAAGATTGGCGCCCTCCCCGGCTCCGCTCTGCCTGTGGATGTCTCCACTCTGCCCGCCAAGAACGGCGCCGCGGCTCCCACCACCCCTGCTCCTGCTCCCGTTGACGACAAGCCCTCGGTTGACGCCGACCAGGCCGTCGCCGACGCACAGGCTGCCGTCGATGCAGCCCAGAAGGCTCTCGATGACTACCTCGCGTCGGTGACCGATGAGCAGCCGACCGAGAGCGTGGAAGAGATTGACGCGCAGCTCGATGCCGTTGCCGACTCGATCGCTGCTGAGACTTCCGTTCGCCCCGAAAAGGATGGCGGCGTCACCCTCGAGGGCGCCGGTCAGAATGGTCGCTACATGACGGCCGAGGAGTACCGCGCTGAGCTGACCAAGTGCACGGTCGCGGAGGTTCCGAACCCCTCGATCGGCCAGCCGACCACGCCTGAGCCCTCCGCTCCGGCCCCCGGCCCCGATACCCCTACCACGCCTGAGCCTTCCGCTCCGGCGCCCGGCCCCGATACCCCTACTACGCCTGAGCCTTCTGCTCCGGCGCCCGGCCCCTCGACGCCTGTGACGCCGCAGCCTTCTGCTCCGGCCCCCGGCCCCTCGACGCCTGTGACGCCGCAGCCTTCTGCTCCGGCCCCCGGCCCCTCGACGCCTGTGACGCCGCAGCCTTCTGCTCCGGCCCCCGGCCCCTCGACGCCTGTGACGCCGCAGCCCTCTGCTCCGGCTCCGGCCCCGTCGGCCTCGACCCCGTCGACCCCTGCTGTTCCGGCACCGTCTTCGCCGGCTCCCGGTGGCTCGGGGACGTCGACTCCCTCCAAGACCCTCCCGCAGACCATCGCCTCCACCGGCACCTCTGCAACGTGGGTGGCGGTCGGAGCGGTCGCGGTCCTGGTTGCTGGTATCGGTGCGCTCGTCGCATCGCGCCGCGCCAAGAACTGACGCCCTGTTGGAAGCCCCCGCTGGTGATGAATCGCCAGCGGGGGCTTCCCCTATGCCTGCCGCCTCCTGGCGATGACAGGGCGCGCGGTCCCGTGAGTGCGTGGATGAGACGATTGTGTGCGTATACTCGGTAACTGGATGTCGCGAAAGCGATGTTTCGCTGACACGTATCGCCATGCCTGTTCCATTGGAGGAGTGGGTGAGGCGGTAGCGCACCTATCGAGAGGAACATACATGCGTGCCACGAACATGCGTCGAAGCATGGTTGCGGCGCTCGGAGCGGCGGCTGTTCTTGCGGGCGTTGTTGTGCCCGCCTATGCAGCCGATCTGAATCCGGTCGTCAATCCGGAACCGGCGCCCACAGCAGAGCCCACGGCCGACCCTCAGCCCGATCCCCAGCCTGACCCTCAGCCGGATCCTCAGCCCGATCCTCAGCCTGACCCTCAGCCCGATCCTCAGCCTGACCCTCAGCCGGATCCTCAGCCGGATCCCCAGCCTGCCCCTCAGCCTGACCCTGCGCCCGCTCCCAAGCCCAGTTGGAAGCAGGACGGTTCCGGCTGGTGGTACGACCTGGATAACGGCAGCTACGCGCGCAGTGAGGTGCGCATCATTGATGGTGCGACCTATCGCTTCGATGGAAGTGGCTACATGGTTACCGGATGGTATGGCACCGGCGGCGCGTGGGAGTATTACTCTCCCTCGGGCATGCAGGTGCGCGGCTGGGCCCAGGTGCAGGGCTCGTGGTACTACCTCGATCCCGCCAGCGGACTCATGCGTTCGGGCTGGCAGCGGATCGATGGAAGCTGGTATTTCCTTGGCGCTTCCGGCGCGATGGCAACGGGCTGGGTGAGCCAGGGGAGTGCCTGGTACTACATGGCTCCTTCCGGCGTGATGGCCACGGGGTGGAACATGATCGGCGGTTCCTGGTATCACTTCGCTGATTCTGGCGTGATGTCGAGCGGCTGGACGAAGGTTGGTGGCACCTGGTACTACCTGCGTGGAGGCGCGATGGCGACGGGTTGGGTGAGCCAGGGGAGTGCCTGGTATTACATGGCTTCCTCCGGTGCAATGGTGACGGGATGGAGCTCGATTGGTGGATCGTGGTACTACTTTGATTCGGCGGGCGCCATGACGACCGGCTGGCTGAATCTGGGTGGAACGTGGTTCTACTTCGATGGCTCCGGCGTCATGGCCACAGGGACGCAGTGGATCGGGTCGGAGCGTCACTGGTTCTACGATTCGGGTGCCTGGTGGGGCCTGTATCCGGTGCCTTCGAATGGAGGTGGCTCCACGAGTCGTGGTCCGTTCCGCAACTGTTCGGAGGCCTGGGCTGCGGGAGCTGCGCCGCTGCATCGTGGTGAGTCGGGCTACAGTGCGGACCTTGACCGTGATGGCGATGGCGTCGCTTGCGAGGTTCGTCCTCGCTGACGCCGTGAGTGCACAGTGGACCCCGGCCTCGTTGTGACGAGGTCGGGGTTTCCTGGCTCTTCGCATGTAAGGGTGTGGGAGGTGTCGGAGTGGGCCGGGGTGCAGGTGGTGGCGTGGGCGGCGTGCCCGTCCTGCCGCCAGTAGGGCCCAGCTGCGCATGGAGGGGTGCGGCGGTGAGTGGTTC
>ERZ772930.686-NODE-686-length-10302-cov-2.85898_pt1 | contig 10302 bp, 19 predicted proteins | sample MGYA00511685_ERZ772930 | MGnify/ENA primary metagenome ERZ772930 (study PRJEB29015, sample SAMEA2738053) | human oral metagenome | biome: human oral; feature: human-associated habitat; material: saliva | place: China | collected 2226 ... | reverse complement strand
AAAACCGGTTGGGGAAATGGAGGTTGTGATGCTTCATGTAAGCCAATAAATACTCCAGTAGAATATCCAAAATGTAATAGCCAATATAACGGACAAATTCATTATAATAAAAACTATCCACAGGCTTGGCTTAATTCAGGAATGCCACTTTGTAAACCAGGAGAAGTTTTCTCATTTCTTGGACCAGATGCAAAGGGTGTCTATACTTGGGGATGTAAAGTAGGAAATAAAAAAACTGAATCAAATGAGTGTCAGGCGAGAGAGTTACGATGTGGAGATGGAATCGTTCAGCAGCAGTATGGAGAAGAATGTGATCCAAAGGCTCCTTCTCAGCCATCTGATAAAATTTGTAATAATAAATGTAAATGGGAAAATAAACCTGTTTATGATCTTGCGCTTACCAAGAAATTAGCAACGAATAAGAAGAAATATGAGCTTGGTGATTTGGTAGATTTTACCATTACAGTATACAATCAGGGAAATCTTGCTGCCAAAAATATTGAGGTGACAGAATATATTCCAGAGGGCTTGATCCTTGAAGATGCTAAATGGACCAAAAACGGAGATAAAGCTACGAGAATCATTACTCAGACCATTCAGCCAGGTCAGAAACTAGACCTCTCTCTAACAATGAGGATCTCAAAATCTTTTAAAGGAACGAAAATTCTGAATAAAGCTGAGATTAGCAAAGATAATTCAGGGGATTATGGAACTACTGATAAAGATTCTACTCCAGATCAGAACCCAAATAATGACTGTATCGTAGGAGAAGATAATCATTATATTGATGGTGATGGAAAGAAAGGTGGAGACTGTACTCCAGCAACTGATGAAGATGATCATGATGTTGTGCCTCTTATCGTAGAACCAGATACTCCAATTGTTCCTCCTTTTATTGAGAAGGAGCTTGAAGGAGATAAAAATCATAAATACAAGGTAGGAGAACTCGTTGGATTTAGAATGCCATTCGGAAATACTGGTTCAAAAACGATTTACAATGTAAGTATCAAAGACTTCTTGCCACTGAATCTTGAGTATGTAAGTAGTGAAATTCATGGAGTAAGTCCATATACGAAAGGACTATATCTGAGCGGAGGGGTTCAGGTTCTAGAATATTCAGGATTTGATCTTGCTCCAGGTCAGAATGGGTACCTTCTTTTGACAGGAAGAGTGCTTTCTGGTCATCAAGATGCGAGAGTAAACTGGGTTGGAATCTATGTAAATAATATTCTTGTTGATCATGATGATGCGACCTATCATCCAGCAAATAGGGAGGTAAAGATTGAAAAAACAGTAGATAAAAATCAGGTTTTCAGCGGAGAAACAGTAGAGTTTACGCTCAAGGTTTCTAACCTTACTGGAGAGTTTGATACGCTTAAGGTGGTTGATACCTTGCCAAAAGGGTTGGTTTTTATTCCAAATACCCAGTTCCTTACAGGGCAAACAACAGAAACTACAGTAGTAAGCTTTGCCACTGGAGTAAATAGCCAGGGATTGACGACACTGACTTGGGAATTAAAGTTTCCAAAAGGATTCAAAAAATCAGATTCTTTTCTTTTGAAATTTAAGTCAAAGCTCGTAGAAACCTCAAAAACTAAATATACCAATATTGCTTGTGTCTTTAATCCAGATGATCCAACAAATCCAAATTGTGATCCTGAGGATGTTATGCCAAAACTTGAAGATGTTCAGTTAAAGATCAAGAAATATGTAAGTACTGCTATTACAGGTCCACGAGAGGATAATAGACTCAATATGGATAACGGAACTGCTTATTTTAAGCTAGTAATCTCTGGTGCAACAGCTCCATTGACAGGATTTAGAGTGACAGATAGAATAGAAGGAAATCTGACTTTTGATACTGGTTCATGGCTCTTGCCTGATAATGCCTTTACGGGAGTGATTACTTTTTGAGCTAATAATGCCAATAAGCCATCTTATACCATTACTCCTACTGTATCATGAACACAACCAACAGATATCGTTTGGAAAGTAGAGATGAATAGTGGTTACTTTATGTCTGGTGATGCACTTACCATTATTATTAAAACTCAGAAAAAGGGAGATCAGAAAAATATTGCCCATGTTTACTATCCTAAGCCAGGAGGTAAAGAAGGACATGATGAGGATCCTGCTGAAGTGTACAAGACGACCTCAGGTTGAGGTGGTTGAGGTTGAGGATGAGGAGGATACAGTGGAGGTTGAGGTTGGTATAACCCATCTTGTGGAAATGGTAAAAAAGATGGAAATGAAATCTGTGACCTTGGAGGGAAAGGAACGATTGGATCAGATGGAAAACTCTTTAAATATACAGATGAATACGATAAAAATTATGTAGGATATACTTGTAATGCTAATTGTAGATTAGAAAAAGATGGAGAGAAGATTGCTCCACAGTGTTTCAATGTGCAAAATGGTTCTATTTCCATTATGAAGGGAGAAGTGCTTCCGTTCTATTGGAATATGCAGGCTCAGCTTGGTATGAAAACTGTTAAAGATAAACAAGATTGGCTTAGAAAGAATTTTGCTCACAATTGTGGAGATAAGGATGCATCTAATAAGATTGAGCTTGGATCAATGGAATGTGAATTTGCAGTCTATGGTCCATGAAAAAATAATTCTAGCCCAGTATATACATTTAAAACTAAGTGTATTAATCTAGAGGGATGGAATTCAGCTTTATCTTCTACATATCCTGCTATAGGTGATTGGATTAGTCAGAATATGAAAGGATGGTTTGGAGGTAGTGAACTAGCGAATAAAGGACTAGTAAAGAATGTCTTTGCTTCTCTAGATAACAAGAATGATTATCCAATATTGTTGCCGTTATCTTCTAAGTTGTTTATTAAAAAGTTTTGATATGATACTTTTTTAAGTGATTGAACTCGTTTGCCTTGGACTCCAAATGGAGGAAAGCTTTGAGAATATAAACTTTCGCTCAAGGATGTTGGTTATAGGACTTGTACTACCGACGAAAAAGGTAAGGGAAAGTCTGGAACTCTTAAGTGGGAAGGAGAGGAGATTTGTGAAGTAAACTTTGCTGTGACAGATCCTTATCTGGTCCAAAAGAGTCCGTATGGAGAGGTTTCTTCTTCTACACCGTTAAAAAATTATCAAACGAAGAGAGGAGAACCATTATTTAATACAGACAAAAATGTAAATGCTTCAAATTATAAGGTTCCAGCTTCTTTAGGAAAGACCTATGATAGATTTGTAGCGAAGTATTCAAAACTTGCTAAAAAGGTTAAAGGCAACCTCAAAAAAGTTCCAGGAAAGTCAATTTACTTTGTAGAGGGAGATCAGAAAATTGATCTTCAGGCTATGGGAATCGCTACAGATAAACCGTTTACTTTAATTGCTAAGAAAGGAGCTGATATCCTGATTAAGGGTAGTCTCTATTCCAATGCAATGATTATGACCAAGGGGAAGATTATCTTTGATGCCGAAGGAGCTTGTAATGGAGATTTGAAGAACTATGGTCATGCAGGACAAATGGTAAAAGGAATCTTCTATGCAGGAAATGGATTTGAATCTTCAGGTCATGGAAATCTGAAAAATACTGCTGATAAGCTTTCAAAAAGCGAGCGATGTAACTATGGAAACTTGCACATCAAGGGAGTTGCTATCGGAGATCTCTCACATGTTGTAAAAAATAGAAGATCTGAACTCTATACTTGGTTTAAGTGAAATGGAGGAGGAAAATCTCCAGAAGAAAAGAGAGATATTGTGATCAATGGAGCTTCCGTGCTTGTAGAATACAATCCAAGCTTGCGAGGAAACTTGCCTCCAGGTGCAGAAGAATTCAATAAAGCATTGTCAGTTTATAGAAAATAAGTCTTGAAGTCAGGAATATTTAATGTCTTTAGGCTTCATACCTACTTATAAAAAAAGCAATACCTTAGAATACAAGGGAAAAGTAGAGGATAAAACTCTGCTTTTTTCTTTTTTTAGTAAAGAATGGGCTTTTTTCTGAAAAAGACTTGCTTTGTCTAAAAATTTTACTATAGTGCAGATGAATCGTTCTCTATTTTACTTTGAAAAGTAGGAGAATCTATTTGCTTTTTATTCTTTTATTCGCAATACGATGGAACCAATGGAATTAGGGTATGAAGATGCTATGATGGCAGGTGCTGGGCAGGGAGTTATGAGCTCTGGTCTAGAAGTGGTGTCTGGTGTTTTTATGATTTTAATATTAGCAACTTCTTTGCTAATGCTCGTTTCTTGGTGGAGGATTTTTCAGAAAGCGAAGCTTCCAGGACGAGGAGCGATTATTCCGTTTTACAACATTTATTTGATTTTAAAGCTTGCAGGAAAACCAAATTGGACTTGGTGGTTGCTTTTCCCTCCTGTACTTTGAATCTTAATGATTGTAGCTCAGTTTAAAATCGCTGAAAAATTTGGAAAAGGAACAGGTTTTGCATTAGGACTTTGGTTTTTGCCAGTTATTTTCTACCCTATTCTTGCCTTCTCGAAGGATGTAGAATATCATGCAGAGGTATAGTCATATTCTTAATCAAAAAAAGTCTGATCTCTTCGTGGGGTCAGATTTTTTCTTACTTTATAAAGAACCAAGAAAAAGCTTTTTACAATTCATTTCTTGATTTTAAAATGTAAAAAATCAGGCTTCCTTTCGTTTTTCTCGCCCAAAAACTTCGTAATAATGCTAGACACGAACAAATGAAATTGTATTTTTTAATTTTTCTCTTGATTTTAGTGAGGAGTTTTATATATATTATGTCATTGCATTTACTATTTATCTTTAGATTTCTGGAAATATCAAATGCCAACGATTAATCAACTTATTAAAAAAGGAAGAGTAAAGAAAACCTTTAAGTCAAAGGCACCTGTACTTCAGTTTGGAGTAAATAAGCTTCAGGGAAACAAAAAGGTTGCGCAGCCTGCTCCATTCAAGAGAGGAGTATGTCTTAAAGTATCAGTAATGGGACCAAAGAAACCAAATTCAGCTCAGAGAAAGTTCGCAAAGGTAAGACTTTCTAATGGTGCAGAAGTATTGGCATATATTCCAGGAGAAGCTCATTCACTTCAAGAGCATAGTGTTGTTCTTGTAAGAGGAGGAAGAGTAAAGGATTTGCCAGGTGTGAGGTACCATATTGTGAGAGGAAAATACGATGCAAATGCAGTAGCAAATAGAAAGCAAAGTAGATCCCGCTATGGAGCAAAGAGACCTAAGGCTGGTAAATAATTTTAATTTGTTTTTGTTAGTTCTAAGATGGCAGTGATTAAAAATAAAACTTTGGACACTTTCGATTATGAAGAGAAATTGATTAATTTCATCATGAAACACGGTAAGAAAAGTGTTGCAAAGAAAATTTATGCAGATACCCTCAAGGATATTAAGGCAAGTGGACATATGAATCCTACGGTAGTAGTGAGAACTGCTATTGAAAATGCTTCTCCTGTGACAATGATTAAGTCAAAGAGAATTGGGGGTGCGGTTTATCAGGTACCGGTAGAGGTAAAAGCTGACAAGAGATTCTTTTTTGCTACAAAATGGATTCTTGATGCTGCGAGAGGAAAGAGTGGGAAGCCTATGTACAAGAGACTTGCAGAGGAAATCCTTGCTGCGTATTCTAATCAGGGGGCTGCGGTAAAGAAGAAGGAAGAAGCTCACAAGATGGCTGAAGCTAATAAGGCATTTGCTTATATGGCTAAATATATTAACTAGTTTTTCAATCTATAAAAGAGAGAAAAATCTGAATTTATTTTTTGATTGTTGTTTCTAATGTGAGATACGAACGGAAGAAAAATTAAGCACTTTCTAAAGGCATTGAATTTGCACAGACCAAAGACAGGTTGTAAAAATGAAAAAGCAGTAGAAAGTTATGTTACCCTTTTGAAGAGAGAAGAAAAAGAGGGATTGACTGCTTGGATCAAGAATGCTAAAGTAAAGGCTGAAGCGAAACTTAAGAAGTATGGAATTCCTCAGCAGAAGGTTAAAGAAGTTCTTGAATCAAAAGGACTCGCTCATTTATCATCTAAATTATCATAATCTCATGGCAAGATTGAAGACAAATGCAAAGAGAAAGCTCAATAAAGCACTTACAAGAGTTGAAAAAGTGGTGATTATGGATGTAAGAAGAATGCTTGAGCAACAGAGAAAGTGGAAGGCTAAAGTAATGAATAGCAAAGGAAGCAAGTAGTTTTATTCTTGAAATATGCTAAATAATGAATCACGAAATGATAAAGTATCTTTCTGATGCGAATGGATATAAAATCTTGCCTGTAAAAACAGGAATGCAAGTTGAGCTTCATGAAAGAGTAGGAGAAGGTTCTACAGAGAGAATCTGGAAGTTTAAGGGGTTAATCATCAAGGTGAGAAAACCAGGATCAGCTGATGGAAGTTTTACGATCAGAGGACTCGCTGCAGGACAGATGATTGAAAAGATTTATCCTCTTTCTTTTCCTAAGTTTGAGAAGGTTATCCTTATGGATGAATACAAGGTAAGAAAGTCTAAACTTTACTATATTAGAGAAAAGGTTGGAAAGGCAGCAAGAATGAAGAGTAAGATTGCTGCTGAAAAGAGAGAATCAGATTTGTTGAAATAATTTTTTTAAATTTTGTTGTATGCTATTATGAAACTTACTGTTCAGGTTCGTACTGCAACTGGGAAAAAAGTAAAAAACTTGAGAAAAGAGGGGCAACTTCCTGCTATTGTATATGGAAAGAGCTTAGAAAATCCTGTGCTTTTGAGTTGTGTAAAAAATGACTTTATTAGAGTATATAGAGAAGCTGGATTCTCCACTCCTATTGAACTTACAGGAGCAATTGATCAACTTGTGCTTTTACAGGATATGCAGTTAGATCCAGTATCTGATGAAGTACTTACGGTTGATTTCTTGGCAGTAAATGCTAATGAAAAGGTGTCTGCTTCAGTACCAGTAGTACTTATTGGAGAATCAAAAGTAGAAAAACTGAATGAAGGAAAAATTCAGTTGGTAAAAGATGTTGTAGAAGTAGAAGCTTTTCCTCAGGATCTTCCTCATAATATTGAAGTAGATCTGGCAAGTGTTGAATCTGTAAATGATGTGATCTTTGTGAAGGATTTGAAAGTTTCTAATAAGGTTACTATCTTGGATGATGGAGAACAGCCAATCGTTACTGTGGTTGAACTTGCTGATGAAGAAGAATCTTCATCTGATGTTGCTTCAGCAGAGGCAACTCCAAGTGCTGCATAGTAGACTTTACTTTTATCTTATTGCATTGTTATTATCATGGCTAGAATATGTTATTTTACAGGGAGAAAATCTCAATCTGGACAGACAAGGTCTCACTCTATGAGAGCAGGAAAGAGACAGTTCAAAGTAAATCTGATCAATAAATGGATTAAACTTGATGATGGAAGTCAGATTAAGGTAAAGATTAACTCTAGACTTTATAAAAAGTTTAAAGGATTTATGTAGGAATTTTCTTATATATTTGCTTGAAAATAAGAGAGAAATGACTATAGTTCTCTCGTGATAAAAAGTTTCCTTAGTGGATATTTCTCAGTGTGGGGTAGTAGCTCAGTCGGTAGAGCAACAGCCTTTTAAGCTGGTGGTCCTGGGTTCGATCCCCAGCTACCCCATGAGAATTATCTTTGAAAGAGGAAACTTTTTTGATTTACCTATTTTTTGAAGAGATGGCGTTTGTAGTCTATATCTTAAAAGGGAAAAGGTACTATGTAGGATATACGGGAGATCTGCAGAGGAGACTAGAGGAACATAAGAGAGGACAAACCAAAACAACTAGAGAAACAGGAGCATGGGAGTTGGTAAAACTAATTCCTTGTGCTACTAAAAGAGAAGCTATTACATTAGAAAGAAAAATAAAAAGAAGCGGACATGTAGAGAGACGGTTGTAGAGCAATCCCGCTCAAGCGGGAGTGGTCCTGGGTTCGATCCCCAGCTACCCCATGAGAATTATCTTTGAAGAAGGAAACTTTTTTGATTTAATGAAATGTTTAATGTTTAATCCAGACTTCTTCTCCATATACTTGTTTAAGGTCATCAATGCTTGTTATGAGAAGATCTCCTCCTTCTCCCATTCTTGAAAGGCAAATTCCTCTTCAAAGAGAAAGTGCTGCATGTTTCCATTCTCCTTGATGATAATATAAAACTGGTTTATAGGCAATATTTTGATTGTTATAAGGGCTAAAATACTCTTTATTTGGTATTCATAATTCTCAATTTTTATTTTTATCTACCCATTTTCCAGGGCTAAGAGCATAAACGAAATCCATACAATCTCCATGATATAAATTGTCGTTAATATCACTTTCTCCTGCTAAAAAACTATTAAAATTTTTCATAATAGTCTCTGTAAATAGCGGAATGAGTTCGTTATTTTCTACGAGAAGATATAGTTTTTCAAGCTTTTTTGGAAAAATATCCCTAAAATCATTATCAAGAGTAATTGTTTTTCCATGGTCGATAAGGGGAATTTGACCCTTAATCATAAAAATCTGATCGTTATTGCGAATCCTATGCATTTCCCAAAGAGGTTTTTCTTGCAAAGTAAGAAGGAGCGTTTTTTGTGTATTTCCCTTTTAAGTTGAGATCTGAATTTGATCTGTTCCCTCACTCTTCTTTTTTGTTCTTTCTGGAGTTCTCATAGTCTTTCTGATTATTTTTAAATAGTTGCTCAATAATACTCGATTTTCTTTTTTTTGCAAATTCAAGTATGATTTAATTCTGCTTGATAAGAGGAATAAAAATAAGTATTATATGAAACATTGCAATTTATCTCTCTTTGCTGAATAGTTTGATGAAAACCATTAACGAAACTTTTACTTGCCTTAACTGTGGAAAGGAAGTTCCAAAAGCTGATCGCACTTGCCGTAATCACTGCCCTTTTTGTTTTGCATCAAGGCATGTAGATGGTGAGATACCTGGCGATAGGAGTTCTACCTGTCAGGGGGCAATGTATCCGACCGCTTATGAGATGAAAAATGGAGAAATCAGAATTCTTTTTTCTTGTTCAAAATGTGGAAAAAAGCATTGGAATAAAAGGGCAACTGACGACGAAATAGAACATTTACCAGCACATATTCAATCATATCAGTCGAAATTTTAATAAGTGAGGAAAGAATGCTGATGGTCTAGTTTTTCCTTCTTTTATTAAGCTTTCTCTTGCTTGTCTTTGTGAGTTCTCCTTGATTTTTTATGCACTTTTCATATAGTTTAGTTTGGTATTTACTATTTTATTTTGTTTTTAGAAGACCATGCAAATTGATATTAACTTGGTAAAAAAGCTTAGAGAAGCGACTTTTGCTCCGCTTGGAGATTGTAAGAATGCACTTGTTGAGGCAGAAGGAGATATTGATAAGGCTCAAGAAATTTTGAAACAGAAAGGAATTGCAAAAGCAGGAAAGAAAGCTGATAGAGAAACAAATGAAGGACTTATTAAAACTCATCAAGCAAATGGACAAACTATTGTACTAAAGCTTCTTTGTGAAACTGATTTTGTTGCTAAAAATGAAACTTTTCTTCAGCTTTTTGATAAAATCTTTGCTGAACTTGAAAGCGTTTCAGGAGAAATTAGATCGTTAGAAGACCTTGAGGGAGGTATAGCTGAAAAACTTAATACTATGGTTGCTGAAGCCGTTGGTTCTATAGGTGAGAACTTGAAAATAGGAGAGCTTTTTATCACTACATGAAATGCTTATGCTTATGCTCATCCAGGAAATAAGGTTGTTTCTTTAGTAATGTATAGTGGAGATGAAACAATAGCAAAAGAACTCGCTTTGCAGGTAGCAGCTTTGAGTCCTGAATATCTCAATTTTGATGAGGTTCCAGCTGATGAGAAAGCTAAACTTGAAGCTCAGTTTACTGAAGAGCTTAAAGCAGCAGGAAAACCAGAAGCAATGATTCCAAATATCGTGAAAGGAAAAATTGATAAAGCCTTCGCTGATGTGGTGCTTCTTGAGCAGGAATATATCAGAGATGGTGCGAAAAAGGTAAAGGAAATTTTGCCTGCTGGATTTGAAGTAACGAAATTCTACAGATTTGCTGTGTAGTTTGCAATTAACAATGAATAATGAACAAGTAATGGTGTGGCGTTAGTTGTTTGTCTTTAATATTCTAGGTATTACAATAGAAAAAGTCTGATTACTGTAGTGGTAGTCAGATTTTTTGATTTTATAAAAGATTCGCTTGATATTACGTATATATATTGTTATATTATTTTCAAAACGAAAATAGAGTACTAACTAGCTCTTTCGCAAGAAGAGGTATAAAACAAAAAAATTATGGCAAACCCACAATTTCCATTAGCAAAAAGATTCTTGAAAGAAGCAGGATTCG
>ERZ772930.680-NODE-680-length-10330-cov-11.6462_pt1 | contig 10330 bp, 8 predicted proteins | sample MGYA00511685_ERZ772930 | MGnify/ENA primary metagenome ERZ772930 (study PRJEB29015, sample SAMEA2738053) | human oral metagenome | biome: human oral; feature: human-associated habitat; material: saliva | place: China | collected 2226 ... | reverse complement strand
AACCCCACAAGCATTCTTCGTCGTTCGGGTCCATCCAGAACTGCAGCAGACCGGTGGCGGGGTACAGGTCATTCTCGGGCAGCTCAGCGCAGTTAATCTGCGCGATCATACCCAGCGGCTCACCCTTCTCATTGGTCGGCGCAGACTCCCCGGCAGGCAGGTAGGGGCGGCCACCAAACTTGGAGGCGGTCTGCGGCAGCGGTTCGGCGGGAACGAAGGGCTTCAGCGCGATAGCCTTCTTGCGGGCGCCCTCCTGGTTGAGCAGGTCGATAACGCGCTTCGCCTGCTTTTCGATGTCCTTGAACGGCTTGTTGTCGAGCATCTTAGAATCTCCTCATTGATGATGTGAAAGTAGTAGGGTCTCTAGCCGCAAGCCCACTCAAAGACGACCTGCGAGAAGTCGCGGGCGGCAAGCGCCTCCGGGGTGATCAGCCAGTTCGCCGCACCGGCATCACCCCACATCACGTACACGTCCTCATCAGCGTCCTCGCCCCACTCAGATTCGATGGTCAGCAGGTTCACCGTGTGGCCGCGCAGCTCCTCGAACTCGTCGCGCGGGTCATTCTGCACAAACGAAGGGTAGCCGCCAATATGCGAGTAATCCCTCTCCTCCGATTCGAAGGGCTCCAGCAGGTTGTAGGAGGCGTCACCTCGTGCGTTCGGTTCCTCGGGAAGCTTCTGGTCCGGGTACATTTCATCCCAGGCGTCGGCGAACCGGTCGTAGATTTCGTAGCCACCATCCAGGAAGCCCTGCTCCCAGGCCTCGAAGGCGAGCGCGTACTCGACGACCTCCTCGGCAGTACCCTTGCCGTCACGGCCAAAGGGCCAGCCGTAGTCATCCCAGTTCACGGTCGGGAACGGCGCATCCGGGTTCGGCTCGCCCAGAGTCTCGTAGTACACCACGCGGTGATTCTTCTGCGAGAGCGGGTTCTCGTAGTCGTAACCCCACAAGCACTCTTCGTCGTTGGGGTTAATCCAGAACTGCAGCAGACCAGTCGCCGGGTAGATGTCGTTTTCGGGCAGGTCAGCGCAGTTAATCTGCGCAATCATGCCCAGCGGTTCGCCCTTCTCATTGGTCGGCACAGACTCCCCGGCAGGCAGGTACGGACGACCACCAAACTTGGAGGCGGTCTGCGGCAGCGGCGCTTCGGGGCGGGTCACCTTCAGGCGGATTGCCTGCTTGCGGGCGCCACGATCGTTGAGTGCGTCGATGACGCGGCGTACCTGCGCCAGGGTTTCTTCGGAGGGCTTATTCTTCGGCATTACGTGCTCGTTTCGTCGGTGAATTAATCGGTGTGGAAGGTTCGGTGTGTCAGGCGCGGGCAACGGTACCGCTGCGCCTTCTACCCCCATTAGACCCTATTTCGGGCGGGCGCGCACCGAATCCGGTCACGAGTGCATCCAGTGGGTAAAAAGCAGGTGCACAGCAGGCAAAAAGCAGGTGCACAGCGCGCAGAAAACAAGTGCAGAGCATACAGAAAGCCCCGCCTTCTCACCCTCATGCGCGGGCATGAGAGGCAAGAATGCGGGGCTTCCCAGTCATTCTCAGTGGAACTCAGTGGTTCTCAGCGATTCTCTACACGAGACAATGAAAGACCTAAAGCGCCTTTTCGATGGTCTCCAGAACGCCAAGCGCGGCAGCCGGGCCAGCATTCAGGAAGAACATGTCAGAATCCACGCTGTGCGCGTGCTTCTCGGTGACAGCCTTGAGGGTACTCCACAGCGCCTCACCGGTCAGCTTGGACTCGTCGCCACCCTGTACACCGTAGAACAGGTAGTCGCCGTCAGCCTGGTCGAGCTGCTCGGCGCTCAGGTCGACGGAGGTCTTCTCAACCTGCGCAGCTGCGGGGCGTGCCAGGGACGCATCCGTGCAGATGGAGCCCACGAACGAGGACTTCGCGAAGATGCGGGTGCGGTCAGCGGAAGCGTACAGGAAGGAGAAGGTCTTCTCGCTGCCAGCCTTCTGACCGACCGACTTCGCCTTGGAGTTGTACTCATCCATGAGCTTCTCAGCCTTCTCGGTGGTGCCCAGCGCGGCGGCAATCAGCAGGAAGTCCTGCTTCCAGTTGATGCCGGTGCCCTCGGTGACCACGGTCGGCGCAATCTTGGCGAGGGACTCGTATAGCTCGTCCTTCTTGTTGGTGTTGTTGATGAGGATCAGGTCGGGCTTGAGGTTTGCGATGGCCTCAACGTCCGGGTCGGTACGCTTGCCGACCTTGGCAATCTTGTCGAGCTCTGCGGACTTATCGGAGAACTTTGTCTTCAGGTAGGTCGGGACCAGGTCGGCGTCACCGGCGGTTGCCGCGCCGACGGGCACGATACCCAGGGAGAGCACGCCGTCGAGCTGACCAGTGGAGAGAATCACGACCTTGGAGGGTGCGGATTTGATGGTGGTTTCACCGCGGAAGTGCTTGACGGTGCGGGGGAATTCGCCGTCAACGGTGGTGGTACCCATGCCGGAGGGCAGGGCGGAGGGTGCAACCTTCTTACCGGTCGCAGAAGCAGACGCGGAGGAAGAGCCGGAAGTATTGGAGGAGCCGCAAGCCGCAAGGGCGAGGGCGCCGAAGGAACCGAGTGCGAGTGCGCCGAAGGAGCGGCGGGTGATCTTGTTCGTCATATTTGCCATTTTATTAGGATAACCTCATATATGCATATGCGATACTTAATAATCATCTATTGATACGTTAAGCATCCTCCGCCCGCCCGGGAGCGCACCGCTCCCCCACCACCTCCAAGGCATATGACCCAACAGACCACCACTTCTTCCGGCCCCGCCGTCAGCGAAGCTTCCCTGGCGAAAATTCGTGCCCTCTCCGCTCCTTCGGACGCCGTATCTGGCGCCTCCTCGGGCGGTCAGGGAGGCAAGTCCATCTCGCGGCTGGCGGTTGCGCTCATCATTGGCGGCGTTCTGCTGGTTCTGCTCTGCGCCCTGTCGTTTGCGGTGGGTTCGCGCATGTTCGCCCTGGACCGCTCCATTGACGGTTTCCTCCACCCGGAGGCGAACACCGTTGAGTCGAAGCTGATTTGGGCGAAGCGTGCCCCGCGTACCGCCGCGGCGTTGCTGGTCGGTGCCGCGTTGGCGGTGTCGGGTGTGCTCATGCAGGCGTTGAGCCGTAACCCGCTGGCTGAGCCGGGCCTGCTGGGTGTGAACTCGGGTGCTGCCGCCTCCGTGGTGGTGGGTGTGGGCGTTTTTGGGGTGTCGTCCCCGTTCGTTCAGCTGTGGCTGGCGCTACTGGGTTCGGGTCTGGCGGCGGCGCTGGTGTTCGTCATGGGTCTGGTGGATTCTAAGCCGAACCTGGATTCGACGGCGCGTCTGGTGCTCACGGGTGTGGCGGTGAATGCCTGCCTGGGCACGATTACCGGCATCATCACGATGTTTAATTCGAGGGCTTTTGACTCGCACCGTTTCTGGGTGGTGGGTTCGCTCGAGAACCGCACCTTTGAGCAGGTGCTCTCGGCGCTGCCGTTCGTGGCGTTGGGTTTGGTGCTGTCGTTCATGCTGGTTGGTCCCCTGCGTGCCCTGGCGCTCGGTGAGGATGCGGCAGCCGGCCTGGGGGTGCCGGTGACGCTGGTGCGTGGCGCGACGATTATTGCGATTATGGCGCTGTGTGGTGCGGCGACCGCTATTGCGGGCCCGATTGGTTTTGTGGGCCTGGTTGTACCGCATGTGGTGCGTCTGCTGGTGGGTTCCGATATTGCGCGCGTTCTGCCGCTATCGCTGGTGTACGGCCCGGTGTTGGTGCTTGCCGCCGATATTTTGGGTCGCGTTCTGGTCATGCCCAGTGAGCTTGAGGTGGGTATTGTGACCGCCTTTATCGGTGCCCCGGTGCTGATGGTTCTGGTGCTGCGTTTGAGCACCGGCGCGCGCGGCGCGAAGAAGAGCCGCATGGGTAAGAAGGCGCAGGCGCACGAGGAGGCGGGTCCGGCTCACGTGTCGGAGCACGGTCCGCATCGTGCTCACCGTCCTGTTGTGCGTGGTTCGTCTGGTTCATCTGGTTCGAGTTCGCATGGTTCAACTGGCGTATCTGGTTCGTAGGTCCCGGTTTCTGAGAGGTTTTATTGTGAGCGTTGTGTCTCGTTCTGTAGCCGGTTCTGTGCGTATTCCGGGGCGTTACCGCACCCCTATTCCGCGTACCCTGCTGGTGGTGGCGGTGCTTGTGGTGGCGGCGGCCGCCTCCCTAGTGTTTGGTAGTTATCAGATGAGCCCTGATCAGGTGTTTCGCCTGATTTTTCAGGGTGAGGGCACGGAGATTGAGCGTCAGCTGGTGTTGAATCAGCGTCTGCCGCGTATGCTTGCCGCCGTGGTGGTGGGTGCGGCTTTGGGCTTGTCGGGCGCTATTTTTCAGTCGGTTTCGCGTAATGCTCTGGGTTCGCCGGATATTATCGGTTTCACGGTGGGTTCGGCGACCGGCGCCCTGTCTGTGGTGCTGATTGGGTCGTTGAGTTCTACCGGCGTGGGTATGGGCATGGGCGCTATTATTGGCGGTTTTGCGACGGCGGCTGTGGTGATGCTTCTGGCGGGTGCGCGCGGTGGCGCGACGATGGGGCAGAAGATGGTGCTGATTGGTATTGCGGTGAGTGCAATGCTCAGTTCGGTGAATGATTACCTGATTACGCGCGGTGATTTGGAGAAGGCGGAGGCGGCGAAGACCTGGCAGCACGGTTCGCTGAATGCTCTGTCGTGGAACCAGATGTCGGTTCAGGCAGTGCTGCTGCTGGTGGCTATTCCGCTGGTTCTGTTGTTGACTCGCCGACTGCGCACACTGGAGCTCGGTGACGATTTGGCGGCGGGTTTGGGTCTGCCGGTGAAGAGGACCGTGAACCTGCTGGTGGCAGCTGCCGTGCTTCTGGTGGCTGTGGCGATTTCTGTCGCGGGTCCGATTGGTTTCTTGGCGCTGGTTGCCCCGCAGATCGCGCGCCGCCTGTGGAACACTCCGGGTACGGCGATGTGGCATTCGGCGCTGTTGGGTTCGGGGATTTTGGTGCTGGCTGATTTTGTGTCGGCTCGTGCGTTGGCGCCATTCCAGATTCCGGTGGGCCTGGTGACGGGCGCGTTGGGTGGCGCGTACATGCTGTGGCTGCTGTACCGTCAGCGCTAGTTGCGCCGCTTGAATCGGTATAAGTGACCGGGTGTTCCCCACTGTGGGGGCACCCGGTTTTCTGTATTTCACGGGGTTTTACGGGGTTTCAGGGGTGGTTTCAGAGGCAGTTTCAGATTTTTCAGAATTTTCCCAGTTTTACCCCGGGGTAGATTAAAAACTGCTTATCGTGTCAGGGGTCGCTCATAGAGTGTAGGTGTTGGAAGGGACGATCCTTCCGACCGGGCACGCCGTCTCCTGCGGTGTTGCCGCTAGGTTGATTCAGCATCTACGGAAGGAACGGTCATGGAAAACACCACTCACGAGAGCCAGTACGCAAACGCAGAGATTTCCTGCACCGCCGATGAGCAGCTGTGCCGTGATGCAGAGTTCAACCTGCTGATGCAGGCGGGCACCATCGTCCGTATGGAGCGTTTCAACGTGGATGAGCTCCGCGGCGTTCTGGAGCAACTGGTGGCTGACGGTTCGTGCTTCCGCACCGCGCCGGCGTCCTCGACTATGGGCCGCGTGATGCGTCACCTGACTCAGGGCGCTTCCGGTTACGAGGCGAACCTGGCTGAGCTGCGTGCGGCGGCGCAGAACGCTCTGCTGTTCGTGTTCCCCCTGGAGAAGGACCTGGAGATGTGCCTGCGCTTTGAGCGTGTGCAGGGTACCGGTCTGGCGTTGACTCGCCTGGGCGTGAGCCCGGTCAATGGTGACCTGTGGACTCAGCACTGGGCGATGCGCGCGCTGGAGTGCACCGGCGGCGTGTTTGCGGTGGAGTCCGCTCCGGGTGCCTGCAATTTTGAGCTGCGCCGCGAGATGTTCTACGCGATGCTGTCGCTGGTTGAGCTGTCGACTTTGGGTCTGTCGGCTGAGCCGGAGGACTTCTACATGTTTGCCGATTCGGAGGCCGTGTGTAAGAAGTTCAAGCGTGAGCGTCGTGATTGCCGCCGCGCAATGCGTGCCCAGTACGACCGCGCCGCATAAGGTATATCGTGTATGCCTTATGCGGCATACGCGCATATCAGAGCCATTTGTTCTTCTTAAAGAACCAGTAGAGGAGCAGACAGGAACCCACCATGAGTAGCAGCGCGGCGGGGTAGCCGAACTCCCATTTGAGTTCGGGCATGACCTCAAAGTTCATGCCGTAGACGGAGCCAACGATGGTGGGCACCATGAGCAGCGCCGCGTAGGCGGAGATTTTCTTGGTGTCATCGTTCTGCTGCTGACCAAGCAGGGTGTCGTGCACGCGCAGGGCGTTCTCTAGGGAGCTGCGAAGGTCCTCGAGGCGTTCTTTTGTGTGCACCACGTGGTCAAGCACGTTGCGGAATTGCCGGGCGAGCTCGACCGCTTCTTCGTTCTTTTCTTCTTCGGATACGCCCGGGTAGGGTGAGGGGTCGAGTGCGCCGGTGCGTATGCCTTCGATGATTCGGCCGATCATGGATTCGAGGGGTCGGCAGGCACGCTGGAAGTCGATGACCTGGTTGAGCAGTTCGTAGATGCGCTGGGCGAGGGAGTTGGCCTCTTGCCGCTCGCTGGGGGAGAAGAGGATATCTTCGATTTCGTCGTTGTCGTTTTCGAGTCCGTCGAGCACGGGTGCGTACCCGTCGACGGTGCTGTCGAGGATGCGGTGCAGCAGTCGGGCGGGGGATGCGTCGGGGGTGGCGTAGAGCAGGTTGAACTGGTCGTTGATGCGCTGGTTGCTGCGTTGTTCGTCGCGGACGAGTGCGAGGGTGTAGCGGGGGCCGGTGAAGAGGTGCAGTTCGCTCAGGCGCACTTCTTCTTCTTTGTCGAGGTAGATGGCGGGGCGGACGACGGTGAAGAGGGAGTCGCCGTATCGTTCTAGTTTGGCGCGCTGGTGGCCTCGTCCGGCGTCTTCGATGGCGAGTTCGTGCAGGTTGAAGGTTTCTTGTAGCCTGTGCAGTTCGTGGATGCCGGTGTTGGCGTATCCGAGGGCTACGGCGGTGTTGGGCTGCTGGTAGGCGTTGAGGGTTTCTTCTTCGGGTGCGCCTACGCGGATGCGGTCGCCGCTGGGGTAGATGGCTCCGGTGATATAAGTCATCGTTGTGCTCCTCTGAACGCTTTGGCGCCACGTGTGCAAGGCGCTCTTTCCAGCATACGGCACGCGCCCCGCCCGGTCACATGCGCGGGCTCGGGGTGTTCGGGATGCTGTGTTGGGGTTGAGGTGTTGTGGCGAGTCTTGGATTTTCTTTTTAAGATATCTGGGGGTTGTAGAGTTTCAACCTTCCCTTGAGGACTAAGAAAGTCTAAACTTCTAGTTAATGAGACTGGGATTGTCTTAGAACCAACCACTATTTTCTTTTGAGGAGTCAACGATGCTGTTGAAACCGTTTGTGAAGGGTGCCGCGTGTACTTTTGCCGCTGCCTCTCTCTTGTTGTCTGCGGTGGTGCCTGCTTCTGCGGCGCAATTACACCCTAAGACTTTTTCTCCTTTTCCGGGTGATGAACTGGAAGTTACTTGTATTAATGAGTCTGAGTACAATACCCGGGGTGATTACCAGGATAAGGTGATTGCTTGGGCGGAGTGCACTGGACTTATTACTCACGGGCGCCGTCTTTATCTTCAGAAGAATAAGAATGCTCCCCAGCCTGCGATGACTCGTGGGCAGCTTCTTGAGTTTCTGTACCATGTGAAGGGCAGGCCCGTAGTTAAGGATCTTCCTGTTACTTCACCGTACAGCGATATCTCGGTCAATGATCCGCACTACCCTATTGCTATCTGGGCTACTCGTGAAGGTATCAGCAGTGGATGGGGAGACGGAAAGTTCCACTACAATGACATCGCCTACTATGACACTGCACTCATTTTCCTTTATCGGATGCACGGTAAGCCGACGGTCAACCTTACCCCCATCCCTGAAGAATACGCACATTGTGTTAAAGAAAATAGCGACATGCACAAGGCACGTAGCTGGTATGGTTCACCAAACATGAGCTGTGGGTATATCGATAATGATGAAGTTACTTTTTCAGATATTCTATATACCCTCTACAGATTGGATTTGATGGGAATCTTATAGAATATTTTGGGGCTCTATATCAATACTGATATTGATATAGAGCCCCAAATTTTTATTTAAAATTCCACAGAATTAGATTCATAAATACCGCGACTGTAATTAGAATTTTTGTCAAAATATTTCCGGTTTTTCTTGGATTCTTCTTCAATGTCATACATTCCATACCGCATAACAAAGTTATTAATCGTGACATCCATATACCCTGCACGCCATGGGCCAAAGTGAACTTTCCATGAGTAATTATCTGGATGCTTCTTACGATGCTCATCGTAGGCATCACCACCAACTACCACAATATCCCTACAATTTTGCTCAAAGTAGAAGCCCCACCGTGCAGCACGTACATCTTTCTCCGCTTTTACAGCACCATCACCTACCTTATGAGGATTATCGGAACGTGGAGCGATGAACTTACATTCATGCGACCAATTGCTAATGTACCAATTGGCTGCTTGATTATTTTGAGCTTGACCATGAACTGTATCGAAGTAGCTGGACGATTCGCCAATGCAACCATCAAAGATATTACGCTCAAAATCACTTACCCAGCCATGACCCCCATTTTCTTGAGCAGTGCATCCGATAAACATATTACGGCTTGCCGCAACATACCAGCCTGCACCAGCCTTACCTGCATATGCGTAATGTGGCTTCCCCTCCTGGCGCGACTGATACAGCGATTCTCCAGACGAATACCGGTGGTTATACCAACTCGTTGACTGTGAAAACTTACACTGCGAAGCGTAGACCTCAATGCCGGCATAATTCCTGCCACACTTGTTGGCATCGGATACATCCAACATACTGAACTTATTATCAGCTGCACCGATACCATCCACATTAATTGCCTTATGACCAATAGGTTTACCCACAAGGAATCCCTGCCTCCATGTCATACGCACGCGAATGTCATGGACCTTCATCGCACGGTCATGGAGACCCAAAATAGCAACTCCCATATCTGTATCCCAGATTTCAAGGTTCTCTAGTGTTGCAACTGCTTCAGGCTCAGGCCGATAGTTTTTATTTGCATAGTACGTATGCAAAATAACTCCCGCCACACCCTTCATAATGGGAGTGTGCCGAGCCCGACTATAAGGGTCATCCCGATTTAGACGGACATTATCAGCATTCGTACGAATAACTAAATCACGAACCCCAAAACGCATAGGGGCCTCAGAGAACCACTGATTGGCCCCCTTATCACCTGGCTTTGGCTTTTCCGGTCCAGCAACAAGGTAAGATCCAACGTGGAAAACACCAACACACTCCGCTTCGTCTTCGTCCTTCTGCACTAGGTCACCGCCAGGATGAGCAATAATCTGTGTGGCCTTACCATGCCCAAAGATTTCAACCCGGTCAAGTAGCTGAATAAAAGGAGCACTGACCCTGTACTTTCCAGCAGGAATTTCTAGAGCTCCACCTCCAGCTGAAGCCAAAGTCCTTACTGCATCATTAATGGCCTGAGTACAATCTTGAGACCCATCAGCTTTCACCTGCGGATTACTCAGGAGATTAATGTAGTTTTTCGTGTGATTTTGCGGAGTAATTCCACCTTGAACTTCATCAGCATGCGCATCAGCATATACCATTGCTGAGGCAAACGGAACTGACAATGCGGCACCAGCAATCATTGAGCGGCGCGATAACGCAGACATCGCTGTCTCCAATCGTGTTGAGTGAGAATATTAAATGCATTCAGCGCATAAGTATTTTATGACGCATTAGCACTTAAATCCTGTATACCGATGCGGTATATCTTGGATGATTTAATCTTATCACTCACGCGAAATAAATTTTATCCATATTTATGGTTTTTGGATTTATTCATTTAAAGATAAACTTCATATTAGATAATTATTTAACCCTGACTACAGAAAAGTCTACTCATTACTATAAGCATTTATCAACGTCAGAATGACACTAATTCAAAATAGTGCCCTAAATAAGACAGTATGTTACAAATTATCGTAGCTAAAAGGACCCCCGATGAGGCATTTAAAGCCTCGCCAGGGGTCCTTCGCGTCAGTTTTTAGTCTTCGTTGATGAGGTCGCGAACCACAATGGTCTGGTCACGATCCGGGCCCACACCAATCGCGGAGATACGGCAACCGGAAATCTCTTCCAGCTTCAGCACGTACTTACGGGCGTTCTCGGGCAGCTCATCCAGGCTCTTCGCATCCGAAATGTTCTCGGTCCAGCCGTCGT
>ERZ772930.675-NODE-675-length-10376-cov-10.9792_pt1 | contig 10376 bp, 9 predicted proteins | sample MGYA00511685_ERZ772930 | MGnify/ENA primary metagenome ERZ772930 (study PRJEB29015, sample SAMEA2738053) | human oral metagenome | biome: human oral; feature: human-associated habitat; material: saliva | place: China | collected 2226 ... | reverse complement strand
TCTGAACGAATCTTTTCAGTCAAGTGATAGCCCATAAAGATAATCCCATCGACTTGTTTTGAAAAGAGAGTGTTGACTACTGAAACTTCCTTTTCATCATCCTCATCACTATTTGCAAGGACAATGTTATACTTATACATTTCAGCAATGTCGTCAATCCCCTTAGCAAGTGTTGAGAAATAACCATTGGTAATGTTAGGAATCACAACTCCGACTGTCGTTGTTTTCTTGCTAGCCAAACCACGTGCTACCGCATTGGGACGATAGTCCAAGCGATCAATCACTTCTAGGACTTTTTTTCGAGTGTTCTCTTTAACATTCTTGTTGCCATTAACGACACGGCTAACTGTTGCCATTGAAACTCCTGCTTCACGGGCGACGTCATAAATCGTTACTGTATCATCTGTGTTCATTCCGTTTCCTTTCTATAATGAAAATTTCGCTTTCACGCATCTACTTACTCCATTTTATCACTTATTGTAAACACTTTCAAGTATTTTTTAGAGAAACTTTGAAAAAATTTCACAGTCTATTCTCATTTTGAAAAAACAAGTAGGATTCCTTGATTTTTCAGCTTTTTTACTGTATGATAAGAAAAATAAAAGGAGGAAGGAAACATGGCTTTTACAAATACACAGAGACGTTCCGCCAGTTTTGGTGTTGTGACCAGTCTACCCGACGATGTTATTGACTCTTTATGGTTCATTATCGATCATTTTTTGAAAAATGTCTTTGAATTAGAAGATGAGCTCGAGTTTCAGCTTCTCAACAACGAGGGGACCATTACCTTCCATTTCTCTAGTCAAAACCTTCCGACTAGCATCGATTTTGATTTCAATCATCCTTTCGATCCCCTTTACCCTCCTAGGGTCCTTGTTTTAGACACGGATGGTAAAGAAACCATCCTCCTTCCTGAAGAAAATGACCTATTTTAAAAACTCTAGCTTCTCGGCGTAAACCGCTGAGAAACTAGAGTTTTCTTTTTCTAATAAATGGAGCGACTAACAACCAGACCATTAGGTTTTGTGTACTCTAAATCAAGGTAATCCTGGTAAGTCCCCGGTACAATGAAACCTTGGGGACTTAATATATCCGTCCCAGCTTTTCCCACAATAGAGTCTGCTAGCAGAACACAATTGGTACTGAGAACAAAGTAGGTCTTAAACTCGGATGAGCTAAATTTATAGAGGGTCGCATCCGCTTCTTGCTTCAGTTGGTAAGAGTAGGTATGCTTGACCTCACCCTCTCTTCTTTTCATCAACTGAGAGCTCGGCTCCCAAGGAATTAACAAGTCTTCTATTTCTGCTAAACGAGCTTGGATAGCAGCTTTCTGTTGTTCTGTCAAACTCAGACCATAAGCAAATAAGGTCTTCTGACTTTCTCTCTTACAGAGCTCGATGTATTTCTCCCGATTGGCTTTAAACAAGACACCGTCTCCAACCATGCCGAATAAACGCTCCGAGTGAGGATCATACGAGCCATAGGAAATAACCGTCCCTTGATAGCAAATATCCACATGTCCCATAGCGAGGAAGAAAGATGTTTCTGAGGTATGAATAAAAATTTCTAGATCAACCACCTGATCGTTTTTTCTTTCTGAATGAACGTTACCTTCTTGGTCTTCATGATTTGACAGCCACTCATTCAGTTTACGCAAGGTGCTGATAGGGATCAGAGCCATCACAAAGATTGGCAAGGTCATTCGCACTCGTCGTTTCAGCTTGGGATTGTTTTCTATTCTTTCAAAAAAGAAACCATCCCGAAGACTGCTGGCTCCTAGCATGAGCAAGTAAAATCCAAGTAAGAGCAATTCAAAATTCGCCGCATCGTGAAAAGGAGAAATGCTATAAAGACCAAATCCTATCATCCATACAGCATCGAAGAAATGATGAAGCCGAGGATGAATGGCATTTTTTCGATAGAGAAACCAAGTCACAAGACTAATGACGCCCGTAAACAGCTGGTAACTCGCAATGATAAACACCAGGAGGTAGAGGGTCAGGTCTTGTAAAATGATAGAATCAAATAAGAGAGCAGCAACCACCAGCTTGGCCAAGGTTACAAAGATGTTTTCCCTACGCTGTTTATCCTGAAACCAACGAGTCAACAAGTGCCAAACTGCTGACAAGGAAAAGTAAGTCATCAGCAACTGATAACCTATTCTTGGAATCACCTGTCCGAAATAAATCAAGAGAAAGCCTAAAAGAATAGCAAGTAGCCCCTCCCCGATACTCTTCCACTTGCTATAAGTCTCAGAAAGCTTAGGCATCTCCTTGCTCCAACTGGTCAACCAAGCAACGAATCGGTTGTTTTAAGTTTGGATGGATAAAATGGGGAGCTATTTCTTGCAGAGACTCAAGGACAAAGAGGCGTTCTGCTACATAAGGGTGAGGCAAGATGAGGTCGTCTGTATAAATGACCTGGTCCTCCACAAAGAGCAAGTCCAAATCAATCAAACGTGGTCCCCAATGCACTTCTCGAACCCGTCCCATCTCTGCCTCAATGCTTAACAAGTTCTCTAACAAGACTGGTGCTGGTAGCCAGGTTTCTACTTCAATCACCTGATTGGCAAAAGTATCTTGCTCCACACCACCCCAAGGTTCCGTCGTTAAGACACTGGATTCTTTGAGAATATGGATGCCGCAAGCTCGCAGTTTGTCGATAGCTTGTTCCAAGTTGGCTTGCTTATCGCCCATATTGCTTCCTAGGGCGATAAAGGCACGTTGCTTGCGACGGTGGATGGTTACCGAGCAGGTATCAAGTGGCAAGTGGACTGGAGCCCAAGGTTTTTTGAGTTCCAGTTCAATTTCTTGGACCAGAGGATAGGTCTCAAAGGTACGCTCTACTAGTTTGTAGGCTACCGTTTCAATCAAGTCCTCAGTGGTTTCCTGAAACCAAGTCGTCCACTGCTGACACAGTTCTCCGTAATGGACAGAGGCTGTTAAATCCAATTCTGTAGCCGCCTTGGTCATATCATAGGATAAGCGTGCGGAAATAACAAACTTTTGCCCCAATTCCTTCTCACTTGGAAAGAGTCCGTGATAAGCAAATATTTCCAAATCTTTAATCTTTAGCTGATCCATAACTAGTCCTTTCTAGAAAAATCCGCTTAAAGCGGATTCTTTTTATACTCAATGAAAATCAAAGTGCAAACTAGGAAGCTAGCCGCAGGCTGCTCAAAACACTGTTTTGAGGTTGCAGATGGAAGCTGACGTGGTTTGAATTTGATTTTCGAAGAGTATTATAGTCCCATTAGACGATAAGCCTGATCTCTTAGGTCCTTATCTGTTTCAAATAGACCACGAGCTACTGTCGTCAAGGTTGCAGTGCCTGGTTTTCTGACACCACGCATGCTCATACACATATGTTCCGCCTCAATAACAACAAAGGCTCCCTTAGCCCCTAGATAGTCCATCAAGGCATCAGCCACTTCGATATTCAAACGTTCTTGAATTTGCGGCTTTTTCGAATAAACTTCAACCGTACGAGCTAGCTTAGACAAGCCTGCCACACGGCCATCTGGAATGTAGGCAATGTGCGCTCTCCCATAAAAGGGCAAGAAGTGGTGTTCACACATAGTATGGAAAAAAATATCCTTCTCCACCACCATATTGTCATCAATAATCTCAAAGGATTTTGACAAATGTTCCTCCGCAGTTTGGCCAAGACCTGAAAAAATCTCTTGGTACATACGGGCTACACGAGCAGGTGTCTCCTGCAAGCCCTCGCGGTTAGCGTCCTCACCAACAGCCTCGATAATCATTTTTACAGCTGCTTCAATCTTTTGTGTATCCATTCTCTAGTTATTCCTCTCCATTAGGTAGGCTCTCACCTGGCTCAAGAAATACAAAGAACCCGTGACAATCCTAACTGTTTGTTTCTCTTCATTTTTATCTGTCAATTTCTGCTCTAGAAAATCCTGCCAACTTTGGTAATTGAGATTTCTAGACTTGGCTATCTCTTTCAGCACGCTTTCATCCGTCGCCCGACTATCATCAAAATAAGTCAGAGTCAGTTGACTATCCGGCACCGTCTCTAGCAAATCCAACATATCCTCCAAAGCCTTGGTTTTGATACAAGTAAAGAGGATTTCCTTATGATAATCCGCAAAGCGTTCTTGTAAAGTAGTTAACAAAGCCTTGATAGCATGGGGATTATGAGCCCCATCCAAAATCATCATAGGGTCGCCAGACAGAACCTCCAACCGCCCTGGCCATCTAGTTTCCTCCAAGGCTTGAGCAAGCAAGTCATTGCTAGCTAATTCTTGCCCAATCTCTTGGCAATAAATGTCTAGAAGAGCAAGTGCCATCCCTGCATTCTCGATCTGATGCAAACCAAGTAGACCTGTTTGAAAGCGACCTTGTCTGACAGGACTTGTATAGTCAAAGACCTCGCCTGTCACCACACTTTCTTGATGACCAACCTGATAATCTGTCCCATAGGCAATTCTCGGCGCATCTTTCCCTTCCGCAATGCGGTCAATAACAGTCAAGGCTTCAGGAACAATATGACCTGTCACCAAAGGAATGCCCTGTTTGATAATACCAGCCTTCTGTTCTGCTATGGCCTCTATAGTATCACCAAGCAGGGCTACATGGTCCAAGCCAATAGTCGTAATTCCTGTCAGGACGGGCTGACAGACATTGGTGCTATCCAGAAGTCCACCCATGCCGACTTCCATGATGGCCACATCAACTTTTTCAGTGGCAAAATAATCATAAGCTAGGGCAGTGATAATCTCAAACTCGGTCGTTCCTTGTAAAACAGCGCTCTTCTCCCCCTCAAGCAAAGACTCATAGTCTGCCATCATGGCTTCTAGTCTCACTTTGGGGATGGATTTCCCGTTGATGCTAATTTGGTCTGAGTAATGAATGAGATAGGGTGAACTGAACACCCCTACTCTCAGACCTAGCTTTACGAGCATATTTTTCAAAAAAGCAATGGTCGATCCCTTGCCATTGGTCCCTCCAATATGGATGACCTTGAGTTTGAGATGGGGATTGCCTCTCAGTTCCAAGAGTTCCACCATTCTCTCCAAACCAAAATTTGGTTGGTCTGTTCGATAGTGGGCGATCCACTGATTGTTTTCAATTTCGTTCATCTTACTTGTATTGTTTTAAATCTAAATTTTCTGCATCATCTGCCAAACGAATAGCTGTCGCAATTTCAACTGCCATCCTGTGACTGGCTACATCATGCACGCGCACCACTTCTACACCCTGTCTCGCAGCGATAGTCGTTACATGAGCCGAAGCGGTGTCCCGATTTCGGAAACCGACTTCTATCTCAGGATTGACTTCGAAGCCATTCTCCTCAAGGATATTGATAACAAACCGCTTGCGCGAAACACCGAGAAAGATTGGATAGCCCTGCTGATGCAATTTATCAAGGTCCCGTAGAAGAAGTAGATTTTCCTTCTTGGTGAGACCAAAACCAATCCCCGGATCCATCATGATCTTATCTTTTGCAATCCCAGCTTGATCTGCTCTTGTCAAAGCTCGTTCAAAGAAAGCCTTCAACAAATCTTCGATTGACAATTTTTCAAAGTTAGCTAACTCTTTCTCTGTAAATGCTTGTCCAAAACCAAAACGAGGAAATATGAGCGAACTAGGGTGTTGAGGTCGAGCCATGACTGGATTAAACATGATGACCACTTGCGCTCCCGCTTTGGCAACCACCTGAGCCATTTTTTCGTCACCCATGAGCCCAGTGATATCATTTACCAGATTGGCACCAGCTTCCAAAGCAGCCTCTGCCACCTGACTCTTCCATGTATCGATGGAAATGAGGACATCACTTTCCTTGCGAATAGCTTTGATAACTGGAACAACACGTTGGATCTCTTCTTCTATCTCAACATAGCTACTTCCAGGACGAGTCGATTCTCCTCCGATATCTAGCATACTCGCCCCTTCAGCTATCAATTTACGGGCTTGCTGAAGCGCCTGGTCAACAGCAAAAAACTGACCACCATCCGAAAAGGAATCTGGGGTTACATTGATAATTCCGCAAATGGCTGTTTTTGCCTGACTAACTTTATTGGACATAGGGTCACTCCTCAAGGTTTTTCACCACATTATTTCTCTATTTTACCATAAAAAGAAAAAGATGGATACGCAAGCATTCATCTTTTCCAAGTAGGCCAATAGTCTAGAATTATAGGCCCAGATTTCTACTAATCAATACCAATATAGCTATCAAACAAAAAGCTACACCATTGAGAATCATATGAAGCAGGATGGACATCTCTAAACGTTCTGTCTTATAGGCTGTCCAAGTTAGAACTGTTGACATCCCACCATAAATAATCACAGAAGGCAGATTGGTTGGAGTATGGAGTAAGGCAAAGACAATTGCCCCAACAACAAAGCCAAGTTTTTCCTTACCTCGGAAGATTTTTTTAGGAATAATCCCACGACACAAAATTTCCTCACAAATCGGCGCAATCAAGACTAGCATGAAAAAAGTGGCAATCAAGGAACTATTTTCAACCAGACCGTTAATAGTTGATTGATTGCTCGTTGTCGTCTCATTCGTCATGCGAAGCAAAGCTGCACCAAACAAATTGTTAGCAAAAATCACTAGGTAACTCAACACCAAACGAGCCAAGTCTTTGGCCTTAAAAAAGGACAGATTAAAAGTAGCAAGTTGTGTTTTTCGAGCACCTAAAATAAAGACAGTCAAAATAACAATGGATAGAGCACCGACTAAGAGCCCTGATTGTAAAAGTGGAAATTGATTAGAAGCTAACCAAAAAGATAGCCCTAAAGGAACTTGCGCTAGAATTAAAGCCACTAAAAGAATGAGGACCCACATTCCTCTGTTCAAAACCTCTTGCCAGATTGTCTTTTCTTTCATCTTGTACCTCCTTATAATAAAAAGGGGAAATTCCCCTTTTTCTATTATACCATTTATAGTGCCATACTGATATAGTTAAGGATAAACAAGGCATCCAAAATCCAAATCATCACGTGCACATCCTTGGCTTGACCTTTGACAAGTTTTGTCAAGGTGTATGTCAAGAAACCAACTGCGATCCCTTGAGTGATTGAGTAGCTGAATCCCATAAAGATAGAAGTAAAGAAGGCAGGAACTGCTTCTGACATATCATCCCAAGGAATATTTTTAAGATTAGACAGCATCATAATTCCGACGATAATCAAAATTGGTGCTGTTGCTGCTGAAGGAACAATAGCAAGAAGTGGGCTAAAGAAGCTAGATAGGGCGAAACAGATAGCAACTACTAGAGCTGTCAAACCTGTACGTCCACCAGCACCAATACCTGCTGCTGACTCAATATAAGTTGTTACGTTTGAAGTACCTGCAATGGCACCTACCGAAGTTGCTACCAAATCAGAGTATAGAGCCTTGTCCAATTTAGCGGACTCATGGTTTTCTCCACTTGTCGCAACGATACCAACTTTTTCACCAGTACCGATAAGAGTACCGATTGTATCAAAAATATCCGTTAGTGAGAAGGCAAGAATAGCCATCAAGGTTTCTGGTAAACGCGAAGTGTTTGAAATCAAAGATCCTAAACCTTCTGAACCAAGAGCAGCACCAAACAAAGTTCCTAAATCATTAATCGCTGATGAAAGATTGTTGCTAGCAAAGTCAATCCCTGACAAATTCACAACACCAACAGCAATAGCAAGGACAGTCGTTGTTAAAATAGAAAGAATGATTCCACCTTTGATGCCTTTAACAACAAAGAAGATGGTAATAGCCAGACCTGCAAGAGCCACCAATACTGCTGGAGTATTGAAGTCTACCAAGCCTGGAACGGCTGCTGAATTTGCTGTAAGTGCAGCTTGAGCCTTGTCTGCTCCTTCGCCTGCTACCGTATAAGTACCTGGATCGATTGAGAATTTCAAGAGACCGGCATTCTTAATCCCAACATAGGCAAGGAAAACACCAATACCAGCCGAAATAGCTGAACGAAGTGTTGTAGGAATAGATTCGATGATCATTTTACGAACATTTGTCAAGGTAATAATCAGTGAAATAATTCCACAGATGAAGACCATACCAAGAGCTTCTTTCCAAGTATAGCCCATTCCAAATACAACTGTAAAGGTGAAGAAGGCATTTAGTCCCATACCTGGTGCTTGTGCGTACGGCAAATTAGCATAGAAAGCCATCATCAAAGTACCGACTACAGAACCGATAATCGTTGCCAAGAACACACCTTGAACAGGCATACCTGTTTGGGAAAGCATTTGAGGGTTTACAAAGAGAATATAACTCATTGCAAAGAATGTTGTTAAACCAGCAAGCACCTCTGTACGGACATCTGTCCCGTGCTCTTTTAGTTTAAATAGTTTGTCCATCTTTAATCTCCTTTTGTTTTTTACGAACAATATCAGTATTATATCATTTATCATTCACCTTTTCAATATGTTTGTTTGAATTATTTAACAAAATGGAATTTTTATTTTTTGTTTTGAGTCTGTTTTTCTTCTTTCTTTTTGATATAATAGTAGACATCTTATCTGGAATCTACTAGGAAGGTTTATATGACTAAAAAAATTATTGCAGTCGATTTGGACGGAACCTTGCTCAATGGTGAAAGCAAGCTCTCCGATTTTACCAAAAAGACAATCAAAAAAATTACTGAAAAGGGGCACCATGTTGTCATCACGACAGGCCGTCCTTACCGCATGGCGAAGAACTTCTACCGTGAACTAGAGTTGCATACTCCCATGATTAACTTTAATGGTTCCCTCACTCATCTACCCGGACAGACTTGGGCGCATGAAAAGTGCTTGACCTTGGACAAAAAATACCTCTTGGACATGGTCCAACGCAAAGAGGATATCCAAGCTGACTTTATTGCTGGAGAATACCGTAAGAAATTCTACATTACAGCTCCTAATGAAGAAATCGCAGATCCAAAATTATTTGGTGTGGAAAATTTCCAACCCGAAAATCAATTCAAGCCTGAACTGGTGACCAAGGACCCCAACTGCATCCTCTTGCAAACAAGAGCTGAGGATAAATACGCTCTAGCAGACGAGATGAATCGTTTTTATCAACACCAACTATCCATCAATACTTGGGGAGGCCCCCTCAACATCCTCGAGTGTACTCCCAAAGGGGTAAACAAGGCCTTTGCCCTCGAATATTTGCTCAATGTGATGAATCGTGACAAAAAAGACTTAATTGCCTTCGGCGATGAGCAAAACGATAGAGAAATGCTGGCTTTCGCAGGCAAGGGATATGCCATGAAAAATGCCAATCCGGACTTGCTTCCCTATGCAGATGAACAACTCCCACTAACCAATGAAGAGGATGGTGTTGCCCACGCCTTACAAGATTTATTCCTATAAAAAGGAAAGGTTGCTGTTCTGCAACCTTTCCTTTTGTTTTCATGCAGTTTTCATAACTAGGGCTTATTTTCAGTATTTTTATATTAAATTTTCTAGCTTTATTTTCATACATTTTTTAAAAATCTTATTATATTAACATTTTGTAGAGGAGTTTTTATTGAAAACTTTCCTGTTTTTAGAAAAAGTAGTTGATTTTTATATGAAAACGGTTTATACTTAATTAGGCTTAAAGTTTTCTTAAACACACAGTCAAACATTTTAAAGGAGGAATGACAATAATGAGTATCGGAATCATTATTGCGAGCCACGGCGAATTTGCTGCGGGTATTCATCAGTCCGGATCCATGATTTTTGGTGAACAAGAGAAGGTTCAAGTTGTAACCTTTATGCCAAATGAAGGTCCAGATGATTTATACGCTAAGCTCAATAACGCTGTTGCTGCATTTGACGCAGAAGATGAGGTTCTAGTATTGGCTGACCTTTGGAGTGGATCTCCATTCAACCAAGCTAGTCGCGTGATGGGAGAAAATCCAGAACGTAAATTTGCCATCATCACAGGACTAAACTTGCCGATGTTGATCCAAGCCTACACAGAGCGCCTTATGGACGCGAATGCAGGTGTGGAAAAAGTCGCTGCGAATATCATTAAAGAAGCCAAAGATGGCATCAAAGCTCTTCCAGAAGAGCTTAACCCAGTTGAGGAAGTTGCAACTGCTGCAGCTGCTCCTGCCGCACAAGCTGCGATTCCAGAAGGAACTGTTATCGGTGACGGTAAACTGAAAATCAACCTTGCTCGTCTAGACACTCGTCTACTTCACGGTCAGGTTGCGACTGCTTGGACTCCAGATTCAAAAGCAAACCGTATCATCGTTGCTTCAGATAACGTTGCTAACGACGACTTGCGTAAAGAATTGATTAAACAAGCAGCTCCAAACGGAGTAAAAGCCAACGTCGTACCAATCCAAAAATTGATCGACGTTGCAAAAGACCCACGTTTCGGCGAAACTCATGCCCTTATCTTGTTTGAAACTCCACAAGATGCACTTC
>ERZ772930.674-NODE-674-length-10379-cov-2.92348_pt1 | contig 10379 bp, 7 predicted proteins | sample MGYA00511685_ERZ772930 | MGnify/ENA primary metagenome ERZ772930 (study PRJEB29015, sample SAMEA2738053) | human oral metagenome | biome: human oral; feature: human-associated habitat; material: saliva | place: China | collected 2226 ... | reverse complement strand
ATCCGTCTCGCGAGATCTCACCATTAAGACTCCAGACACTGTCTCTTACGCTACGCTTGAGCAGGAAATCGCACGTGCTCTCGCTCAAGATTCTCTGATTCATACCTTGGAGCCAGTTTCCATCTATCGACCATCAGAAAATGACACTACCCGAAATTGTAGCTTCCATCTTAGCTTTGCTAGTACGGTAAAAACTATGAGTGCAGATGAAATCTCTGCTATAATGAAACAAATTGAACAAAATATTACAGCGCTCGGTGCTGAGATTATCTAATACAAATACCGAGAAAACTAAAGGAGGTTTATGCAAGAAAAAGAATTAAAGACCAGTTTAGGTCAGCGTATTGTAATTGGGGTGATTGCCGTTCTGCTCCTGTCTTCTACGATCGCAATCTATGCTTTGATTGTGCTTAATGGTGAGAAGAACAAGCAGACTTCTTCCACCAAAAAAGAAGAACTTGCGGTAGTTACCAAAGAGCTCTCTGCTAAACAAGACGAGTTAAAATCTGCTTCCGATAAAATGTCGAAGCAATATTTTGATACTCTTGCCTCTTTCCGCAATAAGATTAAAGCTTATAATGGTACCTCTGTTGAAGATGCCGGCCTCAAAACCTTTGATCTTAAAAATGGTACTGGTGCTGAAATTACCGATAAGACCACTTCATACTATGCCTATTATGTTGGTTGGTGTGCCAATGAATCTGTTTTTGATTCCTCCTTTGATGATGCCAAGAATCCAAAGAGCCTCAAAGAGCCGCTTGCAGTCACCAACCCAAATAGTTTGATTGCTGGCTGGTCTGAGGGAATTAAGGGTATGCGCTTTGGTGGTGTTCGTGAAATCGATATTCCAAGTCCACTCGCCTATGGTAGTGAACGTGAAATCTGCGGCAGTAAAAACTCCCCACTCAAATTCCTTGTTCTTCCAATCGAAGTCTCCGAGGATTATAAGAAACTTTCCACTGAGTATAACCAAATCTACGTTAAGTATCGTAAGCTTCAATCTGAAATCAATAGTATCGGCGCCTAAGTCTTTATAAAAATCCTACGGCACTAAGTTAGTTCTATTTTTACCTCTCCTTATATTGACAAATAAGCAATAGTATTATATAATAAAGCAGTAACAATTTTATCCGCATAAAGCGGAAGTTTGCACCTTAAAAGGAGGGGTATATGAAATTCGATTTTATTTGTGGGTTAATACTATGGGTATTACCTATACTGCTTGGGTTACTTTCAGTGAAAGTAACTGGTGTAAAGAAAGGAAAATTGGAGACCGAATATCGCTTCGGCAGTATCGGTGCTCTGATTATCCTTCTCGGGTCTTTTATCCTAATTCTCATGTTTGTCATCATGGGCGAAATGAGAGACTGGGATAGATTTCACCAGATGACAATCATGTCCCATGGTGGAATCGAGGTCCTAAAATGGGTAGGAAAAGTTTTCCTGCTCACCATTGTGTTATTCACGGTTTATACATTATTCTATGTATTGAGCTGTGCTATGACAGATGCTCTCTTGAATCATCTATATCAAAAAAGGATATTGGGATTTAGGAGAAGGAGGGGTAAGCTTTCTTTTGGCCTTCGAAGACACAGAAAATAGGAACAAGAGGGGTAAAATTTCATACCAATAAAGACACAACCATTTTCTGGTTTGACTTTTATCCCTCCTGTTTCAAGCCCCACAGTCGTGGGGCTATTTTCTTTCTGAAATGCCTCGCTATTCGCTACATTTCTTATACCATTCAGCTAGTTTTTCTAAAATCTTTAAATCAATTTCTCTGCCGTCAAAAGTCGTTTCTCCAGCCTCACCTCGTTGTCTTAAGGTTGTGAGAGAGGCAAAGAATCTACCGCTCTGTTTTTTAATTCGTGCCTTTCGATCTGACTCCCATTTTAAGTATTCATCTTCCGTTAAGCTCTGCGGAAAATTACGCCCCTTAAAATGTAAAAACAAGTCAGGTAACCTATCGTCGGCAAAATTAGGCATAAAATCACCGAGTGTTCCGGCATCCGCCCTTTGAATTTTTTGGCAAATCCTACGATCCGCCTCGGGCAAAAAACCATCATATAGGCTTGCTTCCACCTCTTCACTTTTCGGATAGTCTACTTTCTTTTCGTAAATTCCACGCATTCTTTCAATAAAATCAGGATGCTTTAAAAGAACCTGCAAATTCCTTTCGATCATTTCTGGTGATAATTGAATTTTTTCCCAACCAGAAGTCCCCTCCCTATGTGGCGCAAATTCATCCGTTGAATCTTCCTCTGACACTACATCAAGAACAGAAATCGGTGCCACGGCAGGGCATTTATTTGGACAAAATTCCTTCACGGCTTCCCCAAAATCAAACCAGGTCATATATTCCTTACCTTGTCGGCTTACTCGTCTTTCTGGTTTAAAATTTTTCTCCTCACAAAGCAGCTCCTCAAGGCTATATCGCAGATTGAATACGATTAGATTTCCATTTTTACTTGGCGCAATTGGAAAAGCCACGGTGGTATTTAAATAATCAGATTTATAGCGACCAGAAGTATAGACAAAAGGTTGAGGGTTATTCAGATTGACTAGTTTCAAGACCTCTTTTTTGTTACGCATTTTTAATAGGTAATCAAAAATTTGCGGCTGCTTTTTTCGTAATAATTTGGCAAGCGCGATTAACGCCTCAACGTCAGACAGGGCATCGTGCGCCTTAAAATGATCAATTTTATTTAATTTTGTCAAAAGCTCTAACTTATTAGTTGGCTTCACTTTACCAGATTCTTTGTCAACCATGACTGGCCAAGTTATGCCCTCCGGCCTCAGTGCTCGCACCATTCGTACAACATCTAACAAATCCCAGCGACTCCGGCCATCCTTCCACTGCCATTCGTATGGATCATAAAAATTTCGCCACCACAGATAGCGCATATGCTCATCGTCGAAACGCACAGAATTATAACCACAAGCAGTAGTTTCTGGTGTAAAAATTTCATTCATCGCAATACGGCAAAATTCTGCCTCAGTCATCCCATTTTTCAAAGTCTCTTGCGGTAAAATATGTGTCACCATAATCGCTTCTGGACTTGGTAATGTGTCATTATTTAACTTAATTAAAATATTCACCGGCTCGTCAATCGGCTCCAATTCAAGATTTGTTCGTTGTCCCGCAAACTGCATAATGCGATCTTCTCGCGGGTTAATCCCAGAGGTTTCAAGGTCATAGAAAAAGAAGCTAGGTTCCGCATCTTGTGATTTTGAAAAATCAGACCTACTATATTCCTTAACTCCAGCCTTATAGTAAGCTGCTTGATCTGGATCAAATCGTGAATTCATATAGCTATTATATCAATTTGAAATTTTTATGGACAAAATCAGAATAGCCCACCGCTGGCTTTTTGGGTCAAAATATGATAGAATATACCAACTTTGAGAAAGGGGAATTATGAACGAAGAGAGTAATGGACTATTATCTAAAGGGGGAATCGAATTACAGGGCGGATCGACCGAGAACTGTATTAAGGTGCGTGGCGCCAGACAACACAATTTAAAAAATATTGACCTCGATATTCCACGCGATAAACTGGTTGTCATCACCGGCCTTTCCGGCTCCGGTAAATCCAGTCTTGCTTTTGACACTATCTATGCCGAAGGTCAGCGTCGTTACGTTGAGTCTCTCTCCTCCTATGCTCGTATGTTCCTTGGTGTGATGGATAAACCAGATTTTGATACCATCACCGGCCTCTCTCCCGCCATCTCCATTGATCAAAAATCCACCTCAAGAAACCCTCGCTCCACCGTGGCCACCGTCACCGAAGTTTATGATTATCTTCGTCTACTTTTTGCGCGCGTTGGCGTCCCTCATTGTCCAATCTGTCATCGCGAGGTCTCTCGTCGTTCAGTCGAAGATATCGTTAATGAAGTTATGAAATTGCCTCTCGGCTCCAAATTAATGTTACTTGCTCCCCTTGTTCAACAGAAAAAAGGCGAATTTCAGCATATTTCCGAGCAATACCTTCAAAAGGGTTTTTCGCGCGTTCGTGTTGATGGTATTGTCTATGCTCTTGATGAGTTTCCAGAACTTGAAAAGCAGGAGCGTCATGATATTGAGTTAGTAGTAGATCGCTTTATTTTAAATACTGAACTTTATTCTCGTATCTCAAGCTCCATCGAACAGGCGCTCGAACTTGGCCAGGGCATTATTCAGTTACTTAAAATCAATGATAATAGTTCCACCATCGAGGGGAAAACCTTGGGTACTCAAAACACCGAAGTACTCACCTATTCGCAGCGTTATGCTTGTCCAGTTCATCCAGATGAGCTAATTCCTGAACTTGAGCCTAGGCTCTTTTCCTTCAATGCGCCTCAAGGTGCCTGTCCCACCTGTACGGGTCTTGGCACTCGCATGGAAATTGACCCCAATCTAGTTTTCAATAATAACCTCACTATTGCTGAAGGCGGTATTCGTCCGTTTAATCGCGTTCAGAGTGATTCTTGGTGGCTTAAGCGTCTTACTGCCGTCGCCAATCGTCATGGTTTTTCTGTCCACACTCCAATCGGTGAACTCACTGATGCCGAAAGACATCTAATTCTCTATGGTACTGGCGAAGAGAAATATCAAATCAAGATTTCCGGCTCTGGTAAATGGCAAGAAGGTGCCACCTACGAATCAGTTTATGAAGGTGTGATTCCGACTCTTGAACGTCGTCATCGTGAAACTGACTCCGATTTTATGCGTAAAGATATTGAACGTTTTATGCGGGTACGTGAATGTCAGACCTGTCATGGCGCCAGGTTGAAGCCAGTAGTGCTTGCGATTACTATTCATGGCCTCAATATTGTTGATATGTGTAATCTAGACGTCGATTCAACCATTGATGTCCTTTCTCAGGATTTGGGTTTTTCCGAAGCTGAAGAATTGATCGCTAAGCCAATTCTGAAAGTGATTAAGGAGCGTGTAAAATTCATGCAGGACGTAGGTCTTGGCTATCTTGAGCTTGGTCGTTCTGCTAATACTCTTTCTGGTGGTGAAGCCCAGCGTATTCGTCTGGCCACGCAAATTGGCTCCGGTTTGCAGGGCGTTTTGTATGTTCTTGATGAGCCATCCATTGGTCTTCATCAGCGCGATAATGATAAACTAATCGCCACTTTAAAGCATCTTCGTGATCTTAAAAATACCGTCCTTGTGGTTGAACATGACGAAGATACCATGTTGAATTCAGATTACCTAATTGATATTGGTCCTGGTGCTGGTTCTCGGGGTGGTCATGTTGTAGCCGCAGGTACCCCTGCTGAAATTATGCAAAATAAACAGTCTCTTACTGGTTTATATCTAAGCGGTAAAAACAAAATTGGTATTCCAAAGAAGCGCCGTCAGCCAAAATCTGGCAAAGAACTTGTCATCGTTGGTGCCAGGGAAAATAATCTCAAAAATATTGATGTTCATTTTCCACTTGGTGTTATGACCGTTGTTTCCGGTGTTTCCGGTTCCGGTAAATCCACCCTAGTTAATGAAATTCTTGCTAATGAACTTCTTGCTAGACTCCATCGTGCCCAAACCGTGCCAGGCGAGCATGTTCGCATTGATGGTATTGAAAACCTGGATAAATGTATTGTGATTGACCAGAGCCCAATTGGTCGTACTCCTCGTTCCAATCCTGCCACTTACACCGGTGTCTTTACGGCCATTCGTGAACTCTTCGCCGCTCAGCCAGAGGCTGAAATCCGAGGTTATAAGGCTGGCCGCTTTAGCTTTAATGTCAAAGGCGGTCGTTGTGAGACCTGCCAGGGTGATGGTGTGAATAAGATCGAGATGCATTTTCTTCCAGATGTTTATGTTACTTGTCCAACATGTCACGGTAAGCGTTATAATCGCGAAGCTCTCGAGGTAAAATATAAGGGCAAGGATATTTCTGATGTTTTAAATATGACCATCGACGAGGCTGTTGATTTCTTTGAGAATATTCCAGTCATTGTTAATAAGCTAAAAACTATTCAAGAGGTCGGTCTTGGCTATATTCGCCTTGGCCAGTCCGCAACTACCTTCTCTGGCGGTGAGGCACAGCGCATTAAAATCGCCACCGAGCTCTCTCGTCGTAGCACCGGTAAAACTCTCTATATTCTTGATGAGCCTACCACTGGTCTTCACACCGACGACGTTAAGCGACTTTTGCAGATTCTCAATCGCTTAGTCGATGGCGGTAATACTATGGTGATTATTGAGCATAATTTGCATGTTATTAAATCGGCTGACTGGGTGATTGATATGGGCCCAGAAGGTGGCCAGCATGGCGGCTTGGTTATTGCCGAAGGTACTCCCGAGCAGCTTTCAAAGCGTGATGATACTCCAACTGGCAAATTCCTGCGCGAGGCTCTCAAAAACTAGGTTAAAAATATCTACGAAAAACCGACGATAAAACTATCGCGGTTTTTTATTTAGCGCCAGACAATTTAGTTTTAGTTGTTTAATTAATTCTGTTTGTGCGTCATCGATCTTCTGGGGCTCGCCCTGCCAGGTTTTTAATGCTGGATCCTGGATTGCGCGACCAAACGAGAACGATAATCTATATCTATCTTGATTCATATTGATGATGGCCTGAAGATTTTTTGTTGCCTGCTCTTCACTCTGTCCACCTGATAAAAAGACTACTCCACCAATATTTTCTGGCACAGTTTCAGAGATTAATCGCATCGTCATACGACCAGTCTCTTTAGGTTCATTTTCCCGTGCATAAATCATATTGATTTTTAAAATACAACATTCAAGATCAACCCCCAACTCCTGTAGTTTCTCGAACAATGCGTCTAAGACCTGTTTCGTGTGTTTATAAAAATCCGCAATACTCTGTTCTTTATGTAGTACTTCTGGTTCTATAATTGGCACCAGCTTTTTTTCAAGTACTTTTTTCGCATAGACTGCTAAGTCTCTTGTATTTTGCTGAATCACTTCTTCAGGGATTTGTGAATTTTTTTCCACCTCAAAGACCGCACGCCATTTTGTAAAACGAAGACCCAAATTGTAATACCTACTTAACCTCTGGTCTAGATCTTCAAGCCCACATGTGAGGCAGTTGGCATGATTGTGTATCTTTTCAAGCCCAAGATCCACTTTTACCCCAGGTAAAATCCCTTTTGCTGCTAAAAAATCAGGAACACTCTGGCCGTTTGCTATTTTTTGCACCACTGTTTCTTGGGCTAAAATTATACCATTTAAATATTCATTAATACGTGGCGTCGTCACCAATAATTCACGGTATTTTTCTTGTACTGTCCATGTTTCTGGTAGGCCATATTTCTTAAGTTTACGGCGAATTGATTTTTTTGATTCATCAATTGCTAAAATACCCCTATGATCAGCGGTCAGTGCTTTGGCTATCAGTCGTAAATTATCCTCTTGTTTGAGGGAAGTCTTTAACTTGTTATATAATTTATCGATACTTAGAGTACGACTCATCTTGGCATTCTCGATATTTATTTTTGCAAACCTTAACGCACGGTTCACATTCCAACCAGACGAAAGCGCTGCGAAAATTGTGCCGGCAGCAATGGAATAAATCGTCAAATGGGTCTGAAAAACTTTCTTATTACGTTTTAAGAAGACCCTTTCTCCTCCGTTCGTAATTGTATTTGGAGTCATCAGAAAAACTTTTTGATTATCCAGACTGGCCTCTAGTGGTAGAAGCAGTTCTGTATTCTTACCAGTCACAAAAACTAGCTCAGCCTTAGCATATAGTTTTTTAGCAATTTCTTTTGCCATAAAATCATCTGCTTGATGCAAAAAACCACAGGAAATCTGACTAGTATGAATGGCTAATTTAACTTCTTGATGTAATTCTAGGTACTGCCCTAATCTTTTTAAGTCATCAATTCCGAGCCTTGCCGAACGGTCAATAAAAATCCAATCTGGCTTGGTTTCTGGTGTTAAAAAGTCAGTCCTTCCACATAAATTTGTAGTTAGATATTTTACAGTATTACCAGTTTTCAGAACGTAGCGACAGTCGTATTTATGGTTTTCTAAAGCCTGCTGGTTGGATAGTAGGCTATTTAATTTAAAATTCTTTAATATCTCGTCGATAATGCAAGCCCCACTCAGTACACTCTCCTTATTCTTGTAGTAAAGTGTTTCTTCATCAAATTCTGTATCAAGAAAAATACGACCATGATCGCCAATTTCAAATAGATGTTTCGGAAATTCAAGGTAAGTATCCTTAATTATATTGCCCACGATCAATACATTCATAAGCATATTCTATCATAGAATATCTGTCAAAAGAAATCTCGCGAGTTTAAAAGGGAATAAAAAAAGACCCCGAAGGGTCTAATTGTTTAGCGGACTTCAACGCGAACACGTGGTAATGAACGACCAGAGAAGTGAGTTTTCTTTGTTTTTACAAAGGTTACTACACCATCTTTAGCAGCGTGAATTGTGAAGTTGCGAGATACATAAGTACCTGGACCTGCAATTTTAGTGCTACCAGTTTGGCGGACTAGTACTTCGCCATTGCGAACCTTTTGACCACCGAAGCGCTTTACACCAAGACGCTGACCAGCGTTATTATGAATGTTCTTCGCGGTACCACCAGCTTTAACATGTGACATATTTTAGCCTATCTTTTCCTTATTACTATTATTTCTCGAGCCACAATCTGACCTTCTCGGAAGTAGAGTAAATCCGACTGACTCAAATCTTGAAACTTTTCAAAATTATATCCCATCTCTTGAATTTCGTCAAGAACGTTCATGCGTGCATACTTGCCAGTTTCGCGTAGCCAAGCCGGTACCGCCATTACAATAGGTGTACCTGATTTAATGAGCGGGGTAATATTTTTAAGAAAGCCCAAAGCAATCTCTCTACACTTAGCTTTTTCCGTCTTAAATTTTATGTCCACTGGCGGCTTAGACATCGGTGCCCCAAGGTAGCTTTCAAAAGCCACTGCGTCAATCTGTCCCTCCCACTGAAAAGTTGTAGCATCACCCACCGCTAGTTTGTCTAAGATCGCATCCTTTTTTAAAATTAGTTCTGGTTTAATTTTAAATCTCTTGCTATTTCTCTCGTTAAAAAGCCAGTTTAAATTCTTCTTTGAGTACTCAATCATGCGTTCGCTAAGGTCCGTACCATATGGTATGTAGCCCATAATTGCCGCTTCCTGTAGAACTACCCCTGTTCCACAAAACGGGTCTAATATTCTCGCCCCCTCAGGAAGAGGTCCACATAAGTTAATTAAAATCTGCGCCAATTTCGGAGGTAGCATTCCTACTTTCGCGTCTCTTGCCGGGCGCGCCCGATCTCTCTCGGTATATGCGGTAATGTTTTGTGTACCGAGGCTAAGATAAAGTTCCCGGTCAAGCACCAAAATTTCATAACAACCAGGTTTTTCACCTAATTGATTATGGTGTGCGGTTGCGGAAGGAATCTCAGGTTCCTTACTGGTAATTACTCGAACACTACGCCCCATTTTTCTCAAGGCTAGCTTAATCTCCATGCTCTTCTGGAAAGCAAATCCCGCCTTTTTTTGTTTTGAAAAGTCTGAAATTCCAAAAGTGATTTTGCCCTCAGGGTGTAATTCATTTAAATACTTAACCAATCCTTTAAAATCACCCTCAAATAATTCACCGAGCTTCATTGTTCCGCCCAACCGATTTATTTCGGGTTTTTTATTGTTTAACTGAAAAATTATTAAGTTTTTTCCAACCAATTTTGCGTGCTTGTCATATAATGCTTGGATTTCTGCCAAAGAAATTAGAGGTTGGCGGCCTGCTACTGCGAGGTACTTCATGTAAATATTATATCAAAATTTAGGCTAATATTAAACCATCTTATGCTCTTCTATGCAAATCGCGTTTTTTCTCTTTAATCTAAAAACACCTATGCTATAATATCTAGGATATGTTTAAAAAAATTCTTAGCTTAATTACTCTAGCCCTCGTCGCCTTTGTTATTTGGGGTGCCTGGGACCAAATCACCGCCGCCACTAGTTGTATTTTTGGAGGACACTGTATTGAAGGTGGTGAATTTAGTATTAATTTATTTATTGTCTTCCTCCTCATTCCAGAACAGCTCTTCATGTATTACTGTGCTGGCAAAATTTTCTTCGCCTACATGGCAGGAAAACAGAGAATTGCTGAACAGAAGAATAAGGAAGCTAAAGAAACTAAGAAAATTTCCACATGGGAGCTTGCTCGCATCTCTTTTGAGCTTAATTTCGTAAACCATGCCATTCCATCTGGTGGTGTCTCTGGCCTTGGCTATATCACCTGGCGCCTAAAAAATTACGGAGCCACAGCCGGCCAGGTTAGTTTTATGTATATCTTGCGCTATTTAATTACCATTCTTGCAAATCAGACTCAAACCATTTTCGCCATCATCTTCCTCATTGTAACCGGCAGTGTTCCGTCTAATGCCTACT
>ERZ772930.673-NODE-673-length-10393-cov-80.0511_pt1 | contig 10393 bp, 5 predicted proteins | sample MGYA00511685_ERZ772930 | MGnify/ENA primary metagenome ERZ772930 (study PRJEB29015, sample SAMEA2738053) | human oral metagenome | biome: human oral; feature: human-associated habitat; material: saliva | place: China | collected 2226 ... | reverse complement strand
GCGTACACAGCATTATGGCGGTAACGTTTACCAACAAAGCCGCCAAAGAAATGCAGACCCGTTTGGGCGCAATGATTCCCATCAACGTCCGCGCCATGTGGCTCGGCACGTTCCACGGCCTTTGCCACCGCTTTTTGCGCCTGCACCACCGCGACGCAGGCCTGCCCTCGTCCTTCCAAATCCTCGACAGCGGCGACCAGCTCTCCCTGATCAAACGCCTGCTCAAAAGCCTCAACATCGCCGAAGAAATCATCGCACCGCGTTCGCTGCAAGGCTTTATCAACGCGCAAAAAGAATCCGGTTTGCGCGCTTCCGTCTTGAGCGCGCCCGATCCGCACACGCGCCGCATGATTGAGTGCTACGCCGAATACGACAAAATCTGCCAACGCGAAGGCGTGGTCGATTTTGCCGAACTCATGCTCCGCAGCTACGAAATGCTGCAAAACAACGAAATCCTGCGCCAACACTACCAAAACCGCTTCAACCACATTCTGGTCGACGAGTTCCAAGACACCAACAAACTGCAATACGCCTGGCTGAAACTCATGGCGGGCGGCAACGCGGCGGTATTTGCCGTCGGCGACGACGACCAAAGCATCTACCGATTCCGCGGCGCGCACGTCGGCAACATGACCGCGCTGATGGAAGAGTTCCACATCGACGCGCCCGTCAAGCTCGAACAAAACTACCGCTCCGTCGGCAACATCCTCGCCGCCGCCAACGCCGTCATCGAAAACAACGACGAACGCCTCGGCAAAAACCTGCGCACCGACGCCGAAGCAGGCGACAAAATCCGCTACTACTCCGCCTTTACCGACCTCGAAGAAGCCCAATTCATCGTGGACGAAACCAAAGCCCTCGAACGCGAAGGCTGGGATTTGGACGAAATCTCCGTCCTCTACCGCAGCAACGCCCAATCGCGCGTCATTGAACAAAGCCTGTTCCGCAGTGGCATCCCCTACAAAATCTACGGCGGCCTGCGCTTTTACGAACGCCAAGAAATCAAACACGCCCTCGCCTACCTACGCCTCGCCGTCAATCCCGACGACGACAACGCCCTCTTGCGCGTGATTAACTTCCCACCGCGCGGCATCGGCGCACGCACCATCGAAAACCTTCAGACGGCCTCAAACGAACAAGGCATCACCCTCTGGCAGGCAGCCTGCAATGCCGGTGCAAAAGCCACCAAAATCGCCGCTTTTGTCCGCCTGATTGAAGCCCTGCGCAACCAAGTCGGACAAATGCCCCTGTCCGAAATCATCGTCGGCATCCTCAAAGACAGCGGCCTGACCGAACACTACCGCACCCAAAAAGGCGACAACCAAGACCGCCTCGACAACCTCGACGAACTCGTCAACGCCGCCATCGAATTCAAACCCGAAGACAGCAACTTTGAAACCCTGCCTGAAAACATTTCAGACGACCCCGCCTTCCCCATCCTCGCTTTTTTGAGCAACGCCGCCCTCGAATCCGGTGAAAACCAAGCAGGCGCAGGCGAAAAAGCCGTCCAACTGATGACCGTCCACGCTTCCAAAGGCTTGGAATTTAACGCCGTCTTCCTCACCGGCATGGAAGAAGGCCGCTTCCCCAGCGAAATGAGCCTTGCCGAACGCGGCGGCCTCGAAGAAGAACGCCGCCTCATGTACGTCGCCATCACCCGCGCCCGCAAACGCCTCTACATCACCATGGCGCAGCAACGCATGCTGCACGGACAAACCCAATTCGGCATCGTCTCCCGCTTCGTCGAAGAAATCCCGCCCGAAGTATTGCACTACCTGTCCGTCAAAAAACCCGCCTACGACAGCTACGGCAATACACGCCCAACCGCCGCGCCCAAAGACAAAATCATCGACGACTACAAACAGCCGCAAACCTACGCAGGCTTCCGCATCGGCCAAAACGTCCGCCACGCCAAATTCGGCACCGGCGTCATCATCGATGCCGTGGACAAAGGCGAATCCGCCCGACTGACCATCAACTTCGGCAAACAGGGCGTGAAAGAGCTGGACACCAAGTTTGCGAAATTGGAAGAGATGTAAAAATTAGAAGGCTTGGAATAATAAAGGCCGTCTGAAAATTTTTCAGACGGCCTTTTAACATCTACCTATTAAGCCGAAAAAGCCTTATATGCCATTGAAACGATAATCAGCAAAACCGTTACGACCAAAACCTTACGAATAACTTCCCCGTTTGAATTGATAGCATGGAGGCTGCCAAAATGGTTGCCCAACAAATTTGCCAAAATCATCGGGATTCCGATTAGGAACGCCATTTTCCCTGCTATCAAGAAGGCAACAAATGCCCCGATGTTAGAAGCAAAATTGAAAATCTTGGAAGTAGCCGAAGCCTGCAACAACGACAATTTGTTAATGACAAACAAAGCAATGATGAAAATACTACCTGTACCCGGGCCAAAAAAACCATCATAAAAACCAACAATCAGACAAGTTAAAAATACGGCGATAACGGATTTTTTTATCTCGCCACGCTCGTCTTCTTTTTTCAGCAAAACGCCTTTGAACAAAGTTGCCAGCAAGCCTATGGGCAAAAACACAAGAATAATGTAATTGATGGTTTCCACCGGAAGAATCAAAATGACTTTTGCACCGACAAATGCCCCAATTAAAGCCGCAACAATACCAACCGGCACAATATGCCATACGATCGAACTGCTCTTCATAAAGTTTTTAATTGCAGCCACCGTACCGATGGTACTCACTAATTTTTCCTGTGCCAACGCGACCTGCGGCGGTAAACCTACCATCAAAAATGCGGGAATCAAAATCAGCCCGGCTCCGCCCGCAATAGCATCAACGTAACCCGCAATTAAAGACGCGGCAACCAGCAAGAAAAGGCCGAGATAAAAATAATCGGCAATAATGCTGCCGGGAATAAATAATTGTTCCATGGATTGTTTCCTCTTGATTAAATTTAAATTTTTGTATGCAGGTGGTGTTTGCATGAAGTATCTGAGAAATAGTTATCCCAGACACCCTAAACTCAATGTGTCAGGTAACGTACTTCAGACTCCACACCCTCCTCGCAATCTTAAATACATATAATAATGACTAAAGAAATTTTTAATATGTTGATTAATATTGTCGATTTGTCAACAATATTAATTTATGTAAAAATATACTATAAATTAGTTAATTTAATCAAGAAATTTCTTCTTTAAGAAAATCGTTTGAAACATGCTAGGATAAGGCAGATTGCAGATCATATACTTTATACAACTTTTAAAAAAATAAAGGCCGTCTGAAATTTTTTCAGACGGCCTTATATTTTTATTGTCTCACGTTCCAAATCATGTATATGTAAAACTTACAGTCCTATGGTTTAGATTCTCAACCGATATTCTGGGGGCAATCAGGCAAATAAAAGTCGTTAACTGCTCAATACATCGCCCTTCTTCGTCAAAACATATTGATAAACTTTTTCTACCGTAGCCTCGTCATAGCTTTTGCCAAAGCGTTTTTTGTAGCCCAGTTCGTATAGTTTCACATGATGCCCTTCCGGGATTTCAACGCCCACATTTTCCAAACACGATTTGGCGCAATGCAGATGACAGCCGTCAATAACCAACATCGGCCGTCCGGACTGCGCTTTGCGTACCAACGGCGCGACTTTGCCGCCTACGCCGGAAATGCACGACATTTCAAATTCTCCGGCATGGTCAAGCGCCACGGCTGTGTTGTTGGCCAGCTGCGCCACATCGGAACATCCGGAACAAGAATAAATTAAGGGAAGTTCATTGCGGTTAGGCATTTTCTATTTCCTTCGGTAGCGGTTTTTATCTTTATATTGCCATCCATAGTCAATCTGTCGGGCGCATCATGCGTGGTATGCAGACCCGTTTTCTTTTTTCAGACGGCCTACGGCTTATCCATTTATATATTAAAAGGCATCATAACTCAATACGATTAGACATTCTAGAACAAAGCAGATGGCACCTTCTAAAAAATAAAGGCCGTCTGAAAACAGATAACGCTGCTTTTTCAGACGGCCTTTTTATTTGAAGTTAATGATTAGGCTTTAGGTTCGCCATCATTCTCTGCTTTGGGCGGAACGGGGGCAAACCAGCCGACCAGAAGCAGCAACAGGCCGACGATGATGAAGGAGACGATGCGCGCGATACCGCCGCTGTTGGAAAGCTCGATCAGGAAGAGTTTGACAACCACGATGCCCATCAGCGTCGCGCCTGTCATCCAGTAGGAGCGCTGTTTGCGGCGGTTGCCGAGTACCATCAAGATGATGGCGGTTACCGCCCAAACAACGGAGAGGCTGGCTTGCAGGCCGAAGGATTGGAGCATGATGTCAAGACGCCAAGTGATGCCGTCGTAGAAATGCCATACGCGCATCACGCCTGCGCTGATCAGCATAAATGCCAAGGCGGAAACTGTGGTTGCCGTGGTACGGCGAAGGTCGGGCGGTAAGGCTTCGGGCAGAGATTTCAGGGCAAACCAAAGCATGCCGGCGCTGGCAAGTTCCAATGGGTTAAGCCCGGGAATATACGGCAACGGCGAAGGTTGGAACGGCGTGGAGAAGTTGGTCCACAGCATCCAACAGGCAGCGACAAGGGCGCACAACGGCATAGCAAAATGCTGATAAATGGCTTGATGCCGTCTGAAAAATTCGCGCTGGCGCTGCGTATGGAGAACAATCCACATCGCCAAAGGCACGACAAGCCATGAGAGCTGCGACCAAACGCCGGAGAGAAGGCCGCCGACATACAGCGCGGTCCAAAGCGTCCAAAGTACGCCAAGTATCGTGATATTGAGTTTGTGCAACCAAATCAGATCAGGGCGAGGATAGTTGTTCAAAATAATGAAGTTCAACACGGTGGCGGCCACAAGCGGCAAGGCTGCGGCGGCTGTCCATGCGTGTTCGGTATGATAGAAGACGAAATGCAGGGCAAACACGGGCAGGAATGCCAAGTTTGCCTGCAACAGCTCTTCCCATTTCAAACGTTTGGCAAACAGCAGTAAGCCGGCAAATATCGGCCACATCCACAACTCGATAAACAGGGTTTCCTCGCCTGTCCATTGCATATAAAGGGCGTAGCTGCCTGTTGCCAACGCAGTAAGCAGGATGATCCAGCCTGAAACCTGCGCAAAATAAACCTCGTTTCCTTCCGGCTTTTCGCTTGCAACCGGCACGCGCGGATATTGCAGCGCGTAGGCAGCCGTAAACAGCAAAGGCGTAGCGGCAATAAGGTACAGATGGGTCAGAAAGCCTTTGGATTCATAAATAATGTTGCTTTGCAATAACAGAGCAAACAATACATTGCCCAAGACAAAAGTGATAAACACATTCGGCTCGTGTTTGCGCCGGCAGAATGCCCACGCCGCCGCCAAAGCGGAAAGCGCAACAATGCTGCCGCGGTCGGCCAAGAAGAGCAAAGGCAAAATAGAGATGTACAGCAAGGCGGCAGACAACACGGCCGTCTGAACGGATTTTTCCCATTGCGCCGAACCTTCGCGACGCGAGAAATACCACAGCAAGTAAATCTCTGCTCCGCCAAGCAACACCACAACCGTTGTAAACCACTGCCCTTCCAGAACGGTATCCGTGCCGAATCCCTGATAATTGCCCAGCTGAATCAGCGTCGCCAAGAGATAAACCATCAGCGCACCCAAACGGATATGCGGACGCTGTTGGCGCAGACCGAAGAAATAAACCAATGCGGATTCAGCACTCCACAAAATGACTGTATTGCTCGGTTCAAAATAAAGCGGAACGGCAATCGTGAGGAACAACACCGCCAATGCAAAAAACGCCTGACGCAAAATATACAAACCCTGCTGACGTTTCAGCAGCGCGGCCAGTCCGTACACAGTGGCAAAACCCAATGCGGAAAGCGCATCCGCAGACGGCCAATGCTCCACCATGCGGTATTGCAGGCCGAACGCCGCCGCCATCGTGCCAAACAATAAAGTATGGTCGAGGACATGCACACGCAGGCCATGTGTATAAATGCTGTTGCCCATCTCCTCCAAAGTCGCATTGTCGGCAATCGGCGTAACACTGTCTTCGCTGTTTTCCGTTAGCTTACGGCGTGCGAACAGATACGCGATAAAGGTATAGAGCAGCCAGTGGTAAATCAGGAAAGGCTCGGTAGTGGCGAAATGTTGCGGCGTATAACTTCGCATGCCCCACAGCGCGGCAATGGCAAAAGTAGCGGCAAAGCCCGTCAGGTTCAGCGGACGCCATGCCTTAAACCACGCAATCGCGGCCACACCGCCATTGAGCAGGGCAAGATAAGAAAACAGCACCAAATAATTGCCGCTGCCGTCTGAAGTCAACAAAGGCGCGGCCATACCGCCGATTAAAGCAACCTGCGCCATAATCTGCGCATTCTGCCTTACCGCCAGCCACGCCATCAGCACAACCATCGCCACCATCAACCCGAACACGACCGACACAGGCAGCAGCGGATGCAGTTTCAACGCCGCCAACGCCGTCAAATACATCACCGCCACGCCGAAACCCTGCAACACCAAGCCATATTCACGCTTACGGCTTTGCAGCTTCCAACCGCCGACTACCGCCGCCAAGCCCGCGCCAGCCACCGTCAGATAACGCAGCTCCACCGGCACATGAACCCGCTCGGAGGCATAGCGCAACAAAAACGCCAAGCCGAGGAACAGCACCACAATACCGGTTTTCAACAGCGGATTGCCGCGCAAGAACCAAGCAACAACCGGATTGTCGGAAAACTTGTACTCTCCGCCTTCCGCCTGTTCTTTATGGATAACGAATTGACGCGATGGCGCTTCTTCGCTTTCAGACGGCATCGAAGCAACAACAGCCTCTTCCTTAGGCAGCTCTTCTTGTTCAGCAGCAACCGGAGCAACCGCCTCGATAACTTCCGATTCCACAACAGGCTCAGGCGAAGCAGAAGCCTTGGCAGAAACAGGATCAATAGGTATAGAAAAAGAAGGAGCAAACGCCTCTTCAATCTTCTGCTTAACAGGCGCAGCTTCCGCCTCAGGCTCAACCCGAACATGAAGCGGCTCAGAGGCCGTCTGAATATCGGCAACAGGCCGAGCCTCAAGCCCCTGCCCTACCTTCGCCTCATCACGGACAGCTTCATGCTCCAACACCGACAAACGCTGTTTCAGCAGCTCGATTTCCTGCTCCAGCTTTTGCATTCTATCGCCTGCCGTAGCAGATTCAGCCAGACGCTCTTCTTGGCGTTGTTTGGCGATTGACCAAGCAACCAGCCAAAACAACGACCCAATAATCACGCCGGTGAACATCTCATCAGCAAAATAGCCGATAATAATAGGAATAAGCAGGCCGAAAAACTGCATAAAACACCTGTTTGATAACAATAAGAATATGCCGATTGTAACACCGGCAACATTATTTATGAAAAAAAGAGATAAAAGGCTGATAATAAAAGCATACGGCAAATAGAATATAGAGAATCGGCATAAAAAGGCCGTCTGAAAATGTTTAGAGATTTTCAGACGGCCTAATAATATTGTCAGGTTAATTGAGCAACTATTTATTGAAACTTAAGACTCCTCACGAGGATACCCGTTACTATAAGCCTTCTCAAACCATTCCTGAGCCAGCGTGTCATCCTGTTGAAAACCTTGGCCGAGTTTATACTTAGTGCCCAAACAAAACTGAGCCGATGCAATTCCCTGCTCTGCTGCTTTACGATACCAATAAATCGCCAACACATCATTTTGCGTCACGCCTACCCCATCATTGTACATCTGAGCCAATTGAAACTGAGCATCGGCATGTCCTTGTTCCGCCGATTTACGAAACAAAGACAGTGCCTGCTTATAATCAATACCAAAAGAAGGATCCCATTGATCTACACTTCCACCGTATCGATACTGAAAACCTAATTTGTATTGAGCCTCTATATCTCCTTCATTTGCCATATGCTCATACATCGTCAACAGATGCCACTGAGCATCACCATATGGCCCACCTTTAATAAACCATTCTTCTGCCTGTTTATAGTCTTGCGCAACACCCGTTCCATTCTCATACATCTGCCCCAATCGGCACATAGCAGGACCATATCCCTGATTACCAGCCAAACGATACCAATACAATGCCTGCTCATAATCTGACAGTTGGAAATACAGCTCACCCAAATAGAATTTAGCTTGGACAATACCCTCCTCTGCCTTCACATGCAGCCACTGTTTCAACTGCTCATAATCCTGATTGGTCAAAAAACTAGAATACTCCTTTATCAAAAGGTATTGCGCATCAAGATGCCCCTGCTCTGCCGCCTTCATATACCAATGCACTGCCTTTCGATAATCTTTAGGCTCTTTATTACAACATAACCCAGCTAATTCGTATTGAGCCTGGACATTTCCTTCTTCTGCCAACTGAGTAATAGCTTGAATAGGATCAGGAGTATCGACAGGAGCATATTCCTTAGCCGTACTTCGCCTCATAAGCCTGAAAAGAAAAATCGCGATAGCTATTAAAAAACAAGCGAGTAACAATTTCATCTTATATTCCCAGTCTTATTCATTTTTTTATTTTAACTATTTTTTAATTACACCCATTGAAATAGCGGCTGCCATTAAATCAAATTCTTAAAATCTAGTAATGCTGAATATAGCGTCGTCTGAAAACCTTTAAAGGCTTTCAGACGACCTTGGATATGTTTTAGGTTTAAAGTGCCGCGTGCTATCCAAGTAGTTAGTCAGTGGATTCAGGCTGCAGCTTACTAGTTAGACTGCTCAACAAACCCCATTATGCTTTGTAAATCATCGGCTTGAAAGACAAGACATTTTTTATCCACTTCCTCTGCTTTAATATCCATTGGCGTATATGTTTTTGTACCATCCTCTTTTTCTTGCAGTTCTATTTTTGAAGGAGGACATAAAATTTTCAGATTATTCGCATTTATCCATAATTTTCCATAAAGGAATACATCATTTTCGTTACGATCCAAAGTCAGTTTTGAATAATCATTGGTAAATTTTTCTTCCTTTATTTTTAAATTAGAAAGCTTCAACCCTGTACGCTCAAAATAAGGTTTATTGACTTTAAACCATGAATAATCCTTTTGGACAAAGCCTATTATTCGGAATATATTTTCTAATCTTAACCCAACAGACGAACCAGAAAGTTGTAGTATTGAAGATGAAATCAATGCCACTACCACTAATAAAATCGGCATGATTAATATGGTAGCAACAGTAGCTTTTGAGTCTCCTCTTCTGATTCCTTTCCTTTTGTATCCATATCTAACTAACAAGACCACACCTGTCCAACATATGGCAGTAATAAATGCCCCAAAAACAGTAGAGATACTCCAAAATCCTATCCACGAAAAAAATAAAGATATTATAATTAATACTGTGGTTATAAATTTGTCAAACACATTAGATTTATTATTTTGTGTGAAAATAACGGCATAAGGTAAGAGAAGTAGCGTTACCCCAAAGAAGAAAACGACTGCAGCAAAAAATAAGATCCCATTAATTCCACTATCCGCTAAGATAGCTGTAAAAAATATAGATGAGTTTATTCTGAAAAGATATATAAGTAAGAATAGAAAACCTAACACCGATAGTATAGGAAGACTTGCTAAAAATATTGTGGCATAAAAATAAATCTTCTCCAAATTGGTTTTATCATTTAACAATTCTTCAGATTTAGATATTTCATTTAAATTTCTTACCAAACAGTCTAGCTCGTCCCGTAAGAATTTTAAGCTGACATTACTTTGAATATCCGATATCTTTTTCTTAATTTCTTTATAGGTTGAACTGATTTTAATGGATTCTAATAATTCTTCATCTATAAAAACGAAATTTTGTTGAATACTATAAATTTCTTTTTCAACTAGATATGAAAAATATTCTTTTTTACCAAGTCTATTAGCTAACTTGCATATAATCAAAATTTTATTTAAATTTTGATTTAAATGTTTTTTACATTGATAAATGTCATATTTTAACCCCTTATTATAGGTGTTCCTTTGAATATCTGAAATACCTTTCTTTAAATTATCTATTTTAATAGCAATAATTCTACTATCCAAATTAATTCTATCATCTTTAAGTTTTTTAATATCAGATTGAATTGATTTGATTGCTTCATAAAACTTGATGTATGTATCAATATTTTTCAATGCATCATTCATCTCAATGCGCCTCTTCCCAATTCATCCCCACGCCAACCTCAGCCACCAGCGGCACGTTCAACATCCCTTCGTCCACTTTTGCCATAATCTGCGGCAGTTTTTCTTTGACTAAATCCAGTTCGGTTTTGGGGACTTCCAACACCAGTTCGTCATGCACCTGCATAATCAGTTTGGTTTTCAGGCCATCGGAATACAACCAACGGGACACGTCTATCATGGCGCGTTTGATGAGGTCGGAGGCGGTGCCTTGCATGG
>ERZ772930.669-NODE-669-length-10453-cov-6.28313_pt1 | contig 10453 bp, 8 predicted proteins | sample MGYA00511685_ERZ772930 | MGnify/ENA primary metagenome ERZ772930 (study PRJEB29015, sample SAMEA2738053) | human oral metagenome | biome: human oral; feature: human-associated habitat; material: saliva | place: China | collected 2226 ... | reverse complement strand
TCGACCGGCTACAAGACGCGTCGCTTCGAGACGGTCATGGACGAGGTCCGTGGCTTCTTCGAAGCCCACGAGGCCGCGGGAACTGTCCCGGGTGGCTTGCACATCGAGCTGACCGGTGACGATGTCACCGAGGTGATCGGCGGCAGTGAGCACATCGATGACGAATCGTTGCGCGACCGTTACGAGACGCTCGTGGATCCGCGCCTGAACCATCAGCAGAGCCTGGAGATGGCCTTCCAGGTCGCCCAGTACCTGGCGAAGGGTTCCTCCTACGAGGAGTAAACTCTTCCGCGAAAAGTTCCCCGGCCTCGTCTGTCATGGACGAGGCCGGGAATACTTATGACGGAGAGTGGCTCGGGGGGAGGTCAGACGATCGTGATCGTGACGACGCTGCCCTTTTTCAGCATTGTTCCGGCGGCGGGATCGGTCTGTCGGACGGTTCCGAAGAAGCCACCGAGAATTGCCTCCTCCTGGACCGTGAAGCCGGCTGACTCGAGGGCGGCGCGAGCATCCTGGCGCTGGCGGCCGACGACGTCGGGCACCGCGACCTTCTCGGGTCCCTTCGACACCGTGTAGGCGACGGTGTCGCCACGGTGCAGGATCGTGCCCTCATTGGTCTGCTGCGAGATGACCTGCCCCTCGGCAACCGTGTCGGAGAAGGCCTCCGTTGGCGCCGCCACGAGGCCAAGTCCCTCGATGGCGCTCTTTGCGGCATCGGCGCTCATCCCGTTCAGCGACGGCACGGTGAGGGGCTCGCGGCCCTTCGACAGCACCACATCGACGGCGCTGTCGTGCGCCAGCTGTGAGCCAGATGCCTGGGACTGTGAGATGACCTGGCCCTGAGGGACGTCCTCGGAGTATGCGTCGGTGATGGCGCCCAGGGCGAGGCCGGCCTCGGTGAGAGCCTTACGCGCGTCCTCCTGGTTCTTACCGACGACGTCAGGGACCGTCTTCATGTCCACGCCCTTTGACACGTGGAGCTGAACTTCGGCGCGCTTATGGACGGGCTCGCCGCCTTCTGGATCGGAGCGAGTGATCGAACCAGCGGCGACGTCGTCAGAGAATTCCTCCTCAACGGAAGAAGCAAGCCCCATCGCATTCAGCTCAGCCTGAACATCCGCGAGGGGACGACCGTCCGTCGCGGGCATCGTCAGGTAGGAGCCAGGGCCATATTCGGTCCACCACCAGCGTCCGCCAACGACTGCGGCGGCGAGGAGCAGAACGACGAGGGTGGCCCACAGGGCGGCGCGCTTGTACGTCTTGGTGCCGCCGTTCTCCGAAGCATTGGGAATCGGGGCCGATGTGTGGACAGTGGTGACCGTCGACGGTGCCGGGAGGGGCAGAGGCCGCGTAAACTGAGCCGAGATGAGCTCGGTGTTAAGTGCGCTCGTTTCCGAGGTGCCCGGCTGGTCAGCCGGCGCGATGTCCGCGCGGCGGTTGGCCAGCTCCGACGGAATGGCGGCAGCAGCGCGAGTGACGAGATCGATCGCGTCCGACGCGTCGGCGGGGCGCGAAGCGGGGTCACGGGCGGTCAGGGCGGCGACGAGATCGTCAATCTCTCGTGGAATCCAGGGCTGTGCCTCCGACGGACTCGGCACGTCGTCGGAGACATGATGCGTCGCGATCTGCAGAGGTGACTCACCCGCCCACGGAACGGAGCCCGTCAGCATTTCGTAGAGCATGATGCCGACCGAATAAATGTCTGAGCGTGCGTCAGCCTGAGCGGTTGTCGCGATCTCCGGGGCGATGTACGCAACCGTTCCGAGCATGTTGCCCGTCGAAGACATGGAGACTTCGGAGGCAGCTCGTGCCAGACCAAAGTCGGTCACTTTCGCCGGACCGTCGGTCGGAACGAGAATGTTCTCGGGCTTGACATCGCGGTGAATAACGCCGACGCGGTGGGCGGCGCGCAGCGCCTCAAGAATGTCGGTGGTGTAGCGCAGCGCCTGCGGGATCGTGAAGGCACCCTGCGCACGCAGCAGCTGGCGTAGGTTCGTGCCGTCGATGAGCTCCATGACGAGGAATCCCTGGCCCGTGACCACGCCCTGGTCAAACACGGAGACGACGCCGGGATGAACGATGCGCGCGGCGGAGCGTGCTTCGCGGCGGAAGCGTGCGACGAAATCCGCGGAGTCTGCCAGGTGCGGGTGCATGACCTTGAGGGCGACGGGGCGATCGAGGCGTTCATCCTGCGCGATGTAGACGGTGGCCATGCCGCCACGCGCCAGCCTGCGCGTCACCCGGTACCGTTCGTCGACGAGGAGTCCGATCAACGGGTCCGTCTGGTCGAATGTCTGTTCATCGCTCACTTGCTCGATTCTATGGGAGTTTTCGCGAAATCACTGGAAGTGCCCACCTCGGTGCGGCGCATGAATGGGGTAGTCTTGCGCTCATGACCAGTGTTGATATCACCGTGCTCTCCACCGAAGAGGTCTGCCGTCTCCTCGGCATCGAGGAACGCCGCCTCAAGCAGCTGATCCGCGATCGTGTGCTCATCGAAGCGCGCGACGCCAGCGGGGCGCGCGGCGTCCCGCAGGAGGTTATCGTCAAGGGCGATAACGGATGGGAGCCTCTCCCGTTCCTGCAGGGCACACTGACCCTGCTTGCCGATGACGGCTTCACAGCCGCGGAAGCAGCGGCGTGGCTATACACCGTGCAGGACGAGCTGGGCGAGCGCCCGATCGATGCGCTGACGTCGGGCCGTCATCACCGTGTGAATCGAATCGCCTCGACGCTGGCCTTCTGAGGCTTCAGGCCCGCCTGGCGGTCAAGATCGAGCACAGTTCGCGCAGCATAGCGCGAGCATCCTCGTCGAAGGTGCTGGCCTCAAGGGCGGCGTCTCCGTCAGCCACGAGGCGTGCAATTTCAGCCTCGTGCGCCGCGCGCCCGTTGCGCTCCACGATGTCGGTAGCAGTCGCGATCTGCTCTGCCGAGGCCTCGGCCACGCCGAGGACGTCGGTGAGGGCGCGCCGCTCGGCGGGGGAGGAGGCCTCCCATGTGAGCGCCAGGAGCGCAGTGCGCTTTCCTTCGCGCAAGTCGTCGCCGGCTGGCTTGCCCGTGACTGCCGGGTCTCCGAAGACCCCGAGATCATCATCGCGCAGCTGGAAAGCCAGGCCCCACGGGTTCAGAATCATCTCGAGAACATCGAGCAGGTCGGCGACGTGATGGAACGACGGCGCAGCGCAGATTGCGCCAAGGAGGGCCGGGTGGACAACCGAGTAGTGGGCCGACTTGTGCAGTGCCACCTCGAGCGAGTCGCTTATGTTCAGCGCATCCGTACGCTCAGGATCAAGCGGGGTCTGCTCGGCTGTGATGTCGAGGTACTGGCCCAGCGCGACCTCCGCGTGCATATCCGCGAACCGGCGCGCAAACGCACGCGCGCAGTCCTCTCGCAGTGTCAGGGCCTGCTCGTCCGCGGCTGCCGTCGCAGCCGAAAAGAGGAAATCGCCGACCAAAATAGCGCTGTGCCGACCGAAGTCCGTCGACGATCCGATCCACGACTGCGCGGCGTGGTAATCCGTGAGCGTTCGGTGAGGGGTGGGCATGCCGCGTCGTTCGTCGGCCTTGTCGATGATGTCGTCGTGGACGAGGGCACTGGCCTGATAGAGCTCCAGTGCCGCGCTGAGATGGGGCAGTGACACGTCATCGATGGCTGTTCCGGAACTGAGCGCGTAGCCCACGTGAGCCATGAGGGCACGGAAACGCTTCCCTCCGGTTACGGAGGCGAGGACCGCGCGTGAGAATTCCTCGGATCGGCCGGAAGCTCCGGCGCGGGCGAGGAGATGCGCGAGGCTGGTGGCCGTCGCCTCGTCGATTGATGGACGCAGCGTTGCGAAACTGTCGCTCAGAGTCATAGGCCCACTCTAACTGAGGTTCGAGCGCGTGCGTGAGCCCAAGGCGGGGGATCCTCACACCTACCATCAGGAAAACTAAACGGCAAGGCACTAGACTTGGCGCTGGTATGCCGATTTGCAATCGGCTCCGTTGTGCATGCCCATCAATGAAAGGGACCCGTGTGAGTGCATCTCGCGCTTCGGCAAAGGACTCCGCGACGACTGAGGAAACCACGGAGGTGAAGACCCCCGCGAAGAAGACCACGCGCGCCAAGAAGGCTGCCGCCGCGGTCGACGCGGCGAGCGCTCCCGCCGAGGAGAAGAAGTCTGCCGCGAAGAAGACGCCGGCGAAGAAGGCTCCCGCGAAGAAGGCCCCGGCAAAGAAGGCCGCCGACGCCGCTGAGGTGGAGTCCAAGGCTCCTGCGAAGAAGACCGCCGCGAAGAAGACGACGAAGAAGGCCGCCGACGCGGCTGAGGCTGAGCCGAAGGCTCCCGCGAAGAAGACGGCTGCTAAGAAGACGGCGAAGAAGGCCGCCGACGCGGCTGAGGCGGAATCCAAGGCCCCCGCGAAGAAGACGGCTGCTAAGAAGACGGCGAAGAAGACCACCGACGCGTCCGAAGAGAAGGCGACGAAGAAGCCCGCCGCGAAGAAGACGCGCGGTCGCAAGCAGAAGGAAGAAGAGGTCGTCGAGGCGGTCGTCGAGGAGCTCGTTGACACCGTCGAAGAAGACTTCGATCCGACTGGCGAGGACCTTGAGGACCCCGAACTCGAGACTGAGACCGTCGACGAAGACGAAGCTGACGCGGAGGACGAAGCGGAGGACGAGGATCCGAAGCTCGCTGAGGGTGCCGCACTTCGTGAGCGCACGAACGATGGTATCCACGTCAAGGGTGGCTTCGTCGTCTCTGATTCCGATGAGACTGACGAACCCGTCCAGCAGGTGACGGTCGCCGGCGCAACCGCCGACCCGGTGAAGGACTACCTCAAGCAGATCGGTAAGGTCTCCCTGCTAAACGCCGAGCAGGAAGTGGACCTCGCCCGCCGCATCGAAGCCGGCCTCTACGCTGAATATAAGCTGAAGAACCTGGCCGATGAGATGACCAGCCGCGAGCGTCGCGAGCTGCACTTCCTCGCACAGGACGGCCAGCAGGCGAAGAACCACCTGCTTGAGGCGAACCTCCGCCTCGTCGTGTCGCTGGCCAAGCGCTACACCGGCCGCGGTATGCAGTTCCTGGACCTGATCCAGGAAGGCAATCTGGGCCTCATTCGCGCTGTCGAAAAGTTCGATTACACGAAGGGTTACAAGTTCTCGACCTACGCCACCTGGTGGATTCGTCAGGCAATCACCCGCGCGATGGCTGACCAGGCTCGCACGATCCGCATCCCGGTGCACATGGTCGAGGTCATCAACAAGCTTGCGCGTGTCCAGCGCCAGATGCTCCAGGACCTGGGTCGCGAACCCACTCCCGAGGAACTGGCAAAGGAACTCGACATGACCGCCGAGAAGGTCGTCGAAGTTCAGAAGTATGGTCGTGAGCCGATTTCGCTGCACACGCCTCTCGGTGAGGACGGCGACTCCGAGTTCGGTGACCTCATTGAGGACTCCGAGGCCATCGTGCCCGCGGACGCCGTGTCCTTTACCCTCCTGCAGGAGCAGCTCCACCACGTCCTGGACACGCTGTCCGAGCGTGAAGCCGGCGTTGTATCGATGCGCTTCGGCTTGGGCGACGGTCAGCCGAAGACTCTTGATGAGATCGGCAAGGTCTACGGCGTGACGCGCGAGCGTATCCGTCAGATTGAGTCCAAGACCATGTCGAAGCTGCGTCACCCCTCGCGTTCGCAGGTGCTGCGCGACTACCTCGATTGACGCGCTATCGACACATTCGAGGGCCGGGAACAATCGTTCCCGGCCCTCGTGACAACATCGTCACAATGCGTGCATGTGCGGGTGGCATCGTCGCGTATTGGGGTTCTCGTAAGGCAGGATGATCACATGCTTGAGGGTGCACTGATTCTTGTTTTGACCGTCGTTCTGGTCCTCGTCGTCGCTGGTGGCGTCGTCGCTGTCCTGGCGCTGTCGCGCCGTAGCGCGGACGAGTGGAAGGGTGTCATCAAGCGAGAGAGTGAGGAAATTGCCGAAGAGGTGAAGACCCATCACTCGCTGCCCAAGCGTGCCTCCTCCTCACCCGATGGGCCCGTGGTTCCGCGTACAGCGTCCCTGCACTCGCTCCTGCAAAGCGGCGACTCGAAGAGCGCCTACTTCGACGCTGACCGTCTACCCGGCATCGACCGTCTCGAAACGGTGACTGACCGCGTGAGCGTGCGCTTTGACCGTGGCCGGCGAAGTGCTGACGGAAGCGGGGAGTCCGTGCAGGAGTCAACGCAGCCATAACACAGTGATGCCGCACTCAGGTTTTCTGCCAAGAGCGTCCATAGGGGATAATGACCCTATGGACGCTTTTATTTCCACCCTCCAATCGCCGTGGGCAGTCGTTATCGCCCTGGCGGTCGCCGTGCTTATCGGTGTCGTCATTCGCTTTGCCGTGAGCTCGCGTCGCCGTTCCTCGCAGGACGTGACCCCTCAGCCTCAGGTGCAGGCTCCCGTCGAGGCTCGTCCCGATACACCTGTCGAGGCGTCGCTTGATGACGCTGACCAACCTCGAGCGGGTCCCGCGGATGAGCTTGAGCCCACGCCCGACCAGAGCCCTGATGCTCCCGCAACCCCGGCCTCGTCCATCGAGCGCCCCGAACCCGTGCGCGGCCGCATGGAGCGGCTGCGCGAACGCCTCGCGTCTTCCGGCTCGCTGGGACGCGCAATCCTCGGCGTTCTCAGCCGCGGCCAGCTCGGTGCCGCCGACTGGGAGGAGATCGAGGAATCTCTCCTCATCGCTGACCTCGGTCTCGAGGCCACTGACGCGCTGATGGAAGCCCTCAAGCGTCGCGTCGCGGTCGAGTCCGTGACTGACGAAGCGCGCATTCGTGAGATCCTTCGCGAGGAGCTCCTGGCCCTCGTCGATCCCTCCATGGATCGCTCTCTCAACCTTGAGCGCCCCGAGGTCGACGGCTCCGTCAAGCCCGCGGTCGTCCTGATGGTCGGTGTGAACGGGACCGGAAAGACCACGACCGTTGGCAAGCTCGCGCGCATCCTCGTCGCGGAAGACAAGTCCGTGATTCTGGGTGCCGCCGATACCTTCCGCGCGGCCGCTGCCGATCAGCTGGCGACGTGGGGCGAGCGAGTTGGTGTTGATGTCGTGCGCAGCGACCGCGAGGGTGCAGACCCGGCCTCTGTTGCTTTCGAAGCCGTGCGCGAAGGTGTCGAGCGTGACGTCGACGTTGTTCTCGTCGATACCGCGGGACGCCTGCAGAACAAGTCCACGCTGATGGATGAGCTCGGCAAGATCAAGCGCGTTATGACCAAGCAGGCCCCGGTCTCCGAGGTCCTTCTGGTGCTCGACGCGACCACCGGCCAAAACGGTATGAAGCAGGCCGAGGTCTTCGCGGAGGCCACCGGCGTGACCGGCATCGTTCTGACGAAGCTCGACGGCTCCGCCAAGGGAGGCATCGTTGTCTCCGTCCAGCGTGCGCTGGGCGTTCCGGTGAAGTTCGTCGGCCTCGGCGAGGGAGCCGACGATCTGGCCCCCTTCGATCCGCAGGGCTTCGTCGACGCGATCGTGGGTTCCGCGCAGGGCTGAACCCCGCCACCATGACGCGTACCTCGGCCCCGGTGAGACGACTCCCGGGGCCGAGGTGCGCTAACCTGTGCCTAGTACAGCCGCCATCTTGGGAGTAAACACGTGTTTGGAAACCTGTCAGATCGTCTGAGCCAGTCGTTCCGTAGCCTGCGCAGCCGCGGCGTCCTGACCGAGTCGGACGTCGATCACGCGATTTCTGACATTCGTCGCGCCCTCATCGACGCGGACGTTGCGCTTCCCGTCGTTCGCCAGTTCACCACGCAGGTTCGCGAAAAGGCGTACGGTGCAGCCCGCTCCAAGGCACTCAACCCGGGCCAGCAGGTCGTCTCCATCGTGCACGAGGAACTCGTTGAGATCCTTGGTGGTGCCACGCGTGAGCTGACCTTCGCAGAGTCCGGCCCCACCGTCTTCATGCTCGCTGGCCTCCAGGGTGCCGGTAAGACCACGCTCGCTGGAAAGCTGGGTAAGTGGCTGCGCGAGGAGGGCAAGACCGTCCTGCTCGTCGCCTCCGACCTCCAGCGCCCCAACGCCGTCCAGCAGCTCCAGGTTGTCGGCGAGCGCGCCGGCGTCAAGGTGTGGGCACCCGAGCCCGGAAACGGCGTCGGCAATCCCGTCGAGGTCGCGCGCAGCGGCGTTGAGTTTGCCCGCCAGAGCGGTATCAACGTGGTCATCGTCGATACGGCCGGCCGTCTCGGTGTCGACCAGGAGATGATGGAACAGGCGATCGCCATCCGCGACGCCGTCAACCCCCACGAGATCATGTTCGTCCTCGACGCCATGGTTGGTCAGGACGCGGTCTCCACCTCCACAGCCTTCCGTGACGGCGTCGGCTTCACGGGCGTCGTCCTGTCCAAGCTGGACGGCGACGCGCGCGGTGGTGCCGCACTGTCCGTTCGCGGCGTGACCGGCGCGCCGATTCTGTTTGCCTCGACGGGCGAGGGTCTCGACGACTTTGAGCGCTTCCACGCCGACCGTATGGCCGGCCGCATCCTCGACATGGGTGACATCCTCACCCTCATCGAGCAGGCCGAAAAGAAGATGGATGCCGAGGAGGCGGAGAAGGTCGCGGCCAAGGCAATGGCCGGCCAGCTCACCCTCGGCGACTTCCTCAGCCAGCTGCAGCAGATCAAGAAGCTCGGCTCGATGAAGAAGATGCTCGGCATGATCCCGGGCGCCGCCCAGATGCGTGAGCAGATCGAGAACTTCGACGAGCGCGAGGTCGACCGCGTTGAGGCCATCGTCCGTTCGATGACCCCGGCCGAGCGTGAGGACGTGTCGATCCTTAACGGCTCTCGTCGAGCGCGTATCGCCCGCGGTTCTGGCACGACTGTGACCGAGGTGAACCAGCTTGTGCAGCGCTTTGAGGCCGCGCGCGAAATGATGGCGCAGATGGGCCAGATGGGTGGCGGCGTTCCCGGTATGGGCGCACTGCCCGGGCGCGGCGGCAAGGCGAAGCAGAAGGCCAACGCCCGCAAGGCTCAGGCCCAGCGCGCTCGCATGAAGAAGAGCGCACGATCCGGTAACCCCGCGAAGCGTCGCCAGCAGGAGCTGGAGGCCATGCTGCCTCCGTCTGAGCGCAGCGCGCCCCAGGGTTCCTCCTTCGGCGTTGCCCAGGAGGCCCCCGCTCCGCGTCCGACGATCGACGATCTGCCGGACGACGTCAAGCGCATGCTCGGCCAGCTCTGAGGCATGGAGTTCTCCGGCCTCGCCCTCTGGGCGGATAACGCGTCCGAGCGACCGTCGTGGGTGCGCGGCGCATGGCGCGTCGATGGGGGAGTAATCCGTCGGGTCTCTGACGGTGAAGAGGCTGTCTCGGTCGGCGTCATTGTGCCCGGCATGGTGGATACGCACTGCCATATCGGCTACTCGGAGACCGGTTCGGTGTCCGAAGCGCAGATGGTGGAGCAGGCGCGCGTGACGCTCGCGAGTGGTGTGACCGTCGTGCGGGACTGCGGTGTCCCGGTCGATAACTCGGCGGCGGCGAGTGCGACCGGCTTGCACCTGATCCGCTGCGGTCGCCATGTTGCGCGCCCGAAGCGTTACATGCGTGACCTGCCGCTGGACGTCGACGATCAGCGTGAGCTTCCCGCAGTCCTCGCGTCGATGGCGCACTCTTCCGACGGGTGGGTGAAGATCGTCGGAGACTGGATCGACCGCAGTGCCGGAGCAGACTCGGACCTCATGCCCCTGTGGGACCCTGCCGTGTTGACTGACGCTGTAGCCGCCGTGCACGAGGCCGGGGCGAGGATCGCCGTGCATGCATTCTCACATCGTGTGATCGACTCGCTCATTGAGGCCGGCGTTGACGACATTGAACATGGCAGCGGTATCGATGAGGATCAGGCCAGCGAGATTGCTGCACGCGGCATCGCGGTGACGCCGACGCTGCGCCAGGTCGAGCTCTTCAAAGATTTTGCGGCCCAGGCGGGGGCGAAGTACCCCGTCTATGCGGCGACGATGCTGGGCATGTACGACGCGCGGCGTTCCCACTTCCAGATGCTCGTCGACTCTGGCGTCCTTCTCCTGATGGGAACCGACTCGGGTGGCTACCAGGATCACGGTACGATCGCCGGCGAGCTTGACCTGTGGCTCCAATGGGGCGCGCCTGCTGAGTTTGCGATCGATGCCGCGACGTGGGTGAGCCAGCGCTACCTCGGCTACCCGGGCCTCGTCGAGGGCGGTCCCGCTGATTTCCTCATCCTGGACGAGGACCCGAGGGCCAATCCGACGATCCTCGCGAAGCCTGCGCGCGTCACGGTCGGTGGAGCGTCTGTCTGGGAGCGTCCGTCCGCCTGAGCTCACGGCAGTGATCGATTTAACCGATTCGCGCGACACGGCACTCGCTCCTGACTTGGGATTCAGGGGCGAAATATGGCATAATCGCTAGCTGTACCCGGCGGTTCGTAGACCCTCTCACTGCGTGCCGT
>ERZ772930.666-NODE-666-length-10501-cov-6.31304_pt1 | contig 10501 bp, 10 predicted proteins | sample MGYA00511685_ERZ772930 | MGnify/ENA primary metagenome ERZ772930 (study PRJEB29015, sample SAMEA2738053) | human oral metagenome | biome: human oral; feature: human-associated habitat; material: saliva | place: China | collected 2226 ... | reverse complement strand
ACTGTCCTTTTTTGGAATTAACGTTGACTTAATTCGTTTAGTTTTCAATGTTCAAAATAATGGAGCGGGTGATGAGAATCGAACTCACAACATCAGTTTGGAAGACTGAGGTTTTACCACTAAACTACACCCGCATTTTTTAAATTTTATATTTTCGACTTTTTGTCGAACACTCAATTATTATATCAAGTCTTCAAGATTTTGTCAACACTTTTTAAAAATTTTTTTTAAAAATATTCGTTTTTAGAAATTGTTGTTTTAGTCTCTTTTTGAGAAGACTTTTAATATTCTAACATCACATTTATTCTTTGTCAAGAAGTTTTTTTAACTTTTTTAAAGTTTTTTCTTAACATTATAATAAAAGTTTTTTTATATTGTTCGAGTTCTATTCGAAAACATATTATCAATATAATATAGCACTTACCTTAATTTTACTTAAAGAAACTAGAGAAAAAAATAAAAAGTATAGATTTTTCTTACGAAATTTCCATACTTTAAATTTTTTCTTCTATAAGATATCTTATTTTGTAGTTTGTCTATGTATTACTCGATATGGTAAGTACATTTCTTTTTTGTTTTCATCTAATTCGTCTTCGTTGATTTCTTCGCCCTTACGTTTAGCTTTTTCTATATCGATTATTTTTGTTAGAACACGCATAGATACCGCACCTATATCAAAGATAGGTTGGAAAATAGATGAAATTTTCGGTCTTGTCATGTTTAATAGTTTAGTATTTTCTAAAGATATTAGTTCAAAATCATGTGGTACTTTTAGTCCTGTATCTAATGCTTGATGTAGTACTGCTAATGCTACTTCATCATACATAGCTATTACTACATCAACTTTTGCATCTATATTACTCAGAGTTTTATAAATTCTATTACTTTCTTTATAAGTTTGATATCCATCTATTATAAAGCTAGGATCGAACTCTATTTTTTTAGTAGCTAATGCATCTTTGTATCCTTTAATAATTCTTTGAGTTTTTTGACTTTCATATTTATCTATAATTAAAGAAATATTTTTTACACCTTTTTCTAAAAATTCTTTAGTTACTTCGAATGATGCTTTTTCATAATCTATATTAACAGAATAAAACTCAGAATCTACTCCTAAATTACCAGCTAGTACTACTGGAATTTGAATATCTTGTAAATATTTTTTAGAACTATCTGATAGTGAACGTCCTAAATAAATAATACCATCTACTTGTTTACTTACAAATGAAGCAAAAATATTTTTCTCAATTTCTTTATCATCACTAGAATTTGCCAAAATTATATTATATTTATACATATTAGCAACAGACTCAATTCCACTTACTATTTCTGCAGAAGATAAATCAGCAATATCCGGTAAAACAATACCTATTGTAGTTGTTTTTTTACTAGCAAGTCCTCTCGCTACTGCGTTAGGTGTATATTTTAATTTTTTAATTACTTCTTGAACACGTAACCTTGTATCTTCTTTAACATTAGGGTTGTTATTTACAACACGCGAAACAGTAGCCATCGACACTTTTGCTTCTTTTGCAACATCGTATATTGTTATTGTCATTTTCTTCTCTCCTTTACATCTATCATTACTTTTTACTTTTTTTCAAGAATTAAAACCTTTTCATTACATTCATATTTTAACAAATTTACTATGAAAAGTCTAGTAATGAATATAAGATTTTTCATTTTCTTTTTATTTTCATTATACAAAATATATAAAAAATTAATATCTATTATTTTATCTATACTAAAAATAAAAAAGGAGAATTAGATTACTCCTTTTTTTATAAGAGTAACCTAACTCCCCAAATTTTATTTTATTAGTTTTCTAAAGAAGCATAAGCTTTTTCTAAAGTTTCTTTTAGAACTTTAGCTGAATGTTGCATTTTAGCTGTTTCTTCTTCAGTTAAGTCTAATTCTACTACTTCACGAACACCTTCGCGTCCAACGATAGCTGGAGTTCCGATGTATAATCCGTCAATTCCGTAGTGTCCATCACAGTATCCACTTACTGCTAATTCTACGTTTTCGTCACGTAAGATAGCTTTAACGATTGTGAATAATGCAATACCGATTGCGTAGTAAGTAGCACGTTTACGGTTGATAACTTCGTATGCTGCACGCATAACTTTTTCTTCAACATCTGCAAAATCTTCTTTAGTGTAGTCAGATGATTCTAAGAATTTATCGAATTGTTTACCGTATACGAAAACATTACTCCAAGCTGCAAGTTGAGTATCTCCGTGTTCTCCAATGATATATCCACGAACACTGCTTGGTGCTAAGTTTAATCTTTCTCCTAACATGTAACGGAATCTTGAAGTATCAAGAGTTGTACCTGATCCAACGATTCTGTGTCTTGGGAATCCAGTGAATTTTTGTAAAGCATTAGTTAATACGTCTACTGGGTTAGATGCGATAACGATAACTCCATCGAATCCAGATGCAACGATTTGTTCTGACATATCTTTAACAACTTTAATGTTTTTGTCAACTAGGTCTAAACGAGTTTCACCTGGTTTTTGTGGAAGTCCACCAGCAATTACGATTACGTCTGCATCAGCACATTGCTCATATCCACCAGAAGTTACTTTAATAGGTGGTACTAAAGCTCCCCCGTGGTTTAAGTCCATTGCTTCCCCTTCAGCTTTTTCTGCGAAGAAGTCGATTAATCCTAACTCTTCACAAACTCCACTTGAATATAGTTGATAAGCAAAGCTCATCCCTACCATTCCTGCTCCTATTAAGACAACTTTTCTATTTTTCGCTTTCATAAGAAAACCTCCATTAATTTGTATAAATTTAGATATTTTAATTTTTTACTGTTTTCTAAATAAAATATAGTTGAAAACTATTTCTATTCATAACACTCTGAATTATAGCACAGCTTTTGCAAAAAAGAAAGTGTTTTTACGACATTAATTTTCATATTAAATTAATTATTTTCTTTTAATTTATATATATTTTGAAAGTGCTATCTTTAAAAAATAAAACGCTTTATTTATATTTTTGTTACATCTACATCTTTAAAACCTTTTTATATCAACTTTAAAAGAGTTTCTGATTAATTAAAATCAATAAATTATTTTATTGATTGAATTCCAAATATTTTAATATTAATTTTTTATAGAATTTTTGATAGATTTTTCTTCATTTTCATTTTAATATTTTAGTTATCTCTTAGTATAACAGCATTGAGTTACTTAAAATAAAAAAATATCAAGTATTATTTTACTTGATATTTTTTATTTTTTAATCTTCTATAATATTTCCATCTGAACTACAGTGTACTAATGTAACTAACAATACTACTGATGTTATTATTAGTATATATATTGCCACATCCCAGTTTGATATATCTCTTATATATCCTAATAATGGTGGGAATATCGCAGCAAGTAAATAACCACCTGACTGAGCTAATCCTGAAATATTAGCTGATTCTTTTTCATTTCTTGCTTTTGCTGAAAATAGATACATTACATAAGAGAATGATCCTCCTCCAGATAAAGCAAAAATAATTACTAAGATTGCCATTAATGTAAAGTTACCATGTACATATACCATTCCTAATAGCGATCCAATATATCCTATTACTATACAAATAGGAATAATTAGTTTATTTTTTAACTTATCTGCAAATATAGGTACTAAGAATGTTGATGGAAACTGTGCAAATTGACTTATTGATAATAGTAATCCAGCCGCTTCTGGTGAAAATCCTTTACTTATCATTATTTCAGAAAACCAAGAAACACTACAATAGAATAATGCTGATTGTAATCCCATACTTAAAGTTAAAGTCCACATTTTTAAACTACCTAAGTAATGTCTAATACCTTCAGATTTTTCTGTTACTACGTTTTCTACAGTAGACTTTCTAGAAATATATAAGTAAACTATTGCATTTAAGATAGCTATAACTATCCAAATATTAACAGCTAATCCTATAGAAAATTCAGTACCTCCTATATTAGAACTAGCTATTGGATAACTTATTCCCGCAGCAAAAGCAGCACTTACATTCATTACAACTGCATAAAAACCAGTCATAACTCCTAGATTTTCTGGGAAATATTTTTTTGCTATCCCTGGTAATAATACATTACCTACTGTTATTCCCACACCTACTATAAATGTAGCGATGAAAAACATATAAGTATTTAGATAAAATCTTAATCCTAATCCTATAGCAATAATTAATGCAGAATAAAATACTGTTTTTTCTAAACCTAACTTTCCAGAAAATTTACTTACAACCGGACTACATAAAGCGAATGCTATTAGTGGAATTGTTGTTATTAAACCAACTACTGTATTATTTATATTTAAGATACCTTTTAATGGTCCAGATATTGCCCCTACAGAAGTAATAGGCGATCTAAGTATCATACCTAATAAAACTATACCTAATATAATAATTACTTTATTTATATTTTTTGTCATTATATATCCTTTCTCAAATCTTTCTCACAAAAAAGAAGATAGAATAAACAATTAATAACTATTCATTCTACTTCTATTTTATTTTTTTTATTAATAAGTTCTTACTGGTAGAATAAGTTCAATTATATCTCTATGATAATCACTTGGTTGAACTATAAACGCAGTTAATTCACCAGAGAACTTAATTACGATTTCCTCAGAAGCAATAGCTGAAACAGCATCTTTTAAATATTTTCCTGATACTGATATTTCAAAACTATCATCTTCTAATTTAGAATTAACTTGTAATTCTTCAACAGCACTACCTAAATCTTTAGCCTGTGAAGAAATTTCTAAGTTACCTTCAGTTACTACTAATTTAATAATATCATCTTTATCTTCTCTGCTCATAAGTGAAATTCTATCAACAGCATTGTAAAATTCTCTACTATTAGCAGTAAATGAACATTCAAACATAGTTGGAATAAGTTTTTCTGTATTTGGATAATTACCACTTATTAATAAAACAGTATAAACTACATTTTGATAATAAAGAACTATTCTATTATTTTCATAGAAAATTTCAACTTCATCTCCACCAGTTTCTATCATTCTTTGGAAGTATGTTAGAGCTTTACGTGGAATAATTAGATTAAATTCTTTTTCTGCATCTTCATCATTTAAAACTACTTGTCTTCTACTCAGACGATAAGAGTCTGTAGCAGTCGCAGTTAAAATTTTATTTTTTAATGAGAAGTTAACACCTTCTAAAATAGGTCTTTGATCATTAGGAGCTGTACAGAACACCGTTTCTCTAATTATATCATTAAATACTGTAGCTTCTAATTTAAGACTATTTTCTCTAGATATTACAGGAAATTCTGGATATTCCATTGCATCATAACCTTTAATATTAAATTCACTCTTACCTGAATGAATTTTAATAAATGAATCTGTACTTTCAAATTCAATAAGATTAGTAGGTGCTTTTCTTATAATTTCTATAAAATTACGAGAAGGTAATACTACTTGTCCTTCTTCTTCTATAGTTATAATTTCTTTATCATCTTTATAAGCATCTATTATAAATTCAACAGATACTAAAGAATCACTTGCTTTTAAAATTAAGTTGTTAGAAGATAGTTCTAATTTAATTCCTTTTAAAATTTCAAAAAGTGAATTAGGAGCTATAACTCTAGCAACATGATTTAGACCTTCTAAAAAATCAGATTTTTCTATAGTAAATTTCATTTTGTCTCCTTATATATAATATATATTAAATAAAATAATAATAATAAGGGCTGTTAACACTGTGGAAAACTCCACCCAAATTAAAAATAAATTGTAAAGTTTGTTGTTAATAACTTGTGAATAACTAATAAAAAAGATTAATACTTTTTAACAGCTATTATATTTGACCTAACTTTTCTTTAATCATAGAGATGTTTTCAAAAATATCAGGGAATTCATCTTCATTTAACTTAGCTATCTTATTAAATGAATAAAGAATAGAAGTATGGTCCTTATTAAAGTGTTGACCTATCGCAGGAAACGATAGATTAGTAAGTTCACGACATAAGTAAATAGCTATATTTCTAGCTTGAACAACTTCTTTTTTCCTAGTAGAAGAAAGAATATCATCTTTTCTAATAGAATAAAAATCAGAACAAGCATTAATAATATGATCAGGTGAAATATTTTTTCGAGGAGCTTTTCTCACATCTTTTAATATTTCTTCTGCAATATGAAGAGAAGGTTTTTTATTCATTGTAGCTGACATAGATTTAATACTCTTTAAAACACCTTCTAATTCTCTTATATTAGATGAAACATTATTAGAAATATATATAAGAGTCTCTTCATCTAATTCAATATCAAATTGAGTACATTTATATTTTAATATAGCCATACGAGTTTCAAAGTCCGGTGGTGTAATATCTGTAGTAACACCTTGTTCAAATCGAGTAACAAGACGATCTTCTAGGTCATTAAGTTGAGAAGGTGACTTATCACTTATAAGAACTATTTGTTTTTGGTTCATTTGAAGCTCGTTAAAAGTGTGGAAAAATGCATTTTGTGTTTCAGTTTTTCCAGATAAAAATTGAATATCATCTATAAGTAAGGCATCTATCTCACGATACTTACGTCTGAAATCTTCATCAGCATTATCATTTTTATTTTTCATAGGTTTAATAGAGGCTAAAAACTCATTTAAGAATTTTTCCGAAGAAATGCACTCTATTTTAAACTCGGGAAAGTTTTTCTCCATTTCATTACCTATAGCATGTAAAAGATGTGTTTTACCTAATCCAGCTCCACCATAGATAAATAAGGGGTTATAGATACCACCAGGAGAATCAGCAACGTTATAGGCAACGTTATGAGCATATATATTACCAGCACCAACGACAAAATTATCAAACGTATAGTTTTTATTAAGTGTTGGATTCTTTTTGCTGTTAAAAGCATTATTAGAAGAAACAGGCTTTTTATATTCATCTAAAGGTAAACTTTGTTTCTGATAAAAGTGTTGAGCTCCAGAAGGTTTATTACCTTGCAAGAAGTTCTGTCTAATAATATCTTCAGCAGCAGGTGTTGTTTTAGTTGGTTTTTCAGGTATTTCAAAATTATTATCAAGTGAATCATACTCAATATTAAAATCAAAACCAGTAGTATTTTTTAATATTTGCTTAAGACGCGCATCGTAAGCTCCATGAATAAATTGAGATACAAGAGCTTCTTTACTAGTAATTACGATAATCTTATTAGCAAAATCAACTTTATCAATAGAGGCACCTAAAAACCAAGTTTCAAAAACTTGAGCAGGAAGTTCTGCTTTTAATTCTTTAAGAATAATCTCCCATAAAAAATTAGAATTACTCAAAAAAAATCCCTCCTTAAAAAAATGTACACTAAATTATATCATAAAAAAAGAGATAAACCAAATAAAAAATTAAAGTTATTCACAGTCTGTGGAAAAACTTTTAATAACTATGAAAAACGAAAAGAAATTATCTGTGAAAAACGTAAAAAAAGTATAAATTTTATAAAAAGTAAAAAGAAAAACAACAAATTTTTAACAGTTAAGAATATTATAAGAAAAGCAATTTAATATTTTTTCACACATAATTCACAACTGTGGAAAACTTTGTTAAGTGAAATTGTGAAAAAGTATAAATTTCTGTGGAAAAACAGTTAGTTTTGAAAATGAATTTTATATGTATTCATAACTTTTTAACAGTTATTCTATGAAAAACTAACTAAATCTGTGGAAAACTATTTAATATATATTTTTTTATTTGTTAAAAAAGGTTTAAATAAATATCACTTTTTGTACTATATTTTTTAAAATTTTTAAAGGTTTCTTCTTGATTAATTAAGCTAGATATGTTAAACTAAATCAGTTATTACATCTATCTATTAAGAATTAAAGAAAACTCGAGGAGGATAAAATGAAACGTACGTATCAACCAAATAAAAGAAAACATTCAAAAGTACACGGATTTAGAGCTAGAATGAGCACTAAAAACGGAAGAAATGTATTAGCTAGACGTAGAGCTAAAGGAAGAAAAGTTCTTTCTGCTTAATATATAAGTACTTAAAGCATCGCTTCGGCGATGCTTTTTTGCGTTGTACGTTAGCATTTTAAGCATCAAAGATGCGCAGAAATGCTTACGTACAACGTATGCAAAAAGAACTTGAATTTCGAAGACGCAAGGATGAAGAAATTCTTAGTTCTGACTGCTGCGTTGACTGAGTAGCAAAACAGCGACGTTGTTAATAAATACTACTAAAAATACTTACGTACAACGTATGCAAAAGGAACTTGAATTTTGAAGACGCAAGGATAAAAAAATTCCTAGTTCCTACAGTAAATATCAACCAAGGATAGAGTCGTATTCCTCCCTATCCTTGGGATATTCTTGAGTACGTTACTCAATAAGATTTCTTTGCATATTACAGATTTAAGAAATCAAATGATTAACGCAACTGCTGCGTTGACTGAGTAGTGCAACTGCGGCGTTGTCAATAATAGTTAGGCAGAAATGCTTACGTACAACGTATGCAAAAAGAACTTGAATTTCGAAGACGCAAGGATGAAGAAATTCTTAGTTCCTACAGTGAATATCAACCAAGGATAGAGTCGTATTCCTCCCTATCCTTGGGATATTCTTGAGTACGTTACTCAATAAGATTTCTTTGCATATTACAGATTTAAGAAATCAAATGATTAACGCAACTGCGGCGTTGAAAATAGATATGCGAAAAAATAATTACGTATAACGCAAAAAGAACTTGAATTTCGAAGACATTGTACCTAAAAACATATTATAAAAAGTAAAAATGTAAAAAGAAAAATATTCTATAACTTAAACAAGATAGACAATTTAAAGAAAGATAGTTGTAAAAATTATAAGAAACTGTTAAAATATTAGTGTTAAGAAAGGTTTAAAGATGAAAAAAGAATATAGAGTAAAAAAAAGTCAAGATTTTGATAATATAATAAGAAAAAAACAATCTTTTGCTAATAGACAGTTTGTTATTTATTATCAAGAAAATAAACTAGATCATATGCGTTTAGGTATTTCTGTGAGTAAAAAATTAGGAAAAGCACATGAAAGAAATAGGCTAAAAAGATATGTAAGAGAGAGTTTTAAGACAAGGAAAGATTTCTTAAAAAATTACGATATTATAATTATAGTAAGACCTGCGGCAAAAGGATTATCATTTTTAGAGTTTGGTAGTTCGATTGACCACGTATTAAAAAGATCAAAATTATATAGAGGAAAGAGGGTTTAAAAATGGAAAAAGAGTTTATTTATGTAGCTGGAACAGTAGATGAGGCTATAAAAAATGGTTTAGCAGACTTAGGATTAAAAGAAGAAGATGTTAAAATAGAAGTATTAGAAGGTGGAAGTGCTGGTATCTTTGGTTTATTTAAAAAAGAAGCTAGAGTAAAATTATCTCCACTGGATAGTGAATTTAAAAAAGAAGATAAACCAAAAGTAGAAGAAAAAGAAGTTAAAGAAGTAAAACCTGAAGTAAAAGAAGAAGTTAAAGAACAAAAACAAGAAGAAAAAGTTGTTGTTAAAGAAGAAAAAGAAACACCAGTAGCTGAAAAAACTACAGAAGTAAAAGAAGAAACAGTAGTTGAAAAAGAAGAAGTTAAAGAACAAAGACCAAAAAGAGAAGACTATATTGTAAAAAATCAAGATAAAATAGTTAGCTATTTACAAAATATTGTAATAGCTATGGGGTATCCAGATGCCACTGTAGAGTTTAGTGAAGATGGAAATAGACACTTTACATTAAATATAAAAACAGAAGAAAATACAAGTCTAATAATAGGTAAAAGAGGTTCAACTCTTAATAGTTTACAATTTTTAGTAAATAATTACGCTAAAAAATTCAGTTCACACTTCTTTAGAATAGAAGTAGACTGTGACGATTACAGAGAAAGTCGTAAGAAAACTTTAGAAGAATTAGCACTTAACCTTGCTAAAAAATCTAAAAAAACAGGAAGACCAGTTGAATTAGAACCAATGACAAGTGTTGAAAGAAAAATTATTCACAATGCTTTAACTGGTATAAAAAATGTTGAAACAGAATCACGTGGTGATGAACCATATAGATATTTAGTTATTACAGCAAAATAGGAGAAACAATGAAATCAATACTAATTGTTGATGATAGTACATATTATAGAAGTCGTGGCGCAGAGATAGCTGAACTAGCTGGTTTTAAGTGTCATTTTGCAGAAAATGGAGAACAAGCAGTAAGAATGTATCATAGAATACAACCGGACATAGTTACAATGGATATTTGTATGCCTCTTATGGATGGATTAGAGGCTACTAAACAAATCTGTTCTCGTTATCCCGATGCAAAGGTACTTATTTGTAGTAGTGTGGGTCATGTACCAGTATATCGACGCCAAGCATATGATAACGGAGCTAAAGGTATTCTACCAAAAGAATATGATTTAGATGAGTTAGAATTTGCTATAAAAGAAATAGAACTAATGAAATAAAAAATGAGTAAGGCATATTTGCCCTACTCATTTTCTTTAACTTAAAAA
>ERZ772930.665-NODE-665-length-10523-cov-6.69717_pt1 | contig 10523 bp, 7 predicted proteins | sample MGYA00511685_ERZ772930 | MGnify/ENA primary metagenome ERZ772930 (study PRJEB29015, sample SAMEA2738053) | human oral metagenome | biome: human oral; feature: human-associated habitat; material: saliva | place: China | collected 2226 ... | reverse complement strand
CCTTCTTCGCGGGCCTGCACGAGTACCTGACGAAGCACTCCTACGCCAACGCCACGCTGGACGACCTGCTCTCCGAGCTGGCCGCCGCCTCGGGCCGCGACCTGGCCTCGTGGTCGAAGGTGTGGCTGGAGGAGGCCGGCGTGACCCTCCTGCGTCCGGTCATCACGACCGCCGAGGACGGCACGATCGAGCGCCTCGAAATCACTCAGGAAGCCTTCTCCGATGGCGCCTCCCTGCGCCCGCACCGCATGGGCGTGGCCGGCTACTCGCTGACCGAAGAGGGCACACTGGCCCAGGTCTTCCGCGAGGAGCTCGACATTGACGGCGCGTCCACGGTGATCGAAGCCGCCGCGGGCATCGCCCGCCCGGACTTCATCCTCGTCAACGACGGAGACCTCGGCTACGCCAAGGTCCGCCTCGATGAGCAGTCCCTGGCCTTCGCGATCACCAACATCACCAAGTTCACGGATTCCCTGACCCGCGGCGTCGTCATGGCCTCCGCGTGGGACATGACCCGCGACGGCGAGATGCCGGCACGCGACTACCTGAACCTGGCGCTGCGCGCCGTTCCCGTCGAGGACAACATGAGCCTCCTGACGCTCACCCTGCGTCACATCGACGAGGCCGTGCGCACCTTCGTGGCACCGAAGTACCGCGCCGAGGCCGCAGAGGACACGGGACGTCGCCTGCTCCTCCTGGCTCGCACCGCCACCTCCGGCTCCGACGCGCAGCGCATGCTCGTCGCCGCCGCGGCCCGCAACGCGACCAGCCCCGAGCAGTTCGAGGCCATCCGCGCCCTCTACGACGGCACCCAGACCCTGGACGGCCTGGACCTCGACGTCGACCTCAAGTGGGACCTGCTGATCGCCCTGGTGCGCGGAGGCGCCGCCACCGAAGATGACATCGCAGCCCTGGAGGCCACCGACGACACGATGACCGGCCACCAGAACGCGGCTGCCGCTCGTGCGGCCCGCGAGGGCGAGTGGATCAAGGCCGACGTGTGGGACAAGGTCCTCACCGACACCTCGATCCCCAACGACACCCGCTGGGCGATGATCTCGGGCTTCTGGGCACAGGCACGCACCAACCCGTCGGCATACGCCGGCTACGTGGGCGAGTACTTCAAGGCCCTGGCGGGCATCTGGGAAACCTTCACCTTCCACACCGCCGAGGACCTCACGACGCTGCTCTTCCCGAACGCGCTCGCAGGCTACGCCCCCGAGGTCGACGTGGTCGCCTCCGGCAAGGCCTGGATCGAGGCTCACGCGGACGCATCTGCCGGCACAATCCGCATCATCCGCGAGCTCATCGACGTGTGTGAGCGTCAGATCGCCAACCAGGCGGTGGACGCGGGCTGATCAGCCTCTCAGAGACGCCAGGGGGCGTGGCCATATGGCCACGCCCCCTTCGTCTGCCTCGACCGCACCGCTAACAACGAGGGCTCTCACCAGGAATACAAAACTGCCAACGACGCAACTGGGCAGCACCCGCAATTTGCATGCCGGACATGCCTAGCTACTGTGTGGCCGTCTGAAGGAGTTGATTCTCCCCGATCGGGCGTAACGACTCATCAACGCGCCTTTGACCAAGTTGCGGCAGGCAGCATTACACCAGTTAAGGAGCATTACACCAGTTAAGGAGCATTACACCAGTTAAGGAGCATTACACCAGTTAGGGAGCATTACACCACCTCCGAGCTGGTGTAATACCCCCTAAGTGGTGTAACACCACTTAGCAACAAACCCACGTGCGGCGCCCTGTGCTCACAAGCCGCTTCACGTGCTCCCGATCGAACCCCGACTCGCCGGCCCGCACCACACGACATCGAGCCCATGTGCGGCCCCCTTGAGACAGTGACCGAACTACCTCAGCTCAACACCCGCTCTTCCCTCTCCCGCAACGTCGCGCGCGCTCAGCAAGACCGTACTCAACAACAACACTCTCAACAACACAGACAAGTACACTCGACCTTCTTGGCGATGCAATAGTTCCCCATCCGGCTCAAACAGCTCGAAGGCCCACTCCCTCAGCAAACGATCACGCTTCACGCACAGATCTGTATGCATAAGAAGCCTCCCGTTTCTTGGAGATGTCCAAGAAACGGGAGGCTTTCGATGAAGGATGAAGCCGAGGCTTCAGAGCGATGCGTCAGCGCTTGGCTCGACGCGATGCGACAACCGCACCAGCGCCGGCGACCAGAACCGCGACGGCTCCCACACCCACCCACACCGAGGACGCACCGGTCGCAGCGAGGGCATCAGCACGCGCCTGAGTCGGGGTGGAAGCATTCTGGGCTGCAGGGGTGGACGCCTGCGTCGGATCGCCGCTCGGGGTGATGTCGACGCGAGCGGTCACCGTGCCCTGATCGTCGGCGGGAGCGGTCGTCTCAGGTGCAGCCGGGGTGGTATCACCGTTGGCGGGAGCAGAAGGCGCGGCAGACGGGTCACCGCCACCGTTGGCAGGAGCGGAAGGCGTGACAGACGGGTCGCCAGCACCGTTGGCAGGAGCGGAAGGCGCGGCAGACGGGTCGCCACCACCGTTGGCGGGAGCGGACGGGGCAGCAGACGGAACAGAGGGCGCCGGCTCCTGGCCCACGGAGGGGTTCTCCTCGCCGTTTGCGAGCGCGGGCGCCTCATCCGACGGGGTCTGCTGCTCCGGCATCGAACCTGCCCCGTCACCCACGGAGGGGTTGTTGCCATCCTGCTCGACAGACAGCGTCGTGCAACGCGTCAGGGCATCGCGATACTCGGTCGCGGTCAGGTAGCGGCCAGCGTTCTCGCCACCCTGCATCGTCACGCCGCCATCCTTCTCGGGACGGACGGCGGTCTGCGACGCAATGGACTCCGCAACGCGATCAAGCTCAGCGTCGATGTCCGCGAGAGAGGCGGCAGGCTTGCTTTCCTCAGCCGAGGCCAGGTACTTGTCCAGAGCAGCCTGAGCGGCGTTCACGGATGCCTGCGCATCAATCACAGCCTGCTGGCGATCAGCGGAGGGGGCGGCGTCAGCAGGTGCGGGAGCAGCAGATCCAGCCTTTGCGGGAAGGCTCGACACATCGATGGGGAGGGCGACGCCGGGAAGGGAGCCCACCTTGTTCTGCCAGGAGTTGGCGCGCTGCGCGTCGCCGCCGCCCGCGAGACCGGAGACGTAGTTGGTGTTGTCAGCGTTGAAAGCGGCGCCGTCAAAGCCGTACGCGGACGCCGTATCGCCAGTCGTGTGGAAGAGGGACACGTTGGGCGAGCCGCCAGTGATGGCGTAGAACTTCTGAGTGCCGTAGATGCGCGTGAAGTTACCGTGCTTCGCGATGTGCACACCGACGCCGACGACATTGTTCTGAGCCAGCATGTTCTTGTCGTGGCCGGAGGAGTTCTTCCACTGATCGAAGAGCGCGTCCGCCGCCTGCATCGGATTCTTGGAGGTACCGTAGGCGCCCCACTTGTCGCCGAAGTTCTCGCGGTGGTTGTAGGCAATGTTCTCACCGGCGTAGGTCGTGTCACCGCCGTCGAGCTTTCCGACGCCGAAGTACTTGTAGTCCGGGTCGTGGTTGAAGTCGTCGCTATCCGACATGTGCTTGCTCCACGCGCGAGCGTCGGTGGTCACCGTATCCGAAACAACCAGCTCGGGCAGACCGGCGTTTGTTCGGTAGGCGTTCATCTTCTGAATGACGAGGGCCTCGATGATGCGCGCCTGGGTGGCGTCGTCGACCTGGGACCAGTCAACCCAGTCGAGGCCACGGCTTGCGGTATCCGCAGCGGGCGCGGCCTCACTGGCCGACGTGGTGGGCTCAAGGGCACCCTGCTGCGCAGCCTCGAGTGCGGCCTGTGCATCGGCGAGGGCAGCTCGCAGCTCGGACTCACGCGCGGGATCCAGGGTGGGCGTCGCAGAGTTACCCGCTGCCGCGGCGGCGTAGCTCGCCAGAAGCGGATTATATTCAGCGGTAATGCGACCTTCTGCCCCCGACAGTGCATTGCAGAAAGCGTCGCTGGTCGTCGCGTTTCCTTCAGCGAGGGTGGGGATGACGACGAGGGAAGCTGCAATCGTGGTCGCAGCGAGGACCACGGACGTGTGGGTACGAGTGAGCTGGAACGACATTGACTACCGGCCTAACACGATGGAACAAGAACAGGTAAATCTTTCCACGCGGTTCAGCATTTTTCAAGGTTTTTTCAGTAAGTCTTTACAGGTGAATCCACCTATTTTCAACACATTTTATGTTTGACAGATTTTGAATATCCCACATGCCGATATCGAAACGTTATATTTCGGATCAATCAACTGACCATGCTGCAACCACGAGCACGAAAACAGCTCATACAATAAAAAATCGACATCCACAATTGGATGTCGAAATTTTCTGTGGAGCTAGGGGGATTCGAACCCCCGACCTCTTCCATGCCATGGAAGCGCGCTACCAACTGCGCCATAGCCCCGTTATTTAGTTCGTCGCCGTGGCGACCTGATAAATAATAGCGGACGTTTCAAGAATGACGCAAATCCAATTGAGTGCCCCTCGTCACAAAGCTCGAATACCTCAAGATTCTGCGGCGACGAGGGGCCCGAGAGCCATCACGCCCCCAAAATGTCCTCACGAGAGCCGATGTTGTGCGATGCCAGGCGCCACCCACTGATCGCCGCGCTCTTGGAGGTCGACTTCCCCACGGGCACGAGCTCTGACCAGTGGCAGTTATCGACCCCGCGCAGCCCATTGAAGACCGCCGGATCCAGGCCCAGCAGCGACACGATGCCACGCGCGATCGCGGAGCCATGCGAAACGACGATCAGAGACTGGTCGTCTCGACACGCGCGTGCCGCTTCCAGGACGGCATCGCGAACGCGCCCGCCCACAACCTCGGACCGTTCCACCCCGGCGAGGTCGCACTCCCCCTGCGCGCGATACTGCGCGTAGGCCTCGGGCTGCTCGCTGGCGATCTCCTCGTAGGTCTTGCCCTCGAAGCTCCCGTAGAAGCGCTCCGTGAGCCGCTCGTCGAGTTCCGGTCCCTCGCAGGGATATCCAGCGATGTCAAAGACGCGAGCGATGATCCTCGCGGTATCGACCGCACGCCCCAGGGGCGAGCTCACGATACGCACTCCCCCGTCGTCGTAGCTGCGCCCGTCTTCGGCGGCAATCATGCCAACCTCGGCACTCGGCTCGCACAGTCGGCTCACCAGCACACCGGCAGCACCGGCCGCCTGGGACCGTCCGGCCTCGTTCAGGGGTTGATCGATGCGCCCCTGAAAGCGCCGCGCCAGGTTGAAATCCGTCTGGCCGTGGCGCAGCAGGACGATCCGCGAGGCGCTCACTGTGCGCTCTCCACACCGTGCGCGGCAGCACGCTCAGCAGCAGCGGCGCGGGCCTCGTCGGTGTCGACATCGATCGGCACGGCCGGGCAGTCACCCCACAGGCGCTCGAGAGCGTAGTACTCGCGCTCCTCCTCGGACAGGACATGGACGAGCAGATCCGAGTAGTCGAGGAGCACCCAGGTGCCCTCCGTGCGCCCCTCGATATGGGCGGGGCGGCGCTGATGCTCGACCCAGATGCGATCCATGATGTCCTCGGCGATGGCACGCACCTGACGGTCCGTCGGCGCCGAAACAACCACGAATGCGTCAGCCAGGGCGAGCTTGCTGGTCACGTCAACAAGCACCGGGTTGATGCCGCCGCGGTCGTGCGCGGCGCGAGCAACCAGGCTCGCCAGTTCTGCGGTAGCGTCGGGAAGGCTCACGTTTCTCCTTGGATTAGGACCGGTACAGGCCGTATTTGTTGATGTATTGGACGACGCCGTCGGGCACCAGGTACCACACCGGCTTGCCCTCCTCGACGCGCGTGCGGCAGTCCGTCGACGAGATCGCCATGGCGGGGACCTCCAGCAGCGACACGGACTCGTGCGGCAGGCCGGGATCCGACAGGTTGTGCCCGGGGCGCGTCACGCCGATGAAGTGCGCCTGCTCAAAGAGCTTATCGGCGTCCTTCCACTGCGCGATCTGCGCCAGCGCATCGGCACCCGTGATGAAGTAGAAATCCGAATCCGGGTATTCGCGAGACAGGTCCGCCAGCGTATCGATCGTGTAGGTCGTCCCACCGCGGTCAATATCGACGCGCGACACGGCGAAACGCGGATTCGATGCGGTAGCGATAACCGTCATCAGGTAGCGATGCTCAGCCGAGGTCACGCGTCGATCCGCCTTGAAGGGCTGCATCGCGGCCGGGACGAAGACGACCTGGTCAAGGCCGAAGACGTCCATGACCTCCGAGGCCGCAACGAGGTGGCCGTGGTGGATCGGATCGAAGGTGCCGCCCATGATGCCGATCGCGCGGCGCCGACGCAGCGCGCGCGGGGGATGCTGGGGCGAGGCCGGGGCTGCGGTCGCCCCTGCCGTGGCCTCAGTGGTCTTTTCGATCGCGGTATCCTCTGAGGACGGCACCGCGTGGTTGTTCTGCTCGCTCACGGGCGGATCGTTCCTTCACCCTCGTAGATCCACGTGGTCGTCGTGAGCTCCGCGAGGCCCATCGGGCCGCGCGCGTGCAGCTTCTGCGTCGAGATGCCGACCTCGGCTCCCAGGCCCAGCTGACCGCCGTCCGTGAAACGCGTCGAAGCATTCACGGCAATAGCAGCGGCATCGATGCCCGATCGGAACGCGCGCACGACGGCCACGTCGGATGCCACGATGCCCTCCGTATGCCCCGAGGAATAGCGGCGAATGTGCTCGATCGCCTCGTCAACGTCGGCGACGACGCGCACAGCCAGGTCCATCGACAGGTACTCGGTCTCCCAGTCGGCTTCGGTTGCGTCGACGATCATCTCAGCATCGATCGAGGGCTGGCCGTCGACGATGGCCCGGATGGCCTCGTCCGCGTGGATCGTCACGCCCGCCGTCGTCAGACGGGTGACGGCGGCGACGAGGAAGCGCTGCGCAACGTCGGCGTGCACGAGCAGAGTCTCCGCCGCGTTGCACACGCCCACGCGCTGCGTCTTCGCATTCATGATGATGGCCTCGGCGGCCTCCAGGTCAGCGGAGGCATCCACGTACACGTGGCAGTTACCCGTGCCCGTCTCGATAACCGGAACCCGCGACTCTTCGACGACGGCATTGATGAGCCCAGCTCCCCCTCGCGGAATCAGCGCATCGATCGCTCCACGCGCACGCATCATCGCTCGGGCACCCGCGCGGCCCCACGGATCCACCGTGGTGATCGCATCGGCGGGCAGACCGACGGACGTCAGCGCATCGCGACACACCCCGATGAGGACGCGATTCGAGGACTGCGCGGCGCTTCCACCGCGCAGCACAACCGCGTTGCCGGCCTTCAGAGCAAGCGAGGCAGCGTCGATCGTCACGTTGGGGCGTGCCTCGTAGATAATCCCGATAACGCCCAGGGGAACGCGCTCCTGCGTCACGCGCAGGCCAATATCGGTGCGCATTCCGCGCACGACCTGACCGATCGGGTCAGGCAGACCCGCGATCTCGCGGACGGCCTCGGCGATTCCACGAATACGATCGGGGGTCAGAGCGAGGCGGTCCAGCAGGCCCTCACTCATCTGCTCCGCGCGACCGCGGGCGACATCTTCAGCATTAGCGGCCAGGATCTGGTCACTGCGATCAATGAGCGCAGCCGCGATCGCTTCGAGACCGCGGTTCTTCACCTGGGTCGTCGCGTTCGCGAGCACTCGCGCCGCAGCACGAGCAGCATCCGTCACCTGGGAAATATCTGCAGCAGTATCCACCGGGCCATCATGGCACACGAGAGGCTGTCAAGCCGCGTCAGTCAGCGCTCAGCGCAGAAAATGCGTCGCCCAACACCGCCAGATCGTCGCGGTGGATTGCCGGCCTGGGGTGCTCATGACCCGCTGCCTGCAGTTCCGCGGTGCCCGATCCGGCGATCTCGGCCAGCGTGTCGGAGTCGTATCCCGACACTCCACGGGCGACCAGACCCGTCGGGGAGGCCACATCGACGACGTCGCCAGCCTCGAAGTGGCCGAGCACCGAGCGGACGCCGGCGACCAGCAAAGACTTCTTGCCGACCGTGATCGCGTGCGCAGCACCCTCATCAACGATGATTTCGCCGCGTGACGGCGCCACGTGGGCGATCCACAGGCGGCGCGAGGCCGGACGCTCTTGGGAAGGCTCGAACCACGTACCGACGTTTGTACCCGCGAGCACCGACTCCAGAGCATCCGCGCAGGCGAGCTGCACGCCGATGCCACTGGTGGTCGCCAGCATGGCGGCCTGCACCTTCGTCGCCATGCCGCCCGTACCCACGCGCGAACCCGCACCCGTCACGAGCACGCTCATAAGGTCGTCCGCGCTCTCGACGCGTTCGATCAGCTCCGAGCCCGGGTGGTCCGGAGGAGCCGTATAGAGGCCGTCGACGTCCGTCAGCAGCACGAGGGCATCGGCCTTGATCATCTGGGCGATGAGCGCGGCAAGTCGATCGTTATCACCAAAACGCAGCTCGCGGGTGGTCACCGCGTCGTTTTCGTTGAGAATCGGGACAACGCCGAGGCCGAGGAGACGCGTCAGCGAGGCGCGCACGTTCGTGTAGTGGTCGCGGCGCATCACGTCGTCCGTGGTCAGCAGAACCTGGGCGGCATCCAGGTGATGCGCCTGGAAGGCGGCCGTCCACCGCGCCATCAGAAGCCCCTGGCCCATCGCGGCAGCGGCCTGCACGCTCGGCAGATCCTTAGGTTTCGAGGTGAAGCCGAGCGGATCAAGGCCCGCTGCGACCGCACCCGACGACACGATGACGACCTCGCGGTCCGCCCCGCGCCAACGCGCCACGAGGCGCGCAACCGAGTCAATACGGTTCAGATCCAGACCGCCGTCCTCGCGCGTGAGCGACGACGAGCCGATCTTCACGACGATGCGAGAAGCCGCGGACACCCCGCTCATGACTGATCCGACGCGTCGGTCCAGTGCCCGGCCTGGCGCTCCGTCCACAGCTCGTCACGGGCAGCGGTCTTGGCATCCATGACCTGGTGGTACACCTCGCGACGTTCCTTACGGCTCGGACGCGCGTTCTGATCCAGGCGCAGGTCGGTGCCGCGCGAACCCAGCAGCTCCGGTCCGGTCGTGAGGGTCGGCTCCCAGTCGAAGACAACGCCACCGTCCAGGTCGCCGATCACGACGGTGTCGCCGGCGACCGCACCAGCCTTCATCAGCTCGTCCTCGACGCCCGCGGCGTTCAGGCGATCCGCAAGGTAGCCCACGGCCTCGTCGTTAGCGAAGTCGGTCTGACGCACCCAGCGCTCCGGTTTGTCGCCGCGCACCTGGAAGACTTCCTCGCCGTCCTTGCGGGTCTTGCGCACCGTGATCTCCACGCTGCGCCCGACGGCCTTCGGGCGGATGACGGGACGGGCAGCCTCGAGGGCGGGACGCTTGGCGCGCTCCGCCTCAACGATTCCAGCCAGAGCAAAGGACAGCTCCTTGAGGCCCTCGTGGGACACGGCGGACACCTCGAGGACAGGCCAGCCGAAAGACTCCAGATCCGGGCGCGTGATCTCGGCGAGATCGCGACCGTCCGGAATATCGATCTTGTTGAGGACGATGACGCGGGGGCGCTCCATAATCGGCACGTAGCCCTCGACCTGCGTCAGATCGCCCTGGTAGGCCTCCAGCTCCGCCTCGATAATGCGCAGGTCCTCAACCGGCTCGCGATCGGTCTCGAACGCGGCGGTATCGAGCACGTGCACGATGACGGCGCAACGCTCGATGTGACGCAGGAAGTCCAGGCCGAGGCCTCGTCCCTGGGAGGCACCGGGGATCAGGCCGGGAACGTCGGCAACCGTGTAGCGCGTATCGCCGGCCGACACCACACCCAGGTTCGGGACCAGCGTCGTGAAGGGGTAATCGGCGATCTTCGGGCGCGCCGAGCTCAGGGCGGCGATCAGCGAGGACTTTCCGGCCGAGGGGAAGCCAACAAGAGCCACGTCCGCGACGGACTTCAGCTCAAGGATGACGTCGCGCTCCTCGCCGGGTTCGCCAAGAAGCGCGAAGCCGGGGGCCTTGCGGGCCTTCGACGCCAGCGCCGCGTTGCCCAGACCGCCGCGGCCGCCCTCGGCGACCACGTAGCGGGCGCCCGCGCCCGTCAGGTCGGCGAGCAGCTCACCCGACATCGACTTGACGACCGTCCCCTCGGGAACCGGCAGGACGATGTCCGCGCCGGTCTTTCCCTGGCGGAAGTCACCCATGCCGGGCGTGCCGTTATCCGCACGACGATGCGGGCTGCGGTGGTAGTTCAGCAGCGTGGTCTCCTGCTCGCTCACCTCAAGGATGACCGAGCCGCCATTGCCACCGTCTCCGCCGTCAGGGCCGGCCAGCGGCTTGAACTTTTCACGCTTAATCGAGGCAACGCCGTTACCACCGTTACCACCCATCGCGTGCAGAGTCACGCGATCCACGAAGTCTGCCACTGTTGCTCCTGACGACTGAAATGAATGTTGAAAAGGGCGCCCGGCAACGCCGGACGCCCTTTATGCGCGCGGTCTCAGGCAGAGACCGGCGAAACGCTGACGACCTTGCGATCGCGC
>ERZ772930.654-NODE-654-length-10619-cov-9.99631_pt1 | contig 10619 bp, 10 predicted proteins | sample MGYA00511685_ERZ772930 | MGnify/ENA primary metagenome ERZ772930 (study PRJEB29015, sample SAMEA2738053) | human oral metagenome | biome: human oral; feature: human-associated habitat; material: saliva | place: China | collected 2226 ... | reverse complement strand
ACAACACACCCAACCGAAAGGGACGGCACGCAAAGCGTGCCGTCCCTCTCGTTTTCGCGGCTCTACGCCGCTTTGCTACCGCCCGTCGTCTAGTATTGGGTGGTTGAACGCGCATCGCGCACCGCAGACAAGAGCGCCAGGCGGCGCAGGAATAGAGGATAGACACCATGGCAGAAGAGACTCGAGGACGCGGCGAATTTGGCCGTGGTGGATACCAGAAGCGCCAGCCTCAGTGGCGTGACCGTAACGGTGAACGGTCTGACCGCAGCGATCGTGGGTTCCGGCGTCGTGATGATGATCGCCGCGGCGGTTACCAGCGTCGTGATGATGATCGCCGTGATTTCGGTTCTCGCGATGATCGTCGTGGGGATCGCGGCGGTTACCAGCGTCGTGATGACCGACGCGGTGGCTTTGAGGATCGCGGTCGCGGTGGGTTCCAGCGTCGTGATGATCGCCGCGGCGGTTACCAGCGTCGTGATGATGATCGTCGTGGTGGTTTCCGCGATGATCGCCGCGATGGTGATCGCGGTTTCCAGCGTCGTGATGATGATCGTCGTGGTGGTTTCCGCGATGATCGCCGCGATGGTGATCGCGGTTTCCAGCGTCGTGATGATGATCGTCGTGGTGGTTTCCGCGATGATCGCCGCGATGGTGATCGCGGTTTCCAGCGTCGTGATGATGATCGTCGTGGTGGTTTCCGCGATGATCGCCGCGATGGTGATCGTGGCTTCCAGCGTCGTGATGACCGACGCGGTGGCTTTGAGGATCGCGGTCGCGGTGGGTTCCAGCGTCGTGATGATCGCCGCGGCGGTTACCAGCGTCGTGATGATGATCGTCGTGGTGGTTTCCGCGATGATCGCCGCGATGGTGATCGTGGCTTCCAGCGTCGTGATGACCGACGCGGTGGCTTTGAGGATCGCGGTCGCGGTGGGTTCCAGCAGCGCGACGATCGCCGCGCGGGTTTTCGTGACGATCGCGGGGGCCGAGGCCCTCGCAGCAACGAGCGTCGCAAGGACGCGAACTACCAGAACTACTCCTCGACTGAGGAATACGTTTCCCCCAACGGCGATGAGCCGACGATTCCTGCCGGCGTCAGTGCTGACGAGCTGGACCGCGACGCGCTGCGCGCGCTGACGACTCTGTCGGGCCCCAATCGTGACATTGTCGCACGTCACCTCGTCATGGCTGGTCAGCTCATCGACCTCGATCCCGAGGCCGCCTACCAGCACGCGCAGGCTGCGGTTCGGCGAGCGGGCCGAGTCGACGTCGTCCGCGAGGCCGCCGCACTGACCGCCTACGCATCGGGTCGCTATGAGGAGGCGCTGCGCGAGGTTCGCGCCGTTCGCCGCATGCGCGGGGACGAGTCGCTACGCGCCGTGGAAGCCGATGCCGAGCGTGGGCTCGGACATCCCGAGAAGGCCGTTGACATTATCGATGCTACCGATTCTTCGGCCCTTGACCTCGCCGAACAGGTCGAGCTCGTTCTCGTCTCATCCGGCGCTCGCGCCGACCTCGGCCAGTCCGACGTCGGCCTCGTGATCGTCGATGACGCTCTGGCCGCGCTTCCCCCGTCCGCCGACGACGAGCTTCGTCGCCGACTCATGGAGGTCAAGGCCGAGCGCCTGACAGAGCTCGGTCGCGCCGAAGAGGCCGAGGAGGTCATCGCTGCGATGCCCGCTCAGGTCGAAGACACCGACATTATCGACGTGGCGCTGTACCAGGACGCCGACGTCGACAACAAGCGTTCGCCGCTGCGAGGCTCCGAGGCCGCGTTGGCCGAAGAATTCGACTGCGCTTTGCTCGACCTCGACGGCACCGCTTGGTCCGGCGACGAGCGCATCGAACACGCGGCCTCCTCCGTTATCGAGGCGCGGACGATGGGCATGTCTTCCGCCTTCGTCACGAACAACGCGATGCGCACCCCGCAGCAGGTCGCAGACAAGCTCAACGGCATGGACTTCGAGGCGACCCCCGACATGGTCATGACCTCGGCGATGGACATCGCCGCGATTATGGCGGAAGAACTCGAGCAGGGCGCCAAGGTCTTCGTGCTCGGTGGCCCCGGCCTCCGTCTCGCTCTCGAAGAGCAGGGCTTTGAACTGGTGGAGAGCGCCGACGATGAGCCCGCAGCCGTCGTCCAGGGGCTCGACAAGGAGGTCAACTGGAGCCTCCTGTCAGAGGGCGCCTTCGCCATCGAACGCGGCGCAGCCTTCTACGCTTCCAACCTGGACGCGACGCTGCCCGTCGAGCGCGGCCAGGCCCTCGGCAACGGTTCTCTCGTGCGCGCGATCCAGCACGCCACCCGTAAGCGTCCCACCGCCGGTGGTAAGCCCGAGCCCGGCATCTACCGCCGCGCGAGCGACCTCCTCGGAGCTACGAACCCCCTGGCGGTGGGTGATCGCCTCGAGACCGACATCATGGGAGCCGTCGCAGCTGGCGTGCCTGCCATGCACGTCCTGACCGGCGTTCACCAGGCCCGCGCGGTCCTGCGCGCCCCGCGTGGCCAGCGTCCCGCCTACCTCGCAATCGACATGCGCGGCCTGCTCGAATCGCACCCGGCGCCCAAGCACCACCGCGATGGGACGTGGACGTGCGGCCTGTCCCAGGTGGCCAAGGTGACGCGCGCCGGCGTGCTGACCCTTGACGACATCGAGCTCACCGAGCCGGTCACGATCTCCATTGACTCCTACCGCGCGCTCGCAGCGGCGGCATGGGAGTGGGCTGATGGATCCGGCAACCCGGTGACGTGCCCCGAGATCACGGTCGTCGACAACGACGACCCGGCCGGTATCGTCACCGCCCCGGAACCGGTTGCCGACGCGGACGATGATTTCGTCGAGAGCGCCGACGCCGACGTGCTGCCCGAGCCCGGCGAGGACACTCCCGCCTTCCTGCCCGGTGAGGAGGAACTCGAGGCACTCCTGGAGGCGACGGCCGACATGGATGACGAGGCCTGATGGCTCTGAGTGAACAGACGGCTGCCCGTCTGGTCGGCTTCGATGAGCTTGGCGCGCAGATGCAAATCTCAACGCTGACTGCCATCGAAGCCGACCTGAGGCGGGCGCTGTCGGCCGACGCACCCCAGGGAAGGCCACTTCCAGGTGGCGGCGTCGGTTCGCCTAAAGAGGGGAGGGCAGAGGCATGAAGCTGCGAAGGATCGATTCCGAGCTCGTGCGACGAGGCCTGGCGAAGTCGCGTTCGGCCGCGGCGGCCATGATTGAGGAGGGGCGCGTCAAGCTCGACGGCCAGGTGGTCCTCAAACCAGCGCGTCAGATGGATCCCGCGCAGGCCATCGTCGTGGCCGCCTCGGACGACCCGGAGTATGTTTCTCGCGGCGCGCACAAGCTCGCAGGGGCCCTTGAGGCCCTGGGCGATAAGGCGCCGCGCATTGAGGGGCGGCGTGCCCTCGACGCGGGGGCCTCGACGGGTGGCTTCACGGATGTTTTGCTTCGCAGGGGAGCAGCGTCCGTCGTCGCCGTCGACGTGGGCTACGGTCAGCTCGCCTGGAAGTTACAAACCGACCCGCGCGTTGAGGTTCACTATCGGACCAACGTGCGCACACTGGACCCGGCCTCGGTTGCTCCTGCCCCCGGCCTCGTCGTGGGCGACATGTCGTTCATTTCGCTGACCCTTGTCCTCCCTGCGCTTGTCGCCGCGGCGGCTCCCGACGCGGACTTCCTGCTCATGGTCAAGCCCCAGTTTGAGATCGGCAAGGAACGCCTCGGGCACGGGGGAGTGGTGCGCAACCCCGAGCACCACGTCGAGACGGTCGAAAACGTGGCGCGTTGCGCGATCGACCTGGGTCTTGACATCGCCGCCATCGCTGCCTCACCGCTGCCCGGGCCCTCCGGCAACGTCGAGTATTTCCTGTACATGCGCCGCGCTTACCCGGATCCGATCGACCCGCAGGAGTTGACCGCCTACATCCGCGCAGCCGTCGCTCAAGGACCAGCTGGAGGAGCGTTATGACGCGTGTTCTCATGGTGCGTCATCGCAATCGAGCCAACGCGGTGACGAGAGCGGTGAGCCTGTCGCAGGCCCTGTCCGAACGAGGCATCGAGGTTGTTGAGGAGCCGTCATCGGGCGATATTGACATGGTTGTGTCGATAGGCGGCGACGGCACTTTCCTGGTCGCTGCGTCGAGCGCTCGGGCTCTGAACGTTCCGCTGCTGGGCATCAACGCTGGACACATGGGATTCCTGACGGAGCTGGGCGCGACGGGCACGGGCGACCTCGCCCGCAAGATCGCGCAGGGGGACTTCGCCGTCGAGCGACGTATGACGCTGGACGTCACCATGGAGCGCCCCGATGGTTCGAGGGCGTCCGACTGGGCGCTCAACGAGGCCGTCATCATGCACACGGACGTCGCGCACCCGGTTCATTTCGCGCTCGTTGTCGACGGGCAGGAAGTGTCCACCTACGGAGCGGACGGGATGATCCTGTCGACGCCTACCGGCTCGACGGCGTATTCATTCTCTGCTGGCGGCCCCGTTGTCTGGCCCGACACCGAAGCAATCGTCGTCGCTCCGCTGGCAGCGCACGGCCTGTTCACGCGCCCGCTCGTGGTCGGTCCCTCCGCATGTGTGGAGATCGTCGTGCTGGATGACATGTGGACGGCCCCCGAAATGTGGTGTGACGGCCTGCGGCGTATGACTGTTCCCGCTGGCGGTGTTGTTCGTGCGCGCGTCGGATCGGCGCCCGTCCAGCTCGTGCGCGTCGACGACACTCCATTCTCGGCGCGCCTCGTGCGTAAATTCAATCTTCCCGTGCGCGGGTGGAGGGATGGCTCGCGGTGATTGAGTCTCTCGATATAGCCAACCTTGGCGTCATCGCCTCGGCGCACGTCGACTTCGGTGGCGGCCTGATCGTCGTGACGGGCGAGACCGGGGCGGGCAAGACCATGGTCTTGTCGAGCCTGCAGCTCCTCCTGGGGGCCCGGGCTGATGCGGCGCTCGTGCGCAGCGGCGCCGATAGGCTCTCGGTGGACGGCATCTTTTCGGTCGACGCTGACGTTGCGTCTCGCGTTGAAGAGGCCGGCGGCGTCGTCGAGGGGGGCGAACTCATCGTCGGTCGCTCGGTCCGTGCGGCCGGCAGGTCGCGCGCGCACCTGGGTTCGCGGCCCGTTCCCGCTTCCGTGCTGTCCGACATCGTCGGGTCGATGGTGACGATCCACGGGCAGTCGGACCAGATTCGTTTGACCGGTGAGGCGGCGCAGCGGCGCGCGCTCGACCAGTTTGGCGGGGCCGCTCACACCGCACTTCTCGAAGAATACCGCGAGGCCTTTCGCGCGGCGGTCGACACGAAGCACCGCCTCGACTCGTTGCGTGGGGATGCGAGTGGTCGCGCGGAGGAGCTTGCGGATCTGCGCGCTGCCCTCGACCAGATCGAGGCGTTAGACCCGCAGCCCGGCGAGGAAGAAGACCTGATCCGCGAGGCCTCTCGTTTGACCAACGTTGAGGACCTGCGCTCGCTCATGGGAGTCGCGCTTGGTTACCTCAAGGGCGACGACCGCGGCGACTACGTGGGGGCAGTCGAGTCTGCGCGCAGTGCCTACGCTCAGCTGGACGACGCTTCGCGTTTCGACGAGGCCGTGGCGGAGTTCGCCGCCCGGGCTCGCAGCCAGGCGCTTGAGCTTGACGCGCTGGCCGACGACGTGTCCTCCTACCTGTCTCGCCTCGACGCTGATCCCGAGCGGCTCGCTCAGATTCACGCCCGTCGCGCGGCCATCAAGGACGTGTTGCGGGGCCGTGCCGCAGATATTGAATCCCTGCTGACGTGGGCAGAAGAAGCGCGTGGCCGCGTGGATGAGCTTGTGGCCCCGGCCTCGGACCCCTCGGTAGTCGAGCGCGAGCTCGCGCAGGCCCAGCGCCGAGTTCTTGACGTCGGCGCACGCCTGACGAAGGCACGCGCCCGCCTGGCCCGCGAACTCGCGGCCGGAGTCAACGAGGAGCTGCATGCTCTGTCGATGCCCGACGCGACCCTTCACATCGACTTGGAGGGCTCGAAGCCGACCTCTCACGGCTGCGAAACCGTTATTTTCCGGCTCCAGCCTCATCCGCACGCTCCTGCGCGCGCCCTCGGCCAGGGCGCGTCCGGCGGCGAGTTGTCCCGCGTGATGCTCTCCCTCGAACTCATGCTGGGGCGAACCGAGGCCTCGTCGACGTTTATCTTCGACGAGATTGACGCCGGTATCGGCGGACAGACCGCGACCGAGGTCGGCGCGCGACTCAAGAGGCTCGCCGCCAGCCGGCAGGTCATCGTCGTCACCCACCTGGCGCAGGTCGCCGCCTTCGGGGACCAACACCTCGTCATCGAGAAACGCGATGGTACGACGAAGGTCAGAGAGGTAACGGGGGCACAGCGCGAGGCGGAACTCACGCGGATGATGGGTGGAGATCCGCACTCGCAGGCGGCGCGCCGTTACGCTTCGCAGGTCTTGGCCTCCGCCGTGTCACAATCGCAGGGATGAGTGACACACGTTCAACAACAGCACACGCCCGGACGGGGCGTGTCCGCATCGACGACCGCCCGAAGCACCTGGCGACGCGCCTGGAGCGCGGCGAAATCGCCGTCATTAACGTCGCCGACCTGGACAAGGAGAGCGCCGCTGCGCTCGTGGCCAGCCAACCCGCTGCCGTCCTGAACGCCCAACCTTCCCTGACGGGTCGAGTGGCCGCGATGGGCCCCCGGCTCATCGTCGACGCTCATATCCCACTCGTGGACGACCTCGGCCAGGACATCATGTCCCTGCGCGAGGGGCAGGAAGTGACGGTCACCGGCGGCAAAGTACTGCTTGATGGCGCGGTTATCGCTACCGGGACGCCCGTAGAGCACGAGGACCTCGACATCGAGGTCGCCGATTCCGCGCCGCTCTTTGCCGGCTTCGAGGGCGCGATCGAGGACTACCTGGCCAAGGACGGCGCCACCGTCCTGCGAGGCCAGGACGTCCCCGAGCTCTCCGGCCTGGGCAGCCGACCGATTCTTCTCGTCACCGGTGCTTCGGACGCGGCCGAGCAGCTGCGCAGCCTCGCCCGCTGGCGCGCGGAGGCAGCCCCCTTCGTGCTCGCCGTCGATGGGGGAGCGGACGTCGCCCTCAAAGCACGCCTGCCGCTTGACGCCGTGGTCGGCGATGCCGACCTGATGAGCGAGAAAGCGATCCGAAAGGCCCGCTCGTTCATCGTGCGAGTGGGTGGCGACGGACTGGCCCCGGGTGCCGACCGCCTCGACCGCATGGGAGTTGTCTACGCCTCTGTGTCGATGGCAGGCTCTTCGCTCGACGCCGCCATGGTCGTTGCTGCTCACTCGGGCGCCCCCGCCGTTATCACCGCCGGCGTCCCCTACGGTGAAGCCGAACTCGTTGACGCCGGACGTGCGCTGGTTGCCCCCGCTTTCTTCTCGCGCCTTGCATGCGGGGCACGCCTGATCGGCGCGGACGCCGTCGCCGCCACCTTCCGCCCCCGCCCGCGCGGTTGGACGCTCGTGCTGCTCGCGCTCGTCGCTCTCGTACTCATGGGCGTCGCTCTGTGGTCGACCCCCTGGGGTAACGACCTCCTGTATCCGCTCACGTCCTTCTTCTCGTCGCTCATGCACCTTGCTGGAGGAGCCCAATGATTAACTTTCGCTACCACGTCGTCTCGATCATCGGGATCTTCATCGCTTTGGCCGTCGGTGTCGTGCTCGGCGCCGGACCGCTCCAGCGCAGCATCTACTCCGGTATGAGTTCCTCGTCCTCGCAGGCGTCCTCCGACCCGCTGCTGAGCGCGCAGGCTGACGCTGAGGCGGCAGGCCTGAAGGCCCTGGCCTCCTCGACGCTCACCGGATCGCTCACGGGTGCTTCGGTGGCGCTCGTGGTCCTGCCCGGCGCTTCCGATGACGACGTCGCCGCCATGCGTTCGACCCTGACCGACGCGGGCGCTTCCGTCGTTGGACGCGTGACGCTGACGGACAACTGGCAGTCGACCTCGATGAGCCAGTATCGCACGACGCTGGCCACGACGCTCGCATCCCACCTCGAGTCGGGAGCTGCGAAGACGGCGAGTGCCGACGGGGTCGTGGGCTTTTCCATCGTCCAGGTTCTGACATCGACGGGCGCTGAGACTGACCTACTGCGCCAGATTCTCACCGACAAGTCCACGCCGCTCATGACGATCGATGAGGACCCCGCGGGTAAGGCCACGACACTCGTCGCCGTGGGTGCGCGTGCGCAGACCGTGACGTCGACGGAGGCGCCGGTGGCGGCCAGCTCCGACGCGTGGATCGGGCTCGCTCAGGCCGTTGGCTCCACCTCCGGCGTGGTCGTGGGTGATGCATCGTCGCGCGAGGCCATGATCTCCCAGATTCGCGCGTCTGGAACAGTGGTGACGACCGTTGACTCGGTGGGTACGACGCTTGCCTCCGTTGACACCGCGCTTGCGCTGTCGCAGAAGGGGAGCGGTGCGCGGGCATACGGCGTCGGCTCCGGCGCGCAGTCCGTGATTCCTTCGGTCAAGTAGCAAAACGGTACGAGCCCCGACGACCCCAATGGTCGTCGGGGCTTTCCCGTCTGCGCGGCCGCCGCCACGGCCTCGTGGGCGCGACTATACTGGGACGTACCCAGATACGCGCTGACGCGCACCTTCGTAGGCCTAGCCTTCGCCCATCAGAGGAAAGAGAGAACTGATGCGTTTTCTGTCCAACAACGATGTCGCTTCTATCGAGGACTGCCACACCCCGCACACGGTCACGGAGAGCAGATCCGTGTGGAGCGGGCGGATCGTTGACATGGTGGAGGACCACGTCGTCGTCGTCGAAGGCGAGGATCCGGTCGTGCGGCAGTACACGCGCCACCCCGGCGCCGTCGCTGTCGTGGTCATGCGCGGCGAGGAGGGGGCCGAGGAGATCCTGCTCGAGCGTCAATATCGCCACCCCGTCAGCGCGTCGCTGTGGGAGACTCCCGCAGGTCTGCTGGACATCCCGGGCGAGGACCCCCTGATCGCAGCCGAGCGTGAGCTTGCCGAAGAAGCAGATCTGGCGGCCCGGCGCTGGGACGTGCTCGTCGACTTCTTTACCTCCCCCGGCAGTTCCACGGAGCCTCTGCGTGTCTTCCTGGCTCGTGAGCTCGAACCGAGCGCAACGACCTTTGAGCGTGAGGACGAGGAAGCGACGATGGAGTACGCGTGGGTGCCGCTGTCGACCGCGCTTGAGTGGGTGCTGGCGGGGCGTCTGCACAACCCGTCGACGGTTATCGGTATCCTCGCCGCCCACGCGGCACGAGGTCGGGGCTGGGAGGGGCTGAGGGAGCCGAACGCTCCCTGGCTTCGTTGATTGTCAGGCAATAGGTCGTAAGTCCCTCGACGTGTGGGTCGAGTAACACTCCGACACGCTTTTCGCAACGCCTCTTTATCCAAATTAGCGTAGACTTCTTTCCAGAGAAAAGCACGGATTGGAGCGCGCGAGATGCGTGTCGGAGCGGAGGACAGGTGGCTGAAGAAGTAGACGCCACAACCCGTCAGCAGGTGCTCGATCTCATTGTCGAAAAAGGGCCCGTGACGGCGTCGGCGATTGCTAAGGTCCTGGGCCTGACGACGGCAGCCGTGCGCCGCCACATCACGCTCCTGCTCGACTCCAAGGAGATCGCCGAACACGAGCCAAGCGCCCCCTCGAAGCGGGGACGCGGACGCCCCGCCCGGCACTACGTCGCCACCGAACGGGCACACGTTCACCTGGCCGACGGCTATTCCGATCTCGCTTCCAAGGCCCTGGGGTACCTCGGGCAAGTCGGTGGAGAGGAAGCCGTCGAATCTTTCGCAGCCGCCCGCTCGCGCGAAATCGAGCGTCGCTATGCGCCCATCGTGCGCGACGCCGGGACGGATCCGCGGGTGCGAGCCCAGGCGCTGGCTGACGCGCTCACGCAGGACGGATACGCCGCGACCGTCCGCGACATCGGGGGAGGAACGCTGGCCGTTCAGCTGTGCCAGGGTCATTGCCCAATTCAGAACGTGGCGGGGGACTTTCCCCAGCTGTGCGACGCCGAGACGATTGCCTTCGGCAAACTGCTCGACGTGCACGTCCAGAGACTTTCTACGCTCGCGGGCGGAGGACACGTGTGCACCACCCACATTCCGGTGGGCATGCCCATCATCCGCCCGGGCGCGAGGAACGTGCGACGCAAGTAGCACACGGTTAAGAACGAGAGGTTGATACAACTATGACGCAGGCACCCGCCTCGGGCGCTGAAGACCGTCGCATGACCGATGATGAAATCATCGAGTCGATCGGCGGTTACGAATACGGTTGGCACGATTCTGACGACTATTCGAAGGACGTGCCCACCGGCATTAACGAAGAAATCGTCCGCTTTATCTCCGACGTCAAAAATGAACCGCAGTGGATGCGGGAACGCCGCCTGAAGGCGCTCGAGATCTTCGAGCGCAAGCCCATGCCGGCATGGGGGCCCGACCTGTCCCACGTGGACTTCGACGCATTCAAGTACTACGTGCGTCCCACGGACCGCCAGGTCAACGACTGGGAGGACCTGCCCGAGGAAATCCGAGACACCTATGATCGCCTGGGCATTCCCGAGGCCGAGAAGGCCCGCCTGGTCTCCGGCGTCGCCGCCCAGTACGAGTCCGAGGTCGTCT
>ERZ772930.653-NODE-653-length-10649-cov-5.4629_pt1 | contig 10649 bp, 9 predicted proteins | sample MGYA00511685_ERZ772930 | MGnify/ENA primary metagenome ERZ772930 (study PRJEB29015, sample SAMEA2738053) | human oral metagenome | biome: human oral; feature: human-associated habitat; material: saliva | place: China | collected 2226 ... | reverse complement strand
TCGACATCATGCCCGAGGCGGGCACCGGAGCGACGAGCCTGCAGCTGACCCTGCGCGTGTGCCAGGAGATGCCCTCGGTGTCGGTGAGCCCCTTCGAGCCGCGTTCCTGAACGCGCGGGCCCAGCTAATTCGTGAGGCGGGCGGCGAGACGGATGATGTTTCGCCGCTCGTCTGCGTCTATTGGCACGGCGTTTGCTTTCTCAACGAAGGTCATGGTCATTTCTGGTGACGGAATATGAGATTTGGATGTGTGATGCTACGCTGAACCAGCTGGAAGAAGTCGCGCATCCGCAGCGTCACACCGAGGCGACCGCGTCGGTGCGCGTGGCCCCTTCTTCGCCGGTGCGTGCGCGAGCCGATCGCGCGCATCCGAGATAACTGAGATCTTTAAGGAGACACTCCCATGGGTATGCGTTCCACGACGCAGGCATTCCAGTTCAACGTGCCGTTCGAGCAGCTGTTCCAGCTCGCTACCCCGGCCGCGCAGTCCGTTCCGAAGGCGACCGTGACGCTCGCCGACCCCAACCGCCAGGTTGTCACCTTCGACACTCCGTTCGGCATGATGTCCTGGGGCGAGAAGATCGTTGTGGGCTTCATCCCCTCTGAGGCCGGCACCGTCGTTGAGGTCACCTGCACGACCAAGGGTCTGCCCAACCTCATGCAGGACAGTCTTAACCGCAAGCTGATCGCGCAGTTCGTGACCGCTCTGTCCAACCTCGCGCAGACCACCGCTGTGGAGGTCGCTCGCTCCTGACGGCCAGTGAGCGTCAGGCTCGGCCCCGGCCTCGTCGATTCATGAACGGGGCCGGGGCCGAACCGTGCGCCCAGGACCGGCCAATTGCGGTGGGGGAGCGCGCACGCGATAGGCTGGATGCATGAGTGCCTTCGGGGCACCACGCGAGGAGGAACGGAGACGTATGAACAAGTTTGCGCCGCCCACAGGCGACGAGAATGTCGCTCCCGGGACTCTGCCCGCCGAGCAGGCTGGTGCTGCCCAGCCGGTGCCCGGGCCGAATGCCGCATGGAACCAGGGGAGTGGTGCACCGAGGAGCCATCCTTGGGCGCCCGCACCGGCTCCTGTGGCGCAACCTGGTGCGCAGATGGCGAGGTCGAGCTACGGCACCTTCTACGCGGTCATAGACAAGGACCGAGGAACGCTGCGGTGCTGGCTTATCTGGGGTATTGGGCTGGCATGCGCCGCCCTCTTTATGTGGCTGGGCATCGAGGGCAAGAGCTGGCTCTACACGGCGGCAGCGATCATCGGCGCCGCCGTCTGCTTGCTGCTGGGAGTGACGGAGGCACGCTGGGAGCGCTGGCTTGTGCGTGTCATGTCCGGGCCCGACGGAACGATCCTCGTGCGTCCCGGTGCCACCGTGACGTATCTTCGCATCCTCACAGCGCTACTTGCCAGTGCCGCGGGAGTGTGTTTCTTCTACGTGTCCCTCTTCAGCGTAAACACTGATCTCAGGAGCATCGCTGGTGGTAACGTGCTGTTAGCTGCAGCGGTCGCGCTCTACCTGGTTACCAAGATTATCGGATCTCAGAGCCGTGAATGCATCATCGCGAGCCAGCAGCGTGTGGACATTTGGGGCAAGGGCGGCATCCACTATTCGATCCCGTGGAGCGACCAGCCCAGGGTGATTGGGCAGCGCAACAACGGTAAGAGCCTGCTGATCGGTGCCGGACAGAATATCGAATGTCCCGTCGTATTCACGACTCTGCGCATCCGTCCGTCGCGCGTGAGAAGCCTGCTCGCCTACTACCAGACAACGCCGGGTGCGCTCGACCGCCTCTCCGCCCCCGAGGCGCGCGATGAGGCGGCGAAGGCTCTGAGTTGAACGCCACGCGTTGAATCCGCAGTGGTGAGCTGACCTCGTGACTCGGCCCCGGCCTCGTTCATAGTGACGAGGCCGGGGCCGAGTCTTGTGTGCAGCGCGCGGCACTGCGTCCCTCCCGGGCTGTGCCCGTGCCGGGGAGGGGGGACGTTACTGTCCGGAGGTGTCTGTGAGCGTCCAGTGCTGCGACTTGGAGGTGTCGGAGCACTGCGAGATGACCGCCTGCGTGGCGTCGCGCGTCGTGTCGTCCGGGATCGTCAGGCACAGGCCGGACGCACGGTTTTCGAGCTGGCCGTTCTCGTTGAGATCCCACATCTGGGATTCCAATGCCGGGTAGCAGGTCCACATGTGCGCGACCGTGCCCTCCTTGGTGTAGCCGCCCAGGACGTCGACGCAGCGATCGCCGATGCGGATGTGCCCGTCACCCTCGTAGATGACAGTCTGCGCGGCGCTGCTCCCGGAGCAGTTGCTGTTCCACACGGGGGTGCCGTTGGATCCCTTCGGATCCTGGGAGGTCAGGCACTGGCCGAGGCCGTTGCGCAGCTGGCCGACGATCGTCGCGGGCACGAGGCCCGAGTCGTCCGCGTCGTCCGCGTCGGTTGTGGCGGCATTGTCGGACGTGTCCACTGCTCGGGGTGCGAGGGCCGCGCGATCCGCAACCTTAGTGGGGGAGAAGACCACCATGTCCCACGAGGCCAGGCGGCCCACGTTGAAGGTGATCGTCGTGCGGCCCTGCTCATCCGTGCCCGTCGTGAAGTCGAGGGTCGTCGGGCGGCCACCGTCGTCGTCAGGGCTGACGGCGAAGATCGAACCGGGGACCTGCTCGCCGTCCTCCAGGTGGTAGGTGACGGACGTGTTGTCGAAGGGCAGGATCGGCTTGGCGGCATTGCGCCAGTACTCGTCGTTGCCTTCGTTGTCGTTGGTGCGCAGGTTGATCAGGTGCAGGGCCGTGCCTGCGTTGGACGTCATGGTGTTCGCCCAGATCGTGTTCGCAGCGCCGTCCGTCGAGGTCGGTAGGCCGACACCGTTCGTCGAGACCTCGACCTGGCGTTCCTTGCGCGTCAGGTTGTCGCCGAAGAGCAGGTTCTCGTAGGCGGTGGAGATGTTGTAGTAGTTCTTCATCCACGCCTGGAGGTCTGGGGACAGTCCTCGGCCGGATTCGGCGAAGAACTGATCGTCCAGCATGCGCCCGTAGTCGCCGAGCTCCAGGTGGTGCGCGCCGTTCGCCGCGAACGCCGCGTCCGCGAGCTTGACGGAGTCCGTGTTGAACTCGCGGAACGTAATGCAGTCGATGTTGACGGGCGCGTACTTCTCGTACTTGTCGATCGGGAAGGAAATCGTGTGCGTGCCCGGGGTGAGCTCCACGTTGATGGAGATGTCTTCGCGCCAGTCGGAGGTACTCTCCGTCTTGTTGAAGGTGACGTACTTCAGGAGCTTCTGCTGCCCCTTCTTGCCCATGTCAATCATCACCTGGTGGTTGGCGCCATCCCCCTGCGGGCTCGAGTAACGCGGCGAGAAGGTGAAGGTGCCTCCCTGGCCTGCGTCAACGGTGAAGGTGACGGCGTCGCCGTCCTTGGAAATGCCCGAGGCGTAGGAGCCGCCCGACGCGGTGGGATCACCAGAGGTGATGGTGACGTCGCCACTCACCCGCGCCTGGTCGGACTCGGCCTCGATGCGCACGCCGTTGTCGGCAGTGATTTCGGGGTGCCTGTACTCCTTGGCCGCTGCGTCCCAGTAGCGGGTCGTCGGATCGTAGTCGTTCGCGTAGGCGGTGACCACCATCGGCTTCTTCGTGCCCGTGGCGCGCACGCCCTGCAGGTAGCTGGCGACCTGCGAGTTCGTCTCGTTGTTGTCCCACAGCTCCGTGTACAGGTACGTGGATGAGCCGGGAATGACCTTGTCGTTTCCGGCACCGTCGGGCAGGTTGATGCCCACCGCGCCCTTCGTCTTCTCGGCGGTCTCGTTGACGAGGGCAGCCAGCCCCTCGGTCAGGTCGAGATCCTTACCGGAAGCATCCTTCTTGACGGTCTGGCCGAGCGTGTCGATGTGCGTGCCGGTGAACGCGAATTCATTCTTCTGGGTCGCGTATTGGCCGGTGATGTAGTCGCGCCAGCCCTGGTTGTTGACGTTCATCATCGTCATGTGGTTCTGGGGCTTGGGCGTGTTGGGGGGCACCTTGACCCACCACTGGCTGCCAAAGTCGCGTTGCCAGTAGGAACCGTTGTCCTCGCGCAGGATCCAGTCTTCTTTGATGGCGCTCGTGTCGTAGCCGTCGTTGACCGCGTACGCCATGGAGTAGGCCAGCGAGGCCGCACCAACCTCGTCAGCCTTGGACACGTAGCTGTTGATGGTCGCAGCGGAGGCGTAGGTGTCCCGGTACCACAGCGGCCACTCGTTCTTGAGGTCGCCTTTGGCGACGGGCTGCTCGTGGCGGTACTGCCAGTCGTAGAACTGGAAGGCGTTGAGGTGGTAGTCCTGGCTGAGCTTCGTGACGTAGTCGGACGGGGCGTGGAAGAGATAGGGCTCGTAGGTGGCGTTCTCGGCCAAACCGTCGGGGGCGGTAGGCTTGAAGTGGGAGAGGAAACCCATGCGCGGGAAGCGCGTCCAGCTGGTGGATGCGTCGATGGCTGTTTCCGCGTGGGTGCCGTCCCCGCCGGTCGCGGTGACGAGGTACCCCTGGTTGTTCTCGCTCGGCGTCGTGTAGGCCCAGGTGGCCTTGCCGTTCGTCACGGTGGCGTCGCCCGAGGCCACCTCGACGCCGAGGTGGCTGATGGAGAAGTGGACGGTTCCCCCGGTCGAGGCCTCGGCCGTGATCGTCGCCTGTGTGCCCGGTTTGTGCGTGGACTTGTCCGTGTAGGCGCGGGTGACGTGCGCCGTGCCCGTGGCGGTGGCCGGTGTGCTGCTCGGCAGGGGCAGAGCGGTGGCGACAACCGCGGTGCCCAGCACGATGGCCGCGGGGATGGTCAGGGGATGTCGTGTCTCCATGACGTGTGTGTCCTCGAAGTCGTTGACGGGACTGCCCGGTGGGGGAGTCATGCGCGTGAAAATGCGCCCATTCAACGGTAAAGCGATTTTTCAGTAAATTAACCGACAATATGGTCATGCTGAACGAAAATGTCCCGCAGTGCGGACAAGTAAATTCGTGGATCGGTTGAATTTCTGAGTATTTGCCAGGTGTTGTGCGCTCGTGAGCTGCTGCTTTGGTTGCTGTGTGGGGATGGGGTCTGTCGTTATTTTTCTGAAAGTGTCTAACAGAGTCGCGGTAGGGGAGTATCCTGAAAATTTGGGTTTTCTGAGTCCGTTTCACTCGCGCTGTTCTCATTGACGAGGCCGGGGCTGGGATGGGAGGAAAAGGATGTGATACCGGCCCTTAGCTGGTCGCTTATGCAGTAAGCTAGGCCACATGAATCGTCCGCCTACATTGGTGAGCGAATGTCGAGCAAGGGATCAGCGAGGAGTGTCGTAGCTCCTCGCATTAGGAAAGCGGGCGTTATGGGTGTGTTTGAGTGGCTGCGTGGCGCGATCACTCCTCAGCAGAACTATCCGACGCAATATGGTCAGCGTCCCTCTGGGGTCGTTGTTCCTCAGCAGAATCGTCCGCTTCCGCAGCGACAGAGTGTTTCAGGAGCTGTAGCCTCAGCCCCGACCTATTTCGGTGCACACAATGGGCCGAGCGTGGGGTCCGACGGGTGGTTCATGCCAAAATACAACGGACGCGACATCTGTGACTGGGTGAGTGACATCTCTGCTCTTAAGCGGTCGGGGGACCTGCCCAGGGCACTCGTCATAGCTCGCGGGTGTATGGATGCGATGATCGCCTCCGCACGCCTAAACCCGGTGAATGTTGCAGAGTATTACGTCACTCAGGTCGCGATCATTCAACACAAGCAAAAGGACTATTCGGGCGAAGTTGAGACGATCGAGCGCTGGCTGGCGCTGGGGCTTCCGGCTCCCCGTGAAGATTTTCGACTGGAGCTACGCAAGCGCCTGGCGAAGGCGCACGAGATGCTTGCAAAGCAGCGTGGCGAAGACCCGAGTCAGTACAACGCCCAGTGGAAGCACTTCGTGGAGCTTGAGAAAGCGGCAAAGGCTGCGCAGAAGGGCTCGGCTCCCATGTCGGCGACCGGCCGCTCCGCTATGTCGCCGGATGTTTCGTACGCGCGCCCCCAGTCTCGCCAGCGTTCCAGCTGGGTGGCGCCGCCCGAGGTCCTTGCGCTTCCGTCTTTCGTTGCCGTCGACTTCGAGACCGCTAACAGGCAGGGAGGTGAGTCTGCCTGTCAGATTGCGCTGGTGAAAATCTCAGGTGGGCGGGTTGTTGAACGGGCGAGCACGCTGATCAAACCGCCGCCAGGCTTCGAGCGGTTTGAATTCACCTATCTCCATGGGATTTCTGCGCGTGACGTGCGCAGGGCTCCGATGTGGCCAGACATTGCATCCTGGGTGGCTGGCTTCCATGGCGGGCTGCCGGTGTATGCACATAATGCGGCCTTCGACGCTCGGGTGTGGAGGGAACTCGACGCCTTCTTTGGGACGCAAACCCTCCCGCAGAGCTTTTTCTGTTCCTATCGAACAGCGCAGCATATGGTCCCTGGCCTGGAAAACTACAAACTACCGACCGTCACAAAGGCTCTGGTGCCGGGGTTTAAGCTCAATCATCACCGTGCCGATTCCGACGCGGAGGCTTGCGCTCTCGTGGTAGCCGCCCTGCAATCCAGGCGGTGACATCCGCTCCCAAAAAGGATTACTGGTTGTCGGTGTCGGTGTCGGCTTCAGCGACCGCGGTGGTGGTCGTTGGGGTGTCTGCGCCGTTGGATTCGCCCGGGTTCTCGGAAGTGTCCGGCTCGGCGGGACTCGCAGGGACGGCGGGCATGGCAGTTTCTTGTGGGTTCGACGAGTGGAAGATCTCGCGGAGACCCCACGCGAAGAAGGCGGCGACGAAGTGGTAGGGCAGCCACGCAGTCACAAGCCACCATTCAGAAGAGCCGTCAAGTGCGCCTCCCAGCCACCACAGGACCGCCACGTCGGACAATACGGCCCCCGCGATCGCGACAGGCTTCCACCATCCGGCCCTATCGAGGAACTTTCGGGTGACGGCTAACAACACCTGGAAGAAGGTGAAGAAGCCTATGAAACCAAAGAAATAGAAGAGGGCCAGGCCCATGGCATAGGAGACTGAGAGGCCGACCAGGAAGATCACGTGGAGAACCAGGTACCGGACAAAGAAGTTAACAATCCCTCGCGGGTCACGCGTATCTGTCATGCCCCATCCTAACGGAGTTCTCAGCTGCGAGGTCCAGCCCTTCAAGCCTTTAGCATCATGGCGATACTAGCCCTTCCTGCTTCCAACCCGGCCCCGTTGATCAATGAACGAACGCGGTCACCGGGCCGCTCACAGGCTCCTATACTGTTCTCATACGCCACAAAAGAGGACGGCCGCTCAATGCAGCGCAGGCTCAGGCGAGCGTGTCGTTGAGCGGGAAAGCGAGGAAGAACGATGTCGTGCAGCACCCAATACCTGGAGTTCGTGCTCGACCTGCTGGGCGAGCTGGAAGACGTGGCGCACCGCAAGATGATGGGCGGATACGTCCTCTACTACCGGGGCAAGGTCATCGGCGGCATCTACCGCGGCGACCGCTTCCTGCTCAAGGTCACGCCCGCCTCCGAACGGCTTCTGCCCGAGGCCCCGCGCGCCATCCCCTACGAGGGAGCGAAGGAGATGCTCCTCGTCGAGGTGGAGGATCGCGATGTACTGCGCGACGTCGTCGACGCGATGTGGGAGGAGCTACCTGCACCGAAGAAGAGGAACAAGAAGTAGGCGTCTGGCCCCGGCCTCGTTTGGAGAGCGGGAGACCGACCAAGAAGATCACGTGGGGAACCACGTACCGGACGATGAATGTAACAATCCCTCGAGGGTGACGCCTATCAGTTATGGCCCCATCATAACGGAGCTCTCAGACGTGAGATTCAGCTGCCCGGAGGTCCATGAACAGGGCGTGCACACGAGTTTCGCGCGGGGTGAAGCCCCATCCCCGAAGAGAAAATGACGCAGGACTACAGTAGAAGCATGGCCAACACCGACTCCCAGCCACTCACCCTGCGCCGCATCCTCCTCGTCGTTGCAACGGGCGTCGGTGCGGGCTTCCTATCCGGACTCTTCGGGGTGGGAGGCGGCCTCGTCATCGTGCCCGCCCTCATGGCGGTCCTGGGCATGGATCAGCGCCGCGCCTCAGCCACGTCGCTTGCCGCCATCATCGTCACCGCCGCCGTCGGCTCGGGCACCTACGCCCTGCACGGCGAGGTCTCCTGGGCGGGCGCCGCCCTCCTCGTCGTCGGCGCGCTCGCGGGCTCCCAGATCGGTGTGTGGCTCCTGCGCCGCCTTCCCGCACCCGCGCTGCCCTGGATCCTCATCGGCTTCACGGTCTTCGTCATCGTCTCCCAATACCTGCACGTCCCCACGCGTCAGGGAACCGTCTCGCTGACCCCGGCCTCGTGCGCGCTCATGATCCTGGTCGGCCTGTGCGCCGGCATTCTCTCCGGCCTGGTCGGCGTGGGCGGCGGATCCGTCATCGTGCCCGGCATGGAACTCGCCGTTGGCGCGGGAGACCTGATCGCGCGCGGCACGTCCCTCCTCGTCATGATCCCCACCGGCATCGCCGGTACCGTCACCAACCTGCGCCACCGCATGGTCGACCTGCGCGTCGGCCTCATCGTCGGCGCATCCGCGGCTGCCACGGCCCCCGTCGGACGCCTCGTCGCCACGCTCGTATCCCCGAGCGTCGGCGCGATCCTCTTCAACATCTTCCTGCTCTCCATCATCGCCTCAACGATCCTGAAGATGCGCAAGAAGGCGCGCGCCCAGGGCTGAGCGATTCGGTCCGGAATAGTGGGTAGTGTGCGAGTTTCCCCAGTTCGATCAGGGAGGACATCTTCTCAATCAGCCACTACCGTGGTCGCCCAGATCCCCGTCGCCCCCGGCTTCATCCGTCGTTTTGCTGACGCGCACACCTGGCTTATGATGTCCCGTTACCTTCCACATCAAGGAGGACACGTTGAGCGACTGCGCGATGAATGCCGAGCATCTTGAAGAGGCGTCCACCGTCCTATTAGACATCCGCAACAACATGCGGGAGCTGGACCTACGCGAGTGTTGCGCCTCTATCACAACCGGCAGTGCCACTGTGAGTGAGGCGCTGAAGGCCCTCACGGTCGCGTACAACGCACGCTCGCGAGCAACGAGCGACTGGCTGACCCACACTTCTCGCGGCCTCGCCGAGGCAGCGAAGAGTAACGAAGAGTCCGACGAATCAGATGCGCGCATCTTCGGTGAGATTCACCCGAAACTCTGAGGAAAAAAGGACGCAATGCTGAGAGATTTTCGTACGAAGTTCCCGGAGGTGCCCGGTGACGTGTCCGCCCTCGAACGCTGCTGCGACGAGCTCACAGACCGCGCCGCAAAGATACGCGACCGCGCGGACACTATCTCGTCGGCCATCAGCCGAATCTCCGGGTGGGTGGGCAAAGCGCGCGAGGCCTTTGAGTCTAGCTTCGAGCGGGAAAAGCGGGAACTGACGATCTGGGACAGCGGCACGGACGAGGCAGCCGCTTCGCTGCGGCGCTACACCACAGTCCTTGAGGCCGAACTTCGCGTCATCAACGAGATCCGGGCACAGGCCGACGAACTGTGGAAGCAGTACTGCTCGCTCTCAGACACGGAACGCGCGCAGGAAGAGCGTTTCTACGCCTCCACGGTCGCATCCATGACCTTGCGTTACAACGAGGCCGTCGACGGGATCAACGAGCAGGCCGCCGTCACCGCCGCGGAACTACGAGCGGCCCTCTACTTCACACCCGAGCACATCAAGAAAAACGCTGACGGTACGACAATTGACGTGGGGGACACGGAACCGCTGACGAAGCACCAGATCAAGCGTATCCTCGCCTCGCTCGCAGACCCCGCCAAGCCCCTCATGGACCTGGCACAGGGGAGTGTCGGCGACTGTCACCTTCTCGCCTCGCTCGAGGCCTATGACCGTACCCCAGAAGGACGCGCATACCTCGCAGGCCTGATCACTACACACCACGGCGCGAACGGAACTGTGGACGGCTTCCTCGTGCGATTCCCGGGCCTGAACAACGGGGCCCCCATCCTGGTCAAGGAAGTCCTTCAGCATGGCAACAAGAAGCTTGGGGGAGGCCTCGACGTCGCTTCCATTTTCGAGATGGCTTACGTGAAGGCCCATCGCGGAGGAACAAAGTCAGCCTTCTGGAGCAGAGGCTCATCCGGCAGCTTCACCATCATGACAATGAAACAGATCAGTGGACAGCCATCCTCTTTTCACGCCGACTTCCTCTGGGGAAAGAAGCGCGCGCAGCAAGCTGCGATCAATGCCGTCCAAGACGGACAGCCCGTCGTCGCGGAAGCCCTGCCGCGCTGGGTGACACCGAACAACGACATCATGGTGACCGTCGATGGACAGCGTGTGCAGATCACGCTGGCAGACCGACACGTGTACACCGTCATTGGAGCCGACGAACATGGGGTGACACTGTTGAACCCGTGGGGGAAAAATAACGCTCCTAGCGGGAGCGCCGTCGGCCCGGTCTTCACCATGAGCTGGAAAGACTTTCACGCACAATTCGGGGACATCACCGTCGGGGCAACCCCCTGGAAGAAGTGAGCGCGGTGCGGCTGACAGCGTGACACGGCCCCGACCTCGAAAATGAACGAGGCCGGGGCCGAAGCGTCAGCGCGACGAGCGGATCACTCGTCGGCGGCGCTGGGGTGCGTCATGTCGGCGGGAACGACCCACGCGT
>ERZ772930.651-NODE-651-length-10664-cov-14.494_pt1 | contig 10664 bp, 7 predicted proteins | sample MGYA00511685_ERZ772930 | MGnify/ENA primary metagenome ERZ772930 (study PRJEB29015, sample SAMEA2738053) | human oral metagenome | biome: human oral; feature: human-associated habitat; material: saliva | place: China | collected 2226 ... | reverse complement strand
CGGCGTCAAGCTCTCCGCTGGCTCCACGCTGAAGAAGGCCGTCTCCAAGTGACGCGCTGACGACAGCAACACGGGTGTGGGGTGCGGCCGCAAGGTCGCACCCCACACCCGTACCCGCTTCGTGTAGCCCTGCGCACGCGCATACGATGCCCCCGGCCCGATCAACTCGGGCCGGGGGCATTGGAGCGCGCCATGAACGTCTACGCGCTTACGCGCCCACCTCTTCCTTGACGCTCAGCTGCAGGAGGGGGTGGTGGCAGGCCACGCGGTGCGTCTCCTCCGTCAGGAGCGGCTGGACCTTGCATTCCTCGCCTGCGAAGGGGCAGCGCGGCCGGAAGCGGCAACCCGTGGGCGGGTTGACCGCGCTCGGGGGCTCACCCGTCAGCTTGATCACCCGGTCGTCGTGGGAGAACTCGGGGTCAGGTACGGGAATCGAGTCGATGAGCGCCTTCGTGTAGGGGTGCTTCGGGTTCTCGACAACCTCCTTCGCCGGCCCCTCCTCGACGATGCGGCCCAGGTACATGACGCCGATACGGTCCGCCATGTACTGGACGACCGCCAGGTCGTGGCTGATGAACAGGTAGGACAGGCCCAACTCGCGCTGCAGATCCTTCATGAGGTTGAGGACCTGAGCCTGCACCGACACATCCAGCGCGGACACCGGTTCGTCGGCGACGATGAGGTCTGGAGCCAGCGTCAGTGAGCGGGCAAAACCGATGCGCTGGAGCTGGCCGCCCGAAAACTCGTGCGGGTAGCGATCCAGGATCTCCTCTGTCAGGCCGACCTGTTCGATGATCTCCATGATGCGCGCTGCGATCTGGCGAGTGTTGCCGGTCTTCTGGATGCTCATGGGTTCGGCCAGAATCTGGTCGATGCGCATGCGCGGGTCCATCGCCGCGTAGGAGTCCTGGAACATCATCTGAACGTCGCGGTGGATGCGCACCGCGTCGCGCCCCTTGAGTGTGGCCAGGTCGCGCCCGCCGAGCTCGATGGCGCCGCCCGAGGGAGGCTCCAGGCCTGCAATCAGGCGCCCCATCGTTGACTTGCCACAGCCCGACTCACCCACGAGGCCATAGGTCTCGCCCTTCTTCAGGGTGATGGAGACGCGGTCGACGGCGGAGACGATCCCCTTGTCGCGCTTCAAGAAGCCCGATCCAGAGGACTCGTACTCGCGGGAGGCCTGCTTGACGTCCAGGAGAACCTCAACGGTGTCCTCGACCTGCGCGGTGGCGTCGAGCGCCCCCGACTCCGCCACGGCCTCGTTGGTAGGCGCGGCACCTTCGAGCTTCGCCTGAAGCTCCGCGGGCGACTCGTCGCCCTCCTTCACGGGGTGGAAGCACGAATAGGTGTGGGAGCCCTCGCCCGCCAGGTCCGGATAGCGCTCCACGCACTCGGCTCCGGCCCACAGGCAGCGGGACGCGAAACGACATCCCACCGGCAGATTCGTGAGCGAAGGGGGAGCACCCGGGATGGAGAAGAGCTTCGTGCCCGCGGCGAGCGCGCGCTCGGGAAGCGCCGCCATGAGCGAGCTCGTGTAGCGGTGCTTCGGCTCGGTGAACAGCGTCTTCGTCGGCGCGGTCTCGACGATACGGCCGGCGTACATGACGGCGACACGGTCGGTGTGACCGGCCACGACACCCAGGTCGTGGGTGATGAGGATGACGCCCATCTTGTACTCGTCGCGCAGCTCGTCGATGAGGTCGAGGATCTGCATCTGCGTCGTCACGTCCAGAGCCGTCGTGGGCTCATCGGCGATGAGGATGCGCGGCTCGCACACGAGAGCCATGGCGATCATGACACGCTGGCGCATGCCGCCCGACAGCTGGTGCGGGTAGTTGTTGATGACGATTTCGGGACGCGGCATACCCACGCGCTTGAGGATCTCGACGGCGCGCGCGAGCGCGTCCTTCTTCGACATCTTCTTGTGTACGCGCAGCGGCTCACAGACCTGCAGTCCGATCTTCATGGTCGGGTTCAACGAGGTCAGGGGGTCCTGGAAGATCATGCCGACCTTCGTGCCGCGCAACCTGCGCTTGTGTTGCAGCGGCATCTTCGTCAGGTCCTGACCATCAAGGAAGATGGAACCCGAGGAGACGCGGCCTCCCTGAGGGAGCAGGCCCATGAGCGACAGCGCGGTCATCGTCTTTCCGGAGCCGGACTCGCCCACGATGCCCAGCGTTTCGCCGGGGTTGACGTGCAGGTCAACCCCCGAGAGGGCGTGGACCACGCCAGAGCGGATCTCAATGTCTGTGTGGAGGTCCTGGATGTCCAGGAGCGGAGAGTAATCCATAGTAGTTCTCACCTCTTGCGCAGTCGAACTTCGAAGGCGTCACGCAGGCCGTCGCCGATAAAGTTGAACGACAGGACCAGGATGATGATCAGGACGCCCGGCGGGTAGAGCAGCCACCAGTTGCCCGAATACACGTGCGACTGGCTGTTGGAGAGCATGGCTCCCCAGTCGGTGGCGGGAGGCTGCGCGCCCAGGCCAAGGAACGACAGGTAAGCGACGTAGAGGACGGCGTCGGCGACCTGGAAGGTCGCGTTGACGATGACCGTACCGATCGTATTTCGCACGATGTGCGTGCGGATCGCTCGTGGCATCGACCCGCCCATGCCTCGCATCGCGACGACGTATTCGCGCGTGCGCAGGGACAGGGCCTCGCCTCGGATCAATCGGGATGTGCCCAGCCAGGACAGCGCCGACATGATGATGATCAGGACGGGGACCGTCGGGGGGATCATCGTCGCAATGAGCATGAAGAGGAACAGGACGGGCACGGACATGAGCGCGTCAACGATGCGCATCATGATCGCGTCGATCCAGCCCCCCACGAAGCCCGCGATCGCGCCGTAGAGCGTACCGATCGTGGTCGCGATGATGCCGGCGAACAGGCCGACGATGATCGAGGTCTGGCCACCCTTCATGAGGCGCCCGAGCTGGTCGTAACCGACCATGTCCGTGCCGAGCGGGTGCTCGGCCGAGGGAGGCAGCGCCGAGTTCGTAAGGTCGGTGTGAATCTGGTCGGTCACGTAGAAGATGGGACCGATGAAAGAGAACGCCAGCAGAATCAGGAGCATGCAGACGCCGAAAACGGCGAGCTTGTTTTCCATGAAGACCTGAACGCCCTGGAGCTTCGTGGACTTGCGGGTGGTGCGCGCCTTCGCGGGCGCGGCGGGGGTAGCGGTTGCTGTGCTCATTTGGATCGTCCTGCCAGTCGGATTCGAGGATCGGCGATGGCGTAGAGGAAGTCAGCCAGGAGGGCACCGATGACGGTCGCGAAGGAGACGATGAGCGCCACGCCCAGGAGGATCGGGTAGTCTCGCCTGCCGGTCGCCTGGTAGTAGAGGTAGCCCATGCCGTTGAAGTTAAAGAGCGTCTCGATGACGAGGGCGCCACAGAACATCGCGGGAATGTACAGGCCGATCATGGTGATGACGGGGAACATGGCGTTGCGCAGCGTGTGCACGAAGACGACGCGGAACTCCGACAGGCCCTTGGCGCGGGCGGTACGCACGTACTGCTCGTTGAGGTTATCCACCATCGAAGAACGCACGTAACGGGCGTAGGCTGCGATCGTGCCGACCGAGAGGGCACACACCGGCAGGATCAGGTGATCCCACTGCTCCCACATGACAGAGAGGCTCTGCCCCTGCGGGGCATCGTTGGGCAGGATGGGCCACACCTGGGAGAAGAGGACGATCAAGAGGAGTCCCGCAAAGAAGATGGGCGTCGAGTAAGCCAGCAAGCACGCGATCGTCACGATGTAGTCGGGGGCCTTGTTTCTTTTCACCGCCTGCCACACGCCCAGGGGAACCGCGATGATGAGGGCCAAAATCGTGGAGAGCAAGGAAAGGAAGATGGTGCGCGGCAGGCGGGCAGCCAGCAGCTCGTTGACGGACTGATTGTGCTGGTAGGAGTAGCCGAAATCGCCGTGCGCAATTTTGTTCAGGTAGGTGACGTACTGCTCGGGAATGGGCCGATCGTAGCCGTTTTCGTGGTCGAAGGCCGCGAGCTGTTCTTGGGTCGCGTCCTTACCCAGTGCGGCTCGGGCGGCGCCGCCCGGCTGGGACTGGAGCAGGACGAAGGTGATGATGGTGACCAGGAAGACGACGATGACTGCCTGGCCGAGACGTTTGAGGATGAATTGAATCATTGCGAACTCCACAAGTTGGGGGCAGGCGCCCGCGCGGCAGCGGGTGCGGGCGCCTGCCCCGTGAGGCGGTGGGACGAGCGCTTACTTAGCTCCGTCGGTCTTCCACGCCCAGTCCTCGGGCCAGGTGTCGCCCGTTGCGTCGAGTTCGCCCAGGTCGAGCGTATTCTTCACAGCGGTGATCTGGTAGTACGGGTTGGGCATCCACAGAACGGGGAGGTCCTCCGCGAGGAAGTCGTTGTACGCCTGGAGAGCGTCGGGCGCGGTCGAGCGCGTCGACTCCTTGATCAGCTCGTCTGCCTTCTCGTTGGAGTACAAGCCGAGGTTGACGGGTGCTTTCGTGGCGAAGAGGCGCTCGCCGGAGGCGTAGATCGGGAAGCCCCAGGAGGTCTGGGAGCCGAAGAAGGACATGTCCCAGGTGCAGGGGGTCTCGTCGTTGCACGCCTGGGAGGCGCCGACCGAGTCCGGAACCTCGTTCATGTCGATCTTGATGCCGAGCTTGCCGAACTGGGAGATGATCTCTTCGAACATCTGGTGCGTGGAGACGAAGCCCGACTGGGAGACGAGCTTGAAGCTCAGGGCGTCGCCGGCCTCGATGCCCTCGCCGCACTGGCCTTCGCCGGTGCCGGGGTTCTCGCAGGTGGTGGATCCGTCGGGAACGACCTTCCAGCCGTGGTCCTCAAGGAGCTTCTTGGCGGCCTCGGGGTCGAACTTGTAGACGCAGCCTTCGGTGGTGCCGACCTTGTCAGCGGCCATGGGGACGGGGCCGCAGGTGGGGGAGGCAGTGCCGGACCAGATCTTCTCCGACAGGGTCGGCTGGTCGATGAGCTGCTGCATCGCCTGGCGGATGTACTTCTGGTTGATGAACTTCGAGCCGGGGGCCTGGGGTGCGAAGTTCAGGGCCAGGTAGGTGATGGAGTTGCCGGGCCACAGGAAGACGTTGTAGCCCTTGCTTTCGACCGTGGAGCGCTGGTTGTACTGCGCGGCGGGGATGTAGCCGAAGTCGATGGCGCCCGAGCGCACGGAGTTGAACTCGGCGTCGTCACCCGTGAAGGCCTTGTAGATCAGGGCGTCGATCTTGGGCTTGTCCTTGCCCCAGTAGTTTTCGTTGGGGACGAGCTTGAGGCCCTGTTCGGGGGTGAACTCCGCGAGTTTCCACGGGCCGTTCACCGTCTGCCACAGCGGGTTGCTGGCGTAGGTGGATAGGCTCTTGGCTTCACCCTGGAGGAATGCGAAGACCTTCTGAGCGCCCTCGGGGGTGCGGTCAAGGTCGGACACGGCCTCGTCTGCGCTGGCCTTATCCCAGGCGTGCTGGGGGAGTAGGGCAACCTTGTTGATCTGGTTGTCGATGAACCAGGACGGGTTGAATGCGTCTTCGGTCGTGATGGAGAAGGTGTGCTCGTCCTTGATGTCGAGGGAGGCACCGTCGGGGAAGAAGCCTTCCTTGTAGGAGGCCCACTGATCCTTGTTATTGGTGACCAGGTTCCACCAGAACTCGATGTCGCGCGTGGAGACGGGGGTGCCGTCGGACCACTTCGCGTCGTCGCGCAGGGTGATGGTGTAGGTCTTACCGTCCTCGGAGACCTCGGGAACCAGGCCCAGGGACTTGTCGAGGTTGATCTTGTAAGGGGTGTCAGAGGTGGACTTGTAGGCGAAGAGTGGGCGGTACATCGCCTGGATGAACTGGCCGTTCTCGCCCTGCGTGTAGCCCTTAGCGGAGATCGGGAAGATCCAGTTGGGGGTACGCGAGGCCATGGTGACCTCGTTCTTTCCGGTCTCTGAGGTGGCAGCACGGTTTGTGCTGCAGGCGGACAGGCCCATGGTGGCGACCATTGCGAGCGCCGCACCGGCGGTGATCCACCGCTTCAATCTGAGGTTCATGACTGCTCCAAATCAACGTTGATCAGGGACTCTGACGGAACGTGGTCCCACCAGATGAGCTTCATCATATGACAGTTTTAAGGTCTGCGCTGTCGGTTTTGAAGAAATTGGGAATATTACGAAAAAATAACGACGAATTTTGGCGAAAGAAGTAGCGAACTTTCGTCAGTGGGGCATAATTAGTCCTGTCCTCGACGTTGAGCTCCGTGTAACATTGCGGTTACTAAGAATCTATCAAGGGAGGTGTCATGGCGACCCATGATGTCGATGAGACCGTGTTGACGCTGATCGGTTCCGGCCAAGCGGACACCAGGCCCGCGATTGTCAAACAAACGGGACTCGCGGCCTCAACGGTGTCCTCCGCCGTCTCCCGCCTCCTCGAAGCGGGCGTCATCGCAGAGACGGACGAATCGGTGTCCACGGGCGGGCGTAGGGCCCGCCGCCTCGTCACCTCCGAGGGAGCAGGCGCCCTCGCCCTCGTCGAGCTGGGAGCCCACCACGGCCTCGTTGCCCTGACGGACCCCACCCGCGGAGTCGGGCGGGCCTCGAGCCTCCTTATTGACATCGCGGAAGGCCCCCAGGCGGTGCTCGATGCCGTCATGGAGGAGGTGTCCCGCCAGGAAGAAGCGGCCGGCGTTCGGGTCGGTGGCATCGCCCTGGCGGTGCCCGGTCCTGTGGACGCCGAGCGCTCGCGCGTCATCCGCCCCGCCCGCATGCCCGGGTGGGACGGTATCAACGTCGCCGAGGCCGTGACCGAGCAGTGCGGACTGCCTGCCCTCATCGAAAACGACGCGCGCGCGGGAGCCATCGGCGAATCCGTGTACAGGCGTCGCCTTCAGGGCGTGACCCCCATCGATACGCTCATCTACGTCAAGGCTGGCTCCGCCATCGGCGGCGCCTACCTCGTCGACGGCGTACCGCAGGTGGGGCAGGGTGGACTGGCTGGGGATATCTCGCACATCCCCGTCGCGGCCGCCGCGGGCCGCCCCTGCAAGTGCGGCAACGTCGGATGCCTCGAGACGATCGCCTCCGCCGACTCGATCCGAGCGGACCTGGCCGCCGCCGGCCTCGTCTATGAGAACAATGCGCAGCTTCTGGCCGCCGCACGCGACGGCATCCCCGAAGTTGCGACGGCTATCCGCCAGGCGGGCACCCTCCTGGGGCACAGCCTCGCCCACCTTGTATCCTTCCTGGCCCCCCAGGGCGTCATCGTCGGCGGAGCCCTGTCCGCCGTCGACGCCTTCAGTGCGGGCGTGCGAGCTGCACTCCACCAGTCCTGCCTGCCGTCCATCATGGAAGACCTCGTCATCGAATCCTCTCGCTCCGGGCGCGACGCCGCGCTCTGGGGCCTGTCGACACTCACGCCACAAAAGATCTCAAAGGAGAATCGCTCATGACCAAGCCTCGCATCGCGGTCGCCGGAATCCACATCGAATCCTCGACGTTCACCCCCTATATCTCCACCGCCGACGACTTCATCGTCACGCGCGGACAGGAGCTCATGGACCGCTTCTACTGGCTCGACGAGGACTGGGCCACCCAGATCGAATGGATCCCCGTCCTGCACTCGCGCGCCCTGCCCGGCGGCGTCGTCGAGCGCGGCACCTACGATGCCTGGAAGGCCGAGATCCTCGAGGGCCTCGCAGCCGCCGGCCCCCTGGACGGCCTCTTCTTCGACATTCACGGCGCCATGAGCGTCCAGGGCATGGACGACGCCGAGGGCGACCTCATCAACGCCATCCGCGGCGTCATCGGCCCCGAACCCATGGTCAGCGCCTCGATGGACCTGCACGGAAACGTCTCCCAGGACCTCTTCGACGGCTGCGACATCCTCACCTGCTACCGCCTCGCACCCCACGAGGATGCCCTCGAGTCGCGCCGTCGCGCCGCCTACAACCTGGGCATGCGCCTCCTGAACGGCCAGCCCAAGCCCGTCAAGGCCCTCGTCCACGTCCCCGTCCTGCTGCCCGGCGAGAAGACATCGACCCGCATCGAGCCCGCCAAGTCCCTCTACAAGATGATCGACCCCATCGAGGAGATGGACGGTATCCTCGACGCCGCCATCTGGATCGGCTTCGCGTGGGCGGACCAGCCCCGCTGCAAGGGTGCGGTCGTCGTCACGGGCGACGACGCGGACCTCGTCAAGGAACAGGCCGAGCGTATCGGCCAGTACTTCTGGGACGTGCACGACCGCTTCGAGTTCGTGGCCCCCGTCGCCTCCATGGAAGAGTGCCTGGCAGCCGCCGAGGAAGGCCCCAAGCCCTTCTTCATCTCCGACTCCGGCGACAACCCGGGCGCCGGCGGCGCTGACGACGTGACCGTCGCGCTCGCAGCCCTGCTGAAGTGGAAGCCCGTTCAGGAGGCCACCCTCGACGTCGTCTACGCCTCGATCATCGACCCCGTCGCGGCCGGTATCGCGTGGGAGGCCGGCGTCGGCGCCGAGGTCGACCTCGAGGTCGGTGGACACATCGACACCCGCGAGCCCGGGCCGCTGAATGTCCACGCCTCGGTCGAGGCCCTCGCCGACGACCCGATGGGTGGCCACACCGCGCTGCTGTGCACCGGCGGCCTGCGCTTCATCATCACGACGAACCGTAACCAGTACACGATGTTCAGCCAATTCGAGCTGCTCGGCGTCGACATCAAGGCCGCCGACGTGGTCGTTGTCAAGATCGGCTACCTCGAGCCCGACCTGTACGACACGCAGAAGGGCTGGCTCATGGCGCTGACCCCGGGTGGGGTCGACCAGGACCTCATCCGCCTGGGTCATCACAAGATCGATCGACCCATGTTCCCCTTCGACCCGGACATGGATGAGCCCGATTTGAGCGCACAGGTGGTCGTGCCATGAGTGCCGTCAAGGACTCGCCCGGCCCGGTATTTGCGGGCATCGACATCGGGGGAACATCCATCAAGTGGATGATCGTCGACGAGGCCGGTGCCATACGCACGCAGGGCAACGCGCCCACGGACCGCGATCAGGTGGCCATCCAGGTGGGCGGCATCGGAGCCCGCCTGGCGGGCGAGTACCCGGGGCTGGTGGGCTTCGGCCTCATCTGCCCCGGCCTCGTGGACGAGGCGAGCGGAACGGTCGTCTACGCCACCAACCTCGAGCTGCGTGGCGTCCAGCTGGCCCGGGCGGTCGAGGATGCTACCGGCGTTCCCACCGCCCTCATGCACGACGGGCGCGCCGCCGGCCTGGCCGAGGGCCTTCTCGGAGCGGGACGCGGTGCCTCCTCCTTCCTCATGATGCCTATCGGCACGGGGATTTCTGTGGCCCTCATGCTCGGGGAGAGTCTGTGGAGCGGCGCGACCTTCAGTGCCGGCGAGGTCGGACACGCGCCCGTCTTCCCCGGGGGCGAGTCCTGCCGCTGTGGCTCGCGTGGCTGCCTGGAGGTCTACGCCTCCGCGAAGGGGATTGCTCGGCGCTATGAGCAGGCCACCGGCGAGGACATCGGTGCCAAAGCCATCGAGAAGGCGATCGGCACAGACCCAGTGGCCACCGAGGTGTGGGGGACCGCCGTGCGCGCCCTCGCTCTCTCCCTCACCCACATGACGCTCACCGTCGACGTCGAGCGCATCATCATCGGCGGCGGACTGTCGCATGCGGGGGAGAACCTGCTGGCTCCGCTGCGCACGGCGTTCGCGTCGATGCTGACGTTCCGAGACGCGCCCGAGATCGTCCGCGCCTCCCTGGGCGGCGCGGGAGGACGCTGGGGAGCCGCGATCCTGGCCGCCCGGGTGGGCGGCTCGACCTGCTATGAAAGGTGGCAGCCGTGACCATGGTGGAGATTTGTGTCGAGGATGCTCTCGGAGTGCGCCGCGCGCGCGATGGGGGAGCGGATCGCATCGAAATCTGTACCGACCTGTCGTGCGGGGGTCTGACTCCCGCCTTCGACGAGGTGGAAGCCGCCCTCGAGGTCGCGCCCGCAGGCGGTGTGCAGGTGCTTGTGCGCCCGCGCCCGGGCAACTTCGTTCATTCGCGTGAGGAGGTGGACCGCATCGCCTCCGACATCGTGACCCTGTCGACGATCGGGCGTGGGGCGTCGGTTCGCCTCGGCTTCGTCGTCGGTGTCCTGAGCGAAGACGGGACCATTAACGTGGACGCCGCCGCACGTCTGCGCGACGTGGCTGAGGAGGCGCCCCTGACCTTCCATCGGGGCTTTGACCAGGTGCGCGACCAGGACCGGGGGCTCGACGTCCTCATGGAGCTGGGCTACGACCGCGTGCTGACGACGGGCGGTCACCCCGCCAGCGCCCAGCCCGATGCCCTCGCGCGCTTGGTTGAGCGCGGGGGGCAGGAGATCATCATCCTCGTCTCGGGCGGTCTGCGTGCCCACAACGTCGCCGAGGTCGTGGCTGCGTGTGGTGCCCGAGAAGTGCATATGCGAGCACCGGGGGCCTCCGGCACTGATCAGGCGGAGGTCGAGCGGATCGTCACTGCGCTACACGGATAGTGCAGATCACACGTTTTTCTAGAATTGTTGTCGATTCGTCTGACAAATCAGCACGATGGGTGTAAGGTTAACCACATGAGAATTGGAATTTTCAACGACGAAGATCAGATCGCATCCCTGGCAGCGGACCGCATCCTCGAGGTGTACCGCGCTAAGCCGAACTTCGTGCTCGGCC
>ERZ772930.649-NODE-649-length-10681-cov-11.578_pt1 | contig 10681 bp, 9 predicted proteins | sample MGYA00511685_ERZ772930 | MGnify/ENA primary metagenome ERZ772930 (study PRJEB29015, sample SAMEA2738053) | human oral metagenome | biome: human oral; feature: human-associated habitat; material: saliva | place: China | collected 2226 ... | reverse complement strand
CCGCCGCGCCCACCCAGGCACCCTCCGAAGCACGACGCATCCCGCCGCGCCACGCGAGGACCACGCGGTGCCTGCCCACCGATGCCACGGCCTCGGACAGGACATCCACAGCCATCCCCTCGCCGTGAGCGGGCGAGCACTCAATGAGGGAACCGCCCGCGTCGACGAAATGCGCGAGCATCTCAAGGGCCTCGGGCGCGTCAGTGTCACGCCCCCATGTGAGGGTCCCCAAGCCGATTGGGGACAGGTAGAGGCCGCTGCGTCCGCATTGCTTCGAGTTCATGAGCACTAGCCTAGCCGAGTCCGAGCCAGCCACCGCGCATGCTCCTTCGGCATCGGGGGAGTGGTCCCCCCAAAGACCGGGCACAGCGAGCGCACACCGCACCAGTTGCACAGGGGATTCTTGCGCGGGGCGAAAGAATCGTTGTCTATATCCGATTCGATGCGCGCCCAGAGATCGTCGATGTGGCGCTCGAAGGCGCGAATGTCATCGGCGACCGGATCGAAGGTAATGACCTGACCGGCGCGCAGGTACACCAGCTGCATACGGGCAGGCAGGGTCCGGGTACGTGCCAGGAGCAGCGCGTAAAAACGCATCTGATACAGGGCCTCGTCCACGTAGCGCGGACCGGGTGCTTTCCCCGTCTTGTAGTCGACGACGCGCAGGCGCCCGTCCGGGGCCGCATCGATGCGGTCGATGATACCGAGCAGGCGTACCCCACCCGCTGTGGTGGTCGTCACGCGCTCTTCGCGCGCGGCGGGCGCAATCCGCTGCGGCTGCTCGATGGCGAAGTAACCCTCGATCACCCCTCGCGCGTCCTCGAGCCAGGCGTCGCGATCCGCCTCGTCGGCAAAGAGCTGTGCAATGGCAGGGGTCTTGGCGAGTGCCGCCTCATAGGCGGGGCTCACCAGCGCACGGGCAGCCTCGGGCGTGCGCTGCTCGGGGGCACGTGCGAAAAGATCCTCCAGGACCGCGTGGACAATCGTGCCCAATGCCTTCGCCCGGGTCTCGGGCTCGCGGTACCCGTCCAGGACGTGCAGTCGATACTGCAGGGGGCAACGCTCATATTCCTTCGCGCGCGAGGCTGACAGGGCGGGGTCCCACGTGCGCGGGCCGGGGGAGGGTGCAATGAGGTCTGTCATGAATACCACGCTAACCCCCACCGCCCGCATCTGTGTCCTGGCAGGGGCCTAACAGGTCCGAAGCGCTATTATTTTCGTAATGACTATTCAGCGTAATAACTTCGAAACAGCCACCGAATTTGGACAGCCCACCCGTCGAGGCCCCCTCACCGAGGGCGACCGCGTCCAGGTCCGCGACCCCAAGGGACGCTTCCACCAGGTGATCCTGGTACGCGGGGGACGCTTCCAGTCCAACCGCGGCGGGTTCAACCACAACGACGTCATCGGCCGCCCCGACGGCCAGGTCATCATCACCGACGAGGGCCGTCAGTTCCAGATTCTGCGCCCCCTCCAGGTCGACTACGTCATGTCGATGCCGCGAGGCGCTGCGGTCGTCTATCCCAAGGACGCCGGCGTCATCACGCATATGGGCGACATCTTCCCCGGAGCGACCGTCGTCGAGGCTGGGGCCGGGTCGGGCGCTCTGTCGATGGCGCTCCTGGACGCGGTCGGCCCGCAGGGCCGCCTGATCTCCGTGGAGCGTCGCCAGGACTTTGCCGACATTGCCGCCGCCAACGTGGACCTGTGGTTTGGGCGCCGTCACCCCGCGTGGGATCTGCGCGTCGGCGACGTTGACGCGGTGCTGTGGTCCGTGGAGGAGGGCAGCGTGGACCGCGTGGTCCTCGACATGCTTGCCCCCTGGGAAAACATCGAGGCGATCACGCACGCGCTCATTCCCGGCGGCGTGCTGGTCTGCTACGTTGCGACGGTCACCCAGATGTCGCGTCTCATCGAAGACCTGCGATCCTCGCAGCGCTTCACAGACCCCATCGCCTGGGAGGACATGCGCCGCGAGTGGCATCTTGACGGCTTGGCTGTGCGCCCAGAGCACCGCATGGTTGCGCATACTGGATTCCTCGTTGTAACGCGACTCCTCGCCCCCGGCGTGACGCCGCAGGAGCGTTCGACTCGCCCCGCCAAGGCCGCGCAGGGCCAGGGCGGAGCCTGGGACGACGAGCAGGACTGGTCCCTGGACAAGGTTGGCCAGCGCGTGAACTCGGAGAAGAAGGTGCGCAAGGTTCGCCGCGACGTCGTCGCGCAAGCAGACACGTGGGCGAGCCAAGGACGCGAGGCGCACACCGATGAGTGACGCCGATCAGCGCCGATCGCTCGAACGGCGCATCGTCTCACTGGAGGAGAAGAACGGCCGCCTCACGAGCGCTCTTACGGCCGCCCGCACAGAGCTGATTCGCCTCCAGGGCGAGCTGGCTGACGTGTCGCGACCGCCGCAAACGCTCGCGACCTTTGTGCGAGCTTTCCCGGCGGCTCGTCAGATTGAGGTCGTCACAGGCGGCAAGCGCATGCGCGTGGCTGTGTCACCCAAGCTCGACGTCACTGACCTGTCCTACGGGCAGTGGGTGCGCTTGGACGACACGATGATCGCGGTCGCCGCGGACGATTTCGCGCGCAGCGGCCAGGTCGTTTCCGTTCTGGAGCTGGTGGGTCCCGACCGCGTACTCGTCGCAGCCGAGGGCGGTTCTGAGACGCTGTTGGAGCTTGCCGGTCCGCTGCGTCACGGAAACTTGCGCCCCGGGGATTCTCTCGTCGTGGACGCACGTTCGGGCATCGCGCTCGAGCGCATCGTGCGCGAGGATGTCGAGCAGCTCCTTACCCCCGAGGTGCCCAACGTGACCTACGGGGACATCGGAGGCCTCGACGCACAGATCGCGCAGGTGCGTGACTCCATCGAGATGCCGTTCAATCACCCCGAGCTGTACCGTCAATTCGGCCTGCTCCCGCCCAAGGGCATCCTGCTATACGGACCGCCCGGGTCCGGCAAGACTCTTATCGCCAAGGCCGTCGCGAACTCGCTGTCCCGGCGTGGCGGTGCGTCGACCTTCTTCCTGTCGATCAAAGGCCCGGAGCTGCTCAACAAGTTCGTGGGCGAGACAGAACGCCAAATTCGAGCGATCTTCGCCCGTGCGCGCACGCTGGCGGCCGGCGACACACCCGTCGTCATTTTCTTCGACGAGATGGAGGCGCTGTTCCGTACACGCGGGACGGGCGTGTCCTCCGACGTGGAGACGATGATCGTTCCGCAGCTGTTGGCCGAGATGGACGGCGTCGAGTCTCTCGACAACGTCGTCATCATCGGCGCTTCCAACCGCGCGGATATGATCGACCCCGCCGTCCTGCGCCCCGGTCGCCTCGACGTGCGTATCCGGGTTGATCGGCCCGACCGCGCCGGTGCCCTCGACATCTTCTCCAAGTACCTCACCCCCCAGGTGCCCATCCACGCTTCAGAGATTGCCCGCTTCGGTGGTCTCGACGAGGCCGTGGCGGGGATGATCGAGCGCGCCGTCGAGGCGCTGTACACTCGCGATGAGACCACCGCTTTGTTCCTCGCGACGCTGGTGAGCGGCGAGCACAAGCGTATCTATCTGGCCGACCTCGTCTCCGGTGCTTTGATCGCGGGGATCGTGGAGCGCGCGAAGAAGTACGCGATCAAGGATGCGCTGAGCGGCGAGGTAACGGGGCTCACGATGGCCCACCTCCTGCGCGGTGTCCATGAGGAAATGAAGGAATCGCTGGAGCTGGCCGCGACGTCCTCGCCGCAGGACTGGGCCCGCACGAGCGGTCTCGCGCCCGAGATCGTCAGCGTGAAGCCAATTGGAGTGGTGTCATGAGCAGCGAACGCATCATCGGAACCGAAACCGAGTACGGTGTCTACCGCCCCGGCGACGCTTGGGCTAACCCGATCGCCCTGTCCACCCGCGTCGTCTCCGCCTACGCGGAGATTTCACGCGCTGGAACACCGGCTGAGGGTGCGGGCGTCGTGCGCTGGGACTATACGGGTGAGGACCCGCTCAACGACCTGCGCGGCATGCGCATGTCGCGCGCGGCCGTCGACCCGTCGCTTCTGACCGACGACCCCTACCATCTGGCGCCGTCGGGCGGCTCCGAGCGCGTCGCGCGTCCCACGGCCGAGGAGCTTGCGCTGCCCGCCGCGACGACCGCTGTGCTCACCAACGGAGCACGCCTCTACGTCGACCATGCCCACCCCGAATACTCCGCTCCCGAAACACTGGGGGCGCGCGATGCCCTCCTGTGGGACCGTGCGGGCGAGGTGATCGCCAGGCGCGTCATGGAGCATCTGGAGGCACTGGGGGAAGAGCCCATCGTGCTGGTTAAAAACAACACCGACGGCAAGGGCGCAGCCTACGGTACCCACGAGAATTACCAGATGCCGCGCATTACCGACCTGGATGCGATCGTGCGCGGCCTGACCCCTTTCATGGTGACGCGCCCCGTCATCTGCGGTGCGGGCCGCGTGGGACGGGGGCAAAAGAGCCAGGTCCCGGGCTTCCAGATGTCTCAGCGCGCGGACTTCGTCGAAAACGAGGTCGGGCTGGAGACGACTTTTAATCGCCCGATTATCAATACGCGCGACGAGCCCCATGCCAACCCCGCTCAGTTCCGCCGTCTGCACGTCATCGGCGGCGACGGCAACATGTTCGACGTGTCCGCCTTCCTGCGTTTCGGCACGACCTCGCTGGTCCTGTGGGCCATCGAGCAGGGGACCGACCTGCGTTGGGACTCCATCGTCATGGATGATCCTGTGCAGGAGACGTGGAACGTCTCCCACCATCCCGACCTTGACTACAAGATTGGCACGGCCGGTGGCTCCTACACGGCCGCCGAACTCCAGCAGGTCTATCTCGACCTTGTCGTGGACACCTTCGAGGAGACCGGCACAACGCCTACTGCGGCGGACCAGGAGATCCTCACACTGTGGCAGTGTGTCCTGGACCGCATGCGGGCCGACCTTTTTTCCGTGGCTGCGGACGTCGAGTGGGTCGGCAAGTACCAGCTGATTAAGCGGCAAAAGGAACGCGCGGGACTGGAGTGGAACGACCCTCGCCTGGCCGCCATCGACCTGCAGTGGGCGGACCTTCGCCCCAGCCACGGCCTCGTCTTCCGTCTCGCCAAGGCCGGTCTGGTGACGCGGCTCGTATCCGACGATGAGGTCGAGCGGGCAGCCGACGCAGCCCCGACCAACACGCGCGCCCACGTGCGCGGCTGGGCCGTGCGCAACCGCCCTGACCTGGTCAAGGCATCCTGGACATCGCTTGTTTTCGACCCGGGTGAGGGCGACCTGCTTCGTTTCCCGATCGCCGACGCCCTGGACACGTCCACTCGCTGATACAACGACAGAAAGAAGACACCATCATGTCGAACCAGATTTTTGCCGGCGGCCCTACGCCTGACGACGACACCACCGAGGCAGCAGGTCAGGTGCAGGCACGCACTTCCTCTCTCGATTCCCTCCTCGACGAGATCGACTCCGTCCTCGAGACGAATGCCGAGGCCTTCGTGCAGGGCTTCGTGCAGAAGGGCGGCCAGTGACGTGAGGCGTCGAGTTTTCGGCATCGAAACGGAGTACGGGCTGACGGCCGCGTCCCCGTCCGGGGCAGCGCCGATGGACGCCGAGCACGCCGCTCGCCAGCTATTTGAACCCCTTCTCCACCAGGGGCGTTCCTCCAACCTGTTCCTGCGTAACGGGGGGCGCCTCTACCTGGACGTGGGCGCGCACCCCGAGTACGCCACCGCCGAGTGCGACCGGCTCGAGGATCTCCTCGAGCAAGACCGCGCGGGTTCCGTCATGCTTGCCGACCTCGCCGTCCAGGCCAACGAGGCGTTGGCGGAGCTGGGCACCGACCTGTCCCTGCACCTCTTCCGCAACAACCTGGACTCGCAGGGCAACTCTTATGGCTGCCACGAAAACTACTTGCTGCACCGGCGGCGCGACTTCCGCCAAGTCGCCGACGCACTCGTCGCATTCTTCGTGACCCGCCAGATTTTGGTGGGCAATGGGTGGATCAATACCGGAGCCGCGACGCCGCGCCTGCAGTTCTCCCAGCGCGCCGACCAGATGTGGGATGCCGTCTCCTCGGCCACCACCCGTTCGCGCCCGATCATCAACACGCGCGACGAGGCCCTGGCCGACTCGGGCGCGTACCGGCGGATGCACGTCATCGTTGGCGACACGAATGTCGCCGAGCCCACGACGGCGCTGAAGGTCGGCATGACAGAGCTTCTCATTCACGCCATCGAAGACGGTCTCCAGATCGAGGACCTCGCTCTCGCCGACCCCATGCGAACCATCCGCGAGATCAACGCAGACCTGACCGGCTCCACGCCGATTGAGCTAGCCTCGGGCCGCACGACGAGCGCAGTAGCCCTGCAGCGCGAGATCCGCGAGCGTGTCCTGTCGCGCATCGCCGTGGCCGAGCTCGACCCGATGCGAGCCTACGTCGTCGACCTGTGGGGCCGAGGCCTCGACGCGATCGCGAGCGGCGACTGGAGCGGGGTTGCCACCGAACTCGACATCGCCATCAAGCGCACCCTGCTGGAGTCCTACTGCGCGCGCGCCGGCGCTTCCTTGGCCGACCCGCGAGTGGCTCGTCTCGAGCTGTCCTACTCCGACATCACCGCTTTGGGGCTGCGTGAGCGCATGGAGCGCGCCGGCCTCATGCGCCGCCTCACGACGCCGAAGAGAGTCGCCCACGCGATGACCGTGGCGCCGGCCACGACGCGCGCGTGCCTGCGCGGTCGCATCATTGCTGCTGCGGAGGATGCGCGCGCTGACATCAGCGTCGACTGGGTACACGTTCGCCTCGACGATTCCTCAGCCATTCCGCTCTCCCTGCAAGATCCCCTGGCTACCTCAGATCCGCGCGTCGATGGACTCATCGCGCAGATCACCGCGTCCTCTCCTACGATTCCCGCATGAGCTCCGCTTCGCAGACCCCCGACTCCTCGAGTGCCCGACGCGCGAAAGGCTCCTCCCAACGCGCCGCCGCAAGGGGCGAGCGCTCGCGCGGATCCTCGCGCGCCTCCCTGCTCGCGCGCATCCTTCTCGCGCTGGTTCTTCTTGCTGCAGGGGGAGCTATCGCCTGGTGGGCTCTTCACCCGGCCGAGCCGAGCGTGCCGGAGGTGAGCGCCGAGCCGAGCCCGCAGTCCGCCGCGCTTCCCCTCTTCGAGCGCGTCGCCGTCTCGGGACGCGTTGGCGCGACGCCGACAATCGAGATCAAGGCTCCTCTCGAGGTCGCCGGTACGAAGGCGACCACCCTCGTCGAGGGGGGAGGGCGTGACATCACGGAAGGCTCGCCCGTGCTGGTTGCGATCACCGCCTTCGACGGGGAAACTGGACACTCCCTGTCGGAGTCGGGACGCCCCCAGCTGAGCCTGGGCATCGCGGGAAGCGACGCCATCGGCGCCGAACTCACCTCCATGGTCGTCGGGCAGCGCGAGGGGACGCGCATGGTCGCCTTCCGCACCATCGCACCGGGTGCCGGGGCACCGGGATCCACCAGCGGCATCGAGATCGACGTCATCGACATCTTGCCCTCCATCGCGGTGGGCACCGCTGTGGACGCCACGGTCGGGCCTCTCAGCGTCGAAATGAGCCCCGAAGGGCCCATCATCACGCATTCGGCCACCGTGCCCGACGGGGTCACGACACAGGCGCTGATCAAGGGCGACGGCGTCCAGGTGCACGAGAACGATCGCGTGGTCGCCCAGTTCACCGTGCTTGGCTGGACGGATGGCGTTGTGCGCGTCTCCACCTGGGAGACGGGCATCCCGCAGGTCATCAACCTCGGCAGAGCCATGCGTGGCCTCCAGACCGCGCTGGTCGATCAGAAGGTCGGGTCACGCCTGGCGATCACGATCCCGCCGGACCTGGCTGCCGGCGATGACACGCTGTGCATCGTCATCGATATTCTCGGCACCGAGCCTAGCCTGGGCGGTGGCGAGGCCTCCCAGTCCTAAGCGTTCACCCCCTGAGAGACGGCGGGCATCGGCGGGCGGCCTTGTGGGACACTGGGTGTCATGCTGAGATGGATGACCGCCGGAGAATCGCACGGGCCCGCACTGCTTGCCACGATTGAGGGTATTCCCTCGGGGCTGCGCATCACCACCGGCGACCTGCGCCGCACTCTGGCACGGCGCAGGCTCGGCTATGGACGCGGCGCGCGCCAGAAGTTTGAGGCCGATGACGTTTCGATTCTGGCCGGCGTGCGTCACGGCGTGACAACCGGCGCGCCGGTGGCCATTCGTATCGGCAACTCTGAGTGGCCCAAGTGGGAGACCGTCATGAGTGCGGATCCTGTGGATCCCTCGGCTCTTCTCATCGATGCCGGTACCGGCGATGAACGTGAGATCGCGCGCAACCGCCCCCTGACTCGGCCTCGTCCGGGTCACGCCGACCTGCCCGGCATGCTCTCCTACGATCTGCCCGAGGCTCGCCCGGTCCTTGAGCGCGCCTCCGCCCGCGAGACCGCCGCGCGCGTTGCCCTCGGCGCGCTGGCCGAGGCCCTGCTCGACCAGGTCGCTGGTATTCGCCTCGTCTCCCACGTTGTGGCCGTGGGGCCCCAGCGCGCTGCCTCCGAGGCCGTGCCCACTCCCGCGGACGAGGAGGCCCTATGCGCGGCCTCGATGCGCGCCCTTGATCCTGCCGATAACCAGCGGTTCGAGGCCGCCGTGGATGAAGCGAAGCACGCTGGGGACACCATCGGCGGCGTCGTTGAGGTCATCGCATACGGGGTGCCGGTCGGCTTGGGAACGCACGCGAACGCTCGCGAACGCCTGGATGCACGCTTGGCGGGGGCCCTCATGTCGATCCAGTCAGTCAAGGGCGTCGAGATCGGCGACGGATTCGCTCAGGCCGCCCTGCTCGGTTCCGCCGCACACGACGAGATCGTGCGCGGGCACGACGGGCACCTGACGCGCACGTCCAACCACGCGGGCGGCATCGAGGGCGGCACCTCTAACGGCGCTCCCATTGTGGCGCGAGCCGGCTTCAAGCCGATCTCGACCGTCCCGCGCGCCCTGCGTAGCGTAGACCTGGCGACCGGCGAGGAGGCGGTTGGCCTGCACCAGCGCTCCGACACCTGCCAGGTCGTTCCCGGCGCGGTTATCGCCGAGGCCGAGGTTGCCCTGGTACTGGCAGACGCGCTCTTCGAGCACGCGGGCGGGCGCTCGGTGGGCGAAATGCGCCGTAACCTGAGCGCGTACCTGGAGGCAGTGGGGGAGCGGGCATGAGCGTGGCGCTGCCCATCGTGCTCGTTGGTCTGCCCGGCGCCGGTAAGTCGAAGGTCGGTCGCTTGCTCGCCGCCCGCCTCGGCGTGAACCACGTCGACACCGACGATCTCGTCGAAGAGCACTCGGGGCGCCGCATCTGCGACATTTTCGCTACCGACGGAGAGGCCGCCTTCCGCGTCATGGAGACCGATGCGGTCGCTCGTGCCCTCACGTCCAGCGCCGTCGTGTCACTGGGTGGTGGAGCGGCCGCCACACCGGCTGTGCGCGACCTGCTTGCCGGCCACACCGTCGTCTTCATCGACGCATCGCACGAGGAACTCATGCGCCGCATCGCCTCGACAACCCACCGTCCCCTGCTCGCCACAGATCCCGACGGGGCGCTGCGGCGCCTGCGCGAGGCGCGCGAGCCCCACTATCGCGCCGTCGCCACGCTGAGAGTCCCAACCGGCCCGGGACCGGCCGACGACGTCGTTACCGATATTCTCACCCACCTGGAGCACTCATGAGCACCATCATCGAGGTGACCGGCGTCCAGCCGTCGACCATCACCGTCGGCCGCGATCTCGGTGTCGATCCGATCATCGCTGCACTCGACCCAGCGGCCACCAAGGTCCTGATCATTCATGCCCGTGCGCTCGCCGCTCGCGCGCTGGTCCTTGCCGAGCATCTACGAACGCTCGGATACGAGGCCGCGACCGCCGACCACCCGGACGCCGAGGCCGGCAAGGCCATCGACGTCGTCGCTGGCCTGTGGGACACGTGCGGGCGCCTCCAGCTGGGCCGCAAGGACGCCATTGTCGCCATGGGCGGGGGAGCGACCACCGACATGGCGGGATTCGTGGCCTCCACGTGGCTGCGCGGCGTCACCCTCATTAACGTGCCGACCACGCTGCTGGGTATGGTCGACGCGGCCGTGGGCGGCAAGACCGGCATCAACACCTCGGTGGGCAAGAACCTGGTCGGCTCCTTCTACCCGGCCGCCGCCGTCGTCGCTGACATGAGCCTGCTGGAAACCCTGCCGCGCGAAGACCTCGCCGCCGGGGCCGCCGAGGTCATCAAGTGTGGCTTTATTGCGGACCCTGAAATCCTGCGCATCGTGGGGGAGACTGACCCGGAGCGCCTCCTGGATCCAGCCAGCGAGGAGCTGGCGGAAATCACCACCCGCGCGGTGGCCGTCAAGGCTCGCGTCGTCTCCGCCGACCTGACCGAGGGCGGCCTGCGCGAAATCCTCAACTACGGCCACACCCTGGCCCACGCCATCGAACGCGCCAACGACTACACGTGGCGCCACGGCGACGCAGTCGCCGTCGGCTGTTGCTTTGCCGCGCGCCTGGCGGCCGCGCGCGGACTCCTCACGGAAGAAGATGTCGCCCGACACGACGAACTCTTCGCTCGCGTCGGCCTGCCCACCCGCTACTCGGGCACGTCCCTGGACGAGCTCACGCACATCATG
>ERZ772930.644-NODE-644-length-10718-cov-2.69033_pt1 | contig 10718 bp, 19 predicted proteins | sample MGYA00511685_ERZ772930 | MGnify/ENA primary metagenome ERZ772930 (study PRJEB29015, sample SAMEA2738053) | human oral metagenome | biome: human oral; feature: human-associated habitat; material: saliva | place: China | collected 2226 ... | reverse complement strand
CGGAAATTGTTGCTTTAATAAATAAATGGAAAGAGTCAAAAAAGCCTGTTAGGGTTATTGTTAGCGATGGCCCTATTAATTTAATGATGGCTATTATGGCGTTCCCTTGGAAGAAGCAAGAAAACACCGGCGATTTATATTACACGCTTAGTCTTAAAGCGTATAAAGATTTGAATACCTCTATGTCTGCGGATGATACAAAGGCTGTTGATGATGTTACAGGACTTAAAGATAGGCCTACAATTAACGATAAGCCTAGTACCGCAACGCTTCACAATAGGGGTTCAGATATTTTAGATGCTGCTAAAAAAGCATACGGCAACTATAAACACTACGAACGAATTATTCAGTCTAACGACTTAAAGAACTTGGCGATTAACAATTTAAGTCAGTTAAGAAAGTTGAAGGTTAAGTGATGATTATTAAGCACATCGGAACGAAAACGGTTAGGGATGATAAAACCGGCGAAGAAAAGAAAGTTCCAGTTGAAAACGATATATCTCATTTAGTTAATAATTCGACATGGAGCGGTTCTCGTATTCAGGCAGCAAGAAAACTTGAATTTGTATATACGCAAGAACCTCGTGATACTAATTGGCCTGTATATGTACTCGGTATAGGTGAAACTGTTAAAGCGTATTCAGAAGATGGTGAGTTGCAATTCGTTGGAAATATATATTCCACCGAACGAAAAACTTCCGCATCAACGATTACAGTTGTATGTTATGACAATATGTTTATTATCAGTAAATCAAAAACTACTAGAAAATTCACGAATATGACCGCAGAAGACATTACAAAAGCTGTTTGCAAGGAAATGGGCATTAAGGTAGGTAACCTCGCTGAAACAGGCGAAAAAATAACTTTTATCGCTAATAACAAGTCAGGCTATCAAATCATACTCATGGCTTATACAGAGGCGGCCAAAAAGACCAATAAAAAATATCAAGCTATGATGGAGGGTGATGAACTCGACGTCATAGAAAAGGGTTCAGTTATCGAAGGACTTGTAATCGACCAATATCGTAATATTACAGACTCATCCTACAAAGAGAGTATCGAAAACATGATTAATAAAGTTATGATTGTTGACGATAAAGGTAATTTAATTCGGTATGAAAGCAAGGACGACCAAATTCAAAAGTATTCCATGATACAAGCGGTATACAAAGAAGGTAAAAACAAAAACACGCAAGAAGAAGTTAAGGATATATTTAAAGGTCCTGAACGTAGCGGTGTTATTGATTGTCTAGGCGATTATGACGCCTTGTCCTCGTATTCAATCGAAATTAAAGATGTGATTACGCAGTTAAGCGGTCAGTTTTGGATAAAAAGCGATACGCATAAATTTGAAAACGGACAACATACAATGAAACTCGAGATTGAGTTTGAAAACTTAATGACGAAAGAAAAGGTAGACCATTCTTTGGAGGAAAAGGAAAAGAAACGCCTAGAACGTGAAGCGAAAAAAGGCAGTAAAACTTCTAAAGGAAAAGGTCGAAGGTCTACTAGAAAATCAACGAAAAGAAAGGTAGAAATACGTTATGCCTAAAGATATTCCGAGTGCTGCTCATTCAATGGCAAAAATGGTTAATACTATTCACGGAATAGCTAAAGATGAACAGCCAATGGGAATGCGAATTGGTGTTGTTACATCACCATTCCCTAACCTTGTAATTAGGGTTGATAACATTGATATCACGAACGAACAGATATATTTAAACGACTATTGGAAACCGGACCACTACCGCGAAGCAAAAGGGCACATTATAAGTGAAACTCAACCTAGAAGTGGTGGCGGTGGATATGCCTTGTTCGCCAGTCATACACATGAAATTCATAATGACTATACCGATACAATTATCATGACTGATACCTTGCGTGTAGGTGATGAAGTAACGGTATTCCCTGTATATGCACAAGGCGAGCAGTTGTATTATATCGGCCAAAAGGTGGTGAAATTATGAGTGCAGAATATCCGTTCGCAAGTTCAACGAATGTCAGTGTTTATCAAAGTGATGAGTTGCCGTTGTTTGTTGAATATGATTGGAACTTTGAAACAAACTCATTTAAATTCACTGCTAATGGTAACCGAATAAAAGTAACTGGTGATGAAGCATTGAAAGTTTGGGTATATAAAGCTCTAATGACTGAACGTAATCAATATCTAGCCTATTCTACTCGTTATGGTATTCAATTAAAGCCTTTTATAGGCAAGGTTATGAGTGTTAGTGAACGGTATAGCGAACTTAAACGAGTCATTATTGAATGTCTTATGGTTAATCCTTATATCAAGTCCATTGATAATATTGCATTTAGTGAAGATGGTGATAAGGTCGATTGTTCTGTAGAACTAACAACGATATATGGAGGGCTTAATATTAATGTTTAACATTCCAACTAGCGATGAGATTTTAAAAGATTTACAAGAACAATGCACATCGCCTTATAGTAAATTTGAGGGTACGTTTGAATATGATGTATTTTCATCTAACGCTATTGAGTTTATGAAAACATATGTTGAATTAGGCGAGTTGTATAAAGTGGCGTTTGGTGATACCTCTTATAGCGACTTCTTAACCATGCGTGCTAAAGAGTCAGGGGTTGTTCGCAAAGCTGCTACCCACGCAATAGGGGTTGTTACTGTTAAGGGTAACGGAATAGTGCCTAAAGGTAGTCAATTCTCTACGGCGAGTGGAATTTTGTTTGAGTCAACATCAGAGCATGTAGTAAAAGGCACTCAACAAATAGAGGTAAGAGCTGTTGAACCTGGCACAATCGGAAATGTTAACGCTAATACAATAACGACTATTTCAATGTCTATACCAGGCATTATATCTGTAAATAACGTCGAAGCTACTTCTGATGGCTTCGAGGAAGAAACAGATGATATGTTAAGAGAACGGTATTTACTGCACGTTCGATATCCTGGTACTTCCGGAAATACAATGCACTATTACGAATGGGCTATGTCTATTCCTGGCGTTGGTGGCGCGAAAGTAATACCGGTTTGGAATGGACCAGGTACAGTTAAAGTTATTATTGTGAATAGCGAATTTAAACCAGCTTCCGACAAATTGGTTAAGGCGGTTAAAGATTATATCGAAACCGTAAGACCTACAACTGCTATGGTTACTGTTTCATCTGCAATCAATAAGCCGATTAATGTTAGTGCTGTAATAGAAGGTCGTGAATTTAATTTACCTAAATTTAAAGACCTTATGCGAGGATATTTAATCGAGCTTGAAAAAATGGTGATTACAAGGGACGAAAAAGTTAAACTTTCAATCGCTAAAATAGGCAGTTTAATTCTTGATGCCGGCGCTGTTGACTATCAAAACTTGCGAATTAATAACTCAGATAAAAGTATCGTCATTAACGTTGATGATTTGCCGATATTAGGGGCGGTGAATATACAATGATATTTGAACTTTTGAGAACTTATAAAGTTGATGTTCTTCGGTATTTACCTAAATTCTTATCGAAGGACGCCTCATTTAAAGCCACCGAAGACGCTTTAAGTGAAGAGCACGAAAAGTTAAGATTGCTCATCATTGATATTTGCAAGCAAATGTTTGTTGAAACCGCAACTTGGGGGTTAAATGACTGGGAGCGAGTTTACGGAATTAGAACCGACGAAGATTTATCAATCGAAAAGCGACGTGAAAACTTGTTGATAAAAATTCAAGGCGCTCAAACTGTTACAACTCCTCAATTAGAAAAGCTAGTTAATAATGTTGTACCTACAAGCGATGCTAAGGTTATTGAAAATACCGCTCCAAACCAATTTAAAATCGTAATGGAAACTGCTGTTGCAGTAGATGAAGTGCGAAAGGTTGTAGAGCAGTATAAACCGGCTCACTTAACCTATATAGTCGGACATTTATTTAAATCGAATTCGAAAATTTGTATAGGTGGAATTGTATCGGTTTGTACAGTATCTAAAGTCAAATATGCAGCCTCTGATAAACGAATAAGCGTATCGGAAGGGTTGTATATCGGTATGTCTGTAATGAATACGGACATAATAAAGGTGTAATGAATACGGAGGTTATTGATGAGTAATTACGGTGCTATTACAACAACTCAACTCGGAAAAAATATGATTGCCGAGTCTTTTAAAACTAAAAAAGGTATTATTTTTACCAAAGTTGCATTAGGCGAAGGCCTATTGAATAGCGGTAATATAAATGACCTAACTGATTTAGTATCAAAAGTGGTAGACGGCGAAGTATCTGCCGTTAATACAATTTCTACAAACGAAATTGAAGTTGTATCTACTATTAATAATAGAGCCTTAACTCGTGGCTATTATGCTCGTGAGTTAGGGCTTTTTGCAAAATTAGGTGAGGGTGGACAAGAAAAATTGTTCGCATACACAAACGCCGGAAGTAATGCAAGTTATGTCCCATCTAATAGTAGTATTGATGAAAAGATTATTACTATTACTATCGGTATAGGTAACGCCTCTATCACAATTAACCCTAAAAGCCACATATATTTAACAGAAGCTCGCTTAAATCAACATGAAAACGATATTAACGCTCATGGCGGTATTATGAAAAAGTTCTTACCTCTTACCGGTGGTACCGTAACAGGTAGCGTTACTTTAGAAAATGGCTCTTGGTTAAAACTTAACTCAAACGCATTCTCAGGCGCTGTTCGAATTACTGAACGAGGAACGCTTGATGTTGGTATTAGCGACAACGCAAATGGCTCTGTTGAAAATATGAACATCTGCTCTATGAACCGTCCTGGTTGGTACAATAAAAATCTTGGCAGTGCTCGGCAACTTGCTTTAGTTGAAGAAATTAACGCAGCTGAAACACGATTTAACGCTTCTTTGAATGGTTATTTACCATTAACCGGCGGAGCATTGACAGGCGACTTAACATTTAATTCCGGTAATGGAATTAAGATTAAAGGTGAAGGTGGAAATCATACGATTAATCGAGGTGGTAAAAACCTCAATCTCGGTAACGAGAGCTTTACAGAGGCTTCTAACTTATGTTGCAAAAAACGACCTTCTTGGTATGCCGGCCCTGACAATGTTAATAACGGCTTTTTAATGAAACTTAACGATATAAAAATTACAAGTGGAAAGGTTAGCGACGGCCAAACAATTCCAATCCCTTCCGGATATAGTAAAGACGAGTGTACTGTATTATTGTCTTTATCTAAAAGTAATGCAGAAGGTATTTATGTAGATATTAGAGAATCCGGTATCGCTAACTCCGTACAAGTAGAATGTTGGGCTGATAATAATCTAACAGCGCATGTAGGTATGTGGTGGAGAAATAATGAAGGCTATTCACATAGTGCATATGGCAATGGTGAAGGTAAAGGTGACACTTGGATGCCTGGTGAAGCTACTTATATTTGCATTGCAGTTAAGAAAGCGTAGGGTAGTTAATATGGACTTTGTTAAGCGCTTAAACGAAACTCTACATATCGGCGATGATTGGGCTAGGGCTTACAAAGTTATAGGTGATGTTGATTTTGCAGAGGCAAGAGGTGTCTGCAAAATACGCACCTATAAAGGCGATGTTATTTTAGAGCCTGAATGTGTAGTCGATGGCGACCGATTAATCGTAACCATTAGTAGTGAACAATCATTAGGTATTAACCGAGCATTTACTCGGTGTAAATACGATGTGTTCCTCATCACTAAGGAACAAACAATTAAGTTAGTCATGGGAAGTATGGACATTATCCCTGACGTAAGTATGCATTGAATAAGGAGATTTCAAAATGGCAGAACAAAAAGCGACTAAAAGAATTGAAGACGTGGAAGTGGAAAAGATTCACCAATTTATTATTAATGTAGGCGTTCCTGGTATGCGTGGTGGTAGTGGTGCGGACGGACACGAAGGCCCTGAAGGTCCTGCAGGAAAAGCATTACGCTTTGAAGATTTAACAGAAGAGCAAAAGGCAGAACTCAAAGGTCCTAAAGGCGATGCGCTACGCTTCGAAGATTTAACAGAAGAACAAAAGGCAGAACTTCGCGGACCGGAAGGCAGAGAAGGTAAACGCGGTGAAAAAGGCGAAAAACCTGTTGCTACAAAAGCACAACAATTACTTTTAAGTCGAAATCGTTGGTGTAAATCTAGCGATGTTGACGATGTATTATGTGCTATTATTGAACAAACTGTATCCGCTAAAATTGGGTTTAAACCGTTAACTATGGGCGCTGCATTGTTAGGTCAAACAGAAGTATTAGTGAACGGTGAACCGCATTATAAAGTCAAGGTGGTTGCAACTGATACAGAGTTTGAAATTCAAGATAACGGCGAAGCAACTATTACAATTCCTAAACTTGGCGAAGATAATGTTGCTCTTGAATACTATAATTTCGCCGGTGAAAAAGTTGCTGATAGCTTTGTTCCTGGTGTTGTAACAATGCAAGCGGACGAAGTATATGACAATACTGTTGGCGTTAAATTCTTGCGGTTTGGCCGAAAATTAGTATTAAAACTTAACGATTATAATGAAAATTCGTTTAACTGGCTTGGCAAGTGGAGTAAAGCGGAAATTGATACTTTAGAAATGAAAGCGGATTCTCCTAAATCTGTAAAAGATTTAGATAGAAGTGCTCGCAATAAATACGATGGCTTAACGTTTGTTATTAGCAAGCCTGAAAATATCACTTTTACTGTAGATTATCCTCAAGGTACTGTTGTAATTAATACGCCTACAAGCACGCAAGCTATGGATATCAATAGCAGCTATATTAATTGGACCGGAAGAGAGTACGAAAACTCATATTTATAATAGTAAGGAGCGAAGATGTGGACTTGGCAGTTCGAGTTGAACGACATTTTAACAACACTGTCTATAGTCGGTCTTGTTGCCGGCTTAGGCTATAAAGTATTGGTCGTTCCCTTGCTCGAAAAATTAGATTCGCAGAGAGTTCAAGATAACTTGATATTTCAAGAAAAATGGGGAATTTTAACCGATACCCTTAAAGATTTAAAAGACGAAATTAAGTTATCTCGTGCAGAAAGAGTTAAAGCGGAGGCAAAGCAAGTAATGTTAACTGCCAAAATAGAAGCCTTAGAACATAGAGTTAATGATATTAAGGAGGAATTACATGAACATACCGCCAAACCTCATTAATACATTAAAAAAGACAGGCCAATCTATGAGGTCGGTTAACATACATCCGACAGGAGTTCTTGCTACAAGGGCACTAGTACTGACAATGCTAGTGCCTATTTTATTGGTAGTTATTCAATACATAATGGCTTTCATTAGTGGTTATGTATCTGACGAAACAAATAAATTAATTAATGTAGGAATAAACATTATCGACCATATATTTATTCCTAGCGTTTTAACTGCTTTAGTTGGCTTTTTGGCACTTTGGATAGATAAGGATAATAATGGTATTCCGGACAAGTTGGAGGATAATAAGTAATGAAAGTATTTATAAACCCTGGACATGATATTAATTTAGATAGCGGAGCGGTTAACCCTAATACTGGCCGTCGTGAGTGTGATGTTGCTCGTGATGCTGGAAAAATGCTTATGCGGTATTTAGAAACCGCCGGATGTGAAGTTAAAACACTGCAAGATGATAATCTAGGTCTTGTGTGTGAAACCTCTAATGAGTGGGGCGCTGATATCTTTGTATCCTTGCATTGTAACGCATTTAACACGCAAGCTCGTGGCACTGAAACTTTGTACAAGTCTTTTAACGGACAACGCCTGGCAAACGATATTCAAAGTCAAATCATTCGCAGTATCGATACTGTAGACCGTGGCGTGAAGAAGCGTGATGATTTATGGGTATTAAATGGAACTGACGCAACCGCTGTTCTTGTTGAAATGGCTTTCATCGACAATGACGATGATTTAGAAATGTTAAATAACGACCTTGATACTATTGTTCGTGCTATTGCTCGTGGAATTACTGATTACATCGGAGGGGTATAATGTATGTTCGCCTTAAAAAACTTGCGGAAGGTTATCCTATGTTCATTCCTATTTTGTTGTTGCTTGTTTGTCTTGCCGGTGTATGGTTCTTCGCCGACAGACGAAGTAATATTGACGAGAGCGGAATACAACGCTCTACAGTCGAAATTAACAATGCTAGACGATACAATCAGCAAGCAGTTGATGATAATCGACGAACTAGAACAGCAGTTGAACGTAGCGAAATTATCAACGACCGAGCAACAGACGGAATTAATCGAAGTATTGAAATCACTGAACGAACAAAAGGCGCTATTAATCGAAGCGAAGAATACGTTAATCAAGCAAGAAGTAACGCTATCACAGCAAAGGGACTCATTGGCGAAAGCCGAAGCATACTTGAACATGCAGAAGAACGAACTAAAGAAAGTCAAAGCAAAGTATCGCAATAGTCAAATTCTAAATGCTATTTTAGGCGCTGGTCTTGTATATGTAGCAGTAAAAGACTGAGAGGTGGTCCAATATCTCCCTAATCGTGCGAGGGTGGCGCACGAGCTGGTATTGGTTACAACTGAATAAAAGTGATAAGGGGTGCCGTGATAAGCACCCCTTTATTTTTTTTGGCATTTTTTTTAAATTGGCGCTTGTCCTCATCTTGAATATGTTATATAATGTAATCAAAGGTAAGACATATATTCACTAAAGGAGAATGCAACATGAAAACTAGAAAAGAAGAATTAAAAGATTTATATTACGCTATCAAACAAAACTATAGTAAACGAATGAGCGAATTGAAAGCGATGCAACGAGCTACTAATTTAACAGTTAGAGTCGAGCAAGATAAAAGCATGACTATCAAAGATATTCAAGCAATGAGAGATAAGTTCTTAAAAGGCGAGAAATTAGAACGGCCAAAAGAGATTAAAAAACGTGAATTATATATCATTCATCTGCCTAATGGCTCAATGATGTTAATGCCAAAATTTAATAAATAGAATCCGTTAAATAGTTAAAATCTAGCTGCACTAAAAAGTGCAGCTAGATAAAAGGAGATACAAAAATGATTAGAACTTGCAAACAACTAGAAAAAGCATTAAACGAAGTAAATGATATTGTGCTACATGTAGAAAAAGCATGTGGGATGTATCGTGTTAGTTATGGTAGTTATCGATTATCTTGTTACGCTTTAAAGGATTTAGTTCAAGAAATGAATAAAGAAACAGTTGCTTTGAACTATGCTTTATGGTGCAAAGACGAAAGTCGAAAAACTATTTACATTAAAGGTCTTAAAGCAGAAAAATAAAAAAATATCAAATTATCGCTTGCCTTAACCTTGAAAGTATTATATAATATAATCAAAGGTAAGGTTAATAAATTAACAAAGGAGAAACCACATGAAATACCAAATCACTACAGAAAATAACTTTGAATGGACTACACATACTTTCGAAGTGAACGAAGTTGAAAACTTATTCTTCGCAGATGGTAACGTAGTTATCGTATTCAATAACGGCAACAAGCAACTTCTAGAAAATGTTAAATCTTTAAACGTAAAATAAGTCAAAGGAGAGGTACAATGACACTAGACGAATTAAACAGCGTAATTATGCAACAAAACAGAAATGTAGCTATCGACAAACACAGAACATGCTATGAGTGCTATAACATTCATACAAATAGACTTATAGCAAGTGCAACAACAATCGACGAACTAAAAGATATGATGGTTCGCATGGATATTATTAGAGGTTAAGGAGGAATAGCAATGAAGTATTTATTAAAATTAGGTAGAGGCGAAAACAAAGTAATCGAAGCTGAAAGCATGGAAAAGTTGTTATACCTAGCGAGTTATGAATATTGCGACTATTACACAGTACACGACGCAGGCGATATAGGAGATATATTGGACTGGGATAATGAAGATGATACAGCTTTTACAGCTCGCATTCTCCGGACAGTAAAAGTACTTAAAGAAGGTTATCATGTAGTGTTTGGGGATAAGACTGCTAAATTTAAACCGAATGAATTAAAAACTATTAGAGATGTAGAACGTATTATGAAGCGTGCTGGTGCATGTGGTTTTACTATTGAAATCGAAGGAGCGTGAAGTAAAGATGATAAAAGTTATAGATTATAACAAAATGTATAAAGTGATTGGCAAAGTTAGCACATACAAAGAAGCGTGGGAACTCATTCAAGAAAACGAAATGAAGAACTCGCCTTGCATTGGTAAGTGGGATAAAGAACAGTGGTATAAATGCAACATGCAAGATGAATATCCATCTTTTGTTTGGCCGGATAATGTTGATTATGTATGGACAGGAGATTGGGTGCCGGAACCAGTTATTCATCCGAACGAATACACTAAGGAAAGCGTTCGTGAATTAATAGATAAATTATTACTATATTTTAAAGTAGAGGAAGTATAATGACGAATAACAGAAGTTGGGGCGGCGCTCGAAAGGGCGCCGGTGCTCCGGTAACAGTTGGTGATGAAGGACGTCGCAAAGCTAGAGTTATTTCACTCAACGACAAAGAATATGAAAAATTAACCGAAGTTGCAAAGAAGAACGCTGTGAGCGTATCACAATTAATACGAGATACTTTCGATTTGTAATCGTCAAACAGTTCGTCAAAAACTCAAATGAAAATACGCTAAATAATTTAAAGTTAAACGCTATAAGGTGTGTTTGATTAGCTGTTAATACTAATACATATAACGCTATTGAAAATTGAATATAGTCCAAAGTATAATTATAGTGTTAGGCATAGTCCATAACTATAATTGGAGGAAACTATGAACA
>ERZ772930.638-NODE-638-length-10757-cov-2.72613_pt1 | contig 10757 bp, 15 predicted proteins | sample MGYA00511685_ERZ772930 | MGnify/ENA primary metagenome ERZ772930 (study PRJEB29015, sample SAMEA2738053) | human oral metagenome | biome: human oral; feature: human-associated habitat; material: saliva | place: China | collected 2226 ... | reverse complement strand
TTTCTTTTTATTTTTATTATTCCAAAACTCATGATATAACTTTTCAAATATAGCCTAATAGGATTTGATTTACTATCCAATTTTGGAAATATTTAAAAATTGAGGTTATAAAAAAGAAAGCTAACTATATGTTAGCTTTTTTGTTATTTAGAAAGGCCATTCTGCTCTAGCTTCTTTTAATCTTCTATTAGCATCTTCAATAGCTTCTTCTTTAGTCATATTTGGTAAAACAACAGATTTAGTAAATGTAAAGCTATCTGTACCTTGCATATCTTTTCTTTTCATAATAGTTGAGAAGTCTTTTAATTGATTTGAGTCATGATAATCATAGTTCTTATCAATTCCCCATTTTAAATCTGAGTCGGTATCATCAATTTCTGAATCCCATTCAATAGGATTAGTATTCCAAAACTTATTATTAGCAAAATCTACATGAGTTCCTTTAGCATTTTTATCTCTAAAGAAGATTGCTCTTGCAGTATCTTGAACAGGCCGATTTTTTTCTTGATAAGTCAATGGTAAGAACAATCCATCTGGGTGATTTTCTGTATATAATAAGTTATTTTCAATTTTTGTTACTTTAGATGGTTCGGCATGGAAATTTTGGCCTTCCAAACCTAAATAATAAAGATTATTGATTTCACCATTTTCATCAACAGTAACAGAGTTGAAAAAGTTAAATGGGTGGTCGTCACCAACAATATATTCAAAGTTATATGTATCAATACTAATACCTAATTCATGGCATGCTTCAATCATTTCTTTAGTATTTCTCATTCTTCTTTGAACATCATCATAATATACAGAATATTTTTTGCTCGGGTCTCTAAATGCTTCTGTACTATCCATAATTCTGCTAACATCTGAAATAGCCTCTGCTTCCACTTCATCAAAATTATTCAAAAGGAAAGACCTGTTATTATCTTTAAAGTATTTAACTATTCCTTTTGATGTGCTAATTGGATTACCAATTTCATCACCAAGTAAATTACAAACAACTTCTCTATAATGTCTATTCATACCTGGTTTATTACCAACTATATTTTTTACTTCTTCTTTAACAGTTGTTAAATCTTGATAATCTCTTTCAGCGTCTGCATAGTATTTATCAAACATTTTTAATTCTTGCAGAATAGATTTAATTTTAAATTCATAAGCAGTTCTTAATTCAGTAGCTTCTTGCATAGCTTCAAATTGTGTTCTAAAATGTCTATCTTTAGAATAAGGGCAAGGACGGATAAATGCTCTACATTTTTTAACTTCTCCCTCATGGTTAATATGGTACATTTATAAATGCTCCTTTTTTAGTACCATATCAAAGAAAAAGTTGTAGCAAAGAGCTACAACTCAATTGAAGTATATAAACCACACGGCAACAACAAAAGCTACGATTAAGCCAAGCCAAGAAATGATTTGCCAAGCTAAGCTTAATTTTGCAAAAAATATTTCAACTCTCCATAAAAATTTGAATATGGAAATCAATATAATGAGCAAAGCTATTGCACCTAATACATAAAAATATAGCATTGCTTGATAACCTCTTTTTTAATTTTTATATCAATAAAGAAATGATATAAGTTAAAACTGAAAAAGGAGAAAAGAAATGAATAAAAAATATAATGCTGTTTTAGAAGGCGTAATTTATACTATTCATAAAGCAAATCTTGATGAAGATTCTGGTAAGAGATACGTTTCATTAGCAACAAATTATCTTAGTAAAAGATTAGTTGTAAAATATACACCGTATGTTTATGAATTAGAACAAATCAAAGAGCTTTATCCAAATGAATATAAAAATTATATTTTACCTTTTGAAACATATTTAAAAAATCATCAAGAGGGATAGATTATGACTTATCATGTTGGACCAAATGGAAAACCAAGTATTTGTAAAGCTAAGCAAGGTAATTGTCCTTATGAAAGTATTTCACCACATTTTGATACAATAGAGAAAGCTCAATTATATTCAGATAATCTAAATGCCTTTATTGCTAAAAAGATAACAACTGAAACAGAATTATCCAAACACTGTAAAATAGATGAAATCATTGAAAGTCAAGATATGAAAATTCGTTTGGAAAACATAAAGCGCAAAGAAGCTAATATGTTAAGACAAGCTGAAGAACAATATCTAAAATTAAAAAAAGTTATGGATAGGACTGGTAAAGAATGCCCATCAAAAGAATCTTTTATAGGCAATTTTCAGCAGAATGACCCGTTTTATAAAGCTTTAAAACAGAAACAGAAAAAACTTTATAAAGAATTTAATAAAATTATTGAATATAGAACACAAGCTTCAAAATTCTATCTTCAAAATAAAAAGAATATTTCTGACAAATCATTCTCTCGAGCATCAGCAAGTTCTTATTTCATTTTTGAAAAATCATCATTAAAAGATACAATAGACTATCTTGACAGAAATGGTTATGAATATAAGATAAGGCCTGATATTCAAGAAGTTCCTGGTGATAATTTCTTAGTAAGAATTTCTGACCATAATCCAAGAGCTTATATAATCACACATGACAAAACTGAAACTGTTTGGGATTATACAGATGCTTCTATACTCGTATCATTCCAAAAAATTCAGAATATGAATGTAACTAAAAATCAGCTCAATAAAAAACTAAAAATATTACAAACAAAAAGTATTTGACAAATTAAAAATTTTGTTGTATAATATTTTTAGAAATTAAAGGAGAGCAAAAAAGATGAATAAAAATTTGATTAAATTTCAGTTGGGCGATTTAGGAGTTTACTTTGATAATGTAATTGAATTACACAAATTATTTCTAGTATTAGGAATCAATGAATACCCAGAATATTCGTTAATCTCAAATGCAGCTTATTATCAAGATGGCGAATTGAAAATCACTAGTGAAATTGTTGTGCCAAAAAATGAAGTTGTACATATTAACGAATTACTAGAACAAGAAGAAGTTGATAAACTAATTCATTCTCTATCAAATAAAGAAAAATTCTTTAAAGGATTAGCAACAGTTAACTTAACTGAAGAAGAATTAGAATCTGTATTGTTAAAATATAAATTTAAAGTGGAAACTTATGTAGAAAATAGTTTGGCGCCGGAAATTCTTGATTTAATTTTAATCAACGGAACACTTCACTCATTCTACAAAAAACTTGAAAACGTTACTTACTTAGACTTATTTTGATATAAAAACTAATAAAATCTGTATTTTCTAAAAATTAAGCAAGGGTGGCTTAGAAAATACAGGTTTTTTAAAATACAAAAATAAAAATATATACACCCTAAATGGAGAAGATAAATTATGACAATTAGTGTTAAAGATTTAGCAAAAGCTCTTGCTGAGAAACGTGAGATTACTCAAAAAGAAGCTTTAGAAACAATTGAAGATGTGTTCGGTTTAGTATTGGAACACTCGAAAGATAATAAAGTAAAAGTACCTCTTGGATATTTTGAACAAGTAGTAAGACCTGCTCGTAAAGGACATAATCCTCAAACTGGTAAAGCAATCGAAATTCCAGAGTCACGAGTTTTGAAATTCAAAGCTTCATCTTCAGTTAAAAATTCATTAAATTAAACTAAAGAAAAACAAGAGTAATATTGATTATTCTTGTTTTTTCTAGCAATTTATTGTATAATATAACTATAAAAACTAATAAGGAGCTCATATATGGCTAAAATTGTAAAAGAAGTAAAACAAGTATTTGGTTTCCTTGGCGAAGACCAAGATTATTCCAAAAAACAACTAACACTCACAAGTTGGGGTGTTTACTCACCAAAATTTGACATTCGTACATGGAGCGAAGATTATGAAAAAGCAGGTAAAGGTATGACATTTACTGCTCAAGAATTGATTGCTCTAAAAGAATTGTTAAATCAACTTCCATTAGAAGATTACTTAGAAGAAGATGAATAAAAAAGTACTAGATTTCTCTAGTACTTTTTATTTTTTATTGAAAATTTTGTACACCAACAATTACTGGATAAAGTTCAGAATATTCTTCCATGTTTGCACTTGTTCTACCAACAGAAGCTGCAAATGAGAAATATTCATAATCATCTGAAGTCATATTCAAATAATGGCTTCTTGAATTTTTCCAAAGATTGAATAATGTTTCAGCAATTTTCTTTTCAGAAGTTAGTGTATATGGATTATTAGATGAAAATTGAGCAGTGTTTTCTCCTAATTCTTGTTCTTTATCTTTTAATCCACCTCTATTTAAGTATGTGAAAGCAGTTCTAAATTCAGTGCCATCTGGCCTTGTGTGAGCTCTTCCATTACTCTTAGATGAACCAACATTTGCTTGCTCGTCTGCTCTTTGTTGAGTTCCTTGTTGCAATTCTGCTTTGTATTTTAATGGCTTCTTACCTAATGAAGCTCTTAACTCATTGATGTATTGTTCCATATACATAGCTAGAAGATTACTATCTAAATGTTCGTTAATATAATCTACTCCACCTTGAGATAATGGAATGCCAGACTCAATATATAAACCGTCATGGCTTACTACCATACTGTTGTAATATTCTTTGTCTGATTTTTGATAACGCTCATCTTCGGATAATATTACAATCTTTTCTAAAGGAGTATCATCAGTTATAGTAAAGTATTGTACTGTAATTCCATTAGGTAGCAAATCATAATCATCTAAGCCTTGTTTAAGAGTAATGTCTCTAGTTTTTCCTAAATCAACAACGTTTCCATTCTTAACTGCACCTGATTGATAATTATTATTAGAATTATCTTGAATAACTTTAGTTCCAACAACTTTAATTTCTTTTGTTGGTTCTTTTATTCTATGAGTAGAAGTTACTTCTTTCGATACGAGATTTCCATTCATATATGTTAATTCATATTCTGTTACTTCTGAACCTGGTAAGCCTTCTTGTTTAGTATAGCTTTCTTCTGGTAATAAAGTATCATCATGAATTGTTTCTGTTTCAAATGGAATTTTTGTTATAGTATTGTCGTAAGATTTAGTAGTTTTTCCAGTACCTCTTTTAACGACACGAGTAACAGCTTTAGCAGTTACTTCTTCATTGATTTTTTCTTTAGAAATAACTTCATCATTAACAGAAGTGATTTTATAAGTGACTTCTGTTATTTCTGCTTCGCCATCTTCTATTACTTCTTCAGTTCCCTCTGGTATTGTTTCATCATAAATAACTTCAAGTTTTAAATCTTTAGTATTTGTTTCTTTTACAATTTTTTGAACTGCTTCTGCACCAGGGATTCCTCTTTTATCTTCATGTAAAGTTTCTCTAACTTCTTCACTTGGCCCAGGCCCTTTTGTTTCATCTTTCTTTGTGCCATGTCTTTCTACTTGATTTACAGGTTCAGTAGTAACAGTTCTGATTATAGTAGAAGATACAAGATTACCATCAACGAAAGTGTCTTGGTAAACATCATATTCTGAACCGTTCATTCCTAATTGGTCAATAACAACTTGGCCCTCTGGTAACGTTTCATCTTCAATGACTGTAGTTTGGAATTGTAATACTTTAGGAGCAGTATTTCTTTCTTCTTTAGTTACTTCTCTTTCTTTTGTTGTAGTAATTTCTGTTGTTTCTTCAGTAGTGCTTTCTGTAGTAGCTTCTGTTGTTTCTACAGTTGTTGTAGAAGTAGTCGTAGTTGACTCTTCTGCTGTTTCTTCAGTCGTATTTGAAGTTACTTCTTCAGTAGTGGTTGGCTTTACTTCTTCAGTAGTATTGTTTGTTGTTGTTTCAGTAGTTTCCTCTACTTTAATTTCTTTTAAATTTTCTGAAGCAACTTTTTTATTGTAAGCTTCTTCTGAAATATAAGTAACATCATGAATTGCTGGATTGATTACTTCTTCATGGATAACTTCTTTATGAACATCAACACCATTAACTGATACTGTATTAGTACTTACTTCCTTTAATCCATCTTCACCCTTAACAGTATATGATTCATCTTTACTTAAGTTCTCATCAACAGTATAGATTGTTTCTTTAGGAATAGTTTCAATAACTGTTTTAGAATCTAATTCTATATTAGAGTTAGTACCATTAGAAATAATTTCTGTTGGAGTATTGACTTCCCCCGTTTGCTCGATATTTTTATTGGTACCAATTTCAATGATTTGCTTTGTTGGCTCCTCATTTTCTTCAAGTGTTTTTACAGATTGAATAAGTTTACCATTTTCATCAAATGAATCAATGAAAGTAGTAGTACGTGCACCGTTGCTCCCCTCTTGAATTAGATTTACATAATTAGATGGTTTATCATCATTATATTTGATTTCTGTTTCAAAAGGTACAGTTTCATTTTCTACTCTTGTAGAATTTTCTAAGTTTAATGAATTTAATTCTACTTTTTTATCGGAATCAAAAATATTAGAATCTACTGGGCCGATTGGAGAGTCTAAAATACTTGAAACCTTTTTAGGTAACAAAATTTCTGAAATTGTATTCAATTCTGTTTCTTGATTAGTGGAATTTTCTTTTGCTTCTGCTTGAGCATCAATCGCTTGATTGATAACATGATGACCAACTGCTCCAATCCCACCAATTGTAGCGAGTCCTATTGCAACTTTTGTAGTTGCTGATTGAGATAATAGAAATTTTTTGCTCAATGTTATTCTCCTTTTTGTAAAAAATTTATGAATCAAAGTCGTATATCAAAAGCGGAGTTATCGTTGATATAGCAATATTTAAGCAACGTTAAAAAAGTTAATAAAAGGTGATGAAAATAAATATTTTATGAAAAAGTTTCAAGCAATTGGCTAAAATGGAATAATATAACTATAAGGAATGAACTTATTGTTAAAAGTTCTGTACCAACCTAAAAAGAAAAAAGAAAATACAAGGAAAGGATTTATGGAAAACACTCAATACATTGAACTAATTATGGCACAAGTAGAACAATTAGATAAGATTGCTGATAACTTGAGCGACAAATACAAAACAGCTAAAAATATTCTAAAGGAATATACTACAAAGGTAAAAGAAAGCCCACGTGGTACTTTTACAGAATCAATTAACCCTAATGAATTATGCAATAGAGATGAAGCAATTGAATTACTAGTTGAAGAAAATAAAACATTTGAAGTTATTGATGCTGAATATCTCATGAATATTCGTTTTATTAAGACTTTAGTTTTTGCTCACCAAGATACAATTCTTGCTTATAAAATTTCAAAAAGGTTAAAAGCACAAAATGAAAAATAAAATAGATTCAAAATTCGTACCAGCAATTGTTATTGCTGGTAAAATGGGTTATGGAAAGGATTATGTCGGAAGTTTAATTAAAGATAACTTTTCTAACATAGAAAAAATTTCATTTGCGGACGCTTTAAAAGAAGAAGTTGAACATATTATCAATTTAGTAAAATCAGATTATAGCTTAGAAAATATTGCTAAAGAAATGAATGTAACTAAAGATGAAGTATTGCCAATGTATGAAGCAATGATTCAATTTGATAATGTAAATAAGTTAACTATAAAAAAGAAAAATTCTACTATTCGATTTATGCTTCAATATTGGGGCACTGATGTAAGAAGAAAAAATAATGAAAATTATTGGGTTCAGAAAACAGTTGATAAAATTTTAGAAATAAATAAATTAGGAAATGTAGCTCTTATAACAGACGGTCGTTTTCCTAATGAATTAAAAGGTGTATCTGAGCTTAATGGAATTACTATTCAATTAGATATTTCAAAAGAGAAGCAAATTGAAAATCTTTTAAATAGAGATGGTATATTACCAAATGAAGAAGCTTTTAATCACCCAAGTGAAACAAGTTATTTAGAATATAAAGATTTTGATTTAACTCTTACTGAAAATATTTTATCAAATAATCATTTAATCATTTCTGAAATTAAGAAAACGATTGACAACAAAGTAAAAATTTGATAAAATAAGATAAAAATAAAATAGAAAGGTGAACCTTATGAAAGATTTTAAAGCTATTGTAAGTGACCACTTAACAAAACAACATAGCGAAAAACGTTATGTAGTTGTAAGCAAAGATGGTGACGTGCTAGATACTAATGACGGACAAGGTTTTATTTCAGAAAATAAAGCTATTGTTGCTTATTCAAAGAAACACGGATTAAAACTTGATAAAGATTTAGAACGTGTTGAAGATAAAGCTTATCGTCAAGCTCGTAAAATGCTTAAAAAATAGAAAGGAATATAGATAAAATGATTTTTGCACGAAAAACTAAACAAACTGAAACTGGAACAAAATATGAAGTTCGCACATTGGGCCAAAACTTTTGGATTGATGAAAAAGAGTTTAAGCATCACATGAATGCTGGCAACTTATTCTACAAAGCAAATTATCCAGTAACACACATGCCCAAAACGGCTTAGACATTAAGCTAATAACAAAGATAGGGGTTATTTCTAATTCCTATCTTTTCTTTTTATTACCAAAAAGAATAAAAAATAAAGAAAAATATTAGATTTTTATTGATATGTACTACTATAAAAATTTTATAATAAAGGAGCTCAAATGAAGAAAAACAAACTTTTTAAGAGCGTAGTAATGTTGGCAATGTTCACATCTCTTATGAGTGTAAGTCCAGCATTTGCTAACGAAGCTACAATTGGCGAAGTTGAAGTTTCTGAAGTAACAGCGAATTATTTAAACCAATTGAAATCTCAATTGACTTCAGCAAAGTCTGATTTAGAAAAACTTTCTAAGGAATCTAAATCACTTCAAGAAGCCTATGACAAACTTAATACTGATTCTGAACAAACAAAAGATTCAGTTAAAAATGCACATGACAAGACAAAGATTGAACAAGAAAAATTAAAAGCTATTGGATTGTCAGAAGAAGAAATCAACAAAGATACTGGTAAATTGAAAATACAAATACTGGAAATCTTTTAGGTAATGAAGATTCAACAGTAGTTAACTATAAATTAGAAGCTGCTAAGGCAAAAGCTAATTTAGATAAATCTACAACAGAAGTTGATAAAGCAAAAGCTCGTTTAGACGAAGCTGTTGCTAAAGAAAAAGATAAGAAACAAGAAGTAGATAAAATTGAAAAAGAGTATAATAAAGCAGTAGAAGATGCAAAACAAGAAGCTTCTCAATATTATGCTAGAATTTCATATGTTTCTGGTGGAACAACATCAAGTTCAGTTCCTAATGGTTTTAAATTAAGTAAAGCTATTGATACATCTGGTTATACTTCAGCAACATATCCTTGGGGTCAATGTACTTGGTATGTATATAACAGAGCTGCACAATTCGGAATTTCATTCAGCCCTACTATGGGAAATGGTGGAGACTGGAGATTGAAGCCTGGTTACACTGTATCAAACAAACCTGAAATTGGTGACGCTTTGTCATTCGCACCAGGTCAAGCAGGTGCTATTGATTTTTACGGCCACGTTGCTTTTGTAGAAGATGTAAGACCTGATGGTTCTATCTTAATTTCTGAATCTAATTTCCAAGGTTTAGGAGTTGTATCATATAGAGTATTTGATGCTGCTTCAGCAAGCCAATTCTCTTATGTTAAAGGACATAGATAAAATTAAAAGTCAGGTAGTATTAACTACTTGACTTTTTTAGCTAGAAAGGAATAATAAAACTATAAGAACAAAAATAGGAAGAATGAATTATGACAAAAATTAACTTTAAATTTGAGCCTATTTATGATGCAGAAGGCATTTTGTATGAAGAAAAAGAAGCTTGGAACATCTTTGGAGATTTTATTTCAAAATCAAAAGTAGAACAAATTTTAGCTTCTGATGATGTAGACTTCAAAGAAATTGTTTTCAAATCCATTTATAGTCTCTATAAACGAACTCAAACAGGTGAAACAAAAAATAAAGATATACCTGAGCGAATTGATAAAGCTATTAACAGAGCTTATAATAAATCAATCAAAAATAAAAAAGAAAGAATTAACTTCTTAGCACGTATTGATGAAATCTTTTGCTTAGATAGTGTTGATAAATACGGAACATATAATGAAGTTGTTTATAATATTTTTGAGAAATTACTTAAGGGTAATATAGTAATACTTGACCAAGAAACTTATTTAGCTCTACCGCAAAAACACAAAAAGACTGAATATAGAATTATTGGTAATATGAGAAGAGCAGAAATAAATCCTCAAAATTATAAAAATGTAAATGTTTATCCTAATCCATTATCAGCTTTAAAAAATGATACAGAAAAAGAAATCTTTGTCATTGGTGGATTGGAACTATTTGAAACATACTATACTAGAGTTACAGATTTATTCTTTATCAAAGAGGAAACACTTTATAATGGATATGAATACTTCCCAGAGATTAACATTAGTGATTTTGAGCCAAGAGAAAGTACTCATGAAAAGAATTTAGAAAATCCGGATATTGATTTAACTTTAACTCATTGGAGAAAAATTAAAAATCGTAAATTGAGATTAAGACCAAACAAATATTCAAATGGATTGAAGCTATCAAGTTATTATAGGAAATTTATTTAGGTATGAAAAAGATTATTGCAACAATTATTATTTCACTTGCTTTATTAGTGACTTCTATTACTTCATTTTGGTTGATGATTGATACTAACTTACAATTGAGTGATGTTAGAGATAGATTGGAACACGTTAAACTTTTAATCAATGATGAACCAGAGAACTTAAAAAATAAAGAAGCTGAATTATCTAACGAAAGTAAAAAATATTTTATTATTACTTCTGCTAGCACAACTCTATTTTCAGTTGTTGTAGCCACTTCTTTATTTAAAATTGAAAAAAATTTTGACAAAGAGTAAATTTTTATTTACTCTTTTTCTAGTGC
>ERZ772930.631-NODE-631-length-10815-cov-8.91961_pt1 | contig 10815 bp, 10 predicted proteins | sample MGYA00511685_ERZ772930 | MGnify/ENA primary metagenome ERZ772930 (study PRJEB29015, sample SAMEA2738053) | human oral metagenome | biome: human oral; feature: human-associated habitat; material: saliva | place: China | collected 2226 ... | reverse complement strand
GCTAACACCCTAACGAGTGCTAGAGCCACGAGTGTTCTAACACATTTAATAAAAAAAGCTTTAAATTATCCAAAACATTGTGCTAATAATTGGGATGCAATTGAAGATTTTATCTATGATGTTGTTCTTCCTAAAAAAATTGTTTTACAAAATTGGGATAGTATAAAAGAAAAATTACCTCAAGATACAATAATTTTAAAAAGAATTTTAGATAAGATAAATTCAAAATACAGCACAGTTTTATACGAATAAAAAAATGTAAACATTTATTTAGCTTTTCTCTAATGAATCAAAAAGGAAATTATTGCTAGTTTACAGTATTCAAGAAATGCAGTAAATAAATCATTAGGAGTGAAATAAATTATGAAAAGGGTAATGTATAAAAAAGTAATAAATGAGAATAAAGAAAATAGGACAGAATTTTTGCTTATTAATTTTGATTATGAAGATGGGAATGATTATTTAGCAAAGATATTTAATAAAGAATTTAACATGAAAGTAGAAAAAAAGAAAGATTATATTTGGTTTAGTATAGTTAAATTATGTGAAAAAAAAACTTGTTATGAATTATTGTGGCATGAAGATATAGGCAATATAATTTATTCACTTGAACAAGATGAAGACACAGTTAATGAACTTGAATTAAGGTTACAGAAAGTTCTAGATGTAGTGAATATCAAAATACTAGAAAGTAATTAATCATAATAAGAAGGAGAAATTTATGAGAGGACATGCAGTATATTTCTTTATGTTAAAGGATGATTTAATTGAAAGTTTTAAAAGAGTAGAAGAAAAATTAGGAGGACTTCAATATGTTGTTCATGATACATATAAGGAACCAAAATTTGAAATATTTGATAGTATAGAAAAAATAACTGATATTGGGTTAATAAAACCTATTAGACCTAATTATTTTATTGCATTAAAAAATGAAAAATTCACAGTTGAAGTTTTTGAAAAAAGTAATGGTGATTACAATTATTATGTTGAAGATAAACAAGGATTTTTACAATTTTTTCCTTCTGGAATATTTGAAAATTCAAATTGTATAAAACGTGGAGAGATAAACACTGTTGCAGAAACTGATTCAAGATTAATGTTATTTAAAGAGCTGAAAAAAAGTATATTAAAGAATTCTATGAAGATAAATAGAGGTATATCAACATATGTAGGTAAGTCAATCATTGAAAATAAAGAAAAATATAGAATTCCTTATGGAAGTCCAGCTTCTCCACCAGAAGAAGATTTTGATATAAGTGATGTGGTTTGGCAAGAAAAAGGAAGAAAGAAAAAAGATTAAAATATAGGGGAATCTAAGAATTTTGGTTATTTGTCAAATAGTATTGATAAAAAAGTTTAGACTGTGACCTGATAGAATTAAGAGAATTTTTGAGAATGGAAAACTTAAGAATTCTCTTTTTTTATTGTAAAATAATGGCGAAATTATTCTCGCCATTATTGATATTTCATAGCCAAATATGATATAATGGCTATGAAAAAAAGGAGGTGCTGTTTTGAGAAAATTTAATTATTTAAAACTTATGGAACTATCTTTACCTGTTAGTATATATCATACTATTGCAAAGATTCATGAATATAAGGGAAGGCAGGAACTCTATGTAGAAAATTATTCAGACATTTTAGAAAAGATGATAGATGTTGCTAAAATACAAAGTACAAAGTCTTCCAATGCTATTGAAGGAATTTATACCAATGATGCAAGACTTAAAGAGCTGATGAATAAAAAAGCAGAACCTAAAAACAGAAATGAAGAAGAAATTGCAGGATATAGACATGTGCTTGATATTATCCATGAAAATTATGCATATATAGAATTTAATAAAAATGACATTCTAACACTTCATAATCAGCTATATTCTTATTCCTATATAAATAACAAGGGGAAATTTAAGACTATGGATAACACCATTATAGAAGTAGATGCTTTAGGAAATAAAAAAGTACGATTTCAGCCGGTAAGTAGTTTTGAAACGGAACATTACTTTGATGAAATGGTGGAAGCTTACAAGAAAGCAGTGAAAGAAAATATTCCACCATTAATTCTAATACCTGCACTTATACATGATTTCTTATGCATTCATCCCTTTGATGATGGTAATGGAAGAATGAGTAGGATACTAACACTTCTTTTACTTTATAAGTTAGATTATTTTGTTGGAAGGTATATCAGTATAGAAATGCTCATTGAAGAAAGCAAAGAATCTTATTATAAAGAATTACAAAACTCCAGTGAAAAATGGCATACTGGAGAAAATGATGAGCTTCCATTCATAAAGTATATGCTAGGGGTTTTCTTAAAAGCATATAAAGAATGCGATGACAGATTTAATCTAATTGGAAAAGAAAAATTAACTTCAGCAGAAAGGGTATTTTCTGTTATTCAAAAATCATTAGAGCCACTTTCCAAAAAAGATATTATGATTCTTTGCCCGAATATATCACAAAGGACAATAGAAAGAGCTTTAAAAGAATTACAGGATAATAAAAAGATAAAACAGGTAGGTAGTGGTCGTTCAACAAAATATATAAAGATTTAAATTCTATTTTAATAAATAAAAAAATTATTCATAGAAATTTTACGATTTCTATTGTAAAATAATATAGAAAGTGAAATGTAAAAAATAATTGATATAAATAAAATGAAAACATGTGAGTTATTTAAATCTCATATAGGCTACTGCGACGTCCATTATTGTTGAAAGAGCCTTTGTGGAGCTCTTGAAAAACACTAATGGCTGGCAAGTAGCCAATAAAAATTTTCTAGTAACGAACAGTTTTCATTATATGGGGAGCAATAAAAATGAATAAGCATAGTTTTAATGTTTTAGAATTTGATAAATTAAAAGAACTAATTTTAGAAAATATCGTAATTGATGATAATAGAGAAGTTATAGAAAATTTAGAGCCATATAAAGATTTATCAGCACTTAATAATGAATTAAAAACTGTTAAAGATTTTATGGACTTACTTTCTTTTGATGGTGGCTTTGAAGCTGTTGGGCTTAGAAACATAAATAGTCTTATGGATAAAATAAAACTTATAGGGACTTATCTTGAAGTTGAAGAACTTTGGGATATCAATGTGAATTTAAGAACTGTAAGAGTATTTAAGGCTAGATTAGATGAATTAGGAAAATACAAACAACTTAGAGATACAATAGGAAATATTCCTAATTTAAGAATGATAGAAGATGTAATAAACAAAACTATCAATCCTGAAAAAGAAATAAAAGATGATGCCTCTCTTGATTTAAGAGATATCAGACTACATAAAAAAACTTTAAATATGAATATTAAAAGAAAGTTTGAAGAACTTTTTGATGAACCATCTTTAGCAAATGCTTTCCAAGAAAGAATAATAACAGAAAGAGATGGAAGAATGGTGACTCCTGTAAAATTTGATTTTAAAGGACTTATCAAAGGTATAGAACACGATAGAAGCTCAAGTGGACAAACAGTTTTTATTGAGCCACTTTCAATAGTTTCTCTAAACAATAAAATGAGAGAGTTAGAAACAAAAGAAAAAGAAGAAATTAGAAAAATCTTATTGAGAATAGCAGAACTTTTAAGAAATAACAGAGATGATATATTAGCTATTGGAGATAAAGCCTTATATTTAGATATCTTAAATGCAAAATCTATCTATGCAGTAGATAATAAATGTGAAATTCCAACAGTTAGCAATAGAGAAGTTTTATCTTTAGAAAAGGCAAGACATCCTTTTATAGATAAGGATAAGGTTGTTCCTTTAACTTTTGAAATAGGAAAAGACTATGATATCTTGCTTATAACAGGGCCAAATACAGGGGGAAAAACTGTTGCCTTAAAAACAGCAGGACTTTTAACTTTAATGGCACTTTCAGGTATACCAATTCCTGCCTCAGAAAATTCTAAAATTGGATTTTTTGAAGGAGTTTTTGCCGATATAGGAGATGAACAAAGTATAGAGCAATCTCTATCTTCATTCTCAGCACATCTAAAGAATGTAAAGGAAATTTTAGCAGGAGTTACTAAAAATTCATTGGTATTACTTGATGAATTAGGTTCAGGAACTGACCCAATAGAAGGGGCAGCTTTTGCAATGGCAGTTATAGACTACTTAAATGAAAAGAAGGCTAAATCTTTCATAACTACTCACTATAGCCAAGTAAAAGCCTATGGTTACAATGAAGAAGGAATAGAAACTGCCTCAATGGAATTTAATACAGATACACTTTCTCCAACATATAGACTATTGGTTGGAATACCTGGGGAAAGTAATGCCTTAACTATTGCACAAAGAATGGGCTTACCAGAAAGTATAATTTCTAAGGCAAGAGCATATATAAGTGAAGATAATAAAAAAGTTGAAAAAATGATAGAAAATATCAAGACTAAATCTCAAGAATTAGATGAAATGAGAGAAAGATTTGCAAGATTACAAGAAGAAGCAAGACTTGATAGAGAAAGAGCTAAACAAGAAACTTTAATAATAGAAAAACAAAAGAATGAAATCATTAAGGCTGCTTATGAAGAAGCTGAAAAAATGATGAATGAAATGAGAGCAAAGGCCTCTGCACTTGTTGAAAAAATACAACATGAAGAAAAGAATAAAGAGGACGCAAAACAAATTCAAAAGAACTTAAATATGTTATCTACTGCACTTAGAGAAGAAAAGAATAAGACAGTGGAAGTTGTTAAAAAGATTAAAACTAAGGTTAATTTTAAAGTTGGAGATAGAGTTTTCGTAAAAAGTATCAATCAGTTTGCCAATATTTTAAAGATTAACACATCTAAAGAAAGTGCAAGTGTACAAGCAGGAATCTTAAAATTAGAAGTTCCTTTTGAAGAAATAAAAATAGTAGAAGAGAAAAAAGAAAAAGTATATAATGTAAGTACTCATAAGAAAACTCCTGTAAGAAGTGAAATAGACTTAAGAGGAAAGATGGTAGATGAAGGTATCTATGAGCTAGAAACTTATTTAGATAGAGCTACTTTAAATGGATATACAGAAGTTTATGTAATCCATGGAAAAGGAACAGGGGCTTTAAGAGAAGGAATATTGAAATATTTAAAAACTTCTAAATATGTAAAAGAATACAGAATAGGTGGACATGGCGAGGGAGGACTTGGATGTACAGTGGTGACTCTAAAATAGAAAAGAAAGTTACTTTTATTCTTGCAGCAGCAGGACAGGGTAAAAGAATGAATATGAGCCTAGCCAAACAGTTTTTAGAATATAAAGGTGAACCACTTTTTTACTCCTCTTTAAAAATTGCTTTTGAAAATCAGTACATAGATGATATTATTATTGTAACGAATAAAGAAAACATAAAAAATATAAGAGAATTTTGTGAAAACAAAAAGCTATTATCGAAAGTCAAATATATTGTTGAAGGTGGAAGTGAAAGACAATATTCTATTTATAATGCAATAAAAAAGATAGAAAACACAGATATTGTCATAATTCAAGATGCAGCAAGACCATTTTTAAAAGATAAGTATATAGAAGAAAGTTTAAAAATTTTAGATAATACTTGTGATGGAGTAATTATTGCTGTAAAATGTAAGGATACGATTAAAGTTATTGATGAAAATGGTATAATAGTAGAAACCCCAAATAGAAATAACTTAATAGCAGTACATACACCACAAACTTTTAAATTTGAAATTTTAAAAAAGGCACATCAAATAGCTGAAGAAAAAAATATCTTGGCTACTGATGATGCAAGTTTAGTAGAAAATATTTCTGGTAGGATAAAATTTATCCATGGAGATTATGATAATATTAAAATTACAGTACAAGAGGATTTAAAATATTTAAAGTAAGGGAGACGAATTAAATGATTAAGATTTACAATACACTGACAGGGCATTTAGATGAATTTAAACCAATAAAAGAAAATGAAGTGTCTATGTATGTCTGTGGACCAACAGTGTATAATTACATTCATATAGGAAATGCAAGACCAGCTATTTTCTTTGATACAGTGAGAAGATATCTAGAATATAGAGGATATAAGGTAACTTATGTTCAAAACTTTACAGATGTTGATGATAAGATGATAAATAAGGCAAACGCTGAAAATGTGTCGATAAAAGAAATAGCAGAAAGATATATAAAAGCATACTTTGAAGATACAGCTCAAATAAATTTAAAAGAAGATGGAATGATAAGACCTAAGGCAACTGATAATATAGATGGAATGATAAATATTATTAAATCTTTAGTTGATAAAGGTTATGCCTATGAATCAAATGGAGATGTATATTTTGAAGTAAAAAAATATAAAGAAGGTTATGGAGAACTTTCAAAACAAAATATAGAAGACTTAGAAAGTGGAGCTAGAATAGATGTAAATGAAATAAAAAAAGATGCACTAGACTTTGCTCTATGGAAATCATCTAAACCTAATGAACCAAGTTGGGATTCACCTTGGGGAAAAGGTAGACCTGGTTGGCATATAGAATGTTCAGCTATGTCAAGAAGATATCTAGGGGATAGTTTTGACATACATGGTGGAGGATTGGATTTAATATTCCCACATCATGAAAATGAAATGGCACAATCAAAGTGTGGTTGTGGAGGAACATTTGCAAGATATTGGATGCACAATGGTTACATAAATATAAATGGTGAAAAAATGTCTAAATCATCAGGTTCTTTTGTACTTTTGAGAGATATTTTAAAACATTTTGAAGGTAGAGTTATAAGACTTTTTGTTCTAGGTTCTCATTATAGAAAACCTATGGAGTTTTCTGATACAGAATTAAATCAAACAAAATCTTCTCTTGAAAGAATAGAAAATAGTTTAAAGAGAATAAAAGAACTAAATAGAGAAAATTTAGATGGTACAAATGATTGTCAAGAACTTTTAGCAACTAAAAAAGAAATGGAAGCTAAGTTTATAGAAGCTATGGATGAAGATTTTAACACTGCTCAAGCTTTAGGACATGTTTTTGAGTTAGTAAAATCAGTTAACAAAGCTTTAGATGAAGAAAATTTCTCAAAAACTGCTATAGAAGTTTTAGATGAAGTTTATTCATATCTTGTTATGATAATAGAAGAAGTTTTAGGAGTTAAATTAAAATTAGAAGCTGAAGTAAATAATATTTCTGCTGATTTGATAGAACTTATACTTGAACTTAGAAAAGATGCTAGAGAACAAAAGAATTGGGCTCTATCTGATAAAATAAGAGACAGACTTTTAGAATTAGGAATAAAGATAAAAGATGGAAAGGATAAGACTACATGGACAATGTAGATAAATTATCAACAAAGGACATAAGAGATTACACAGGTTTGGAGTTGGCATTTATAGGAGATGCTATTTGGGAATTGGAAATAAGAAAACATTATTTACAGTTTGGCTACAATATTCCAACTTTAAATAAGTATGTCAAAAATAAAGTTAATGCAAGATATCAAAGCCTAATCTATAAGCAAATTATAGAAGAACTAGATGAAGAATTTAAGGTCATAGGAAAAAGAGCTAAAAATAGCAATATAAAAACTTTTCCAAAGACCTGTACAGTGATGGAATATAAAGAAGCTACCGCTCTTGAAGCTGTTATTGGAGCAATGTATTTACTTAATAAAGAAGAAGAAATAAAAAAAATTATAAATATAGTTATAAAGGGAGAATAGAATGGGATTTTTTAATTTTAAAGCAAACAGAAGTATAGGAATCGACTTAGGAACAGCTAACACGTTGGTATACAGTAAAAAACATAAAAAAATAGTTTTAAATGAACCATCTGTTGTGGCAGTTGAAAAAGAAACAAAAAAAGTATTAGCTGTTGGAAATGAAGCAAGAGAAATGCTTGGAAAGACTCCTGATACAATAGTTGCAGTTAAACCTTTAAGTGAAGGGGTAATCGCAGACTACGATATAACAGAAGCTATGATTAAATACTTTATCAAAAAGATATTTGGTTCATATAGCTTTTTTATGCCAGAAATTATGATATGTGTACCTATTGATGTTACTGGTGTAGAAAAGAGAGCTGTTTTAGAAGCAGCAATATCAGCTGGAGCAAAGAAGGCATACTTAATAGAAGAAGCAAGAGCAGCAGCTCTAGGTTCAGGAATGGATATAGCAGCTCCTGAAGGAAATATGATAATAGATATCGGTGGAGGATCTACTGACGTAGCTATAATCTCTTTAGGTGGAACAGTTGTAAGTAAGACTATAAGAGTTGCAGGAAACAACTTTGACAATGATATAGTAAAATATGTAAAGAAAACATATAATCTTTTAATTGGAGATAGAACAGCAGAAGAAATAAAAATAAAAATAGGTACAGCTTTACCTTTAGAAGAAGAAGAAACAATAGAAGTAAAAGGTAGAGACTTATTAATGGGATTACCTAAAGTTATAACTATAACTTCTGAAGAAGTAAGAGAAGCTATAAAAGACTCTTTAGATCAAATCTTACAATGTATAAGAACTGTTCTTGAAAAAACTCCACCTGAATTAGCAGCTGACATAGTTGATAAAGGTATGATGATGACAGGAGGAGGTTCATTAATAAGAAACTTCCCTGAAATGATAACAAAGTATACTAACTTAAAAGTAAACTTAGCAGAAAATCCATTAGAAAGTGTTGTTATAGGAGCAGGACTTGCTTTAGATCAAATTGATGTTCTTAGAAAAATAGAAAAGGCTGAAAGATAAAAATGTTAGATGAATTTCTAAAGAATGAATTATCATTTAATAGAGAAGCAGGAACTTATTTATTTTATGGAGACGATTTAGAAAAAAATTATAGAATAGCCTTAGAATTTTCAGCAGCATTATTCTCAAGAAATATAGAAAATGAAGATGAAAAATCTAAGATAAAAGATAAGACTTTAAGAAATCTATACAGTGATTTAATGGTAGTAGATAACTTAAATATAGATACAGTAAGAGATATCATAAAAAAGACCTATACTAGCTCTCATGAAGGGGGAGCTAAGGTTTTTATATTAAAAAATATTCAAGATATAAGAAAAGAAAGTGCAAATGCAATGCTTAAAATTATTGAAGAGCCTACTAGGGATAACTTCTTTATTTTAATATCTAAAAGATTAAATATATTGTCAACAATAAAGTCAAGATCAATTATATATAGAGTCAGAAAATCAACTCCTGAGGAATTAGGGGTTGATAAGTATGTCTATAACTTTTTCTTGGGTATCTCAAATGATATAGCAGAGTATAAGGAACAAGAAATAGATTTGATGTTAGAGAGGTCATATAAATCTATTGCTGGAGTTCTAAAAGAATATGAGAAAGAAAAAAATATTGTAGTAAAAATAGATCTATATAAGTGCTTGAGAAATTTTGTACAAGAATCTACAAGTTTAAAAAAATATGAAAAAATTAAGTTTGCTGAAGATATTTACTCAAATGCGAGTAAGGAGAGTATAAACTTAATTGTTGACTATATTATTAATTTAGTTAAGAAAAATAAAAATTTAAAAGAAAAGTTAGAATATAAAAAGATGTTAAGGTATCCAGTGAATATGAAATTATTATTGATCAATTTACTGTTAAGTGTTTAAAGGAAATTGAGATGAGTTTTTATCTATATATGTTGAGATGTGAAGATGGAAGTATCTATACAGGCACTGCTAAGGACTATTTAAAGAGATATGAGGAGCATCTAAGTGGAAAAGGTGCTAAATATACAAAGTCACATAAGGTAAAAAAAATAGAAAGAGTTTTTCTTTGTGAAAATAGATCTATAGCTTGTATCTTAGAAAGTGAAATAAAAAAATTAACAAAAGATAAAAAAGAAGCAATAATAATTGAGCCAGATAGCTATGTAAAAGAACTTGAAAATATTAGAAAAATAAAAATTTTAAAAAAAATTTAAAAAAATGTTTGACATAATGTTATAAGTATGATATTATAGTGAATGTCCTGAGAGGGACAAACAAAAATATAAATGCCTGGATGGCGGAATAGGTAGACGCACGGGACTTAAAATCCCGTGGTACTTAGTACCGTGCCGGTTCGATTCCGGCTCTAGGCACCATTTATATTCTTATCGCGGGGTAGAGCAGTCTGGCAGCTCGTCGGGCTCATAACCCGAAGGTCGTAAGTTCAAATCTTACCCCCGCCACCAAAATTGAATAGTAACAAGGATTATGCGGGAATAGCTCAGTTGGTAGAGCGTCAGCCTTCCAAGCTGAATGTCGCGAGTTCGAACCTCGTTTCCCGCTCCAATTATTTTATGCGTCATTAGCTCAGTTGGTAGAGCACACGACTTTTAATCGTGTTGTCACAAGTTCAAATCTTGTATGACGCACCATTCATATGTATCTGTAGCTCAGCTGGATAGAGCAACGCCCTTCTAAGGCGTGGGTCGGGGGTTCGAATCCCTCCAGATACGCCATATACGTGGATCCATAGCTCAGTTTGGTCAGAGCACTCGGCTCATAACCGAGTGGTCGCTGGTTCGAGTCCAGCTGGATCCACCATTTTTTTAACAAATTTGCCCCGTTCGTTCAGTGGTTAGGACATCAGATTTTCACTCTGGAAACAGGGGTTCAATTCCCCTACGGGGTACCATAACACGGAAGGCTATCCTAATTGGTAAGGAACCGGTCTTGAAAACCGGCGTCGTAAGACTTTAGAGTTCGAGTCTCTAGCCTTCCGCCATTTATTAATTAGTAAGTAGTGTGCCCAGATAGCTCAGTCGGTAGAGCAGGGGACTGAAAATCCCCGTGTCGGTGGTTCGATTCCGCCTCTGGGCACCATTTTTAAAAATGGTCGCATAGCTCAGTTGGGAGAGCACCTGCCTTACAAGCAGGGGGTCATAGGT
>ERZ772930.629-NODE-629-length-10824-cov-2.57322_pt1 | contig 10824 bp, 8 predicted proteins | sample MGYA00511685_ERZ772930 | MGnify/ENA primary metagenome ERZ772930 (study PRJEB29015, sample SAMEA2738053) | human oral metagenome | biome: human oral; feature: human-associated habitat; material: saliva | place: China | collected 2226 ... | reverse complement strand
CGTTGAGGATGAGGTGGATTCTTATCGTCAAAATGCTTATCAAACTCTTTATGTCAATTCAAGGTCCTCAAGTACTTCATCTAACAATTGGAATTCTTATTCAAATTTTACTGATAAGGAATTGTCTAAGATTAGAGCAGTAGCAAAAATCTGGAATGAATTGATGATTGCTTTGGAAAAAGATTATCCAAGACTTAGAAATAGCACAGAATGGAGAAGACTTTCAAATAATTTTTATGATGGTATGCAGGATATTCTCAATAATAGAAGTTCAGCACAATATAGAAACTGGAAAGAATTTTATGCTGGATTTCAGGAATGGTTGAGTTTCACTGTTAGGACAAGATAAAAAACTACTTAATTAGAAAAAGGCTACTTATTAGAAAATAAGTGGCTTTTTTATTAAAATAATCCTCCTTGGAACGCTTGAGTTTTAGTTTTTTTCTCTTCTTTGGGAAAAGTTAAGTTAAACTCTTTTTGTATGGTTTCTCGATTTTCATAGATTAAAATTCATAATTTTCTTGCTTTTTCTGCTTTGGATCAAGCTTTTTCTCAGATAAGCATAAAGTTTGTACTTGAAGTCGGATTTTCTTCGTAGCGATAACCTAGTTGTTGCATTTGCTGAATTAGGTCGCTTCTTGTGATAGGGAAGGTTCCTGTAAGTGAAAAGGTTCAGTGTGATGAGGATTCAGGATTTGTTTTTTCATTTATTGCGGAGAATTGTACGCCTTCTTGCTCTAAGGTATTCAGAAGCTTTAAGGTTTCGGGATTCGTCATAAAAAGCTGAATCGCTTGTAGCGATTTTTCTCCAATACCTGCGACTTTACTTAGCTCATCACTAGAAAATACACTTATCATCTGACCTAATGATTCTACTTTCTGTAAAGTAAGGTATTCTGCCACATCTTGAGCTGTTTTTTTTCAGATATGAGGTATTCAAAGAGCATTGATGAGTCTCCAGAGTGGTTGTTTTTTTGAACGTTCAATTTGATTGACAAGTTCAGTGATTTTCTTTTCTCCAAAGCTTGGGAATTTGCGGAGAAGAATTTGATTTTGAAGCGAGGTCAGCTGATACATATCTGCCACCGAATTCAAAATTTTTTGTTTGACTAAGACCTCAATCATCGCTTCACCAATTCCACTAATATCCATCGCATCTCTCGAAACAAAATGCGTAATCTTTTCTCTTATTTGTGCTGGACAAGAGGGATTGGTGCAATAGTAGTGAATATCTATATTGGTAATCGGATGTCCACATTCGGGGCAGAATAACGGGGGAATGATTGGCTCTTCATTCCCATTTCTGCGTTCTTTGATGCTTCCTAAAATATAAGGAATTACCTCGCCACTTCTCTGCACTCGGACAAAATCTCTCTTTTTAATCTGCTTTTTTGCAATAAAATCAAAATTATGAAGACTGACTCTAGAAATCGTAGCTCCGCTGAGGGAAATCGGTTCAATATGGGCAACTGGCGTGATAATCCCTGTTCTTCCGACTTGGAATGTTATCTCTTGGATCTGGCTTGCGACCTGTTGTGCTGGGAATTTGTAGGCGATTGCTCGTCTAGGGTGATGTTCCGTGGATCAGAGGATTGAACGAATATCTTCTCCATTATTTACTGGAGTTTCTGTATCAAAAAGAGAAAAGTCTGATTTTTCTGAGGTATCGCAGTTTGAAGTATTTTTAGGAGCTCTACTATCAGAAACCTTAATTACTAAGCCGTCAAAATCAAAATCTTGCTCTTCTAGAAAGTGCTTAATTTGAAAATCCTGACATCGAGCGATAATTTGCTCAATATCTTGCGTTACAAGGAAGTTTTCTGGTAATTCAAAAACGGGCATTCCAATGGATTTGAGATCTACCTTTTCTCCTCAGAGCTGATCGTAGATAAAAGCAATCAAGCCTCTTTTGCCGACTTCTCTGCTATCTAAGAGTTTTATGCTTCCAGCAGCAGCATTTCTCGTATTTGAAAAGGGGGTTTGACCGGATTGCTCTCTTTGCTGATTGAGCTTGAGGAGCTGGGATTTTGGCATCATAATCTCCCCTCTAACCTGCAAAGTTCAAAGATAAGAAATCTGCTTTGGAATTGAAGGAATCATTATCACATTCGCAGTAATGTCTTCTCCAATTTTCCCATCACCTCTGGTGATTGCTTGGGTGAGTTTTCCATCGTGGTAAATACATTCTACACTGAGTCCATCAAATTTCGGTTCTAAATGATATTCCCAGTTCAGAATTCCTTTTTTTTCTGCCAACTTTGCAACTCTGACTGCCCATTCTCTGATATCCTCCGCATTGTAGCTGTTTTCTAGCGAAAGAAGTGGGATCTGATGCACTGCCTTTTTGAAGCCGTCAGAAAGTTGTCCTACTAAACCTTGCGTTGGAGAGGTGCTGGAAATGATCGTCGGGAAGTATTCTTCCATCGCTTTGAGATACGCGAAAAGTTCATCATATTCTGCATCAGAGATAATCGGCTTTGCCTCAATATAGTAGAGATGATTATGATCCGTTAAGGTATCAATGAAAAGCTGGTAGATCGTTTTCAGTGCTGAATCGGGGATGTATTCAGGATTAGGAGTTTTTTTGAGGAAAGATTGGAGATATTGAGTAGATTCTGAGAGATTCACGAGTATTAAGAAAAAACTAAAGTCTGATCTTAGCTTAGAGAAAAGCAAGTGAAAGGCAAGAGGAAAACTTGATTTTTCGATTTTATAAAAATGGAGATTTGTTTGATGAGAGCTTGTCTTTTTTGTAAAAATATTTGATAGCGCTTCTCTTGTATTCTGTTTTTCTGGTTGAAACTTAGATGCCTTTCCCTACACTACCAGGCAGTGAATTTTTTTTCAAATGTTCCTTTTTCATCCTGAAATCTGAATTCTATATTCTAAATTTATAATCATGAACCTCAAAGACTACATCGCATCAAATCTCAATGAAGAACAAACTTTAGCAGCACTTCATACCAAAACTTCCTCACTCATCATTGCAGGAGCTGGAAGTTGAAAAACAAGAGTGCTAACCTATAAAATCGCTTATCTTATCCGAGGATTACAGCTTCCTGTGCAGAGGATTCTTGCAGTGACCTTCACGAATAAAGCCGCTAATGAAATGAAAGAAAGGTTGATTAAGCTGGGAGACGAGATCTTAAGCCAGAATTTTGATCAAGGCAATCAACAGAAAAAAGCTGACTCTGATGATCTTTCAGATTTTCTTTCTGAAATGCAAAGTTCTGCCAAAATCCAAAAAGGTTTAGAAGCGAGAGAACTCAAATGGATTGGGACTTTTCACTCTATTTTCCTCAAAATTCTCAAAGAAGATATTGAAGCTTTGGGGAGAAAATTTACCAAAAATTTCTGAATTCTGGATAGTGATGATAGTTCAAAAATTATCAGAGATCTCCTCAAAAGATTCGCTTTGAATGATACGTTCAAACCACAGGAGGTAAAGGGTTTCATTTCTACGCAGAAAAATAACGGAAATACTGCTGAGCTTTTCCTCAAGCACGCTAATGGAAACTATGAAGCCTCTATGGGAAAACTCTATCAAGAATACGAAAAAGAACTTGAGAAGGCAAATTCTCTTGATTTTGATGATCTGCTTTTGTTGCCGTATTTGCTTTTTAAGCAGGATGAAAAGATTTTGAAAAAGTGGCAGAATGCCTTTGATTATATTCTCGTGGATGAGGCACAAGATACGAACTGGATTCAGTTTGAATTGATGAAACTCATGAGCGGAACGGGAGCGAATATTACGCTGATCGGAGATGATTTTCAGAGTATTTATGGGTGGAGAGGGGCTTTGATGGAAAACTTTCTGAATGTAAAACAGTACCGACCTGATATTCAGATGTTTAAGCTACAAACCAATTACCGCTCCAAACCTCATATCGTGAATGCTGGGAATGCCGTGATCAAGCAGAATAAAAATCAGTATGAGAAAAACATTGTTGCCCACAGAGAAGGGAACGACAAAATCACGATTTTCAATCATAATACTGATATTGATGAGGCAGCAAATACCGTTGAACTCATCAAGCAGATGAAAGCCAAAGAAAAACTGAAGTCACGAGGTCAGGTTGCAATCTTATACAGGACGAATGCTCAATCTGGGAACTTCGAAACGATGTTTATTCAAGAGGGAATTCCTTACAAGATTTTTGGAGCTTTCAAATTTTTTGAGAGGAAGGAAATCAAGGATATTCTTGCGTATTTGAAAGTGATCAATAACCCTTTTGATACCGTATCTTTGAAGAGAGTTCTGAATATTCCTAATAGAAAAATCTGAAAAACTTCGGAGGAAAGGCTTGAAGACTATGCAAACAACCTCGGAGTCAGTCTTTATGAGGTTTTGGTGATGCTTGCTCAACTCTCAGATACTAAAACCATAGAACAAGAAACCTGAATCAAGCTGATGAACCCGGCTTTTGAGGGAATTAAAAACTTTATTCAGACTTTTGAAGCTTTAACAACAGCACTAAAAACCCTTAATCCAGCAGACTTTATTGAGCTTATCCTCAAAAAGACTGATTATAAGAACTATCTGATCAAGGAAGAAGGGAATGATCAAGCGGCTGAGGAAAAATATGAGAATGTCGGTCAGCTGATCAATATGGCGAGTAAATATGAATTTTGAGCGAGTAATGCCAATCAAGAAGTGGTAAGTTCGGGAGAGGAGCTTTTGAGGCGGTTTTTGGAGGAAGTGACTTTGATGGTAGATACCATAGAAAATAAAGATGAGAATGCTGATGCTGTAAAACTCATGACCGTCCACTCTAGTAAAGGACTGGAATTTCCTGTGGTCTTTATTGTTGGGGCTGAGGATTCGGTTTTCCCACTAGCAAATGCAATGCTTGAGCCGAAACTTTTGGAAGAGGAAAGGAGACTGATGTATGTGGCGATTACAAGAGCGAAGGATGTGTTGTTCATCTCTCATGCTCAGAGTAGAATGACTTGGGGACAAACAAAAATGAATCCTGAATCCAGATTTCTTTCAGAATTACCTTCAGAACTTATCAAACACTACGACCTTACTCAAGGAAGCAGTAGAGTTGTGCAATCAAGCATTACTGAGGGAGCTACAGTGAGGCACAAGCTCTTTGGGACAGGCTATGTTTTGGAAATTTGGAATAATATGGGAATTGTAAAATTTTATAATCCTAAATTTGGACTCAGAAAGGTAGAGCTGAGATTTTTGGAGGAATGCTAATTGTCTTCGAGACTAATAGACTGGTGACGAGAAAATAAGCGATAAAAGCCTAATAAATTTGATTTTTTTTGAAAAAGAAGTATACTTCTAATGTTTTATTTATTTTGTATTTACGAATGGTTACAAATTATACTCCTCACAATGATGAATTGTATGAAGAAGATTTTCTTAATGAACTTCTTATGAAAGCTGGATTTATCCCAGAAGAAGATGATTTTGATCAGTTAAAAGCTGAATTGGAGCCACTTTTGATGGATACCATTATGACGAAAGTTTTTGAGGCACTTTCTAGTGAGCAAAGAGATGAAGTAATGAAACTTTTTGATGCTGGAAAGGAAGCCGAAGCTTTAGAAAAAATTGAAACAATGATTCCAGATTATGATAATTTCCTTGCGGATGTTTTTCAGCAGTTTGGAGATGATTACCTTGCAAATATGGAATTACCAGAATAAAAAATCTGATTTTTATCTTATTTCTTTCAAAATCATGGGATTAACAATACCTGCAAGAATTTGAGGAGGATTGGTTCAATGAACATGAGGAGTCTTGGTTGAAACTCCTAGATTTCTTTTGAAAACTTGAAAATTACTTGGATCTGTAGTAGCAGATACTGCCGGAGCACTTTGAGATGTTCTGCTTTGGAAGCAAAACAAGAAAAAGAACCGAAAAGAAGCTATTTCTGATGCTTGGAAAGGGTATAAAAAATCAAATAAAGAAGATTGGGAACATTTTTGGGCTCCTTTTGAAGGGGAATGGGATAAATCTTATGGACTCTCTAAACTTGTTGCTTATCCTACGCATGCAATATATGGTGGAATAAAAGAAGGCTTAAAAACAGCTCTAGATTTTTCTTGGAGAGGATTATTAACTTTACCTGCTTGGGCAGGAAATATGTTTCTCAAAAAAGAAAATAGGGTGAAGCTCTGGAAAGGTGAACATGGATTCAAAGCAAATATGGAAAACTGGCGATGAAGTTATATAGAAGGATTTAGACAGTTAAAAACTAAGAAAACAGAAAATTAGGAAGATGAGAAAAAAGAGAAAGAAGAAAAAAAGAAAAAGGAGTTAGAAGCCATAAAAGAGGCGTTGGAAAAAGACTTTGAATCTTTACAAGAAGAAATACAAAAAGCATGAAAAGAGAGATATGAGCTTCAGGAAAAGAAGGACTTATCTGAAGATGAGAAAAAAAAGATTGAGGAGTTGAATAAAACAATAAAAGAAAAAGTTCCCAAATTACAGGAGCTTGCCAAGAAAATTAAAGGGGTTGAGCACGCTATAGAAAGCTTATAAACTAAATTGGATAAATAAAGAAAAAATCTTATTTCATCTATAAGAAAGCGAATTTAGATTTACTTGTTGATTAACTAAAGAAGGTATGTATTTTAAATGTAAGAAAATTGTAAAGCAATATGTTAAAAAATTTTAGTTATTGAGTTCTGGTTCCTTTGTTTTTTACTCATTGTTTAAAATCATAAAGACATAAATCGGATTTTATCTTCTATTTTTATCATGAAAATGCCAAAATCATTAAAAAATTCAATGAATAATGTTAAAAAAGCATTGAATAATGTTAAAAAAGCATTCAAAAATTCAACATTAGCTCTTGCTCTTGCTACTGTTTTATCTGGTTGTGGTGCTGATCCTTCTACTATGTCTTTTGAAAAAAATACTCAATCAGGAAAGATGTCTATTGTTTATGTAGGAAGTGAAGAAAAAGAATTTGATATTGAGGTAAGAAAGCTTTGAAACTGAAATTATAAAGGTGAAATAGATGAAAGAGGGCGATGATTTAATAAACAATATTCATGAACATTAGATGCAATTATTGCTGAAATGATACATGATATGCAAGATCAAGTTTGGAAGGTTTGAATCAGTTCTACTTCTTCTGGAGAACTCCTTGAAGAGCGTACTTCCGAAAAATTTATCGCTTTTAAAGAAGCCTATGAAAAGTTTCTGGAAAATAAGCACTTGGATAAACAAGAAATTAAATATTCTCCCAATAAATAGTAGAAATTAGAATTATTTAGCTAAAAAAGAAATTTTGAGTTATTTTTTTGAAAGTCAGTATAATATGCTGTTTGTCAATATGAAATAATTTATTTAAAGAAAAAATAAGAAGAATCTGGTGAAAGAAAAATCAGATTTTTTCTTTTTCTTATTTTTTAGTTATACTTGTATGTGATTTTAGTTTAGTGTTTTGCAGATGAATAAAAAATTAGTTTTTTCTTTCCTTTTGTGTGGTGGAATGCTATTACAACCTATTTTTGCACAGGAAACTTGAACCAATCACTCTGAACTCAATCAGGATACGGTTTTTAGAACTGCTGTAGATCAAGTTGCCAATTTAAGATTAAGTCTTTTTGATTTTAGAAAGCAGCTTGTATCTATGGATAAGGCTTCTAAAGAAAAAAATAAGGGAGAATTTGAAACTCAATATAAAGAGGTTAGATCGGAAATGGTTAGGGTTATTCAAGATATTGATACTTCTACAGTTAAAATTACGAGAACATTAAAATCACTTTATGCCTATAAACTTAAACTTCAGGAGTCGATTAAGGAACTTGAGGAAACTAAGCAACATCTTGAAATCTGAAGAAAGTATTTGAATCAGCTTTTGCTTTTGGTTTACAAAATGGAAAGAGAAATTTATAATGAAAATGGTGATTCTGTGGATGCATTCAAACTCTTTGTTAAGTCTGATGCAATGCCTCAGCTTCTTGCAGGAGATGATACTCTAAGAATTCTTCTTAATCAAATTAATTCTCTTATGAAGAAAGCAACCATTCAGGAGCAACAAAAGTCTGTAACTATTGATAAATTAGTAAAACTTAAAACTCAATCTCAAAAATCATTGGATTTTTATAAGTCTGAGATTGAGAAATTAGAGCAGAAAAAGGCTTATTTGATTAGTTTTATGCAGCTTTATAATGAGAAGAAACTCTGAACTTCATCAGCAAATGGAGTGAGTATTGAAGAGTCAAATCTTCATGATGCGATCAATGGTTTGGTAGCTGATATTGTTGCTAAGAAATATCTTACGACAAATGATCTTCCAGCTAAAATTAAAGAATTAGCAAATCATACTGATAGTTCTGAGAATGAAACTTCTCCAGCAGCTTGGCCGACTTATCCAATTACTCAGATTTTGACTATTTTTAAAGATCCAGCATTTGAAAAGGAATATGGATTTAAAAATCTTTCTCTTAAGTTGGCTGTAGAACAAGGAACTCCTGTTTATGCTATGAGAGATGGTATTGTTTATTATGTAGCTAGTGGGGCATGAAGTATCAACTGGATGATGATTCTCCATTCTGATGGCTATGTTTCTAGTTATGCTTATCTAAGTAAAATCTATGTACAGCAGGGAGATTTTGTGAGGAGAGGACAGGTAATTGCTCAAAGTGGAGGGGAACCAGGGACTGCAGGAGCTGGATTCGTTTCTAAAGGGGAAAATCTGACTTTTTCTCTCTTTAAAGATGGTGTAGCTATTGATCCGCTTACTGTACTTGATTTGAGCGTTGTTCAAGATAAAGATAAGGTTCTTCCTGAGGAATATCGCTTGAAATATTTTAATGATCAGTATGTAAGACCGATTGATGTTTCTAATGTTTCAATTATTAAGGGAGATTCTGTCGATCAAAGAGCTCAGATTTTTCTTAATTCTTATGCAGTAGGTAGTTATAGAAATGTGGATTTTTGGGATCAAGTTGTTGCTGGAACTAATATTGATAGAGATATGGTAATTTGTATCTGATTTGCAGAATCAACACTCGGAAAATTCCTCGCAACTGATAATAATATTGGAAATGTTGGAAATAATGATAGAGGAGATCGTATTGCCTATAATAATCCTTATAATGGGGCAAGGTTGATTGCATTAACACTCAATAATAAGTATCTTGGAAACTATCATACGATAAAACAACTATCAAGATATGGAAATACAGATGGGAAAATTTATGCTTCTAGTCCTATCAACTGGCAGAGTAATGTTCAGAAGTGTTTATCCAAAATTAAAGGATATTATATTCCGGAAGATTTTCCTTTCAGAGTTGGTCCTAATCCTAATATGCAAACACAAACAATACCTGTGCAATCTCAGCAAAAGGAAAAAAATCAGATTATGCAAAGTTCAAAACAAACAAAACTTGGGGGTGTAAAAGTAGAGTAATTAGATCGTAATAGAGGATATTTATATTTAGCTTATTTATTGAGATATCCTCTTTTTTTGTTTGTTCTTTTTTATGTGCTGAGGGTTTTTATTTGGAAAGAAAACTTTTCCTTGCATTTTGATTATATTTCTGTATATTAGTTGCCGTTATTTATTGGATGGGGGCGTGTAGCTTAGTTGGTAGAGCAGATCCCTCTTAAGGATAAGGTCGTGGGTTCGAATCCCACCCCGCCCAAGGCTAAATAACAAGGATGACTGCAAATGCAGTTTTTTCTTTTCTCTCGCTTTTGAAAAATAAATATGTATAGTGAAGAGATTATTTTGTTCTGTGTATAATGATGCCAAAGTTTTTATTTCTTGTCCTTTTTCTCTTCTTTTTTGTTTTTAATGCAGGATTTGGGTTTCCATTTTTTTCTCCGAAAACTTCTCCTATTATCAATTTTTCAACTGCTGACTGTTCAGGTTATCAGAGAGTTGAAGATAAAATTTTTTTAGACCCCGTTTGTGTTTTGAATTGACGCTTGCCGAACTTCTCACTTAAAGATCGTGCAGATATTGTTTGAACAAGGATTCTTTCTTTTTCTAAAGGTTATGATAGTCAAACTGAAACCATTCTTTACAGACCAGCAGAAATTGCCTTGAGTAAGGCGGATAATCTCTATCCTCTTACAGAAAAAAGAAGACAACAGCTTGTTCTTGCTCATCAAAAAGGAAAAAAAATCTGATTTCCTCTTTCGTTTTTTGCTTCCTTAGTAGTGCCAAATTTAGCCTTTTATATTTCAGAAAAAGATATTTCTCAGTTAAAACCTTGTACAAAACATAATTATCTCCTTGCTTTTGAAACTTTAGATGGAAAGCTCATTAAGGCTGGCTCTGATTTTAGTTTTAATCGTCATCTTTTTGGATTAAGAGGTTATTGTCAGGGAAATGCTGGTCTAGACTTGAAGTTTTATTGAGGGGTATGTGGGGCTGCTTCTCAGCTTTTTAGAGCGTCATTAACAAATCCCTTGTTAGAAATTCCCAAAAGATGGGGGCATAATGACTGGTATAGTGCTTATTATGGGAAAAAAGTACAGGGAGATGATGCTTCAGTCTATGAAACGAGTAAACAATTGATTATCAAAAATGCTTCAGCGAGTGATGTGGTTATAAAAACCTTTCAACAAGGAGATAAGACTTATCTTGTTTTAGTAACAGATAAAAAATCAGTTCAAAATAAGCGAGTTGAGATTCAGAAGGTTTATCTTGGCTCTTTACAAGTAAAACTTTTTAGGGAAGTGTATCAAAAATCACTTGTATCTGGTAAAAAAGTAATCAAAAGTTTGAAATCAGAATTTTTCTTTTCAAAATATTTGAGTATTAATTCCGAGAGTCGTTAATGTTTCAATATCTCGTTTTTTTTGTATCTCTCGTTGTCTGATAAGCTAAACCCTACTTGATTTTT